>JAEEGG010001984.1_pt1 | contig 53820 bp, 50 predicted proteins | sample 9134161 | NCBI WGS metagenome assembly JAEEGG01 (sample SAMN16246543, study PRJNA631951) | gut metagenome | biome: gut microbiome; feature: rumen; material: CR-attached | host: Bos | place: Iran: Karaj | collected 2018-10 | reverse complement strand
ACTTTGACGTAGCGATTCCTAAAATTACGGGCCACGACGAAGTGGCAGAATTTGCGTGGGCATTCTCGAACATGCTCACCGAGCTCAAGGATAACATCGAAAAGCAGAAAGACATGAAGCGTATCGAGCGCGAACTCGACCTCGCCCGAAACATTCAGCTTTCGATGCTCCCTGGTGAAGAACGCGACGAAAATTCCGATGATGACCGCCACGAACTCGCACCGTTCCTGCTGCCGGCCAAGGAAGTGGGTGGCGACTTCTACGACTTCTTCAAGATTGACAATGATCATTTGTGTGTAGTGATCGGCGACGTGTCCGGCAAGGGCGTTGCAGCGGCCCTATTCATGATGGTTGCCCGCATTATCTTGCGCACCATGACCAAGAACCTGAAGTCTATCAGCGAAGCGTTCAACAAGACCAACTACGCTCTTGCCAAGCGCAACCGCCTGAATATGTTCGTAACCGTGTGGGCAGGCATTATCGACCTGCGCACGGGCCATATCGACTTTGCCTCGGCAGGTCACAACCCGCCCGTGGTAAGACACAAAGACGGCTCTACCGAATTTATCCCGAGCAAGTCGAGCATAGTTATGGCCGCCATGGAAAATACGGTTTACAAGCAGCAAAGCTACGACCTGGGAGCTGGCGACACGCTGTTCCTTTACACCGACGGCGTCACCGAAGCGACCAACTACAACAACGTACTGTTCGGCGACAACAGGCTCCTCGAAGTCATTCGCAAAGGTGGCGAATTGAGCCCCGCCGACACCTGCGCCCTGGTCAAGAAAGAAATCGACAACTTTGTACAGGACGTCCCGCAATTTGACGACATTACCATGCTTGCCGTCAGGTTCAACGGAATCGACGAACCCGTGTGGGAGCGCTACGAAAAGACTATCGATGTTTCCAACAATGGCAAGAGCGGCGAACTCAAGTCATTTGTCGAAGACATCCTTACACCAATGGATGGAGCAAAGAAGATGCAAATGCAAGACGCCTGGGAGCGTTATGAAAAAATCGTGGATGTAATCCCCGAAAACCAAGACATATTGACAGCGTTCGTCGAAGGAATCCTCGCCCCGATGGAAGGTTCCATGAAATCGCAGATGCAGATCAACATCGCGATTGACGAAATCTACAGCAATATCGTGAAGTTCTCGGGAGCGACCGAAGTGACGTTGATTGTAGAAATCCGCAAGGCAACGCTTTCGGCAAGACTCACCTTTATCGACAATGGTAAACCTTACGACCCGATCAAGCAGGCCGACCCCGACATTACGTTGCCGGCCGAAGAACGCGAAGTCGGCGGTCTTGGGATATTCATTGTGAAAAAGACCATGGACAGTGTATGCTACCGTAGAAACGGCGACAAAAACGAACTGGCCATCACCAAGACCTTGTAAAGTCATGTAAACTTTTATAAATTTAAGAGAAAGAGGGAAAAATATATGCAGATCAACAAAACAATCGAAAACGATAAGTTGACCATCGCACTCGAAGGCCGCTTGGATACTCTGACCGCCCCGCAGCTCGATGCCGAAATCCAGGGCAAGCTCGACGGCGTGAAGTCGCTGGTGTTCGACTTCAAGAAACTCGCCTACATTTCTTCTGCAGGACTGCGCATTTTGCTCATGGCCCAGAAGATTATGAACAAGCAGGGCACCATGGTCGTAAAGAACGCAAGCTCCGAAATCAAGGAAATTTTCGAAGTGACCGGTTTCTGCGACATTCTGACTATCGAGTAATCGACATATATATTAGGACAAATGTCCGTAAGACTTACCCCCGACCCCAGGTCGGGGATTTTTTATTGCCAGGTGGGGTTGACGCCTTTTATGCATATAACTATATTTATGCATAAATAAGAATTTTTGAAAAGGATATATTAACATGGAATACAAAATTAAGGACATTAACCTTGCGATTGAAGGCCGCAAGGAACTCGACCTCGCCGAAACTGAAATGCCGGGCCTGATGGCTCTCCGCAAGGAATATGCAGGCAAGAAGCCGCTCGCTGGCGCCCGTATTATGGGTAGCCTCCACATGACCGTGCAGACCGCTATCCTTATTGAAACGCTGGTGGACCTCGGTGCCGACGTGCGCTGGGTGAGCTGCAACATTTTCAGTACGCAGGACAACGCTGCCGCCGCCGTGGTGGTGGGCAAGAAGGGCACTGTGGAAAATCCGCAGGGCGTGCCTGTATTCGCCTGGAAGGGTGAATCCTTGGAAGACTACTGGGAAAACACCGCCCGCGCCCTCGTGTGGCCCGACGGCAAGACCCCGGACCTGATTGTGGACGACGGTGGCGACGCTACCATGCTCGTGACCTGCGGTGCAGAATTCGAAGACGCCGGCAAGGTGCCTGAATTCAACCCGGCTTCCGACAGCGAAGAATGGGGCGTGTTCCTCGCCACCTGCCGTAAGATTTTCGAGAAGGATCCGAAGCAGTGGACCCGCGCTCGCGAAGCTTTGAAGGGCGTTTCCGAAGAAACGACTACCGGCGTGCATCGCCTGTATCAGATGGCCCAGGCTGGCCGTCTGAAGTTCCCGGCAATCAACGTGAACGATTCCGTGACCAAGTCCAAGTTCGACAACCTCTACGGCTGCCGCCACTCCTTGATCGACGGCATCAACCGCGCCACCGACGTGATGATGGCCGGTAAGATTGCTGTGGTTTGCGGCTACGGCGATGTGGGTAAGGGCTGCGCCCAGTCCCTGCGCGGTCAGGGCGCCCGCGTGATCATCACCGAAATCGACCCGATTTGCGCTCTGCAGGCTGCCATGGAAGGCTACGAAGTCAAGACCCTCGACGAAGTCGTTAGCTACGCCGACATCTTCGTGACCACCACCGGTAACACCGGCATCATTAGCGCCGCCCAGATGGAAAAGATGAAGAACCGCGCAATCGTCGGTAACATCGGTCACTTCGACAACGAAATTGACATGGCCGGCCTCAAGAAGATTCCGGGCATCAAGCGCAACGAAATCAAGCCGCAGTACGACGAATGGATTTTCGCCGACGGTCACAGCATCCTTATCCTCGCTGAAGGCCGCTTGCTGAACCTCGGCTGCGCTACTGGTCACCCGAGCTTCGTGATGAGCGCAAGCTTCACGAACCAGACCATCGCTCAGATCGACCTCTGGCTCAACGCTCAGGGTAAGCAGACCGTCGCTGGTATCAAGTACGAAAGCGGCGTCGTCTATACGCTCCCGAAGATCCTCGACGAAAAGGTCGCACGCCTCCACCTCGAAAAACTCGGCGTTCACCTGACGACCCTCACCAAGGCCCAGGCCGACTACATCGGCGTGCCCGTGGAAGGCCCGTACAAGGCGGATCACTACCGCTATTAAGAAAGTAGCCGGCTCTCGCCGGCGTCTTCTTTCTGCAAAAATTTCCCTCGGCACCTGCCGGGGGATTTTTTCATCTAGTCTACAAAGAACATAAACTTCGTCAAGACGCGCCTGCTTCTCGGAAGCTCAACAACAGCAAGGATACGGCCCATCGCCGCCCGCGGGAGGATTCCACCCTTGGAGCCAAACACGCCGAGTAAATGGCCTTGCATATCGTACAGGCTAATCCGTGCTTCGGCCGGGGCGCCAGAGACTTCGAAATCCCTGCCGGACAATTGCATCGTAATCGACGAACGACGAGAAACCTTCTTACGGGGCTCGCTAGGTTTATCAAGTAATCGAAGCATCAGTGCTGCATAGCGCTTTCCCAAGATTTCATAGCCCTCACGCGAGAAATGCAGTATCGCCAAAGGCTCATATATAGCAGGGCATTTCTTAGAAGAAACGACATGACCGTTAGGAATCGTACTCGCAACCTCAGCCACCCTGGAATTGCGCCAACCCATTTGGCCACCCTCTTCCGTTGAAACATATTCCCCCATAAGGAACGGTACCTTCGTCGAATCAAGCTGCAAGTCGGTCATGAGATCATCATAGACTTTCCTGACTCGAGTCGGCCAGTCTTCCCTGTAGGCGTCTGCTTCACCCTGATGAAAAAGGATTCCCTTAATCACACCTTTGGTCTTTGCGATTTTTCCTACTTCAATGAGTCGCTTATAGGGGTTACTGCCATATTCCTCAAAGTACGGAACCCACCACTGAGTCCCCGTACTCGTCGCATTCTGGACATATTCCTGATAACGATCCTTGTCGAACATGTCTATGCTCTGCCCTCCAAGGGCGACACTGGCCACCGCCACCTTGATGCTATCGGGAAGGGCATCGACCATGGCTCTACCGAAGAAATCCAATATCCCGATTCTAGTTCCGCTATGAGCCAACGGCGGAACCGCCGGGTAAAACTCGCCGATGTTCTGACCGGAATGCGCCGCAGTACGCAACACGAGAAACCTCGGTTTTGGGACGAGATCCTTTTTGGTAATCGGCGACTGGCCAGCCATATTGGACTGTCCAAACGCTAAATAAATATGAAGATTAGGGTCTTGCGCAAAACAGGCTGAAGCCGAAAGCCAACACATAAAGAAAAGTACTTGAGCCAATAAAAACTTCTTCATCATCTCACCCTCTATAATGACAAATTCTATTCGGCTAGTACCTTATTCCTTTTTATCAATATATACATTTTTTTACAGACATCAAGTTTCTTTGTTTTTGAAATTAAGCACTCTATTTTTACTCGTTTTCACGTATAATTAGGTATATTCCACTATATGAGAAACCTCGCCCTTGTTTTTTGTTTTAGCGCCCTGGTAGGTGCAGGCATTGTCGCTTGCGGAGACGATTCATCGTCGGCTCGTGAAGTCGAGACTCCTTCGAGCGAAAGTTCGCAGATATCTAGTTCGTCGATGGACGACTCTGCCGAAGTCAAATCTTCGAACTCGGAAAAAACATCTTCGGAATCAAAGTCTTCTTCACCTAGCGAAGAATCTAGCTCCTCCGGAAAAGTTGCAACCTCTTCTGAATCGACTTCGGAATCTTCAGCAACTTCTTCGGCAGTTTCGTCTTCTGATTCTGCGCCGGAGTCTTCCGATACAGCACCAACGTCTTCTAATGGTAGCAACCCTGATGACGGCAAGTGCACGAACTGCGATAGCTTTACCGCCGCAGACCCCGAACTTACCGAAAACGGCGGCAAGGGTTCCGTGACCACCTACGGAAGCATTACGGCGAAAGAGACGAGCTTGGGCGGCGCCTGCAATTACGGGCAGACCAACATTCAATACTACGCGGCAATCCATGTGAACGTTTCTCCAGGCGATGAAAAGGGCCCGTGGAATGGCGGCGCTGCTTGTGGCGGCTGCGTGCATGTGAAGGCGAAGACGCCGGACGGTTGGAAAGAAGTCACAGTGCGCATTACCGACCGTTGCCCCGACGCGAACTGCGGCGTGGACTTGGGCGGCGCTCCTGCAAGCGACATCATGGGAATTCAAGTGGGCCGTTATTCCGGCGAGTGGGAATTCGTTAGTTGCGAAGGCGTCGAAGGTGTATGGGGCGATTCCACCTCGATTTGGGTCAAGGAAGGCGCCAGCGAATTTTGGAGCATCATCCATGTGCGTAATCCCAAGGACATGGTTAAATCCTTGATCATTTACGGTATCGATACAGACGATGTCCATGTTCTTGAAATGGTCGTAGGCACCGAGAATTTCTGGACTGTTCCCCAAGAAGTGCTGCAGACAGACAATCATTACCGCATCGTAGTAAAGTACCGCACAGGGGAAGACGACGTATGGAAAATCAAGGGTTCAGACCTAGCCGTACCTGAAGCGAATCTGTATCTCTACGAACACCGGGAATAATCAACGCAACACTTTGCTCCTTTAAAATCTTTTTAAATTTTTATAAAGAAAATAAAGAGCCGTGGGAGGGCTAACTTGTATGGATTTTGATAAGATTCTATCGCATTACAAGGCGAAAGCCTGCGTAATGTCCGTGGAACTGTTCCCGGACGGATCTTATGGGAATATCCGTGTCGTTGCGGGGAACAAGGCTCATTGTGACGATATGGAGGCCTTGAGGCACACTCCGTTTGTGCCGAATTCACCATACGAGATGTGTTTTCCGAAGAATCAGAATTTTGAAGACCACTGCTTCCGCTGTATCCAATCGGGCAAGCCGCTCCACGCCTACGTGGACCTCTACATGATGGGTCTCTGGCTGAACATGTTCCTGATGCCGCTGGATTCCGATCGTGAAAACATCGGCTACTGCATCTACTGTTACGATGTAACCCCCAAAGCCGATTCTTCGGCCATGGCAGACCTCTCTGCAGAAACGGCCACGTATGTGCTCAACACCTGTATCAAGCTGCGCGGCACGGACAACGTCAAGCAGACTTTCCAAGAGGTTGTCGAAGACATCCGTAAAACTTGCGGTTCCGACCATTGCTGCATTTTGCTCACCGACACTGAAAATCGCGAATGTTCCATTTTTGCGGAATCCACTCGCGAAGATGTTAAAATAAAGCCGATGTCGCGATATGTCGAAGGTTTTTACGCCATTGCAGAAACATGGCCCGAAACACTTGCCGGCAGCACCTGCATTATCGTAAAAGACGAACGCGACATGGAAAAGCTCCGCTTGGCAAACCCGATTTGGGGATCGATGCTCGACCTTAGCGGCGTAAAGACGATTGTACTCTTCCCGCTGCGTCATGGCGGCGTATTGCTCGGTTACTTGTGGGCAGTCAATTTCAATGTCGACGATGTACTGAAGATTAAGGAAACCCTCGAAGTCACGACATTCCTTATTGCATCTGAAATTTCAAGTTACTTGCTTCTGAACAAGCTTGAGATTATGAGTACGATCGACTCGCTTACCGGCGTCAAAAACCGTAACGTGATGAACAACCGCATCGACCAAATCGTAGCAGGACGCCAACCCACGCCTGACGCCGTTATTTTTGCCGACCTGAACGGACTAAAGCGCATGAATGACGACCAGGGGCACATCTCTGGTGACAAGGTTTTGCGTGCGGCAGCAGAAATTTTGCAATACGTTTTCCCGGAAGAAGACGTATACCGCGCCGGTGGCGACGAATTCATGGTGCTCATTTCGAGTATCACTGAGGACGAGTTGAGCACCCGTGTTGCCAAAATACGCACGATGGCAAAGCTTTCTGAAAATGTTCGCTTCTCCATTGGTACATGTTACGGTGAGCCGGATGTTCGTCGAGCAATGCATATTGCAGACGAACAGATGTATTCCGATAAGAATTCATTCTACGCCGAACATCCTGAATTAAAATACAGGTAAAAATCGTGGGACGCACTTACGCGGCCATTGACCTCAAGTCGTTCTTTGCCTCGGTGGAATGCATTCTCCGGGGCCTTGACCCGCTTAAGGCAAAACTTGTGGTAGCCGACGAAAGCCGTACTGAAAAAACGATTTGCTTGGCGGTGACGCCGGCGCTCAAAGCCTACGGGATTCCCGGGCGTGCGCGCCTTTTCGAGGTGAACCAGAAGGTGCGAGAGGTACAGCGACGCACAGGCGAAAAGATTGAATTCACCATCGCAAAACCGCAAATGGCGAAATACGTGGAATATTCCACGAAAGTCTACAATGTTTACCTGAAGTACGTGAGTGCCGAAGATATTCACGCCTATTCGATTGACGAATGCTTTTTGGATTTAACTCGCTACCTGAAACTTTATAAGAAGACGGCCCGCGAACTAGTGAAGACGATTATCCAAGATGTTTTCACGACCACGGGAATCACGGCCACGGGCGGCATCGGCACAAATCTGTACCTTTGCAAGATTGCGATGGATGTGATGGCGAAGCACGTGGAAGCGGACGCAGATGGTGTGCGCATCGCGGAACTCGACGAAATGAGTTACCGTAAACAGCTTTGGTCGCACAGGCCGATTACGAGCTTTTGGCAGGTAGGCCGTGGCATTGCAGAGCGTCTGGAAAATTGCAGACTGAATGCGGGGCGCGGCATTTACACGATGGGTGACATTGCTCGCGTGAGTGTCAAGAATCCCGAAGCGTTGTACAAGCTGTTCGGCGTGAATGCAGAAATTTTGATTGACCATGCCTGGGGTCACGAGCCTTGCACGATTGCAGACATCAAGAAGGCGAAACCGCGGAACAGAAGTACGGGCGAAGGCCAAGTGTTGCAAGACCCGTATCCATTCGATAAGGCGCGTCTTGTGGTGCGCGAAATGGTCGATACGGTTTCGATGACTTTAATTGCCCACGACCTAGTAACAAATGCGATGGTGCTCACGGTAGGTTACGACCGCGAAAACGTGGACAAGGGAATTTACCACGGCGTGACTGTGACCGATTTTTATGGACGCACGATTCCGAAGCCTGCACATGGTACGGCAAACATTGGTTATTATACCAGCTCGCAGTCGGTGATGGCGGATGCGGTTATGAAACTTTTTGACCGCATCGTGGACCCGAAACTGACCGTACGCCGTTTGAACTTGGTCGCCGCCGATATTGTGGATGCAAGCCACGAACAGTACGACCTGTTTACCGACGTGAAAAAACAGGAACGCGAAAAGAAGCGTTTAAAAGCGGAACTCCTGATCAAGAAGCGTTTTGGCAAAAACGCCATTGTGAAGGGAATGGACTTGCAAGAAGGTGCTACCACCATTGAACGAAACGGACAAATCGGAGGACATCGGGCTTAGACGAAAGAACGCTCGCTGTGCTCGCTACAGACGAAAGACGAGAGATTATGATTGATAATTATAATGATATAATAGATTTGCCGTATCCGCGGAACGATTGGAATTTCTTGATTAAGCATCCGCGTATGAGCATGGAAGACCGAGCGAAGATTTTCCACCCGTTTGCAGCGCTGCGCGGGCATGCCGAGGCACTTGATGCGACTGCAGAACGGAAGCTTGAGGCGGTCGCGAACGAGCTCACGCTAGACGAGAATTACTAAATTAACTATGTAAATCCTTTCACCCGAGGTTGCTATGAGTCTTGATGAAGAACGTATCCGCGAGCTCCAGCGTAAAGACCAGGAACATGATGCACGCCTGGACATGCAGAAGGAAAAGGATGACGAGCATGATGTTCGCATTGACGCCTTGTACAGCAAGGAGCGTGAACAAGAATTTAAATTGAAGGCTCAAGTGGCCAAAGATGCGGAGCATGATTTCCGCTTGAACTCTGTAGACAGCGTCAACAAGATGCAGGATTCGGAACTGCACCGCCAATCGGAAAAGGACCGTGAACACGATGCCCGATTGGACGCACTCGAAAAGCTTTGTGCTGAATTGTCGCAGCGCGTAACCGCTCTTGAAGAACAACTGAAAAAGTAGGGTGTCGTGAGTCAGCCTGTTCGAAATATTGCAATCCTTGCCCACGTGGATGCCGGAAAGACGACTCTTTCGGAGCGTATTCTTTTTGCGGCGGGCGAGGTTCGCCGGCCGGGCAAGGTAGAAGAAGGCCTTGCCACCATGGACTACATGCCCGAAGAAAAAGAGCGCGGCATTACCATTGAAAGCGGCGTGGCGCATTTCGAATGGAAGAACACCTGGTTCAATTTTATCGATACTCCGGGCCATGTAGATTTTGGCGCCGAAGTCGACACGGCGCTGACAGCCGTCGAAGGCGCAGTGCTCGTGGTGAGTGCCGCGAGCGGAGTGGAAACGCAAACGGTGGCCGCCTTCCGTAAACTGCGCGAAGCGGGCGTGCGGACGATTTTGTTTGTCAATAAGCTTGACAATCCCGATTATTCGCTTGACGAAACGCTGATTAATATTGAAGAAGTTCTGGGCGTGCGCCCGGTGCTCATGACGCTCCCGGAATACAAGGGCGGACGCATGTCGGGCGTACTCGATGTGCTTAGCAAAAGCCGCCTGATTCACTCGGATTCGGGCGAAGAAGTCATCGATGATTCCTGGCCACAAGCAGGCGAAGTGAGTGATTCCACCGAGAAAATCAAGAAGCATTACGCCGAAGCGGTGGAATTCGCGAGCAACTTTGATGATGAAGTTTTGCAGCTTGCGCTTGAAGGAAAGCCGGTTCCGCCCAAGACGCTTTTGCGCGGGCTGAAGGAACTGGCGAAGAATAGTGACTACGCGCTTTGCTATGCTGGCTCGGCCATTGAAGGTTTCGGAGTACGCAGCTTGACGACGGCGCTTTCATTCTTCTTGCCCGATGTTCCTGAATTTGCAGACAATGAATTAGGCCAAGTCATTCGACTGCGCCATTTTAAAGGCGTGGGCGAAATTTCGCTGTTCCGTAGTCACACGAATATGGAGCGCAAGGAATGGCCTGCGGGTTTTGAATTTTCTCGCCTTAAAGCGAACTTGTTGCAGCCTGTCGACGAAATCCGTTCGGGCGATATTTACGCCATGCGCAGCCCCTTCGAAACGGAGCTCGGACAGACGATTTCTCTGGATGGATCGATTCCTTCTTGCGAAGAAGAGGAGACGAAACCTTCGATTCGCGACAAGTACCAGCCGCTTTTGCAGACTCGCGTGGAATGCCTGGGTGCCGAAGATTACCACCATGTGGAAAAGAGCTTGAATGTCCTTGCCCGTATGGATCCCTCTTTCCGCGTACAAAAAGACGATGGCGGATTCTGGTACCTGCATACCGTAGGCGAAGTGCAGCTCGACGTGTTGCTCGCCCGACTTAAGCGCGAATTCGGCTGTGAAGTCAAAGCCGGTAGCCCTGAGGTGCGCTGGCAAGAACGCCTTTGCCGTAATGTAGGCCCGGTCGAAAATACATTCCAGCTTGGTCCGCATAAGATTTCAATTAAGCTTTCGGCGAGCCCGCTTGAAGGCGATGCCCATGACATTCGCCTGTCAGCTGAATTCCTGGAAACGGCACCGCGCGAAATTTTGGCCGGCGTACGTTCTGCACTTTTGGAATCGACTGAAATCGGCGTGCTCGGTAAGGGTCCCCTTGTGGGCGTTTGCTTTGAAGTCCATGAATTCACCTGGACCGAAGGGGCGCTCCCGCCCATGATCAAGAAGGCTTGCGCCGATGCCGTTACCAAGCTGATTAAACCCGCTGATGTTCAGCTTTTTGAACCCGTGATGGAATTGTCACTGGAATGTCCTGTGAATTTTGCAGGCCTCGTAACTGGCGACATCCAGTCCCGCGACGGCAAGGTGAAAGAAATCGGCGGCGATGGCAAAACCCACTTTTTAAAGGCCGATGTCCCGCTGCGCAAGATTTTCGGATACGCCACAGGCGTTCGCAGCATCAGCAAAGGCACTGCGCTTTACAGCATGAAGTTGCTTGGTTACAAACCGGCAAATATTTAAAGGTTCGGTATTACGAACGGTTCTTTTTGGCTCTGCGGCGGAAGTGCTCGATAAGCGGGGCCACCGTTTCCTTGAAATCGTCGTGAGTTTCGATGCGCACGAAGTCAATAGACATGCGCTGGAAGAGTTCCTTGGTTGCCTTGCCCTGGCGCTTGGCTTCGCGGGCAAATGCTTCGCGGAAGGTGGCATCGCCAGTATCGATCAAGAGCGTTTCGCCGGTTTCGGGGTCTTCAAGTTCTACGAGGCCTGCGGGCGGGAGTTCCATTTCGCGCGGGTCTACGACAGAGACCGCAAGCACGTCGTGGCGTTTGCGCAGAATCTTGAAGGCGTTTTCAAAGCCTTCATCCAAAAAGTCACTCATCACCACGACGACGGCACGACGATTCAAAATCTTGCCGGCGTATTCCAGCGCCACCTGCGTGTTCGTGCCGTGGTGCTGCGGCTTGAAGTAAAGGATTTCGCGGATAAGGCGCAGCACGTGCTTGCGACCTTTCTCCGGCGGAATAAACAGTTCAACCTGGTCGGTGTAAATCAGCAAGCCGACCTTATCGTTGTTCTTGATGGCGGCAAATGCGAGTAAAGCGGTCAAAGTCGCCATGACTTCGCCCTTCATCTGCTTGCCGGAACCGAACTCCGAACTGCTAGACGCATCGACCATCAAAAGCATGGTCATTTCGCGTTCTTCGATAAACTTCTTCACATAAGGCGTGCCCGTTCGTGCGGTCACGTTCCAGTCGATAGTACGCACATCGTCGCCCGGCATGTACTCGCGAACCTCGCTAAATTCCATACCGTTTCCCTTGAACGAACTGTGGTAAGCGCCGGTCATCACGGTGTCGAGCGTGCCGCGAACGCTAAGTTCAATGCGGCTGACGGTCTTTAAAACTTCTTTATCCAACATCTTAGAGTCTCTTTTTTACGCCAAGAATATACAAAAAATCCTATTGAAGGGCTACTGCGGGCATTTGGGGGCGAAACACATGTACAAAAAATGGAAAAATTAGCAACTTGGAGCGGTCACGCCGAAAAAAATTGATTATTTTGTAAGGCGAAAGGCTGAATCACACAACCCTATTTACAGGTAGCTATGTCGGCAAAAGTAACGAGCAGCGACAAGATTGAAGATTTGTTCCCGGAAACCCCCATCCGCAAAATCATCACGCCGATGGAACGACTGATGAAGGTGGAGACGACCGGTGGCATCGTTTTGATTATCATGACGATTGCGGCCCTGATCTGGGCGAATGTCAGCCCTGAATCTTACCATCATGTTTGGCACATGCCGTTTGCCTTGACGATTGGCAGTTGGGTCGGTTCGGCCGATTTGCATTGGCTCATTAACGACGCCATGATGACGATTTTCTTCTTCAATATCGGGCTTGAAGTCAAGGGTGAAATGACCTATGGCGAACTTAGGAACCCGAAGGCGGCGAGCCTCCCGATTATCGCGGCGGCTGGCGGTATGTTGTTCCCGGCTTTGATTTACTTGCTGCTTTGCCCGCATGGTGCAAATAGCGCGGCGCATGGTTGGGGTGTTCCGACTGCAACGGATATCGCTTTTGTCGTGGGCTGCATGGCCATTCTCGGAAAGAAGGTTCCGCATGCTCTCCGCGTGATGATTTTGACGTTGGCTATTGCAGACGATATCGGTGCAATCTTGGTGATTGCAATCGGTTACCCCAGTGGCGACGGCGTGAACTTTATTGCGCTTGGTACAGGATTTGCCCTGCTCGCCTTGATCAACGTGATGTTTAGAATTGGCGTGCGTAACCTGCTGTTGCATGGCGTGATTGGTATTGCCGTGTGGGCGTTCTTTGTGAAGAGCGGCGTGCACCCGACTATTGCGGGTGTGCTACTTGGACTCTCGGTGCCGGCAAAGCCTGTGCTCGCGAAGGGTAAGCTTGCCCATTTCGCCGGCAGCGTGGGAGGAGCTCTTTCGGGCGAAGCGAAGGACCGCAACGAACAGTACGAAGTGTTTACGCTTTTGAAGCGCGGTGCCCGCGAAAGTATCTCGATGCAGGAACGTTTCTTCAAGCCGCTCGTGCCGTGGGTGAACTTCTTTATCATGCCACTGTTCGCGCTCAGCAACGCGGGTGTCGAAATCAAACTCGGTGGCGTGGAAGTGCCTGTGATGGGTGCAGTGGCCTTGGCCTTGATTCTGGGTAAGCCGATCGGTATTTTCCTGTTCAGCCTGCTTGCCGTAAAGATTGGCGTGTCAGTGAAGCCGAGCTACAGTTGGAAGGTTTTGTGGGGTGGTGGTATGCTTGCCGGTATCGGCTTTACCATGGCCTTGTTTGTGGCTAACCTCGCCTTCGAGGTGGGCGACCGTCAGGATTCTGCCAAGCTCGGTATTCTCTTGGGTAGCTTCTGTGCCGCAATCCTTGGCACCATCTACATGAGCCTCGTGTCGAAGGCTCACCACGAAGAATCCTAATGCCACATTTCGTCTACATGCTCCGTTGTGCGGGCAACCGCATTTATACGGGGTATGCCGTTGATGTAGAAGCTCGCTTTGAACAACATAAATCCGGCAAGGGAGCCAAATTCACCAAGGCTTTCCCGCCGGAATGCATTCTAAGAAAATTTGAATTAAATAGCCACGAAGAAGCGCTCCGTTTGGAAGCGCGCATCAAGAAACTGCCCCGCCCACAAAAAGAAATGCTCGCCGCAGGTGACGAAGCGTTGGCGGCGCAATTGATTGAAGGCCTCGGCGAAACGCTTGAAGAAAGTCGCGCACGCAAGCGCCGCGAAAAACGGGAAAACATTACTTCTCACGACAATTGATATTGTATATTTCTGCAGAATGAATCTGTCAAAATAGGGGATGACATGTTTTTTACTGACAGAACAAATACGCTTGAAGCCCTTTTTCGTGTCCGAACAGCCATCTTTGGAAAAAAACTTCAGGTTTTTGAAGGCCGAGATGGCGTGATGAGCCTTTTGCAGGAATCACTCGATGTGCAAACGAACGAAAGGGATTATCAAACCGCTTTGGACATTATCAGGCCCTTGATAAGGGTGGCCGAAGACCATCCGTTTGTCTCGGATAATTCCGTTGAGTACATTTCGATTTCGAGCAGAATGGAACGCGCTCTTTACCGGCATTATTTCGAGGCCCCATCAAATAGATTAGTAAAGAACGTTCATTCCTGTTGTCCGATGGAATTTATTTGGCGACAGGCAGGCCTTTTGGAATTGTATTTGGAAAATTTTCCTGAAGCAGAAAAGGCAATATCCAATGCAGTAAATTGGAATCCGGCATCGGCAAAATACAGACTGATGCTTGCACGAATCCATAGCGATCAAGGACGCTGGGACAATGTAGTGGAAGATGCGGTTGCGGCCATGAATGTCGCTTACAGGGCGAGCGATTTGATTCTCTGTTTTAGATTCCTGCGCAATTACTTCCTTTACAAAAAGATGTATTTAGAGGCGGTATACTGCAGTTTTGCGCGGTTGAATTATACAGATTCTAGCGGCGATCTAGATGAAATCGTCGATGATATTTTGGGGTATGCCAAGATGGTCAATGTCGAAAACGACCAATCGAATGACGAAAGCATCACGGCGTCTTTAAAACGCTTTGGCATTACACTCGGGTTCAATCCGGATGTTGTGGCAGTGGCTAAACAGAATTGTGAAGAAGCTTTTTTGGCCGGCGACGCGGAATTGGCGAATTACTTCGCCGAGATTATGTCAGGCTTAAAAACCGTGCAGGAAAAGAAAGAGGCGTTCAACTTAAAACAGCTGGTTGAACACTACAAGAACATCAAGAGCTGATTACTTTACAATCAAGTCTACCACAAGCGCAATGGCCATGCCGATGCTGCAGATGCTAATGAAGCGCTGGATGAACTTGTTACCTTTTTTACGCTGCAAGAAGCTGCCAAAATAGCCGCCGACCCAGGCACCACCCGCCATCATCACGGCGATGGGCCAGTTGATTTTACCAGTAACGCCAAGCGCAATAGTGCCGACAACTAAAAAAACATTGGTAAGCGAATTCTTGAGGGCGTTGATTTGGATGGGAGAAAGGCCGGTGTAGCGAGTGAGCCCGAAAATTTGTACAAAACCCACGCCCACTTGCACAATGCAACCGTAAACGGCAATGGCGAAAAATCCGAGAGCGCCCTTGAGAGTCAACTTTTCAGGCGGATTTGCAGGTGGCTTCCCCAGGACATTCTTGTTCAAGTTGCTCATCACAACCACAAGGCAGATGACAACTGCAAGAATTGCCTGGAACAGCTTATCGCCAATGTGCACCAGAAAACACGCCCCAAGAAGAGCGCCGAGAATCGTAGGAGTGAGCAGCTGCAAGAAAATGCGCTTGTTCAAGTAGCCGTGACGAGCCAGGTTGAAGGCGCTACTGAAGTTCCCGATAATAAGCCCGATACGGTTCGTGCCGTTTGCAACGGTTGCAGGCATCCCGAGGAAAATCATGATAGGGAGGCTCAAAGTAGAGCCGCCGCCCGCGATGCTGTTGATGAGGCTTACCACTGCGCCTAAGACGAAGTAGGCGGCGTAAAGTGCAAGTGCTGTAGGCTCGAAATTCATCGCGCCCAAATATAGAATTATCCGAAGAAGGCGTCGCTAAGGGATGCGCGGAAGGCATGAATGCGGTCAGCATTCGCTTCGCGGTGCGGATAGGTAAAGTTGCTGAGCAACACCACGGCAGCACCTTGGTCGGGGTCGGCAACGATACTTGCGCCGGTGAATCCGGTTTTACCGAAGGTATGCGGCGAAATTTTTACGCCCATGAACTTTGCGCTATTCAGCTCCCAACCGAGGGCGGTGCAGGCGCCTTTTGCCGTGGAATACTTGCTAGCCAAATCCCCCTCGAAGGCATTTTGGCTCACCATTTTCAAAATGCCTGCAGGCATAACGCGCTTGCCATCTGCAGCAACACCGTCTTTTAGGATAGTTTGTACAAAATTAAGCAGATCGGGCACGCAGCTGAACATGCCGGCGCTACCGACAGGGAACAATTTTCGCAGAACCCAGGCGCTTTCGTCGTGGATTTCTCCGCAAATTTCGCGCCCCCTGAAACTACAGATTTCCGTCGGTGAAATTTCATCTCTAGGAACCGGATTCCAGTCGCGGTCAAGGGGATCCCAGCCGGAACGGTTCATGCCGAGCGGGATAAAGAACCTTTCGCGACCTTGCTGCTGCAAGTCCTTGCCAATCAAGCGCTGCAAGATAATTCCCAGCAATACGCTGGCAGGGTTGCCGTAATTAAAGTCCGCACCGGGAGCTTTCTCGAACTGATACGTATAAAGCGCATCCAGGATCCCTTCAGCCGGCAAAGTCCGCAAGGTCTTCATGGGAACGCGGTAATCCAGGCTATGGGTCAGCAGGTGAAACACCCGGATTTCGTCGCGATAATTTGTCTTAAGTTCAGGAATGTAATCGATGACCTTGGTATCGACCGAAAGCTTGCCTTCGAGAATGTAACTCAGGGCAAGCGTCGAGGTAGGGCACACCTTGGTAAGGCTTGCAATGTCAAAAACCGTGTTTTCGGGCGTATTAAGCGACAATATCTCACGGCTTCCGTCGGGCAAAATGAATCCGGCAACCGCCTTGTTAAAAATCCCCTGGGATTCTGCCGTCTTAAGCAGGCCTTCCAATACATCTTTTTCGAACTTCATGTCTTGAAATATAGCATAGTGTTTTTTCTGGAAATATCTTATATTTTGATTGTGTTCTTCAATACTATAGAAAGTGAAAAACGCTTAAGAGCATTTTACGGGGCAATCCTTGTTGCGGTGAGCTTAGGACTTTCCGCGGCAATCGTATATATGCTCAAGAATTATACAGAATCCATCAAGCAAGAAACACTGCTAGCGGAATCCCTTTCTAACGAAAAAGACGCCGAAGCAATTAACGGTTTCTTGGCACGAGGCGAATCCGTACTGCGAGTGACCTCCCGCATCGCAGAAAAAAGTTTGGAACATGGAGCCACTCTAGCGCAGATTGAATCGCTGCTGGTTTCCGAAGCGGAATATTACAAGCACTCAAACGATATCGTCTTGTGCAACATGTTCGGATTACTCCGCGACGAATTTCTTAATGGCGGACGTTGGACTCCTGCCGTAGGTTACGTACCCACAAATAGGCCCTGGTACCAGAACGCCCCTACGGAAAGGGATAAAGTAGCCCTGACTCCGACCCATTTGAATCCGCACAGTGGCGAGCAAGTGGTGACCCTCAGCTTGCGCCTTTCGGATAAAAAAAGTGTCCTTGCCGTAGACATGTACTTGAAGAACTTGCTTGCCGATGTCAAGAAGAGTGACTTGTCGAACATGCTGGTCATCATCGACAAAAAAGGCATGGTCGTTTCCCACACCGACATTACCCAGAATGGCCGTAACTATTTGTCTGCAGAGTTCTGGGGATCCGACGAAGAAAAACTCGCCCGAAACATTTCATTTGCAGGAAGCGAACCCTTTGTCTTTAGTTTGAGAGGCAAGGATTACCGCGTCTTTTCGACACTTATACAGAACGAATGGTACGTCGTCCGCCTTGTAGAAGAACGGCAGCTTTGGAAATCCCTGAACTGGAGCATTTTACGGTATGCAGTTATCGCATTCCTGACATTCGTACTGTTCATCACCTTGATTATTGCCGCGTTCACAAAACACGTCCAGCTCGTTCGCGTCAACCAATCCAAGACCGCATTCCTTACGAGCATGAGCCGAGAAATCCGTTCGGCCATCAATGGCATCCTCGGCATGAACTCCATTGTGCAAAAAGACCTGCACGATGACAGCATGAAGGAATATTCCAACAATATCCAAAGTGCAGGTCAGAGCGTTCTTTCGCTAGTCAACGATGTCCTGGATGTCACCAAAATCGAATCAGGGCGTCTAAGCATCGAATCGATGGAATACGAGATATTCTCGATACTGCAAGAATGCTATAACGAAAACGAGCCTAAAGCCAAGGCGAAGGGACTCACGTTCCATGTCGACTGCGACCCGGACATCCCTTCCTGCTTATGGGGTGACGAAAACCGCATTATCCAGATTATCAACAACCTGCTTTCCAACGCCATCAAATTTACGGAAGTCGGCGGTGTATCCCTGTCTGTCGGTTACGACAACTTGCCGCCCATAGGCACGCTGCGCACCGACGACTACATCATGCTAAAAATCGCCGTCAAGGATACCGGCATCGGAATCCGCAAAGAAGAGCGCAATTCCATTTTCAAAAAATACGTCCTCGACGCCTCCGAAAACAGCGACATCGAAAGCATGGGCCTGGGACTGAGCCTGACACAGGAACTTCTGACCAAGTGCGGCGGACACATGAGCATCAACAGCCGCTACGGCGAAGGCTCGTCATTCTTGATCGAAATCCCGCAACTCGTCCTGAACATGGAGCCCATGGGCGACTTTGCAATGCGCTACAAGAACGCGAGCCGCAAGAACAAGGATCTGGGCGATGTATTCCTTGCACCCGCAGCCAGAATCCTGATTGTCGATGACGTGGAACTGAACCTCAAGATGTTCCGCGGATTCCTGAAAAACTCCCGTGTCAAAATAGACGAAGCACTCAGCGGACACCAGTGCCTGCAGCTCGTCGAATCAAGACGTTACGACCTGATTTTCCTGGACCACATGATGCCTGTCATGGACGGCGTTGATGTCTTTAGAAAAATGAAGATGATGGAAAAATTCCCGAACAAGGATACGCCCGTCATCGCTCTCGTATCCGAAGGAGAATCCCTTACAAAGGATTCCTTCTTGGCCGAAGGTTTTGCAGACTATCTCATCAAGCCCCTCAAGGAACGGGATTTACGCCGCACCCTAAAATGGTACTTGCCCAAGCAGCTAGTACTTACGCCCGAAGACTTGATCGAACCAGTAATGCCATCGACAAGCGCAATCAATGGCGCAGGCTTGCCAAGCAACAAGATCGGTGCCATAGACGAAGACGATATCGAATTGCGCCCGGTAACTGCAAGTACGCCTTACGACCGGTTCAAGCCCTTCGAAGAATTCCTGGACATCAAGGCCGGCCTGAATTACTGCGCCGACGACGAAGATATCTACGTAGAAATGCTGCAGGAATACATCGCTTCCCCGCTGTGCAGAAACGTGGACACCTGTTACAGGAATTCCGATTGGGATAACTACCGTTTCTACATGCACGTTCTTTACGACTCGTCTATTGCTATTGGCGCGACTTCCATGGCCGAAAAATTCCACAACCTGGAAAACGCCAGCATCGAATCCCGCTTGAAAGTCGTTCACGAAACCCATGACTTGGCCATGGCCTTGCATGCAGAACTGATTAAGAACATCCAGAGGGGGCTTGAAGAAAGATGAGGTGGGTAGTTCTTACATCTACAATTGCTCTGGCCATGATCATCGGGGTGTTGCTCATGTTTGGCACGGAATCCAACGACACGGAAGTTTCCCAGAAGAAGCTCCGCGTCGCCATGATCATGACGGGGCTCCGCAATGACCATAGCTGGAACGAAACTCATTTCGAGGCAATTCAGAGGGCAGAGAATCTCTTGAACCTGGAAGTCGCCTATTACGAAAACGTCCCTACCGATTCTACATCGCAAACGATTATGGAGCAGGCCATCCAGAAGGGCGCCAAAGTTGTCATCGCCAATTCCTACGGCTTTGGCGAGTACGAACTGGCCGTCGCCAGGAACCATCCTGAAACAAAGTTCCTGCACGCCACGGGGCTACAGACGGCAACAAACCTGTCCACCTACTTTGGCCGCATGTACCAGCTGCGTTACCTTTCGGGCATTGTGGCCGGTTCAAAGACAAAGACCAACGAAATCGGCTATGTAGCGGCACTCAACATTCCAGAAGTGACCCGCGGCGCAAACGCCTTCGCCCTCGGCGTACAAAAAATCAATCCCAATGCAAAGGTATATATCAGCTGGACCGGTTCCTGGACCGACGAATCCATGGCCGCCGACGCCACCCGCGAACTTCTTGACAATCACAACATCGATGTCTTGGCAACCCATTTGGACGCCTTGTCCCCCTACGAGATTGCCGATGACAGAGGCGTATGGATTGTCGGCTACAACAGGGATAATTCCAGAAGGTTCCCGGAACATTTCCTGACAGCCCCTGTCTGGCGATGGGAAAATTTCTACATCCCGAAAATTCGGGAAATCATCCAGGACAAGTTCGAGGGAAAAGCCTACTGGCTCGGACTTGAAAGCGGTATCATGGAACTGTCCGACCTGACAAGAAACGTAGAAGATTCGATTCGTCAGGTCGTGGAAGACGAAAAACTCAGGCTTATCCAAGGAAAGTTTGATGTATTCTACGGACCGATTGTCGACAACCACGGCAATATCCGCGTAGGCGAAGGTGAAAGCATGACAGACGATGCCATGCTGAATCGATTTGACTGGTACGTCAAGGGAGTGATCGATGGAATTAAACCCTAGAAGTACAAAGATCAACATCAAGATGGTGGTATGGCTTGCCGCCGTCATATTCGTACTGTGCCTCGTCTGCGTACTGCTCCGTGTAAAGCTTGACACCCTATTGAACGTTTACGTGTCCAAGCAGGTGTCCCAGCAAGCGGTATTGGTTGCAGATCTCGCCAACGAAAAATTGCACATGCGCCTGAATACCCTTTCGATGATTTCCCGCAAGATCGAAGCGGACGGCGCACACATCGAGGATTTCTTATCCCTTTCGAACTTAAAAACCGAAAACGGTTATTACGGGCTCATCTCTTTAGATGGAACGGTGCATACCGAGGATTCCGTTTTTGTATTGCCCGACGAAAACTTCCGCTGCATCATGGAATCCTTCCGCGGCAAGCAATCCATTTGCTACAGCGAAAAAATGGGCATCATGCTCGCCGTTCCCGTTTACAACCGCCTCAATGTCAAATTCGTTTTGTACCTGCAATACAACAGGATTCCGATTAACGACTTCTTTGACGTAGACTGCTTCGATAAAAAATGCTTTGTCCAAATCATCGATAACGACAACAGGGTCTTGATTGAAAACAACACCGGAAGCTGGCGCGAAGACTCCGCTTGGAAAAACACCGATATCGACAAGATTTACGGAAAACTCCGCCAGGACATGGAACGAGGCCTTGCAACGTCAAGGGACATCGTCATCGATAACGAGACGTACTACTTCTACATGGCCAAACTGAAACAAGACGATTTTGTGCTTGCAGGGATGGTCGCTGGAGAAGACGTATCCGACGGTCTTGAGCGCCTGTCTTTCCTGGTATTCTGGGTAGTAGGACTTTTAATGCTCCTGTTCCTGACAGGCATCGGCATCCGATTCTTCCTGGTCCGGAAACACCGCGAATATAACCTAAAAAGCCACCTGGCAAGCGATGAACTCGATCGCCTGCGCATGATGGAATCGGTCGGTCAAGACATCCGCGAACCGGCCATGAACGTATTGAATATGGGCGCCATCGTCCTGAGAGAATCTCCGGATCCATCGCTCAAGGGATACGTCTCCGAAATGCGTGCATCGGGCCAAGAACTGCTCATGCTTTCCAACGATATTTTGGACATGAACAAAATCCGCACGAACAGTCTCGAAATCGCTGTCAAGGAATACGATTTGTTCGCAGTCCTTTGCGACTGCTATGCAGCGGCACAGAATCGGAAAAAGAATACGGACTTCGAACTGCTGGTAGATTCTTCGATCCCGACTCATCTCGAAGGCGACGAATCCCGCTTATGGCAAATCATCAGCAATATCCTATTCAACGCCGACCGTCTCGTGGTAAACGGAGCGAACATTATCCAGATCGGTTATCGCTGGATTGAAGACGAAGAAAACGCCGTCAGGACTCAAAGAATCAATTTGATTATTGACATCCCGGATGCAGGCGTCAGTTGGACAGGCCCGTCCCTTACGCTCGTCAAGATGCTGTCAGTCGCATTGGGTGGCGAAATCAAGAACAGCCTTATCGCCGATGGCCTGCCGGTAATCGAAATTATAATCCCCCAAAAGGTGATAAAGAACGAATTGATGGGCGATTTCAAGGCTCGCTACAGCGAATTCATGCAAGCCTCCGAAAACAAGTCCATCCATTTCTACGCACCGAACGCATCGATTCTCGCCATTGATGACGTGCCCATGAACTTGCGCGTGATGAGCGGTCTCATGAAAGAGACACTCGCCCGATTCGACTCCGTTTCCAACGGCATGGAAGCCATCGAAAACTTCAGACGCAACCACTACGACATTATCTTCTTGGATCATACGATGCCGATTATCGACGGATTGGACATCCTCACGATCATGAAGACCCTTGACGATCACCCGAACAAGCATACGCCAATTATAATGCTTACGGCTGACGACAGCGCCTCGGCAAAGACGATTTGCGAAACCATGGGCTTCGCCGATTTCTTGACAAAGCCTGTGCACGAAGACGCTCTGTTCTCTATCCTGCTGAAGTATCTGCCCAAGGAGCTAGTGAACCACTACGACGAGCTCCCGAAAAAAACAGACGACGATACACCAATCGCAGAAGAAAAACCCGTAAAGAAACCGGAAGTCGAGCCCAAGAAACAGACCGAGAACTTACCCAGCGACATTTTGGACACATCGGTCGGACTTTTCTGCTGCGAAAGAAACGAAGCCCTCTACCGCAAAAAGATGATGAACTACGCAGACAAACAGTTCGACGTCATCCTGAACAAAATGTTCAAGGAAGAAGACTTTGAAAGTTACCGTCTGATGGCGCAATCCCTGAAGAGCGCATCGCTTTATATCGGTGCGGTAGAAATTGCAAGCATCGCCAAGTCAATGGAATTCGCTTGCAGCGAAGGCGACTACGACTTTGTACGCATTAAGCACGAAGACCTAATGCGCGAATACAAGCAAATTGTCCATTCATTAAAAGAACGGTTGACGCATGGAAGAGCAAATTGACGTCTTGAATGCCGACGGAACCCCTGCAGGCTACGCTTGTGGCCGCAGCAAGGTACACGCCGAAGGTCTTTGGCACCGCACGGTGCATATCTGGGCTTTCGACCGCAAGGGGCGAATTCTATTCCAGCTGCGGAGCCGCGTCAAGGAAAGCAACCCAGGACTATATGACACCAGTTGCGCCGGCCACATTTCGGCAGGAGATTCAAGCCTGAACGCCGCCGTGCGCGAACTGCGCGAAGAACTGGGCATCACCAAGAGTTCGCGCGACCTCGAATATCTATTCGAGGCAGCACACGAAAGTGTGCTGAACGGCGGCGCCTACCTCGACAATGAATATTACGATGTTTACAAGATAACGCTTTCAGATTCCGAAATCGATTCCCTTGTACCGCAGCCTGGCGAAGTCGACGGATTCGTATGGATGACCCGCGAAGAATTTTTCGCGAAACACAAGATACATCCTGAAAAATTCGTAAGCCATCCGAAAGATTTCCAGTGGCTCATGGAGAATACCTAATGGCAATGTACAAGGACATTGCACTTGCCGTTGAAGGCGGCGGAATGCGCGGAGCGTATTCGGCTGGCGTACTAGATGTATTTTTAGATAACGGACTCAAGTTCGGCGCATGTGCCGGAACCTCGGCGGGCGCCACACACCTTTGCAGCTATCTGTCGGAACAACGCGAGCGCAACAAGCGCCTGGACATCATTCATTCGGCAAGCAAGCGCTACATGAGTTGGGGCAACCTGATTCGCACAGGTGATTTTTTCGCACTGGATTACTGCTACAATCAAATCCCGCGCGTGGTCGATCCCTTCGATTTTGAAAAGTTCCGCGAAAATGCAGTTGAAACGAAATTCTATGCCGTCGCTACGAACTTGGAAACTGGCGGCCCCGAATATTTGCTCACCCGCGATTTGGACAAGCCCGAAGACATGGACAGGATTCGTGCATCGGCTTCACTCCCTCTCTTGAGTCATATCGTAGACATCGACGGCATGAAACTTCTGGACGATGGCGTCGGCGACAGCATTCCGTTTCAGTTTTTCGCGAACATGGGCTATCAAAAGCAGGTCGTGATCGTCACGCAGCCCGAAGGCTTTGTCAAGAAGCCGAATTCCATGATTCCCCTGTTCAAGATTATCTATCGCAAATACCCGAAGTTTATTGAAGCGGCAAGGACCCGCCACATTCGCTATAACCAATGCCGTCGCACGCTAGAAGAACGCGTCGCTCAAGGCTCCGCATTCATGATTCGCCCAAGCGCTCAATTCAAAATTTCGTGCTTTGAAAAAGACAAGTCTAAACTGGTAGATCTTTACGACATGGGTGTGAAAGACGCAACCGCGCTCATGCCCAAACTGTTAGAGTTCCTTGAAAAGTAAATGATGTGTCATTCTGAGCTATACGAAACTAAGAACTTTAGTTCTCAAGTTGAGTTATGCCCTTTGGGTAGCAGTGAAACGGAGTCGAAGAATCTATGTCAAAAGCAATTGCCGGCCGCAAGTATCGTCACTACAAAAAAGAAACGATGATCTACACCGTCGTCACCGCCGACGCTCTCGACTGTGAATCGGTCAAGCCGCTCGTGGTTTACCGCAGCGAATACGAGACGCCCGATCACCCCAAGGGAACCATATGGGTGCGTGACCGCGAGGATTTCGAAAGCAAGGTGACGCTTGCCGACGGTACCGTTACCGACCGCTTTTCCGAGATTTAAATTCCGCTAAGAGCATTCCTACAATAATGGCGGCGGCCCCTGCAATCGCAATGGGCGTAATGCGTTCTCCAAGAGCAATCGCAGCCGTAATCATGGTAATCAAAGGCGCCACATAGCCGTAGTTGCTCGCCAAAACCGTACCGAGTTGCTTCAGCACATTGTTCCAAATAAGGTATCCGAACAGCGAGCAAAATACCGTAAGGCACAAAAAGTTAAAAGCGACTACCGGCTCCGTAAAGTTCTGCCACGGAATATCAAGCACTTTCGACACATCGCCACGCGCCTCGATAAACAAGGCGGGAATAGACATCAGCGTCCCATAGAAAAACATCTTGCGCGTAATGAACAGCGAATTGTACTTGCCGTTCAGCTGCTTCACGACTAGCGAATAGATTGCCCACATGACTCCGGCGCTGCAGGCGAGCAAATCGCCCACGGGCGAAAGTTTCAAGACGAACTTGCCGTTCAACACCACCAGCACCATGCCAACGAACGTGACAAGGCACCCTAGAATCTGTCGCTTGCCGAGGCGCTCGCTCTTATAGATAATTCCCCCGAGAATCAGAATGAGTAGCGGGTTTGCGCAAATAATGAGTGCCACGTTGCTCGATGGCGAAAATGAAAGCGCCGTGTTCTCGGTCCAAAAGTAGAGCGTGCATCCGGTAATGCCGCTAATGAACAGAATCAGTTCATGCTTCCAGTTCTTGCTGCGGAATTGCTTGTGGCTCGCCGCCAAAAGGATCAAGTAGGTAATCGCAAAACGCAACGAGAAAATCTGCACCGCCGAAAAGCCATGATTCAGGAGCACCTTCGTGCTCACGAAACTCGTGCCCCAAAAAGTGATGGTGATAATGGCGAGCAAATGCCAAAAGGCGAGACTGTTGCGTGCAGGAATCATCGACCGCAAAGATAGAAAAACAAAGTCCTTGCCAACAAAAAAAGCCCCACTTCACAAAAAGCAAAGTCCTTGCCTATAAGAATTGCATCTAGCGAAATAACCAAGGACTTTGCCGACTATTCCGAGCAGGTTGTATTTCAACCTGCCCTCCATAGTCGCATACCGCAAAAAAAGCTTGCACCTAGTGCAAGCCTTTTTAAACTCCCTTGTTGCAAGAAGAGGATTAGTCGCGGAACTTCACCTGCTTGGTGCCCTTCACGACTTCACCGATCTGCACCCACTTTTCGCCCTTGGCTTCGAGGTGAGCGGTAACTTCAGCCTTGTCAGCCGGGTCGATGAAGATGAGCATGCCCATACCCATGTTGAAGGTAGAGTACATTTCGTCCTTTTCGACAGAACCGGCCTGCTGGATGAGCTTGAAGATCATCGGAGGATCCCAAGTGGTGCGGTCGATGATCACGTCGACATCGTCCGGGAGGATACGCGGAATGTTGCCCTGGTAGCCCGAACCGGTGATGTGTGCGAGGCCCTGAATGATCTTCTTGTTGCAAAGATCGATGAGGCTCGGATAGTAGCTGCGGTGCGGTACGGCGAGAGCTTCGCCAATGGACTTGTCCATACCGTCGACCATGGTGTCGACCTTGTAGCCGGCCACGTCGAACAACACCTTACGGGCGAGAGAGTAGCCGTTGGTGTGGAGACCGGTAGAAGGCAGGCCAAGGATAATGGTACCCGGCTTGATCTTCTTGCCGTCAATGATGTTTTCGCGTTCCACGACACCCACGATGGTGCCGGAAATATCGTAGTCACCCGGACCGTAGAAGCCCGGCATTTCTGCAGTTTCACCACCAATCAAGACGAGGTCGTTTTCGCGGCAAGCCTTGGCCATACCGGCAACGAGCTTGTCCATGACACCCGGTTCCAGGCGGCCCGTAGCCACGTAGTCCAGGAAGAACAGCGGACGTGCACCCTGAACGAGAATATCGTCGCAGCAGTGGTTCACGATGTCCTGACCCGGGAGTTCGTGCGTGCCCATTTCGATGTCGACCTTGAGCTTGGTGCCCACGCCATCGACGGAGCTCACGAGGACGGGGTCCTTCATGCCGAGATGGTTCAGCGTGAACAGGCCACCGAAGTTGCCCACGTCACCGAGAACGCCCTGGTTGAATGTAGTACGTACGGATTTCTTGACACCGACCATTGCCTCGTCGGCACGTGCCAAGGACACTCCTGCGTCTGCGTAATTCATCTTTTTTCCTTTGCCCAAGTTCTGGGCATTTTGTTAGCCCTTAATGGGCATTTTGTTTTTCATCAATATTTCTGAGCGCATCCAAGATAAGGCTCGTGGTGTCGGACATCTGGTTGATGTTCACGATGTCCGGCATCAGGTGCGTGTCGAGCTTGAAGAGCGTTTCGTCGCCCCACGACAGCATCTTTTCGAGAGCGTCTGGGCCTGCCAGTTTGCCACACTTGGCACAGCAGATTCGGCCGTCCTGGAATGCGATAAAGCCCTTTTCGCCATTGCATTCGAACATGACCGTTCCCGTCACGCGGCTCTTTTCCATGGTTTGCGCAAAATCGATAAAGGGGAGCACCTTTGCAGAGGCCAAGAGCGAAAGCCTTTCAAATTCGTCGAACGCCTTGTTCTTTGCACGCAGGCGGTCGGCCACCACCTTGTAAAGGTACACCATGATATTCGGATTCTTGTCCAAAAACTTCACGAACTCGTCGCGCGGAATGTGGAGTACCGTAGCACCTTCTTCGCCCGCGACGACAGTGTTGCTGGTGGGCTCGTTACAGATAATGGACATTTCGCCAAAACAAGTACCCGCCTCCAATGTAGCGAGGGTATTGTAGTGGCCGTCGGCCAAAAGTTCACCGCAGATAAAAGCGCGACCGCTCTGCAACACGCAGAAGGAATCGCCAATAGATCCACCATTAATAATGATTTCCCCCGGCTCGTACTCGCGGATCTGCGCGTTCAAAAGCAAATAGTCGGCACAGTCCCTGGGCACCTGCTGTAAAAAAGGTGTTCCAAGTTCATAGTTGGCTGCAATCCAGTCACCAATACCAGTATGAGTCTTCATGCCCTAAAAGATAAAAATATTGTGGTACCAGTCAAAACCCTTTTGGGTAGAATCAGCCCCATTTGTAGAGTTTTGTATACACAGACGCAAGTTCGTAAGCATTTCGGCAGGGAATGCGACAGCGGACTCGAAGAAATCATTGCCTCCGCCGACGCCCTTGATGCCGTCGTTCTGGTACACGCGTTTATCCTTGAACGCCTTGATGAACTTTACGCGAGGTTCGGCCATCAGCAAATCCTCGGGAGTGGCGAACATTCCCGGATTCACCCAGATATCGGCGCTGTCCGCCACCTGCATAATCTCTTCGAGAGAAAGTTGCAAATCCTGGTTCGTGTCTGCCGCCCACAAGTAGCAGCCGCCAGCATCCTTGATGAGGCGCGCGGTAAAGCTGTTGCCGCCCGGCGCATGCCATACGCCGCCATAGCTCATGCCTACTAACACGCGGGGGCACGCCCTATTGTCATCCTGAGCGGACCCTGAAGCGCGAAGCGCGATAGGGGAAGTCGAAGGATCTCTGGCAGCATTGTAGGCATTCTTACTTTGTTCAAAAATCGAATCCGCAAGCGTTTCGACACCGAACAGGCGCCCGAACAGCTTGATCCACTCGGCCTTCGCGAGCGGGCTCCGTTCCTGCCATTCCGACGTAAGCATCAGCGAAAGCCCGATGGCGCCAATGCGTTCGTAGTCGTCCATACCGCCGCCAGTCGCAAAGTCGAACACCAGGTCGGGCTTTGTCGCCAACACCTTTTCGAGCGAAAGCGTAGGCCCGTTACCGACCTCGGCCACTTCGCCCGCGGCGACGCGCGCATACAAAATGCTATCAACCAGGTAGCGACCCTCGCCCACCGCCACAATGCGGTCGCGAAGCCCGAGACGAAGCATGTAGCCCACCTGCGCCGACGAAAGCGCGACGACGCGCTGAAGCGGCTTTCCCAGCACAAAGCGCTTGATCAGGGTATCGCGACCCACAATCGAACGTATTTCGGCCACGTCTTCGTCGCAAAGTTTCCCGATTTTCAGGTTTTCGCTAAATTCCAGCGCCGGGAGTTCCCCGCAATCGGCCGTTTTCTTCTCGCCTTCATCCTGGTCCTTGCAACCAGACAGCTGAAGAACCGAAACCGCCAAAAAAAGTCCGAAGGCGGCACTCGCGACCATTTTTCCACAAAAATTCAACATTTCGAGTCCTAAAAAAGTGCGTAAATCGTTGATTTTTAACATCTTATGAAATTTTTTGTGCCAAAAACCCAAAACATAATGTATCTTATATGCTCGGATACTAGCAACGGAATCTTTTATGAAAACAAAGATAGCCTCTTTTTTGAGCATTGTCGCTCTCAGCTTGCTTACCTTCGCCACCAGCTCTTTCGCTGACGAAGAAGAAGGATTTTACGAAAAGGACCACGTCCGCGGGTTCATTTCAATCGGTGCCGACTACCGCGGCATGCGCAAGGAATTCCAGCGCTACGTGAACAACACGGCCCTCGCCAACTACGGTCACCTGGTCGACACCCCCGTTCCGAACAGCAGCGGCGATGGATATGACACGGTGTTGGTGCAATACTACGGCTCCCCCAACTACAAGAAATTCAACGACTACTATCTCGGCATGCACGTCAACGTCGGTGCCCAGTATAAGCAGTTCATGACCTGGTTCGACTTCAACTTCATGTGGCCCCAGGTCTCCAAGCGTCCGGGTAACTACTACACCCCCGTCGACGAAGAAGGCAACCTCTGCCCCAAGAGTTACGCCCTTTACGACGTGGAATGGTTCGCCTACGGCGCCGACTGGATGTTCGGCTGGAAGCTCTTTGGCGAAAACGCTCCCATCAACCTGATTCCGGCAGTGGGCTTCGGCTTCAACCTGATCAACTTCCACTTTGCATCCAACTTCTCCGTTTCCGAAAAGGGCAACATCGAGAACAACGATATCATGCGCGACCGTTTCTACAGCACTCTCGCCACGACGGTCAATTCCGAACTTGAACTCCGCATCGAACTGGGCCGCCTCGCCCTCGGTGCCTACCTCGGCTACCGCTTCATCCGCTACAACGACCTCTCCATCGAAGACTTCGGTACGGATTACGGTCCCCATGGAACCGACAACGTCGGCGACACCTACTACCTGGGCGTCCGCTTGACTTGGTACTTCTTGAGCCAGTGGGAAAAGAAACAGGCCGATAAGTTGTAATAAGACCGCTCGCGCCCAATCGTGCTAAGTACGTACCCCGAGCGCTCGCTCTCGCATCCACGCCTCGTTAATACGAAGCGTTTGTTGCTCACTAAAACCGCTCGCGCCCAATCGTGCTAAGTACGTACCCTGAGCGCTCGCTCTCGCCACCACGCCTCGTTAATACGAGGCGTTTGTTACTCACTACCGCCCCAGCTTAACGCCTGGGGCTTTGTCGCATTAATTAAGGCGGCGGGGCGCTTGAGGATCGCGCCCCACCGCCACCTTTGGTCGAGGATTACGCCCTTTGTCAAAAGGATGTTCGCACTGGAAGAAAAATCCGCGAGGAGCGCCGCCATTGGGATCGTTGTCCACAATCTTTTCCATGGCTACATAATGGGCGCAAGTACGCCTCAGACAAGAATCCGTTTTCCAGCGGACTTTGTACTTCGCTTTCGGGTAAACAAAGTCCCACCCCAGCACCAGTGTCGGAACACCCATGAGCCGTAGCCTGTCCGGAAGCGGAGCATACTCGCCCTGCGTGCTTAAAAGCACCACCGCATCCAGCTTGCGGTACATGGCCATCAGCAAGGCGTCTTCCATCAGCGACAGGTTCGGCCCCACGCAACTCGTTTCTGCCGGGTTGTTGAAATGCACGCTGTAGCCGCACTCCATAAGGGTCTGCTCCAGCCTGAACACGCCCTCGCAATCGCGGGCATACACGTGCGGATCGCGGTACGGGTGATAGTAATGGGATTCCATTTCCAGTTTGCGGTAACGGTCCCCTTCGAAATAGCGGATTGCCTGCATCTCTACCCAGAGCCTAAGACTCCTGAAATCCAGACTGGAATGAAACCGGTGAACGTTGCGGTAGTAGTCGTTCACCTTCTTGAGCGTGTAACCATCCAGAAAAAATCCTATACGGAGCGGTCTCGGCATAATACCTCCATCAAAAGACGTGCCTCTTTATTAACACGCTTTTTTTGGGGTACTGATGCCACTTTTTAGATGTTAAATTTTCTATACAAACTATCGGACGGTTTCGAGACGCCTATAGAAGTTTCCGCTTTTTCAAGTCGTCCATCAACGAACCCGGCATCCAGGCCTTGAGTTCGGCGTATTTCGGGTCGTCCAATGTTTTGCGCCATTGTTCCGCTTTCGCCTTGTCGCCCTTGTCGTTATAGATGCGGATCAGGTTCAGCACCGAGCACCAGTAACGAATACTCTTGCCCGTGCGCTTCAAGTAATCAGCGGCACTCTTCTCGTAAATGTCGGCAGCCTCGCCATAGCGCTTCAGGCGGTAAAGCATGTCTGCCTTAATCTGCAACATGACCGGATGATTCGGCGCCCGCTTGAGCCCGCGTTCGGCAAGCTTAAGCCCTGTGGCAAAATCTTCCTTATCGTAATGCATCCAGATAAGCGGAGTCAGGAACAGGGGCCAGAACCGTTCGGACTTCTGCGAGGCACTGTCGAGAGTGGCCAAGTAAAGATCGCGGTTATCCGACTTGAAGGGGACCCAGCTAAAACTCTTGTCGATGTAGTAGGCGTAAATGGCAAAGAAGGCGCGTGCCTCGAGTTCCTTGGAATCTTCGAATGCCTTCGCCGCAGAACGCGTCGTCATGGCCCCCTTGACCGAATGTCCCGTCTCGCCCTGCACGTAGCCGATTTCAAAACGGCGGAGCGCGTCCCACAGCCCTTCGGTCTTGCAAGATTCCAGAAGTTTCCCCGCCTTTATAAGCGAAGTCGTATCGCCCTTGTCGTCATACACGCTGATACGCACCACGTTTTCGAGTACGCAGCCGGCACCTTCGTTTTCGGCACGCAGCTGCTTGGAAAGTTCAAAAGCCTCGCCATAGCGCAGCGCCATGGTCGCCGAAGTCGCCTTGGACCAGAGAACCGCCTGCCCCTCGGAAAGAGCGAGGGAATTCTCTGCAAAACAGGCAACAGCAAAAACAGAAAGGGCTAAAAATATCGTCTTCAAGAATCGCATCAATTCAAATTTAGAAAATATGGCAACCCATGAAGCCCCCAAAATCTGTTGATAAATTATGGACAAAAAGGCCTTGTTCACGATTTATCCACAATGGAAAAGCGGATTTCAACACCCCTTAGAAACTTATTTTTTAGTCCAAGTTGGAATATAAAGAAGGCCCCCAATCCAGGGATTTCCCAAGGCAAAATAGCCTGTTCTAAGGTGTTGACAGGCAACAAGTTAACAGTCGCCATTTTGAACAAAATTGGCGATTTTTTGCAAAATTCCCAAAATTTAAGAAAAGTTTTCTTAATCCTTACATCCATTTTTGCTATTGCCTGGGCATCCAAAATTATCTATAACTAGCATAGAGGTTCAACAACTTATCAACATATAAACAACAATATATCATTTAAACCTAGGGATTCGGGTAACCAAAAAGGAATAACACACGACGGAGGTCTTATGAAACTTTTCCATAAAACATCTGCATTGTCATTCTACATGATCCACTCCGGCTTCATGGCTTTCAAGACTCGCGTCAAGGAAGAACTGGATGCCGCAGGGGGCGGGAACCTGGACGACCTTCTGGATGACGATAGCCTGCACGCCTACTACCGCAACGGGGATTCCCCGGACTATGTGGCGGCATCGCTCTGCCCCACCTGCGAAGAAGACTAAGAATTTTTCTCTCCCTCCTAGAAACAAATAAATTCCGCTGCAATCGCAGCGGAATTTATTTATATTCATTTTATTCATTTCGAGGTTAGGCAATATGAACAAAATTCTTTTAGCAGCTCCCGTATTATTCCTTCTAACCGCATGCGACCTCCCCAATATTTCACCCGGTTCATGCAGTGAAGACTCCTTCGAAGAATATTCCGTAAAAGGGGACTTTTTACTAGACCACGGGGAACGCATCGCATTCGCCCCCAAGTGCTATTACGATCCGGCATCACCCGATTTTAAATGCGGGTTGGCTCTAATAGGCGCAGAAACCAGCAAGACAATTGTCAGAACCAACGACAACATGGATTGCCCCGGAACATCTAGTGGCGCCCAGTTCAACTACGACTCTACGGACTTTAGCAAGCTCGTTGTTACGACATCTGACGGTTCCTCAAAGCCGCTTCTTTCGTATTCGTACACAAAGAATGCATTTAACGCTTACTACACGAACAACTATTACGACAACCGAGAAGGCTACGACTATTTTGCATCCATTAACAGCCTGAATAAAGTAGACGAGCAGCAAGTACAGATAAACCTTATAGAAAGCGATTCCCAGGGCATAGTAGATTTCTCGATTAAAGACGCCAAGGGAAATAAAGTTCACTTAAAATACGACCTATCTTATTTCATCAACAAATTGCAAAATGCTTTAATAATTGACGATGATACGCTCCGAATTTCTTACGGACATCATTATGAGTATCTTCTCGAAGACCCCCGTTCGGACAACAAATGCTTCTATCGATCCATTGCTGTTTCGACAAGTCTACACTATGACACGAATACTATCGCAAATTCTCTCATGGAAAAATGTCTAAGTGAATGCAGCGATTGTCATGGAGAAATCCCTGTTGCCAAAATGCATTACACGACACTTGAGTTAAAATCCCCCTCATTGATTCTGACTTGCGAATCGGAACCCGAAATACAGGACACCGTTCCCCTAGCCCTTAGTTATTTCAACTCGAAAAAAGATTACTGTAAGTCCATCCGCGTTTTGCTTTATATCGACCACGTCTATCCCGCCGGATGTAAACCGGGAGATATCAACAACTGTCCGGCAGGAATATACAACGAAATCCCTTGGGGTAACGTGATTTATAAGCCTTCGCAGGAATAATTACTTGGCGGGGCAACCTTCGACGGTTTCGAACTTGCCCTTGTTCACGGTCACGATCTTGGTGTTCATGTTCATGCCGCGCTTGAACTTGATTTCGCCATATACGCCCTGGAAGTTGGCAGTATAGTTGATCAGGTTCGTAAGGCTGTTCGGATTCTTGGCCATGGAGCTGAATACGATGTTTGCAGCGTCATAGCTAAGGCCACTGACCCTATCTTCGCCGGGTTCTGCACCCCAGCGTTCCTTGAAGTCGCTCACGAACTTCTTGAGGCCGTCATTGTTGCCGCCCATGTCCATGGCGGGCACGCTAAAGTAGGAGCTGTCCACCTGGCGCTTGCCCTGGATCAGGAGTTCGCGGCCATACCAGCCGGAAGCGCCGAGCAGCACGCCCGAAATCTTGTTGAAGGCCACCTGGCCTGCCATGAGACCTGCGTCACCCGGGTTTGTCGCCGGAATGAAGATGCCAGGAATGTTGAAAGTGGAATCCTGCATGTAGAAGCGACGTTCCTTGGCGTTCACGGCATCGAGGTCGCTTGCACCGCGGGCAATGTTCTGGCGGCGGTTCAGCTGCTTGAAGCGCACATCGCGAAGGAGGCTGAATTCGGTCTTGTAGTCGGGGCGGCCTTCTTCGTAGTTGCGGAAGGCGATCACAGATGCACCGCGACGTTCCACGGCAGTAGTAAAGCTCTGCGACATCGAGGCGCCATAGCCGCCCAAGGGGCTGAGGATGGCGAATTCGCGGATGTTCAGGCACTTGGTAGCAAAGTCGGCAATGCTCTTCGCCAGGTTATCCATGGTGATGTTCACCTGGAAAATGTTCGGACCCATCTTGGCGATACCGTCGTCGGTAGCGGTCGGAGTAAGCATCGGGATATTCTGGAAGTTGCTTCCGAGCCAGGCAGCCACGGTGGCAGCCGGGGCACTCATAATGGGGCCGATAACAGCCACAATGCTATCCTGGTTAATGGCCTGCTGCGTACGCAAAAGCGCCTGGGCGGCATCCGCACGGGTATCGGCCACGCGCAGGTTCACCTTGCCCTTGAGGCCAGCCTTTTCGTGGGCAAGAATCACGCCCTGAATAGCCGCCGCGCCGAATTCAGCAAAGTCACCCGAAAGGGGGGCGAGCACGAGCACCGTCGGCATGCCGGCGCCGCGGTCTTCCAGCGATTCAAGGCCCTTCTCGGCGGTGTTGGAGAGGTTTTCGGCTACCCCGCCTGCCACAACCTTCTTGTACCAGTAACGGGCTGCCTTGTAACGCTTGGAGTTCTGGCATTCACGGCCAATCTGCAACTGCATCCAGCCCACAATGTCCTTGTCGACCGGGTATTTTTCCAAAAGGGCCTGCAACTGGTCGGCGGTCAAAAGCGAGGCGGCAAGCGTCTGGATAGCCACATCCTTGGTGCGGCTACGGGCGGCCGGGTTCTTGGAGTAGGCCAGGATGCGGAGCATGGCTTCCACGCCTTCGTAGACGTTACCCTTTTCGACCATGACGATGGCGTTCGCCAGTTCCATACGTTCGCGATACACCGTATTCACATAGTATTCCAGGAAGCGGGAAGAAAGCTTCAGGGCTTCGTCGCGCTTGTGTTCGCGCAGGTAGCATTCCGTGAGCATCACGGCGGCCTTTTCGCCGGCGGACTTACGGAAGCTGGACTTGTAGACTCTCTGGAGAGGAGCGATGGCCTCGGCACACTGCCCGTTCTGGATTAAATTCTTTGCCTCACGAATTTCGTCCTGGGCAAAAGCGGAAGCGGCAAGCATTGCCACCAAAGCAATAGGTAAAAGACGTTTCATACTAGGATTCCGCAGCGGCTTGAACCACATCGTGTTCTTTCTTGATTTGTTTTTGGAGAGATTCAGGGAGCTTAGCCCAATCCATGACATCGACCCGGAACGGGAGACCGCTATCCACGAAAGCCTTTTCCACAGCGGTCATCGCTTCGAAGGAAAGGGGGCTTTCAGAAATAACCACCAGTTCCAGTTCCGTATCGGGAGTGAGGTCCACTCCCGTCACACGGGCTCCATGCGCCCAAACTTCCAACCCTTCAAAATGAAGAGCCAGGATCCTCTGGACCTTTTCCAAATGATCAGATTCAATACATAAAGCCATACGGGGTCAAATATAGTTAAACTCGAAAACAGATTTACTATTATTAAACCATGATTGCATTCCTATTCATACTGCTAGCCGCCCTTGTTCTCGTCTTTGTCAACGTCAGTTCCACTGCCAAAGGTAAAATCGGGAAAATTATCGGCGCAGCCGTCCTGTTCCTCATTTTTGTGGGCATGTTTTTCAGGGACACCTTTATCGGAAGTTGTCTTGTCAGCTTTTTTGCCGTCTGGATTCCAAACGCCCTCATTCTTTACATTCCCTGGACGCTCTACAGGATCGGATACTATTTTACGCAGCCCCACCACCTTAGCCGTCACAAGGTTCGCCGCGTAGGCCGCTGGCTCGCAGGAATTTCAGCCGCAGTCACGTTCATGTTCATGGGCTACGGGATGCAGCATAACGATGAATACAAAACCAACTTGCTCACCGTAGATTTGCCCTCCCAGTACACCGAAAGTTTTACCGCCGTATTCTTCAGCGATATTCATGTAGATCCGTTGTTCAACGCCCAGAAGCTTGAACGCTTTATTGCGCAAGTCGATTCCATCAAGCCCGACTACCTGCTGTTCGGCGGCGACCTGGCAGACATCTCTACCGAAAAACTGACCCAACGCGGTTATGATAGTTTGTTCAAAAAACTGACCGCCGGTGCCAAGATCGGTGCTATCGCCATCAACGGCAATCACGAATCCATGCAGGAACGCTCCGGGTCTTACCCCAACATGTGGATGCGCATGGTCGGCTTTACCGTCCTGGACGATTCCACCGCATGCCTCGGCGAAGTCTGCTTCACGGGCCGTACAGATTTCATGGTCGCCCGCGGCAGGAACGCCGAACGCAAGCCGCTTAGCGAACTCATTCCCGAATCCATCAAGATCGTGGAACACCCGAAGGATTCTACAGATTCTGCCGCCACGGTCATGGCCCAGGATTCTACCGCCGATTCGCTCGCAGACACGACTGCAGCGGTTGCCGCCCAGGTTACTTACGACACTGTAGTCGTAAACCGCCCGTGGATTTTGCTGGACCACCAGCCCAAGGGAATCGAAAAAACGCATGCCGGCAGACTCCCGGACTTTGCACTTTCGGGCCACACGCATGACGGGCAGTTCTTCCCCATTACCATCATTATTGATTACGTGTGGAAACTCGCCCACGGCAAGGGAGCCCTCGGCGGCGTACTATGGCTCGTGAGCTCCGGTTTTGATTGCTGGGGTCCTCCGGTACGCGTAGGATCCGACTCCGAAATCTGGGTCATCAAATTCAAGGCAAAAGAAGCCGCCAGCGAACCGCAAGAGACGATAGTCGAGAACTAGATTTAAAAAAGAAAAGTGGTCAAAATTTTTGACCACCTTTTTTATTTCAAGACTTTATTGTAAACGGCGATTTGACGCTCAATGATTCCGTCCCAAGTGAAGCATTCGGCGATTCGCTTTTGGGCGCCGGCGAGCAACTGCGAAATGAGTTCGGGGTTGCTGGCCAAGCGTTTGTAGGCGTTTGCGAGGGCCTCGGGGTCTTTTTCGGGAACGAGGATTCCCGTTTCGCCGTCGATGACAACATCGGGGATTCCACCCACATTGCTCGCCACAATCGGGAGGCCGAGTTCCATGGCCTCGATGAGTACGACGCCGAGGCCTTCGGTGTCGCCCTTGCTGTCGACAATCGCCGGGAGCGTGAAGACATTGGCAGTCTTATATTCATTCGCCAGCGCTTCGGGCGAAAGCTTGCCGGTGAAAATAATCTCAGCAGAATTCGGGGCCGCAGACTCCGAAGCGAGTTTTTTCAAATCTTCGGTTAAATCACCGACGCCGACAATACGGATTTCGAACTGGTCGCGGGGCAAGTACTTGGCCGCTTCAATCAAGTAGCAAATACCCTTGCGTTCAATGTGGCGGCCGACAAAGAGAATCTTGAACTTGCTATTTACCGCATGCGGCTCAGTGCTGCCCATTCCTTTTTCAAGCGTCGTTCCGTACGGACTCCACTCGATTTGAACATCGCGGAGCGCCTTGATTTTACTGGCGGTAAAACTCGAGTTCGCAAATACGGCCTGCGCCTGGCTAATGGCAAACTTCAAGAGCGGCTTAACCCACTTCTTTTTGCGAATCAGCAAAAGTTCTGCCCCATGGAAGTTCAACACCAGCGGAATTTTGAACAACTTAGCGGCACCGAGTGCAATATAGGCATGCGGGAACGGCCAATGCGCATGAATCACGTCGGGTTTAAACTTGCGGCAGATTTTAATGCACTTGAAGAACCCGCTGATGATATAGGGAATCGCAAGCAGCTGCAACCAAGGCTTGTTCGCCATCTTGCTGGGCGCGCCTTCTTCGTGCGTCAAGAATTCCCAGTTCGCAGGCGCATAACGGAATCGGTTGACTTTGACGCCGTCGATTTCGTGACTCTTCAAGCCCTTGTATGCAGGCGCCAAAACCTGGATATCGAGGCCCGCCTTTTTGAGGTGCGCAATCGAAGTGCGCAGCCAAGGAACCTCGGCGTCTTCATGAAAACGCGGATAAACCGAACCGATAACTAAAACTTTTTGAACGCCGGATTGCTCAGCCATAACTACACAGCCGCCGGCGTAGGCACATTCTGAATACAGGCCGGATAAAGAATCGGCTTGATGGTTTTGTCCAGGACATCCTTGACTTTTTCGAGGTCACTCGAAGTTTTCTGTTCGATGCGGCCCTTGATGCGCTGCCAGCCATCAAGCTTGGAATCAAGCAACAGCATGCCAAGTCCCGATTCATGTTCCAGGAACCCGACAATGTCGCTTCCGCGGCTACCGCTACTCAATACTGCAAAAACCGCATTCCAAAACTGGCTGAACTTGCCTTCGTCAGGAAATTCCTTTTTCAATGTATCAAAGTCAAATTCAAGATATACGAACGAGCTATTATCCTCATCGCTACGGATAATTTCTTCTTGACAACGCCTTTCAAAGATCTCTTCGGTATAGATAGAGATGTTATACTTGTGTTTTCGTATCAAATTAAAGAGGAGCTCTTTCATCATCGACTCAAATTTAGGCTATTTTTATGCTATGCAACGATTGTTAAAATTGAAAAAAGTGCTTAAGAACAGCATTTTGGCGACCTCCGTCGAAAATTTCAAGGGAATCAGGAGCGGAACCGCAAAATACCGCCACCTGACCGCAGACGAAATCCAGATTCTTGAGAAGAACGGCAACCGTTCTGAATCTTGGGACAAGGTGATGGTCGAGCCGGACTTTGACCCGAACCGTATCAATCGCTCCTCGTTTATGGGCGAAGTCTTTTTGCCGAAATTTTTTGGAACGCTCCTGTTGCCGGGCGACGTATCGTTCCCGACCGGTATTTACGACAGTCTTGTACACAATTGCTTTATCGAAAACGCGCTGGTCCACAAGGTGGCCATGCTCAGCAACATCCTGGTGCGCAGCAGTGCCGTCATCCAGAATGTGGGTTCCATTATCAGTAGCGGAAAAATCAGCTACATGATCGGAAATACCATGCACGTGGGTAACGAAATGGGCGGACGCAATGTCGCCGTGTTCCCCGAAATCACCATGGAACTGGTCGAAGCGCAGCTGTTCCACAAGCCGGACCCCGAAGTCGCGGCAGCCTTCGATGAACAGCTCAAGGCCTACCGCGAAGAGACGGCTTTCCCGTTCGGCGTGGTGGGCAAGGGCGCAGTCATTTGCAATACCAACATCATTCGTAACAGCTGGATCGGCGCCCACGCCCGCATCGAAGGCGCCGAAAAGATCCGCAACTCCGTGGTGCTTTCTTCACTGGAAGAACCGAGCCACGTTTACGATTCCGTGATCCTCGAAAACTCCAATGTGCAAAAGTCGGTAACCATCCACACCGGTGCCGAAGTGCAAGGTTCCGTGCTCATGAGTCGCACCACCGTTGCCTGCAAGGCCATCGTGAAGTCTTCGATTATTGCACCGTGCTGCCACATTGAAGAAGGCGAAGTCAACAGTTCCTACATGGGTCCCATGACCCAAATGCACCACCACTCCCTTTTGATTGCAGCCCTTTGGCCCGACGGATGCGGCAACCTGGGCTACGGCGCCAACGTAGGCAGTAACCACACCGGACGCATGCCCGACCAAGAAGTGATGCCCGGCCAGGGCATGTTCTTTGGCCTCGGCGTGAACATCAAGTTCCCCGCCAACTACCGCGAATCGCCCTTCACCTTGATTGCGACAGGACTCACTACGCTCCCGCAGCGCGTCAAGTTCCCCTTCTCGCTGATTCGTCCGGGCGATCCGCAACTGGTGAACGTGCCGCCACGCCTGAACGAAATCGTGCCCGGCTGGAACTACGCCCGTAACGCCTACGCACTCGACCGTAACCTTTACAAGTACTCATTGCGCGGCAAGGGCATGGTGCCCTCTGCATTCTACAGCATTTTTAATCCGGACACCGTGCGCTACGTCTGCGACGCCTACCAGCGCCTGCAAGTCACCACCATCCGCGATATTTACACCAAGGAACATATCGACGGCCTGGGCGAAAACTTTATGCGCGAACGCATTCGCCAGCAGGCAATCAAAACGTATCAGGAATATTTGGAACGCTACGTTCTGGAACTGATTATTACTTTGGTCGTAAATGATCCGAGCTTGCAGACGCAACCCGTCAAGGAACTGCGCCGCATGGCCACCAACGATACGAACAAAGACGTGATGCGCATCGCTGCGCTGCCCGAAACTTTTGACGAGTTGCTCAAGCGTTACCGCCAGCTGGAAAAAGACTGGTTCGAACGTGTGACTCACGGACTCGACAAGGACAACGAACGCGGACGCCAGATTTTCGACGACTACGATGACGCCCACCCGATTGACAAGGGTTTCACCGAATGGGAAAAATCCCGCGTCGAAGAAAAACTGCGCAGGCTGAATTCCATTGTCAAGACGGCTAAGCCCGAATAGCTCTGATGAGTTCTGCCACGTTGATACTTACCCTATTGCTTGCCGTTGAATTCGTGGCACGCCTCGTGCTTGAAATTCGCGAGCGCAGGCTTACGCAAATGCGCGGCGGCCTCTTTGCCGTACTGCGCCTGATTCCGCTATTGAACGATATCGTGCCGCTGCCCGAAAACCGTAAGGAACCAGCCGAAAACGAATTCGTGAAAAAGCACGAAGAAGGCCACGCGAGCCTGCGTCACGGCATTTTGCGCAACCTCGCGAAAATCGCCCTGTTGCTCTTGGCCGTATGGCTTTTCGCCTTCTTGCTGGCAAGCCATGGCATGTCGCTTGTAGAATCAATCCTCTGGCTTCATTTAGCGGCAATTCCGTTCCGCACCGTATTCCATCTTTACTGCTGGCACCAGGAATACGAAGCCGACCGCTACGCCTTCGACAAGCTCGGCAAAAAGGTGGCCAAGGCCGCCATGCGAAACCTCGCCGAAAGCGAAATTCCTTATACAAAATTGTTCGCGGTGGTTTACCGCGAACATCCGACTGTCGCAATCCGCAGTCAAAAAATTTTGAACAAAGAAATCAAAGCGGCTTAATCAAGCACGGTATTCGCGGCCAAGCGCAAGGATAATCGCATTCACCACGAACGCGGCAATCATCAAGATATCCCCGGTATGCGAGCCAAGCGAACCCGGTAACGCCGGACACAGTTTACCTGCGAGTGCCAAGATTCCACCCGCCACAATGGCAGACCCCACAAACTTGGGTTTTGCCTTAAGGCCCAAAAGTCCCCACAGAATCGGCACCGTAAACGCACCTGCATAAACTGCAAGCGCAAGCAAGAGCGTGCCAATAATGTCGGTAAACACGAGCGCAAACAGGAGCGCGATAATTCCGTTCAGCAAGATAATGATACGTGACTGAAGCAACGTGGGCTTGCGGCATAATCCGTTAATGATAATGGAACTACTCAAAAGAGTTGTATCGGCACTGCTCAGCACCACACTCAAAAGCGCAAGTGCAAATATCGGCAAAAGTGCCGGCGGCAATACCGCATTTGCAATCGCCGTAATGCGAGCACCCTGTACCCCTGCGAGGCTCACGCCGTAAACAGCCAGGAATCCGATCACGAATGCAACGGGAATCAAGACACATGCCGCCATGCCTATCGCCTTCTTGGCAGTCGCCGCATCTTTCGCGCAGAACATGCGACTGTAAATATCGGGGCCCGCCGTATACGTGGTACCGTAAGTAAGAATCAAAAGGAACAAGTCAAGCGGCGTGAAGTTCGTATTGAACGGAAACTTGGGCGCCACACTCGTCGAAGCACTCGCCACCACACTGCCAAACTCGCCGCCACCAAACTTCGCAAAACCCGCAAGCAGCAAGAGCCCCGCGATAATCAGGCAAGCCTGCAAAAAGTCAGTACGCAAAATCGAAACCTGGCCGCCCGCAAGCGTGTAACCTGTAAACACCGCTGCCGACACAATCGCCGCCGTCACATAGCCCATCGAAGTAAAAGTCATCAAGAGCTTAGCCGCTGCAATAATCTGGGCCGCCACAATGCCAGTCCACGCCACCGGAATCACAAAAGAAGCAACCAGTCGCGGGCCCTTGCCATACAAGTTTTCGACCAAGTCCGGCAGCGCGTATTTGCCATGACTATAGGCACGACCCGCAAACGGAATCAACGCCAACAAGCCAAGTGCACCCACCAACATGAACCAACTCGCGGCCCCGCCGAGCCTAGCGCCGCTATCGACGGCGCCAATCACGGCCGACCCGCCCAAAATCGTTGCGACAAGGCTACCGGCTACCGCCTTCGCCGACGCTCCTTTGCGCGCCACGAAAAAATCGGGAATGTCCTTTACGCGCCGCGCACTGCGCACCGCAATCGCAATCAAAAACACCAAGTAAATAATTAACGCAATATTCATAATCGGCCTTCAAAATAGAAATTTTGTATATTCTTTGGCACAGAGGTTTATATGTCTCGAATTTTTGGCTCTCTCGCAATTCTTTTTACTGCAATCGCATTTTGTACCACAAGCGCCCTCGCCTTCGATGTATCGGTCAAGGCGAACGTCGATAACGCCCAAGTGTTCGTGGGCGACATGTTCAATTACGAAATCCAGGTGGTGGCCCCCGAAAACGCAATCGTCGATTTGCCGAGCTTTGTCGGAAACCTGGGCAGTTTCGAAGTCAAAGAAATGAAGAACGAAAAGGTGACCGAAGGCATGCCCAAAGGCACCGCCAAATTCACTTGGCTTGCAACGCTCAACACCTTCGTGAGCGGCGACTTTCTGATCGCACCGCAGCAAGTGAGCGCCGTCGTCGGTAGCGACACCGTCAAGACAAGCACCGACCCCGTGGCCGTCAAAGTTTCCACCCGCACCACCGGCGAAGAAGAAGACATTATCGAAGTCGAAGATCCGCTCGATGATCCGAGACTCCCGCAGTGGCTCTACATTGTGCTGATTGTGATTGGCGTCGCCCTCCTCGTGTTCCTCGGCTGGTTCCTGCATAAAAAGTTTGCAAAGGCCGGTGCTGCCCCGAGACTCCCGCCGTACGAAGAAGCGGTGCTTGCCCTCAAGGAACTGCGCCAGAAGAATTACCTCGCCGAAGGCAACCAGGGCGACTACTTTATGGCCCTCGGCTTTATTGCCCGCCGCTATATCGAGCGCCGTTTCGAAGTCGATATTCTGGATGCCACCGTGGCCGAACTCAAGCAGCGCATGGCACATGTGGCAGGCCTTCCGCAAGCCTACAAGGAATCGGTCGTAACGCTCGCCGTCGAAACCGAACCGGTGAAGTTTGCCAAGATGAAACTCGAAGGTGAACGCTGCCGCTTCTGGGACGAATGGGCCGACCGCCTCTTGGAAGATACCAAGCCCACTCCCGAAGAGGAACAAGCCAAGAAAGACGCCCTCAAGGCCGCCGTACAAACCGTAAAGGCAGAACGCGCCAAGGCTTCAAAAAAGAAATCGTAGCAGAAGCTACGAATTCCCTTTCAAGATTTCTTCGATATCGCTACGGCTCAAATAGAGCCGTTCATTTAAGGCGTTTGCAATTCCGCAAAGGGACTTGCGGCATGCCATCAGGATGTTGAAATCCTGCTCCACCACGCTGGTTTCCGCCAGCTGAAAATAATAGCAGGCCGCCTGAAAACGCTGGTAATCCGGATCGCTCTTGTAAAGCTCCGCAGGCAGCTCCTTCATGACCGTATCCAAATCGCAGGCAAAATCCTTGCGCATCAGGAATTCCGCCAAATGCCCCGCCATAGCGATATGGGCATCGCCTTCCAGCTCGCTGCCCGCAATGTGGGTAATGCCCGGACGTTCCTTGGACATGTCCATCTTCACGTATTCCAGCGGGCGCTTGAACAAATAGGCAATCAGGGCATGTCCCGCCTCATGATTGCACAACTTCTTGAATTCTTCTTCACCGAAGAATTCCACCATGGATTCACGATTTAATTCTGACATTGTATAAGCCAGCTATTGATAACGAGTTCTTTCGTTTTACGAAGCCTTCTTGCGGCTTTTCTTGGCAGATTCGGACTTCTTCTCCGAAGGAGCCTGCAAGCCGCTCTTCACAATTTCTGCGGTCACGACGAACTGCTTGTTGCCAGAGCCCGGCATTTCGAACATGGCCTTCTGCAAGGTCTTTTCCATCACGGAACGAAGGCCGCGGGCACCTGTCTTGCGGGCCATGGTTTCGCGGACGATTTCCTTGAGGGCGTCGTCTTCAAACTTCAGCTCGATACCGTCCATTTCGAACAGGCTCTTGTACTGCTTCACAAGGGCATTCTTCGGCTGAGTCAAAATATTCAGGAGGGCAGCCTCGTCGAGCTCTTCAAGAGCCACGGCAACGGGCAAACGGCCCACGATTTCGGGAATCAAGCCGAACTGGATCAAGTCATCGGGTTCCAGGAGCTTGAAGAGTTCCGTCAGGGAATTTTCTTCGGCGCTGCGGATGTCGGCACCGAAGCCCATGCCGCCCGTATTCACGCGGCGGGAAATAATCTTGTCGAGCGTTTCGAAGGCGCCACCGCAAATAAACAAAATGTTCTTGGTATTCACCTGCACGAGCGGCTGTTCGGGGTGCTTACGGCCACCCTTCGGCGGCACGGCAGCCACAGTACCTTCCAAAAGCTTCAAAAGACCCTGCTGCACGCCTTCGCCACTCACGTCGCGAGTAATGGAGGGGTTGGCAGTCTTACGGGCAATCTTGTCAATTTCATCGATAAAGATGATACCACGTTCGGCGCGGGCCACATCGTAATCGGCAGCCTGCAACAGGCGCACAATGATGCTGTCCACGTCTTCGCCCACGTAACCGGCTTCAGTCAGCACGGTAGCGTCGGCAATAGTAAAGGGAACATCCAGGAAGCGCGCCATGGTCTGAGCCAGAAGGGTCTTACCCGAACCAGTGGGACCCACCAGGAGCAAGTTGGACTTTTCCACTTCTTGTGCATCGGGGTGAGCCTGCTTGTAACGCAGACGCTTGTAGTGGTTGTACACCGCCACAGAGAGGGCGGTCTTTGCCTGGTCCTGGCCAATGACGTATTCGTCCAAGTGGGCCTTGATTTCGGTCGGGAGCGGGAGCGGTTTCGACGAAGCTTCGGCAGCGGCAGTTTCCTGCTTCGCACGCATGCGGTCTTCTTCGATAATGCGGTGACACATGGCAACGCAGTCGCTACAAATCTGCACGCCTGCGCCCGTAATCATCTTCTCGACGCGTTCTGCGGGCTTGCCGCAAAAACTACACGTAACCGTCGGGTGATTTTTCCCGCTACGATACATTAAATGCCCTCTTTACGCGGAACAAAGATTTCGTCAATGACACCGAAGGCCTTTGCTTCTTCGGGACCCATGTAGAAATCGCGGTCGGTCTTTTCACGGACTTCGTCAATGGACTTGCCGGTATGCTTGGCGACGATTTCGGCCAAGGCTTCCTTAGTGCGCACGATTTCTTTTGCGGTAATCTGGATATCGGTCGACTGACCGGTAGCAGCGCCAGACGGCTGGTGAAGCATGATGCGGGAATGCGGGAGCGCATAGCGCTTGCCCTTGGTGCCTGCCGCAAGCAACACCGCTGCCATCGAGGCGCAGTTACCAATGCAGATGGTCGCAATGTTCGGGCGAACATGCTGCATGGTGTCATAAATGGCAAGCCCTGCCGAAACGTAACCACCCGGGCTGTTGATGTACAGCGTGATATCCTTTTCCGGATTCTCGTATTCAAGGAAAATCAGCTGGGCCATGACGTTGTTCGCCACTTCGTCGTTAATCGGCGTGCCCAAGAAGATAATGCGTTCCTTGAGGAGTCTAGAATAGATATCGTAGGCGCGTTCACCGCGTCCGGTGGTCTCAATGACGGTAGGGATGATCATTCAATTTACCTCTTACTTGTTTTCTTCAGCAGCCGGGCGGATACCGACGATGAAGTCGGCAGCCATCTGAACGCGGAGTTCATCGCGGAGCTGGTTGATGCGGCCGGACTGACGGAAGTGGCCCTTGAGGGTTTCAAAGTCCACATGGTAGGCGGCAGCCATCTGCTTCAGGCGTTCGTCGACATTGGCCTGAGACGGCTTGATCTTTTCCTTGGTGGCGATGAAGTCGAGAATGCGGTGCTTCTTGATTTCGCGGATAGCTTCCGGAGTGAGGCCGTTCAGCTGTTCTTCGGTCGGTTCCACCACGTCCTTTTCGCTCTGGGCGTTGCGGTTCAGAGTCCACTTGATCAAGTCATAGACGCGGGCCTTCGGCACTTCGAACGGGTTGGCTTCGATAATCTTGTCGAGAGCTTCGTTGATAGCCTTGTTCTTGGCGGCGTCCTGCTTCTGGCTAGCAAGGCCTTCGGCGAGGTTGTTCTTCAATTCTTCAACGTCCTTCACGCCGATCTGCTTGCAGAATTCTTCGTCCATGGTGGGCGGAACAATGGCGCGCACGTCGGTGACTTCCACCTTGAACTGGGCGGTCTTGCCACGATAGCGTTCGTCCTTGTGGTCATCCGGGTACTTGAAGTTGATTTCCTTGGTTTCGCCGGCGGTTGCACCGGTGAGGCCTTCGTCGAATCCCGGAGAAGCGGACTGGCCGAGGAGGCTACGGAATTCCTTGTTTTCCGGGAGTTCCTGCTTTTCGCCGTCAATCACCACTTCGAGGTAGTTACCCACGACCACGTCACCCTTGGCGGCAGCGCGGTCCACATGTTCGTCCTTGCTCCACATCTGGATCAAGCGGTCATATTCTTCCTTGACTTCTTCTTCGTGGACGGCGGTTTCCGGAACGGTAACGCCCGTGTCGGCGTAGCCCTTGATGTCGATTTCCGGATCCATTTCGACTTCCACCTTAAGTGCGATGTCGTTTTCCTTGTCGTCCTTGAAATCAACGACCTTCATCTGGCCGACGGGGATGATATTTGCATTCTTGAGAGCGTCCTGAACGAGCTTGTTGACAACTTCGTCCACGGCTTCCTGACGGATAGCACCGCCGAACTGCTTCAGGATCATTGCCTTCGGCACCATGCCCTGGCGGAAACCCTTCATGGAGACCTGCTTCTTGTACTGGCCAAGCTTCTTTTCGAAGGGGGCAGTGAGGTCAGCCTGCGGGATGGTGATTTCGAGGGTGCGCACGGTTGCGCTTGTTTCTTTGATTTCTACGCTCATATGAACTCCGAGAGTCGGTTAAAAAAGTATTGAAAAACATGCGAGAGGAGGGAGTCGAACCCTCACACCGAAGTGCCAGATCCTAAGTCTGGTGCGTCTGCCAATTCCGCCACTCTCGCGATTTTGCACCCAAAGATACAAAATCTCGAAGACATTGATTGCGGAAACATCTATTTTATGGCACGTTGCAAGCACTTAAGAACATTAAAATCGGCGTTTTCATATCCCTGGTCAACATTCTCATCCAGGGAGTTTCGGTTGTCGTACAGAATCTTATCGCAAACAATCTCGGCGTCGTAAAATTCGGATCCTTCGGGATTCTACAAAGCGACTACACCATTTTCTGCGCCCTTGCCGACTTTGGCATGGCAACGCTTATTCTCGCCTTTTTCGGAAAGCGGGCCACCCAAGGTACGCTATTTACCAATGTCCTGCAACTACGGCTCTTTATGACCACCTTGACGGCCATAGCCATGATTGTATTCGCATTCACCGTCCGACGGACAAGTGACATCTTCGAAGGCGAACTGGTACTTGCACTAGGATTGCTCTTCCAGCATGCGTTCTTTGACTGGTATTTCATTTGCGGGAACTTTTGGAAAAAACTCCTGATTTCAAAAGTGCTCCACACATTGTCTTATTGCACGATTATGGGGATTGCCCTCTGGGTGCTCAAGCTCGACTCCATCCCTGCAATTGCCCTTGCCATGGTGATTGCAGCCCTCCCTGCTTTCGGTTTCGGTGTCGGCCAGGCATTCACATTGAAGATTTTCTGCATTGGTCGACATACCGTCGAATTTTTCAAACTCATGTTCAAGTCGGCATGCCCCTATGCACTTTCCAGCATCGCAAGCTTTGCCTACCTGCCCGTAGGACTTTACACTGTCGCCCATTTTGCAAGCCCCGAATTCCTAGGAGCTTATAACTTCTCGCACAAGCTGATTATTCTTGCCTCGGGGCTTATGGTACATTTCATTTCGTCTAGTCTGATTACGCTTCACCAGACTGACAGCCACATTCTCCACCTGCGCGACCAAGCCGTCTTTACGCTTTTTATCGTGGCAGCGTCTTCTCCCTTTTGGCTTTTCCCGCAATACACGCTTAGAATCATTTTCTTTGCCGCGCCGTGGACAGAGGAAGTCCTCGAAACCAGCTGTAACTGCCTGCGTATTCTCGCCTGCTCCCTGGTGTTGCAAGCCACCCGCATGGGCATGATTTCGACTTTACTCAAGGAGAAACGCACTTGGCTTTACGGTGCCATGATTACAACCGGCGGTATCATCAACATTGCCGTATGCATCGGGGGCGCCACCATGCTCAAGGCGCCCTATATCCCGATGCTCACCCTCACAGGCGATTTGTGCCTGAGTCTTTTCCTTCTTTTCTACTTCGTGAAAAACCAAAGACTCCGCTGGTAGACGCAGGCCATCTACATCACAAGCATAAAGGCTCCGCAAACGATAAACGCGAGACCCATTTTTTGTTTCCGCGAAATCCTCTCCTTTAAAAAGCCCGCCGACAGTACCGCGGACCACACATAAGTGAGCGACGTAAAGGGAAGTACCACGGAATAGTCCAAGTACCTGAGGAGCGCAATATTCATCAGGGCCGTTATAAAGTAAAGGCCACCTCCGCCAAAGAACCAGCCATTCCTGTAGATATGGCGCAGGTTCAAATTGACGCACGCCTTCTTCAATAAAAGCGAGGCGACTGCACCGAGCAAGGTCATGAGAACAAGCGATACGTAAAGCATCATTCCTCATCCCCCGCCGCCACAAGGAATACCCCTGCCACAATGACTACAATCGCGATGCATTTCTGCAAGGTCACGGCTTCGCCCAGCACAAAGAAACCAAGTACGACACTCAAACCGTAGTTGATGCTCAACACAGGCTGCAACACGGAAAGTTTCCCGAAACGGTACCCCACCACCATCAAGAGCGCACCGACCACGTAAAGGGCGAATCCCGCCACCAGAAACAGCCAGCCGTCTTCAACGGATAGTTTCCAGAACAGCTGCCCCAAGCATACGCACAGGGCAGAGGCAAGCATCATCAAGATGCCCTTGCGATTTTTCTTTAGCGATTCAAGCATTACGGATTGTAAGCCCCCACCAGATTCCTGAAGAGTATCTTGAGCAACAGCCAATTTCCCTTGAACGGGCTGATCTTCGTCGGAGTCTTTTCGTTCTTGGGATAAGCCCTCGTCACGGGAATTTCACAGGCGCGGTACTTGAGCTGTGTGGCACGCACCGACAAATAGGCCAGCAGTTCGTAGGTGTTAAAGACGTCGCGAAACGGGGCGACGCGGGCATCCTGCAAGTACCGCGTGGAATAGGCGCGGTAGGCGTTGGTCGTATCGGTAAACCACTGACGGGCCGTCATAGAAATCACCGGCGCATGCAACAGGCGTACCGCGACAAGGCGACTCAGGGGAGTATTGATTGCAACGCCACCTTTCACGAAGCGGGAACCCTGAACCAGGTCGAACCCTTCTTCCAGCTTTTCGATAAAATGCGGAACATCCTCGATGCTGTCCTTGTCGTTTCCGTCGATGGTGATGATTCCCTTATAACCACGCTTGAGCGCCCACCAGAATCCCATGCGCAACTGAGCCCCCTGCTTGCCCGCACTTTTCTTGACAAGTAGCGTATTGATGTCCAGCGAAACAAGCACTCCCTTTTCGGTACTACCGTCGGTACTGCCGCCATCGCAAATGACAATATCTGCGACAGCGCTCACGTTTGCAGCCTGCGCCCTTTTCAGTTCGTTTAGAATACGGTTCCCTTCGTTAATGATGGGAATCAAGACAACGTAATCCCTTTGGCGCGAATTAAATTCCTCGCATTCAAAATCGGGCACTCCGGAAATATCCTGATACAGCATCTTATACCATTTCCTTGACGTAACTCATCGCCTTCTTTATTTCTTCGAGGTCATCAACTTTTCCCATCTCGATAGAGACAAAGCCCGCATACCCATTTCCCGAAAGCATCGAGAGCAGTTCTGTGTGAAGCGAACGATGCTGAACCGGTTTCAGGTACGGTTCGCTTATGTGTACATGATTGACCAGATGAACCTTGCCGCGCAGGACATCTACGGACTCGTCATTTGCAATCATCGTTCCCACATCCAGGTTGAGACGCACACCATCCGAGGCGACATCTTCGATCAGCGAAAGAGCCTCTTCCGTTCGGTTGACGAAATTCGTCCCATATATCGCGGGGTTCGCCTCGATTCCGACAACGGTCCCGTGGGCCACGGCATACTCGCCCAGTTCCCTGAAGAAATCAACAGCAATTCGACGGACATCCGCATCGTTCATTCCTTCGGGAACCGCACGGTTCTTCGGACAACCGAAAACCAGGTTCCTGCAACCGATCGCCTGGGCAAAATCAATGGCCGCTTCGGTATACCGCACCAAAGCAGCCCTTTCCTCGGCAGAGCCAAAAAGGCATTCCTTGCGTCCATACCAAATCGACTGCATCGACGGAATGCAAAGGCCATGTTCTTGCGATATCTTTTCGCGCCATTCCGCAGCCTCCAGCAACTTGCTATACGGCAACTCCGGAAAAATCCGGGTCGGTGCAATTTCCAATCCCTCGAATCCCAAATCCTTCATCAACGCATAGACAAAGGAATCATTTTCAACAGCCCAGGCGATATTCGATATCGATAACTTCAAGTTAATCTCCTTGCAAGATTTGCACCCTGCGAATCGTACAGGCGCCACATTCCAGCTGAACCGTATTGATGTTGTACGCAAACCAGTTATAATCCTGGCTCGATCGAATCAAATATTTTTGAAGTCCTTTCTTCAAGTCGAACGCATAGCCGTATTGCGATTGCTCCCCACCCGATTCAGAAAACAGAATCCTCGCCCTGGCAAATTCTTCCGGGCTTTCAATTTCTACAGCGACATAGTTTCCAAGCGAAACCGGATACATCTGCGATCCCCTAAATTGCAGGCGCCCGTCATCCATTCCTTGCGCATTTTCCAGAACCGCATTTCCGGCCGCATTGAACTTGTCCAGATTCGCCCAGATATACGGATTCCATTTCAAGTCAAAAAAGTGATACGCCCCATTCGGTTCGTAACCGTCATCTTCAAGCTCCAGGGATACATCCCTGACAGCTCCCAATTTACGTACATAGTCTTCATAGCGTTCCGGCTTACACCAAATGACAAAGTCGCCAAATCGTACAAGCGGCCTGTAATGGGCATACAAATATTCCGCAATCTTATAATAGCGAACATGGTGCGGAACTTTCGCAATGACTTGCATGTGTCCCCTGTCGTTCCATGCCGTTATCGCAACAGGAACTTCCTTTGATTCGATTTCTTGCAAGAACATCTCCTGCGAATAAAGATCGCTCAGCAAGCCAGGACTTTGCGCCGTATAGAACGGTTTTTCTCTCTCCGCAAGGGCATATACCGCGGGCACATCGGCAAAATCTAGGAACGTTTCATGTTCATTCAGAATTTTCGAGAATACCGACTTAAACTCATTAGAATAATAAGCCAAGGTATCATCCAGGCGGAATCTTTCTTGACGCACCGCACCTTCATCCTGATTCCATAGCAGACTTTCCCTAACTTCCTTCAGGTTCGACACCGCCCTATTAAAAAGGAGATTTGTTCCATCGGGTAAGAAATGATTCGCTCCGTTGCAAAACCATATTCCCAGGGATGCCGCTACAAGCCACAATGCGGCAGCATAACCGCGAGCCACCCGTTTCTGCTGCAAAAAATGCAAAACGAAGAAAGACAATGCAAATACACTGTAGCAGAAAAGAACCGAACCACGGCCAAGCGTAAAGGAAAGCGTATAGAAGACATACGCCCTTGTCAGCAGGAACAATCCGGCAACGGAAAAAACTAAAGCCAGGGCAGCCGTCTTTTCAAGCCTCTTTTTCACAAGACTTTCTACAATCAAATAGAATACGACAAAAGCCTCTGCAAGGGGAATCAAGAAATACGCAACAATGAACATCGGGCTTACAAGCGAATTCGCAAGATCTTCTTCGGCCCAATAGGAATTAGAATGCAACGTCAACGATATCCATTCCTTGATTCGATCAACAGCCACAATTCCATTCAACTTGCAGTAGACAAAATAGAACAGGAGCAAGGCGATGCTGATCGAAATCCCCGACAGCAAAAACTTGACCAAACCGAATCTGTCGCGTCGACTGAGAAATAGAACCAACGAACAGGAAATAGAAGCGATTCCAAAAGCAACCCCCGTATCGTATCTATAAAATGCAAGCAGAGCAATACAGAACCAATAGAAATGCATTACGGCAACACTCTCTTTTCGGTGCAGCCAAAAGTGCAAAAGTACGCCCAACAAACAGAGGTCCACAAAATGGAATCCGTTCGTATTCAGCGGGAAAAAGCATATCAACGCAAAAGCAAAAAACGCATTGAAGAACCTGGACAATATAAAGAAGAGAGTAATGCCACCACCAGAAAAAAGGATAAAATCTCGATAAGGGTCGCTCAAGGCGCCAGCAACATTACCATGAACAAATCCATGAAGAATTCCCGTAAAGACATCGCTCAGGGCATGGGCCGAAAAATAATCGATAACAGGGAGCCGTCCCCGATTTAATGTTTCAATGATCCCAAGCAGGTTTCCATGTTCGTAAAAATCCATGAAATCCACCTGGACATTCCGGAACTCGTGGAAATAGGCGATATTGCCATAAGCTAAAACGGCAAAACTCAGCAATGCACCAACGTAAAACCATTTTTCCGAAACCAGCAGAACTTTGGAATTACACAATAATTTCTTTTTCAGGCAGACGATCGCTAAAGCCAATACCAGTACCGCGTAGACCCCGTATAGCGGAGAAAAACCAACCACTCCTTTCTCAAACAGCGTAAAAAACAACTCGCACAAGAAACCAAAAAGCAACGGAAACCATGTCAAGATTCCATAGTTCCCGGCAATGTCATGACGTCTCCTGAACACGAACAAGAGCAAGATAAAACTCAGCGCTCCACTCAATGCTACCGGTAACGGCAAAAGCAGCGACAGCGATACAGGCAAAAATAGAGATACGACAAAGTCACGATAGATATCGCACGAATCTTCACGAGCCACCACAAGTACGTACAGAAACGACAGCGACATCAAGACCGTCATCGGGGATCCGAACAGCAACGGTCCAAAACTTTCAATATGTTCTTCGAAAAAAATGGAATGGCGGGCAAGTACCGGTAGCACCAATTTGGAATAAGCAAGGACCAATGACGAGACCAGGACAAATATGCCCACGGAACTCAGCTTATTCAGTTTCGAATCCG
>JAEEGG010001983.1_pt1 | contig 53826 bp, 57 predicted proteins | sample 9134161 | NCBI WGS metagenome assembly JAEEGG01 (sample SAMN16246543, study PRJNA631951) | gut metagenome | biome: gut microbiome; feature: rumen; material: CR-attached | host: Bos | place: Iran: Karaj | collected 2018-10 | reverse complement strand
GGTGCATGGAAGTGATTACGTGGTAGTATCGTGATCCGTAAATTGAACACTTGACGAAGTAATTGCCAGATGTTTTAATAACATTTGGCAATTAGTGTTTGAAAGGACATAAGAAAAAGTGAACGAGAAAACGAATTTTACGCAGGGAAGGATTATTTTGCCGTTGATGCGGTTTGCACTTCCCGTGATGTTTGCGATGTTTTTGCAGTCTATGTATGGTGCAGTGGATCTGTTTGTGGTGGGAAAGTTTGCGACGCCGGAAGACGTTTCGGCGGTGTCGACGGGCTCCATGATCATGATGACGCTGGCTAATATTATGACAAGCATGGCCATGGGAACAACGATTTATTTTGGTCAGCAGATCGGTATGGGAAAAACGAAGAAGGGCGGAGAGATCATTGGTGCAAGCATTGCGCTTTTTGCCGTGCTGGGCATTTTCATGTCGATCTTGATTCCCGTCTGTTCCGTGGGAATTGCGGACGTCATGCAGGCTCCGGCGGATGCGTTTGATAAAACGGTGGAGTATGTGCGGATTTGTGGCGGAGGCATGGTTGCGATCGTGGCTTATAACTTGATCGGTGCGATCTTCCGCGGCATGGGAGATTCGAAGACGCCGTTGATGGCAGTGGGAATTGCATGTGTTGTGAACGTCGTAGGGGATTTGGTGCTGATTGCTGGTCTGGGATTTGGCGCGGCGGGCGCTGCAATTGCGACGGTAGGGGCGCAGGTCATCAGCGTGCTTTGCTCTGTTTTTATCGTTTCGAAAAGGAATCTTGGTTTTGAATTTCATCGGCGCATGATTCGTCTGAATCGGGAGATCATAGGACACGTGATGAGACTCGGTATTCCGATCGCGTTGCAGGATTTTCTGGTAGGCGTTTCTTTTTTGGTAATTCAGGCAATCGTTAACTCCTTGGGCGTAACGGCTTCAGCGGGCGTCGGCGTAGCTGAAAAGGTGTGTGGATTTATCATGTTGGTACCGGCGGCGTTCATGCAGTCGATCTCGGCATTTGTTGCACAGAACGTCGGTGCGGGAAGGATGGACAGGGCACACAAGGCGCTTAAAGGTGCGATCGGGGTATCGTTTATGTTTGGGTTGTCTATGTTTTTGCTTTCCTTTTTCTGGGGTTCGATTCTGACGGGATTGTTTGCAAAGGATCAGGAGGTAATCCTTGCGGGTGCTGAGTATCTGAAGTCGTATGCGATTGATTGTCTGTTTACGTGCTTTTTGTTCTGTTTTATTGGATTTTACAATGGATGCGGAAATACCAGCTTTGTCATGGCGCAGGGAATCATTGGTGCTTTTGCGGTGAGGATTCCGGTATGCTTTTTGATGAGTAAGTGGGAGCCGGTGAAGTTGTTTCACATTGGTTTGGCCACGCCATGCTCGACGGCGGTTCAGATTGTTTTGTGTTTCGGCTTTTTATTCTATTTGTCTCGTAAGAACAGGGCGAGCGGATAAATGTAAGGAATGCCTGGAAAAGGCGGCGCGGGGATGGTTTGGCATGATCGGATTCAGGGAATTTGGGGTTGACAATAAACCCATTCTGAGGCTAGGATGATATGGAAGCGTGAAACTTTTTGGGAAGACGAAGTAAAAACTGGATCGAATCCTGCGAGGGGTAAAGGTTATGAAAAAGATTGGTATTTTGGAAGATGATGAGGCAATGGGAAAGGAGCTATCGTATTATCTGGAGTCTAACGGATATGAGGCACGGTGGATCGAGCCCGCAGAGTATACTGGGAAGAAGGCGGAGGAGCTGGTAAAGCTGCTTCTTGATGAGAATTTGTATCTTTTGCTTTTAGACGTGGGCCTTCCGGGAATCAACGGATTGCATGTTTGCAAGGAATTCCGGAAGGTGTCTGAATGCCCGGTGATCATGATTACAAGTAAGAATGACGATCTTACGGAGCTCATGGCGATCAACAACGGAGCGGATGATTTTGTGGCGAAACCTTTTAATCCACAGATTCTGATTGCGCATATGGAATCCGTGATCAAGCGAACCTATAAGGCGACGGCAGTTTCGGATGAAATGCATGTGGTACAGGAAATTGACAATGGCGGAGAGAAACGCCGGCAGGAGTTTACGTTGGAACTCTCAAAGGGGCGAGTCGTAGCGGGCGATGCCGTGGAGCTTTCTAAAAACGAGCTTCAGATTTTAAAGATTCTTGTGGAGAATCAAGGAAAAATTGTTTCGCGTGATGACATTATGAATGAGCTGTGGGACAATTGCATGTTTGTGGATGACAATACGCTGACGGTGAACATGACGCGTCTTAAAGGAAAGCTGGAGGATATTGGCATCACGGGTGCCATTGTGACAAAACGTGGCATGGGATATCAATTGCAGTAATGAAAATGCATTGGGGAAGAAGGAAATGAAGTATGTTACTTGGCTAAGGGAGCACGGTATCTGGACGGCGGTGTATTTGTTTGCTCTGGTCACCATAGAGCTTTTCCTCGTCACCATGTCAGGAGGCGGGTTTCTGATGGGTTATGTTTTCGTGGCGCTGACAGGTTGCTTCTTTGGCGGAACCTACCTAGAGTTTCGACGCATGAAGAGTTATTTTGTGGAGCTTTCCGCGGCCATGGAGATCCTTAAGGAAAAGTATTTGTTTTACGAGATGATCGAACGTCAGGATTCGCAGGAAGAGAAGGCAGTGAAGGAGCTTTTCTATCAGGTGGAGACGAGTACGCTTTCGGAGCTGGAGTTTTTGAAAAAGAATTCGGAGGATTATCGGGATTTTGTGGAGACTTGGGTTCATGAGATCAAGATTCCCATTGCCGTAATCCGAATGATTCTGGCGAATCACAAGGAAGCCGACGTAGGGCTGTCTGGTGAAGTGGAACGCATGGAGCGTTACGTAGAACAGGCACTGTTTTATGCGCGGAGTTCGGTCGTATCGAAGGATTATTTGGTGGGTCCGCTGGATCTGAAAAAGACCGTGGAACAGACGGTTTTGGCGCGCAGGCGTCAGCTTCGTGAGATCAATGCAAGGATTGATCTGCATGATCTGGAGCTGGAGGTTTACAGTGACGGTAAGTGGGTACAGTTCATGCTGGGCCAGGTGATGGATAACAGTATGAAATATGCATCGAAAAAGGATGCGGATGGATGCGGACTAGTCTTGGAAATTTATGCGACAAATACGGCAAATGCGATTCAGCTCCACGTGAAGGATAATGGGATTGGAATCAAGACAAGCGAGCTGGACCGGGTATTCGACAAGGGCTTTACCGGGAAAAATGGACGGAGCGGCGCGAAGTCCACGGGCATCGGGTTGTACCTATGCAAAAAGCTTTGTGACAAGTTAGGGCACGGGATCAGTCTGACTTCGACGGAGGGTGAGGGCACGGAGGTAACCTTTGTGTTCCCGAAATCCAGCATGACAAAGGTAATGGAATGATTTTGCATGAAAAGAGGGAAAAATATGGTCTGTGACGGGGCGCTGGGCAAAAAGCTCATCGCCCTTTCTTTGCGGAGCCTCGAAGGTGAAGCGGGAGCTTTTGGAAGCTTACAAAACTGTAAGGTTTCGGTAAGGTTAAAAAATGGCAGGATCCGTGCGGTGGGAGTAGAATCAGTTTATCAAGGCGTATCAAAGAATTATTCGAAAGGATAGGTAAGGATCGTGGCGAAGGTATTGGAAGTATCGAATCTACAAAAGTATTATGGATCAAAGGGAAATCTGACGAAGGCGCTTGACAACGTGAGTTTTTCCGTGGAGAGCGGGGAATTTGTGGGGATCATGGGCGCAAGTGGAAGTGGAAAAACGACGCTGCTTAATTGTGTGTCGACGATCGATATGGTGAGCGCGGGAAAGATTTTGTTGGATGGTAAGGATATTACGTTCCTGCGCGGTGAGGCACTCAATGCATTTCGGCGTGACGAGCTGGGGTTTATTTTTCAGGAGTTTAATCTGCTGGATACCATGACGGCCTTTGAAAACATTGCGCTGGCGCTGTCGATTCAGAAGGTCCCGGCGAAAGAGATTAAGGAGAAGGTGGAGAAGATCGCGGCGAAGCTTGGAATTACGGAGGTGCTGGAAAAGTATCCCTATCAAATGTCAGGTGGACAAAAGCAGCGCGTGGCCTGCGCCAGAGCCGTTGTAACGGATCCGAAGCTGATTCTGGCAGATGAGCCAACGGGTGCGTTGGATTCAAAGTCATCCCGCATGCTTCTTGAAAGTCTCCTGACCTTAAATCATGAGCTGGGCTCAACCATTATGATGGTTACGCATGATGCCCTCAGCGCCAGCTACGCCTCCCGCATCCTTTTTATCAAGGACGGAAAGCTGTTTACGGAGCTTCGGCGAGAAGAGAAGGAGGATCGTAAGGACTTCTTTAATCGCATTATTCAGGTTCAATCTCTTCTTGGCGGAGATGCAGATGAGATGGCATAATGACAGAGGATTCAGCTATTCGAGAAGGTGGTGCGTGATGAATACGTGGAAATTAGCTTTTACAAACATGAAAAAGAGCGTCAGCGATTACGTGGTGTATTTTATTACCCTGATCCTTGGCGTTGCGATTTTTTATATTTTTAATGCCATCGGAGACCAGGCATTGGTAAACGACCTGACGGATTCCGGTTATGAGGTGATCAAGATGATGACCTCGCTGCTTACGGGAGCGTCCATTGGCGTGGCGTTTGTCTTGGGATTTTTAATCATCTATGCAAATAACTTTCTGATCCGCAGAAGGAAAAAGGAATTTGGAATCTATCTCCTCCTTGGCATGGGTAAGAGGCAGGTGTCGAAAATCTTATTCTGCGAAACGGTGATCGCGGGCCTGATCTCATTAGGCATCGGACTATGTGTTGGCATTCTGGGTTCCCAGTTCCTGTCATTTCTTGTGGGTAATTTCTTTGATGCAGACCTGAGCAATTATCAGTTTCGTTTTTCCCTCGCGGCAACGGGTAAGACCATGATTTCCTTTATCGTCATGAATCTGGTGGTTCTTGTTTTTCACGCCGGGGCGATTACAAAGTACCGCCTGGTGGATCTTCTTTCCGCCGGGAAGAAGCCGGAGACCAACATTGTCAGTGGCTCCGTAGTCAATTTGATATTATTTATTCTCTCCGCGGTAGCTCTTGGATATGCATATTACCGGGTGGGCTTTTGTTCAGACCAGATTGTTTTCAAGGAAATGGTCCGGCTGATCCTGATTGGCATTGTTGCAAATATGGTGCTGTTTCGGTCGCTGGCCGGGTTCCTTATGGAGGTGTTCAGGCGTTTTAATGGGTTCTATTTTCGGAAGCTGAATGCCTTTGTGCTTCGGCAGTTTTGCAGCGGACTTCGCAGTTCTTCCATCACCATGGGGATCATTTGCCTAATGCTCTTTGCAACCATCCTTTCCTTCGTCATTGGATTCTCCATGGCAAATCAGTTTCAGGGGAGTGCAAGGGAAAAGACGCCGGTGGATTTCAGCATTCAAAGAGATGACGGCGTGAAGGTGTCGCAGTATTTGGAACAGGTGGGGCATCCCATGGCTGATTGGGCAAAACCAGGTTACGTGGAGGTTCCCGTCTATGCGCATCAGGGGCTTGCTTTTGAGGAGACTATGGGAGGCTTTATCAAGGAGCTGAAGGAGCAATTCCCGTTGGCCATCTTTTGGGGTTATCCCGCACAGTTCATTTCCGTCTCTGATTATAATCAGCTGATGCGGATGTACGGCCAGGAGGAGGCTGAGCTTTCCGGGGATGAGTACCTTGCCGTATGCTCTTATGATATGTTTGCCTCTGCCCGCGATAAAGCCATGCAGGATGGCCTTGAGATTCCCGTTGGCAGTCATGTATTAAAGCCTGCTTCCACGCAGTGTCTGAATCATTTCCTGATGATGTCGGGAATCAGCATGGATACGGGAACCCTTATTGTATCGGATGAGGTTGCTTCGAGGGCCGTGGAGGAAGGAGTTTTCGTTCCCGCCAATTATATTGCGGCTGGTGACTATCAGGCGAAGGGAAAACAGGAACGAAGGGAACTGGATAACATGCTAAACAAGCTGGTTTACGGAGGGGATTTGACGGAATATGCCATGAATATTGCGGATCACCACATGATGGTGGGAACGAAAATCGGCATCCGTGAATCCAATAATGGCTTGGCAATGATGGTTACGTTTCTGGTGACCTCCGTGGGCGTGGTGTTCCTTCTTTCGAGCGCGGCAATTTTGTCCCTGAAGGCTTTATCGGAGTCCATCGATTCTCAGGGAAGGTATGACGTCTTAAAGAAGCTTGGATGTGGCAAGGAGACATTGCATCATGCACTCTTTGCTCAGATTGGAATCTTTTTCCTGCTCCCCATGTGCATTGCGGCGGTGCATTCCATCTTTGGCGTGCGCTTTGCAAAGTCCTCCCTGCAGGCACTCCTTTCCATTGACGCAGGCTATGGCATTCTGGTAACAAGCATTGTGATGGTGTTACTATACGGTGGATACATGCTGGCGGCTATCAAGAGCAGTCAGAGGATTGTAAAAATTTGAAGATGTTGGACGTAAGCCCGGCCCTTTTGGACCGGGCTTTTTTGTCGCATTATTAGGTTATTTTTCACAAAAGGTTAAAAATTCTCAAAAACTATGATATAATAATGCCGAATCATCGCAGATTCCTAAGGAGGCGATAACATATATGGGAAATGATTATTTTCTTTTTTATGCGGAAGGAAGTATCGTTTGCATTTTTATTCTGCTGATTATTCTGATCAATGATTTGGTAAATAATACAAAGCAAGAGAAGCAGATTAGATTTAACAGTACCATTACTGCACATATTTTGTATTTTACTTTAGATATTATCTGGGCCGCCATATTGGGAGGACAGCTTCCGAAGATCCGATTTTTGATTGTACTTTTGAATTTTGCCAACTACGTGAATTTGAGCCTGATGGCATATGAATGGTTTATGTACATGGCCGTGTCGGAGGGAATGACCTTCTGGAAAAGCAAAAGAAATAAACTCATCTGTCTCTTGCCCATGATCGTTTCCGCTTTGGGGATTATCATTGCCTATGTGATCAAACCATATTACTGGATCAGCGAGACGGGAGAGCTAAATGGCACATATCATCTCCTGCATATCGCGGCTCCCGCAGTTTATCTTTTGGTCGCATTAGTGTTGTCCATGAGGAATGCCCGTAAGGCGGAAACAAGGGAAGATCAGAAGATTTACCGACTCATTGGGCTCTATCCCATTGTTGTTTTCTTTTTTGGCGTCCTTCAGATTTTGGTTTTAAATTCTCCGGCCTTCTGTTTTGGCGTTACGGTGATGCTGATGTTTTTCTATATTCAGAACATGCAGACAAGAATTTCCATAGATGCGTTGACGCGCCTTAATAACCGCGGACAGATCAATCGATATGTGGATCAGTTAAGGTATCAGGACAACGTAAGGATTTTTGTCATGATGATGGATCTCGATCACTTTAAGCAGATCAACGATACCTATGGGCATGCGGAAGGGGACAGGGCTCTGATCCTTGCGGCAGAAGTGCTGAAGCGCACCTGTGAAAGGGTTAGAACGCCGATCTTTCTTGGGAGATATGGCGGAGACGAATTTACGATCATTCTCCAAAACCCGGAGGCGAAAAATCATCCTGAGCAGCTCATGGCGGAGATCCGCGGAAATTTGGCCAAAAAGAAAGAAGAAAACCAGTTGCCTTATGCGCTGGAAGCCAGCATTGGCTATGAAGAGCTTCGGGATGAAAATGATTCAATGCAGAAGTGCATCATGCGTGCTGATGAAAAGCTGTATGCGGATAAGCAAAGTAGGAGAATCAAAAGATAACGATCACGAAAGGAAGGACATGGTATATTTTTCCCTTGCATATCCATGGCGAATCCTTTATAATCAAAAATTGGATTAGTGGACGGTGGGATTCCGTTATTTTGAATGAACAACTAGGAGGAAAATCATGATCGAATTACTGCAGGGCGGTGCGTATTTGATTAACGGCACCGAGATCATTGCTGAAACGCCTGAGGCTTCCGCAGCCATCAAGGCAAAGACCGGGAAGGAGATTTCCAAGGCGGAGGCAGCGAAGAATACCATTGCTTACGGGATTTTGGAGAGTCATAATACCTCCGGCAATATGGAGAAGTTAAAGATTCGTTTTGATAAGCTGACCAGCCATGACATTACGTTTGTTGGCATCATTCAGACCGCGAGGGCTTCAGGACTTCAGAAGTTCCCCATGCCCTACGTGCTGACCAATTGTCACAACTCCCTTTGTGCAGTAGGTGGTACCATCAACGAGGATGACCACATGTTTGGCCTTTCCTGTGCAAAGAAGTACGGCGGCGTTTACGTACCCCCTCATCAGGCGGTTATCCATCAGTTCGCAAGAGAGATGCTCGCGGGCGGCGGCAGAATGATTTTGGGTAGCGATTCCCATACTCGTTATGGTGCCTTGGGAACCATGGCAATGGGCGAGGGTGGACCTGAGCTGGTAAAGCAGCTGCTGAATCAGACCTATGACATTAACATGCCTGGCGTTGTCGGCGTATACATGACCGGTGCACCCGTGAAGGGCGTTGGCCCTCAGGACGTGGCACTTGCCATTATCGGCGCCGTATTTAAGAATGGCTACGTCAAGAATAAGGTGATGGAGTTTGTAGGACCTGGCGTTGCGAGCCTTTCCGCTGACTTCCGTATTGGCATTGACGTTATGACGACTGAGACGACCTGCCTGTCCTCCATCTGGAAGACGGACGATCAGATCAAGGAGTTCTATGACATTCATGGCCGCAGCGAGGACTATAAGGAATTAAATCCTGGCAAGGTGGCATACTATGACGGCATGATCATGATCGACCTGTCCACGATTCGTCCCATGATTGCAATGCCGTTCCATCCCAGCAACACCTACACCATCGAGGAGCTGAACGCTAATCTTCTCGACATCCTTGACGAAACCGAGAAGAGAGCATTGGTAAGTCTGGACGGTGCCGTTGACTATCATCTGAAGGATAAGGTTAAGAACGGTAAGTTTATTGTAGATCAGGGTATTATCGCAGGCTGCGCCGGCGGCGGATTTGAGAATATCTGCGCTGCAGCTGACATCCTGAAGGGTCAGTACATCGGTGCGGACGAGTTCACCCTGAGCGTATATCCCGCATCCATGCCGGTCTACATGGAGCTGATTAGAAACGGCTGTGCGGCAACGATCTTAGAGACGGGTGCCATCATGAAGACCGCCTTCTGCGGACCTTGCTTTGGCGCAGGAGATACGCCTGCAAACAATGCCTTTAGCATTCGTCACTCTACCAGAAACTTCCCGAACAGAGAGGGAAGCAAGCTGCAGAACGGCCAGATCTCTTCCGTGGCTTTGATGGATGCAAGATCCATCGCGGCAACGGCTGCAAACAAGGGCGTACTGACCCCTGCAACCGATTTCGATGGCGAGTTTGGCAAGTACAAATATCACTTTGATTCCAAGATTTACGCAAACCGCGTATTTGATTCCAAGGGCGTGGCTGATCCCAATGCTGAGATCCATTTTGGCCCCAACATTAAGGACTGGCCCGCAATGGGTGCCCTGCCTGAAAATCTCGTACTGCGCGTAGTCAGTGAGATTCATGATCCCGTTACGACGACCGACGAGCTGATTCCCTCCGGTGAGACGAGTTCCTATCGCTCGAATCCTCTGGGACTGGCTGAGTTTACTTTGAGCCGTAAGGATCCCAACTACGTAGGTCTTGCGAAGGATATTCAGAAGGCGGAGAAGGCAAGAATGAACGGTGAGCATCCCTGCCAGGCACATCCTGACGTAAAGCCCGTGATGAACGCCGTAAAGACGCAGTTTGCAGATGCAAGCAAGGACAATACTGGTTTTGGTTCCACGATCTTTGCCGTGAAGCCCGGCGACGGCTCCGCAAGAGAGCAGGCTGCTTCCTGCCAGAAGGTGCTTGGCGGATGGGCAAACATCGCGAATGAGTATGCGACGAAGCGTTATCGCTCCAATCTGATTAACTGGGGTATGCTTCCCTTCTTGATTCAGGAGGGCGAGCTTCCCTTCAAGAACCTTGATTATCTCTTCATTCCTGGCATCAAGAAGGCCGTGGAGGAGAAGACGGAAGTGATTAAGGCCTATAAGGTGGATACAGCATCTGGAAAGCTCGGAGAGGCATTTGACCTTCGCCTTGGCGAGCTGACCGATGAGGAGCGTCAAATCATTCTGAAGGGTTGTCTCATTAATTACAATCGCGTATAAATTGTTTGTGCGTTGCAGATTCTAATGCCGCGCAGAAAGGATAGAAGATGCTTTTTAATGCGAAGATAGAAAATCCCATGTTAGTTGGAGCCATTGAGCTGATGCGGCAGGATGAGGATCCTAAGAAGCGAGAGGCTGTTTTGGAGGAGATTCTCAAGGCAACCTTCCTTTGCCCTGCAACGGTTTCCGCACCCCCTTTTCAGGGAGAGGATGGGCAACTGACCTTGCCGGATAATTGTGACATTCAGCAGAAAATGATTCAGGATAAATCGGGTCGTCCTTTACTCATGGCATTTACCAGCCAGGCGGAGATGGATAAATGGCTTGGGCAAAGAGCCATTCGTGATTTCGTTTACGGATTTGGCATGGGTTTTACGGAATATGCAGATTTGATGCTGCAAAAGCTTCCGGATGGCACGAGGGGACCAGCACAGGGATTTGTCATTGACCCCTATGGATGTAATCTTGTGGTGGATCGCGACATGGTTGCGAACATCATGCTGCGCCTGTTAAAGCGTGGATGATTCCTATTACATTTCAAAAACGAAAACCTGAGGCATTCGTCTCAATGTCCATAAGTTAAGTGTTACAATACCTCGAGGGGAAGGTTTGGATCATCTTTCTGGGTTTCAAGACTACCAGAAAGATGATCCAAACCTAGCCCCGAGTTCTATGAAAAATCTTAACGAAAGGACATTGGTGAAAGCCTCAGGTTTTTTGTATAAAATCCTTTTTTGCGGCAATACTAGATGGCAAAGACAAAAACCACAGCATGCCGAAAGAAAGGAAGATGGAGATGAAAAAGGATAATCGGAATAACAATGCGAGAAGGGAGAGATTTATCATGATCTCAACCTCAGCCTTGGTATTGACGGCGCTCACCGTGACGGGAGCCTATGTCAGAACGCATAACCGAAATGCATTGGATCATGGCTATACGATTGATTTTGAAGCGTTGGAGGATCGGGCGGACGAAAAGCTCAAGGAGATCGCCCTGAACTCCGGAAAGGGGCGCGTAAATCTGCAGGGGGAAGCGAAGGAAGAGATGGAATTGCCCCTGGAGGCAGGCTCGGATGAGATCAAGATTCCAGGACTTACCGAAAAGAATCAAGGGAGTTTTGGCGCAGATCAAAGCAGCAGCAAGGGTATGAGCGACGGCGCGGGAACACTGCGGAGCGGTAAAGCGAATACTGGAAAGCAGACCAATGACAGGACAGGTGTTGGAAAGCAGGTAAATGATAAGACGGGCGTTGGAACGCAGGGAAGCAGTAAAACGACTGCAGGGATAGCTGACACGGGAAGGCAAGATCATTCAGAAACCGTCATCAATAAGGCGGAGAACGGAAATGCCGGAAGGAATCAGGCAGATACGATGGCCCTGGAAACAGGGGGCTTGGCAGAGGGGATGACAGAGGATGCTCCCGTTAGTGCGGCGGCATCGGAGGAGCTTCATTTCGTACCCGAGACGATGGTAAAGCCGGTTGGCGGCAACCCATTGATCCCCTATAGCATGGAGCATGGCGTTTACTTTGCGACGCTGGACCAGTATAAATGTAGCCCGGCCGTGGTCTATGGCGCAAGTCTCGGAGAAGCAGTAAGCGCCTGCACGACGGGCAGGGTCATCAACGTCCACAACGATGCCGAGCTTGGACATGTCGTGGTGCTGGATTTAGGGGACGGATATCAGGCAATTTATGGTCAGGTGGACAATATCGGAGTTCCCATCGGAACGAAGATTGATGCCGGTGCACAGCTTGCAACGGTTGCTGAGCCTACAAAGTATTATAGCGTTGAGGGAAGTAATCTTTATTTTCAACTGAAAAAGGATGGGGAAAGCATCGATCCCAGCCAGTTTTTTGAGTAAGGCTAGGCTTAAAATCAAAGCCGTGAGAATACGGCCGAAGAAAAGAATTTGATATGTCATTACGAGAAGAAGTCCGAATAAGGGCTTCTTTTCTTGCATAAGATGAACAAACTGGAAAAACGGGATAGAAAAATATGAGAGAACATGCAAAGCACAAAAGGAGCCTTAGGGCGTGGATGGGGTGCTTCATCATGCTATTTGCGTTGTTTGCATTGGCAGGGTGCCTTAAGGAGGATACGGAGAAGGTGAGGGATCTTACGTCTGTCATCGTTTCGGAGGAGGCCTTGCCGGCGGAGCTAAAGACGATCATTGACGGAAAGAAGGAGAAGCCTTTTCAACTGACCTATTCTGACAAGGAATACCTTTATATCTGTATTGGCTATGGAAAGCAGGAGACGGGAGGCTATAGCATCGTTTTAAATGATCTCTATCTTACGGAAACGGAGGTGCGCGTGGATACGACGCTCTTAGGGCCGGAGCTATCAGATCAGGCAAAGAAAACGGCTACTTACCCGTATCTCGTCATTCGGACGGAACTGGTAGAGCAGCCGGTAGTCTTTCGATAATGCTGTAGGGAGACGCATTCCTTATTTTCTGGAAGGCTGGATGCGGTCCGCGTATTTTTCTTTTAATTCAAAATAATTTTCGGAGATCATGTTCTGGAAGTAGGAGCCAATGCTTTTTTTGGTTTCCTTGTCCAGATCCTTCAGGTAGACCGGCTTTCCGTAGCGAATGACAACGGTGGCGGGCTTAATCTTGGGAAGGTGATCTTCGAAAATGGAGGCGGTGTTCACGAGGGTAATGGGAACCACGGGAACGCCGCTTTTTTCTGCAATCTTAAAGCTTGCGTCATGAAAGGGAAGGAAGGTGTCTGCCTCGTGGTTTCTGGTGCCTTCCGGAAAAATGCAGATGGAGATGCCGTGCTTTGCCTTGTCGATCGCCGTGAGAATGGTTTTGAGTCCTTCCTTGATGTTTTCCCGATCCAGAAATAGGCAGTGCAGGTTTTGCATCCAACGGCGAAGCAAAATCCAGTTCCACATTTCTTTTTTTGCAATGTATCCAGTTGGTCTTGGTACGCGCACATAGGTCAGCAGGATGTCGAAATAGCTTCTGTGATTTGCCACGTAGACCACGGCGGTATCCTTCGGCACGTTCTCCTCGCCCTCCACGATGACCTTAACGCCGGCGTAGAACAGGCAGGCGTTAAAACCGCATTTTACGAGGAAGAGGCTGGAGCGATCCTTCCATTCCGGCTTAAACTTCCCAATGATCCATTCGACGAGGAGCATGGGAATATTGACGATCAAAAATAATACAACGCACAGGACAACTAAAATAAAACGAATCATGTAATTACTCCGCAAATTGATTTTTGTGCAGGTTACGCAGGAGAGCGGCTTTCGCTTCCGCAAACGAGACACAAAGAAAGTATAGCACAGGGAGGGGAAAATGTATAGTGGCAGAATCATGAGACGAAAGAAAAGAACGAATGGTGGAGAGGGAAAATAATCAAATAATTAGCGACAGAATTCACGCTCGCGAATTTTGTTTGAAGATCATTTTGTGAATTTCATGACTCCGTTTGCAAAGGGTGACATTGTAAAAGCGTCAGGAAATGACAAACGGCATGCGAAGAATTTGCTAAGGGAGAGCAAAGAAACTTGGGAAGCTAACCATATACACTTACAAAAGTCCTATGAGTTTCGCGAAATTACTTGCAAAACTCATAGGACTTTTGCTATAATATGATCAAACAGGCAGGACTTTGGAGGGCACTATGTATAGGGAAATAATGAAAGAATTGGAAAAATGGAAAGACAAGGCTCGCAGGAAACCGCTTCTTCTTACCGGAGTCAGGCAATGCGGCAAGACATACATAGTCAATGAGTTTGCAGGCAAGTATTTCAAACACTATTTATATGTTAATTTCGAATCAGAGGAAAAGCTTTCAGGAATTTTCGAATATGATTTTGACGTAAAGAGAATTATCTCCGAATTGGAAATGAATTACAAAGCGCACGTCATTCCCGGGGAAACTCTTGTTTTCTTTGATGAAATACAGGCTTGTCCGAGAGCGATAACGTCACTGAAGTATTTCTGTGAAAACATGAAGGAACTTCATGTTGTTTGTGCAGGTTCTTTACTGGGGGTTGCGCTGAAGCGCAATCAGGTATCTTTTCCTGTAGGAAAGGTAAACCGGTTGCAATTGTATCCCATGAGCTTTAAGGAATTTGTTATTGCAAACGGAAGGGATGATTTGATAGAAACTTTCAGTAAGTGGCCCATAGACCGTGAAATCCCCGAATTATACAAGATTCCCATGACAAAGCTTCTGAAAGAATACTATATAGTCGGCGGAATGCCTGAAGCCGTTAAAACCTGGATAGAAACAAGGGATTATGAAGAAGTCGAGACGGTTCAAAATGAAATTCTCTCAGATTACGCAGATGATTTCGCAAAACACGCTCCACTTGAAGACATTCCAAAGATTCGATGGATCTGGGATTCCGTACCCGTGCAGTTGGCAAAAGAAAACAACAAATTTATCTTTTCTCATGTTAAGGAAGGAAAGCGCTCGGCAGAACTCGAGGATGCCTTGCAATGGTTGGTTGACGCAGGGTTGCTGATTAAAACGGAATTAGTGGAGAAACCGGAAACTCCACTGGATGGATGTGCTGACAAAACATATTTTAAAGTATACATGTCAGACATTGGATTGCTTAGGGCAAGGTCAAAGGTTTCACCAGATACCGTCCTTGAAGATGCCGGACACTATGTCAGATTTAAGGGCGCCTTTGCGGAAAACTATGTTCTTAATGAGCTGAAATCGCTTGGAAAGCAGCCGTTCTTCTGGCGATCCGGAAACACTGCGGAAGTTGATTTTATTTACGAGGATGCAGGAGAATTGATCCCCGTTGAAGTAAAATCTGCGGATAATACCCAGGCAAAGAGCTATAAGCAATTCTGCAAGCAGTATCAGCCGAAGAAAGGCGTTAAGCTGTCTGAAAAGAACATAGCCGAAAACATTTGCGAATCTACGGTTACGTACAGCATTCCGTTATACCTGGGATGGAATTTGGATTTCTTTTTGTCTTGAAACCGGGAATGGAAGCAGACGAACAGATGATTTCATCGCCACACATTTTTACGGCGTTAGGTGAAGCTGCAGGAAAAGGAGTAAAAAGGTGCTTGGGGATGATCCTTTGTTGCGACGGCCAGGGAACCATGGTAAAATAAAAAATGACCTAAGGGCAGGCGAAGGGGGACGAAGGATGGAAGCAGCGAGGGTGGTGCATCCCATAGAGCCAGTGTATGATCAGGATTCGAGAGTATTGATTTTGGGAAGCTTTCCGTCGGTGAAATCCCGGGAGGCAGGGTTCTTTTACGGCCATCCGCAGAATCGATATTGGAAGGTGCTGGCAGCAGTGTTTGGGGAGGAAGTGCCGCGGACGATCCCAGAGAAAAAGGCTTTTTTGCTAAGAAATCACATAGCGGCGTGGGACGTCATTCAATCGTGCGATATTGTGGGTTCATCAGATGCCAGCATTCGGAATGTGGTTGCGAATGATCTGCGTGTGATTTTGGATGCTGCGAACATAAGGCAGATTTATGTCAATGGGAAGACGGCCGAAAAGATGTTTTTGAAGTATACGCAGCAAAAACTCGGGAGAGATTGTATTTGCTTGCCGTCCACAAGCCCTGCGAACGCCGCATGGAGCCTGGAACGGTTAGTGGAAGCATGGCAGGTGGTAAGAGACGTGTAGGCGACGAAATCAGGTCGAAATATAGATCAAAATATAGATCAAAATATAGATCAGAGCAAGGGAAAAACAAGAAGGAAATACGGAAAAAACAAGAAAGGGTGATGCGAACGATGATGTGGATTAGAAATGGATACGTTATGGATCCAAAGTCGGGTATGGAAGGAAAAAGGGATCTTCTGATTGAGGATGGGAAGATTATAAAGATAACAGAGTGCATGGGAAAGCATGCTGGGGAATGTGCAGCGACGGGTGAAGATAGGGCAATGGGGGAAGGAACGATGGCCGGTCAAGGTTCTGCAGGCAGTGGATGTACGGAAGCTGGCGAGGTACGGGAGATTGACGCGGAGGGGCTGATCGTGGCGCCGGGACTTGTGGACGTACACGTGCATTTCAGGGAGCCTGGCTTTACCTACAAGGAGGACATCCAGACCGGGGGAAGAGCGGCGGCAAAGGGCGGTTTTACGACTGTCGTTTTGATGGCCAATACAAAGCCTGCCAATGATAATGCGGAGACTCTTTCGGAGGTTTTGGAGAAAGGGAGGCAGACGGGGATTCACGTGTTGTCCTGCGTCAACGTGACGAAGGGCATGAAGGGAGAAGAAATCGTTCCCATGGAGGAATTGGCCGAGGCTGGTGCCGTAGGCTTTACCGATGACGGCGTGCCGATCCTAAAGGAGGAGCTGGTGCGAGAGGCCATGAAGCGGGCGAAGGCGATTGGGCTGCCCGTGAGCTTCCATGAGGAGGATCCTAAGTTTATCGAAAATAATGGCATAAATCGCGGGAAGGCCAGTGAATATTATGGGATTGGCGGATCTTCGAGGGATGCGGAGATTACACTTTCCGCGCGCGACATTGAGATCGCGAAGGAAACAGGGGCTGACATTGACATTCAGCACATCAGCACGAAGGAGGCCGTGGAGCTGGTGCGTAAGGCGCGGGCAGCAGGCTATGCTAACGTGCATGCCGAGGCGACGCCCCATCATTTCACGCTGACGGAGGAAGCGGCCATCAAGTATGGTACGAATGCAAAGATGAATCCGCCGCTTCGAGAAGAGGCAGATCGGCTGGCCATCATTCGAGGCTTGCAGGATGGAACAATTGAGATGATTGCGACGGATCACGCACCGCATTCTGCGGAGGAAAAGGCGCGCCCGATCACGCAGGCACCGAGCGGCATCATTGGCCTGGAGACTTCGCTCGCGCTTGGCATTACGGAGCTGGTGGACAAGGGGCATCTTTCCATGATGGAGCTGCTGGAACGCATGAGTACGGGGCCTGCAAGGGTGTATCATTTAAATGCTGGATATCTTGCTGAGGGCAGTCCGGCGGATCTGATTTTGATCGACAAGGCTGCGGAGATGATCCCGGGAAATTATGCGTCAAAGGCAAGCAACACGCCGTTTACGGGATGGAAGCTTCGCGGGCGCGTGAAAATGACGATTTGTAGCGGTAAGATTGCGTGGGAGGATGAAGCCTGACGAGGGCGTCGCGAGAGGCGATAAAGCATTGTTGCGGGATGACTGCATGGGGGAACATGGCATCGCCATAGTGGTATCGCGAGAAAGGATGCCGTATTGTATGGGGAATGCGGTACGAGTGTCATGGTAGAATTTGAGGAGCGTGGGAATGAAGAAGGAAGGATATTATTCCAGCGGAAGTTTTGCAGCGAAGGCACACGTGACGAAAAAAACCTTACGTTATTATGACGAGCATGGGTTTTTGAAGCCTTCTTTTGTGAATGAAAATGGGGCCAGATTTTATACGGAGCAGGACTTTCAAAAAATGCAGCAGATCCAAATGCTGAAGTACTTGGGCTTTTCTCTAGAGGACATTCGTGAGATGACCATGAAGGAGGCAAGGGAGGAGTCTTTGGTGCCCGCGCTTCAGTTTCAGATGGAGCTTTTGGACGAGCGTATGGAGCAGATGAAGCTGGTGAGAGAAAGTCTTCGGGACACGACGGAGCTGTTGCAAAAGGGTGAGGCCGTGGACTGGGGGAAGCTCATGGAGAGGACTTCTGTTTCAAGTCTGGAGCAGAGCCTGCGGCAGCAGTATTTAAATAGCTCCAACATCGGTGCGAGAATCAGCCTGCATGCAAAGTATGCGGTGAATCAGCAGGGGTGGTTCCCATGGATTTTTGAACAGTGCGGTCTGGCGTCAGATGAGAACAAGGGAGATGAAAACAAAAGCATTGTTAGGAGACAGAGCGGTGCTTGCGGTGAGGATCAACAGAGCGTTCGTGTTTTAGAACTGGGATGCGGTAATGGAAGCTTTTGGCTTGAAAACTGGGAAGGGATTCCCAAGGGTCTGTCTGTAGTGATTTCCGATGCATCGGAGGGAATGTTGCGCGAAGCAAAGAAGGCGATCACGGGAAGAACAAAGAAGGAAAGCGAAATTCATCCGGTTGATGGTGACACGACAGGAAAAAGAAAAGGTGATGCCAGCCATAGATTTCAATTTCAGCTCATTGATTTTCATGAGATTCCCTGTGAGGATGACTCCTTTGATCTCGTGATTGCAAATCACGTGCTTTTTTACGCCAAGGATTTTGATAAGGTTTTGAAGGAAATTCGGCGCGTTTTAAAGCCTGGCGGAAGGCTAATTTGCAGTACCTATGGAACAAAGCACATGAAAGAGATTAGTACGCTGGCGGCAGAATTTGATGATCGCATTGTGTTGGCGGCTCAAAATCTGTATGAGATTTTCGGGAAGGAAAACGGAGAGACTATTTTAAAACCGCATTTCGAAAAGGTGGAATGGCGGCAATACGAGGATCACCTTCTCGTGACGGATGCAGAGGATTTGGTAGATTACATTATTTCCTGCCATGGCAATCAGAATCGCTACATCGTGAATGACTATAAGGCTTTTCGGCAGTTCGTCGAGGGAAAAATTCGCAAAGGATTTTACGTGACGAAGGATGCAGGTATTTTTGTGGCAGAGAAAATCGTGAAGTGAGAAAAAGAAATTGAGTCAGAAGGGTAACGCTTTTTGACTCTTTTTTAGCGAGGAAAAATGAACCTTTTCTGGATTGGAACCGTCTAATACTATGAAGCCGGTTTCAAGAAGCTGCGATAAGATAAGGCAGAGTTGAATGAGATGACATATTCTATCGCAAAGCTATGATTATGTTAGAAGAGGAGGTGAGGACGTGACGGAATTTGAAATGCTCTTAGGGCAGGTAAAAAAGAGCGTGGAATACTTTGTTAAATGCAAGATTTCGCCAATAGAGGACGCGCAGGACATCCTGCAGGAGACCTATCTGACGGCATATCAAAGGTTTGATCAATTGAAGGACAGAAACGCTTTTAAGGCATGGATCTTGAGCATTGCGAGAAACAAATGTAATGATCATTTTCGGCAGAAGGCTGCCGTGTTGGAAATACCGCTGGAGGATGCGGAGGAGTATTCTGCAGACGATGGACGCATGGGAATTGTGGAAGTCCTTGCAGTTCGGGAACATCTGGAAAAGCTTGCTGACAAGGAAAAAGAGATTTTATATCTTTACTTTTGGAAGCAGATGCCACAGGAGGAAATTGCGAAGAAGTTAGGCATTCCCGTGGGAACTGTAAAGAGCAGACTATATGTGGCAAAGCAAAAGTTTCGGGAGAGCTATGAAGGAAGTCATCGGAAAAGAGAGTTGGAAGGAGTTGATATTATGAAAAGTTTACCGGAATATATGCCGAAATATAAAATTACTGCGAGAGCAGATGAGCCGTTTTCGGTGAAATGGGAAGAATTGATGGGGTGGTTTTTGGTGCCGAGACTTGGCGAGAGTTTGTCTTGGGGTATGTATGATCAGCCGTCAGGAAAGTGCGATCATATCTATGACATGAAGGTGATAGGACGGGCAATGGTTCATGGCATTGAAGGCGTGGAATTGACGGCAAGGGAGGCATCCTATTCGAACAAGGAGGAGGTCACCAATAGAACCTTTGTGGCACAGCTAACAGATACACATTGTCGGTATTTGGCAACCATCAGGAACGACAATGGCATAAGGAATTTTATCACTTTTCTGGACGGTGAGGAATTCATGAATTGTTGGGGCTTTGGTGAGGATAACTGTGGCAACGAGGTCCATCTGATGCCAAAGGGTGACATCCAAAGGGATGGCAACAGGATCACGACGACAAAGAAGGATTTCCTTTTGGATATCGTAGGGCGGTATGACGTAACGATCTGTGGAAAAACCTATGACACAGTTTGCGTGATGGACGTGCAGACTTATAATAATGGCGTAGTGTCAGAGCAATTTTTGGATAAGAATGGGCGCACGATTCTTTGGAGGCGTTTCAATAAAAATGATTGGCATGTGGATCATTATGGCGGAAAGCCGTGGAGCGAGCAACTGCCAGAGAATGATCAGTTGATCGTGGATGGCGAGACCTATGTGCAATGGTATGACTGTATCACGGATTACATATTGTAGGGTTAAAAATTTACTCTATACATTTTGGACGGCATGTGTTAATATCTTCTCGTAGGCAAAGAGGTCTGACAAAAGATCTCTTTGCCTTTTCTTTTTTGGAGGTGAAGACAGGCATGAAAAATCATCTAATCCAGATTGTTACGGTTGCACCGAAGCTCAAGGTTGGAAATACTTCGTATAACACGGAGCAAATGATTTCTTTGATCAGGGAGCTACCAGAGGCAGGACTGATTGTGTTTCCTGAGCTTTCTATTACGGGTTATACCTGCGCGGACTTGTTCCTGAGTGAGTTGCTCTTGAATGAGGCAGAGAATGCTTTGTCGCGGATGGCAAAGGCAACGGAGGGTTTTGGTGGAACCGTGGTTGTTGGGGTGCCAATCCGTTTTGAAAATCATTTATATAACTGCGGCGCAGTGCTTTCGCAGGGAAGAATTCAGGCGTTGATTCCCAAGAGTTATTTACCGAATTATTCAGAATTCTATGAGTGCCGCTGGTTTGCGTCTGGTAAGGATTTTAGGAGACGAAGCATTTTGATTGGTGAGGCAGAGGTTCCTTTTGGAACGGATCTTCTTGCCGAGGATCCTGCAACGGGAGCCGTGCTTGGCGTGGAGCTTTGCGAGGATCTTTGGGTGCCTGACAAGCCCAGTACGCACGCGGCTTTGGCGGGGGCAAACATCATTGCGAATCCTTCTGCATCCGATGAACTGATCGGCAAGGAGGAATATCGCAGAAACCTTGTCGCGCAGCAAAGCGGCGCCTGTTATTGCGCGTATGCCTATGCGGCTGCCGGGACCTGTGAGAGCAGTACGGATCTTGTGTTTTCAGGGCATTGCCTCATCGCACAAAATGGAAGCATTTTTGCAGAGGACATTTTCCCGCGGGAGACAAAGGTGGTAAAGGCATTGATTGATCTTGGGTGCATCATGCATGACAGAAGGCGTCAGAATACCTTTGAGAACGGACAAAGATCAGAGTATCGCAGGGTCACTGTTAATGTGCAGACCATTGGCGCAAATGAAGCTGGCATCGAGGAAATGGCTGAAATCCTAAGGGAACAGGAATACCCGATTGCCAGGAATCCTTTTGTTCCTCATAATGACGATGCAAGAGATGCACGCTGCCGCAGAATCTTACAAATTCAAGCGAATGGGCTGGCTACGAGAGTTCGGGCAACAGGGATTCACAATCTTGTCATAGGAATCTCCGGAGGCTTGGATTCCACGCTGGCGCTTTTGGTATGTGCTGAGGCAAAAAAGCTTGTACCTGAAATTAGGATCATTGCTTATACCATGCCCAATGAGGGAAACACTTCTAAGTTGACACACGACAATGCAGACAGTCTGATGGAGCTTCTTGCAGATGAAGCGCATGAGGCACCGATCAAGGAGGGCGTTGAGCTTCATCTGTCGCAGCTTAGGTCTATGAAGGGCTATCAGGGAGAGGGCGACGTCACCTATGAAAATGCGCAGGCAAGGATGAGAACCTATCTTTTAATGGATGCAGCTAATATGAAGAACGGACTAGTCGTGGGCACGGGTGACCTGTCAGAACTGGCGCTTGGCTGGTGCACCTACAATGGAGACCATATGTCCATGTATGCCGTCAATGCATCCGTACCGAAAACCTTAGTGAAATTTATTTGCAGGGTATATGCGGATTACTGTGGAAATGACGAGCTAAAGAGAGTGCTTCTTTCCATCTGCGATACACCGATTTCGCCGGAACTGACGCCGAGTAAGGATGGAAGGATCGCACAAAAGACGGAGGAAAAGATCGGAAAATATGATCTCAATGATTTTTTCCTGTTTTACACTCTGCGGTACGGCTTCGAACCATCGCGGGCAGCAGCCTACGCGCTCAAGGCATATCCTGAGCTTTCGGCAGGAGAGGTTCGCGAGGCGGCAAAGAATTTCTATCGTCGCTTTTTTACACAGCAGTTTAAGAGAAGTTGCCTGCCGGATGGACCGAAGGTAGGTTCCGTCACGCTTTCGCCGAGGGGAGACTGGCGTATGCCGAGCGACGCGTCAGTGGCACTGTGGATGGAGGATTTGGCATGACAATATGGGATGATGGATTCATGTGACCGACTTGACAAAAGAATTAAGAATTTATGAATTTTGAAAAAAGTACTTGAAGGTGCCCTAAGGGCACCTTTTATGATGTGGAAGTAAGCAAGAAAAACAAGCGACGCTGAAGGCGGCATTTGTTTTTCTGCGACCTTCCAACGAGAAAGCCATGCGCGAAGCGCATGAATCACCGCGATAGCGGTAGCTTTCGAGTTTGGGTTAACAAGAAATGTAGCTTTTAGTAGCATATACAAGGAGGAAAACCCAATGAAGATTATCGTAACCGGAGGAGCCGGATTTATCGGCAGTAATTTTATTTTTCACATGTTGAAGAAATATCCTGACTATCGCATCATCTGTCTGGATTGTCTGACCTATGCAGGAAATCTTTCCACATTGGCACCGATCATGGACAACCCGAACTTCCGCTTTGTGAAGGAGAGCATTACGGACAGAGAGGCAGTTTACAAGCTTTTCGAGGAGGAGCATCCTGACATCGTCGTGAACTTTGCGGCAGAGAGTCATGTTGACCGTTCCATCGAGAATCCTGAAGTATTCTTGGACACCAACATCAAGGGTACCGCAGTTTTGATGGATGCCTGCAGAAAGTATGGTATTACCCGTTATCATCAGGTTTCCACCGATGAGGTATATGGCGACCTTCCTTTGGATCGTCCTGACCTGTTCTTCACCGAGGAGACCCCTATTCATACGAGCAGTCCTTACAGCTCTTCCAAGGCTGGCGCAGACCTTTTGGTATTGGCATATCACAGAACCTACGGCCTGCCTGTGACCATCAGCCGTTGCTCCAACAACTATGGTCCTTATCACTTCCCGGAAAAGCTCATCCCTCTGATGATCGCAAATGCGTTGAACGATAAGCCGCTTCCCGTGTATGGCGAGGGCCTGAACGTGCGTGACTGGTTATATGTTGAGGATCACTGCAAGGCAATCGATCTGATCATTCACAAGGGCCGCGTGGGTGAGGTTTATAACATCGGCGGACACAACGAGATGAAGAACATCGACATCGTAAAGCTGATCTGCAAGGAGCTTGGAAAGCCCGAGAGTCTGATTACACACGTAACTGACAGAAAGGGTCATGACATGCGTTATGCCATCGATCCTACCAAGATCCACAACGAGCTTGGTTGGTTGCCTGAGACGAAGTTCGCTGACGGCATCAAGAAGACCATCAAGTGGTATCTTGAAAACCGCGAGTGGTGGGAGACCATCATCTCCGGCGAGTACCAGAATTACTATGAAAAGATGTATGGCAGTCGCAAGATTATGAAATAATCTTGCGATCCGGAGCAAAGCGAGGGACGTGACGAAGGTCACGCCAGTCGCAAGATCATGAAATAATAAAAACCCGCCATTTCTGAAAGGTCAGAGATGGCGGTTTTTTTGTGTTGTTTTATTGTGGTTTTAATTCTTTTCTTCAAATAGTTCAGCGTATTTTGGATCCTTACGGACTTGCTTTTTTAGCTTCGCGGGGTAGGCATCGATAATGCTTGTCAAATATTCAGATTTGCATACTACGAAACCTGCCAGGATACCTTTCGCTTCGGAGAGCAAAGGGGATTCAAAATGTGGCTCCTGAGGGATGCCCTGCATGGAAATAGACATGATCTTCACATATTCTTTGTAATGTGTAAAGGCGCGGTCAAATGCAGCGTAGGAAAGGTCATATTCCTTCAGCTTGGCATAGTTACCAGCGCAGCTTAGGTTTAACATACAAAGGTCACTGTGAAATATACCATAGCTTTTCCCATCAAAAATCTTTTCATACAAAGTGTATATGGCTTCCAGAATTTCATTCGCTTCGCGTGAGCTTTTCAATTTATCATTCCACATAATGGCCTGTTCCGTGATCCGTTCTAACATATGGAGCAGTGAAAGGATTGCTTCGCCGCGGTACCTGGCAGCATTCTTGAATTCGGAATGGGATGCGAGCAGAACTTCTCTGCTGTGTTCCACCAGAGGCTGAGCGTTCGCCTTCTTCTCCGCTTTTTCTAATTCGCCCATGTGGGCATAGACATGTAAAAGAGATCCTACCACTCCGGGATCATTCTTCGAAAGATCCTCATAGATCACAGCGGCTTCCTCGAGATAGGGATTGTTTGGAGTGGTCTCCTGAAAGCCTTTGCTTGCAAGGGCACTTGCCAAATGACTTTGAAGCTTTGCCTCTCCAGGAAATTCCTCTAAGCATTTTCGAAGAAATTGAATGGTTTCAGTTATGTCTTGCCCTTCAAACATGCGTCGGAGAGCTTCCTTTGCATACGCATTTATCTTGCCTTCCCGATCGTTTTGATAGCCAAAGAGGGAATCAATGGATACGTGGAAGTAATTTGCGATGGCTGGGATGAGATTCATGTCTGGATAGCAAGTGCCTGCCTCCCATCTTGAAACGGCCTGCGCCGTAACGCCTAGCGCCTTCGCCAGATCCTCCTGCTTTCGCCCGTCTCTTTTTCGTAATTCCTTTATTTTTTCTCCAATGCCAACTTGCATGTTTCATACCTCCTCAATGATTTGCTTCACCGGTGTTGAACTAAGCATAGCAGAAGGAGGTAGAAACATCAATTATCAATTGATTGTTTGATTGTAAACGATATGTTACATGCATATTTGTATATGGCACTTGACAAGATGGCAATGCCTAAATAAAATGAAAGTAATCTGAAACAAATCATTGGCAATTCGCCATGTTTTCCTTTGGTATATAGTTAGAATGCTTTCATTTTTATTTTTCGTTTTAAATATGATTGACAGTACCCTATTGAATAGGGTATTATAAAGGAGAAGAGAAACATATGACAAGAACATTTATACAAACATTGGAGTTCTCCAAGAATTGGGATGAGTTAAACTACACGGATGACGATCTGCAAAAGTTAGAGAAGAACATACTGTATAATCCAACCGAATATCCTGTGATAAAGGGAACTGGCGGTTTGAGAAAGATGCGATTTGCATTAGATCATTATGGGAAGAGGGGCGGAGTGAGAGTTTGTTATATTGATTTTCCCAAGTATGAGACAGTTTATTTAATTACGGTATATCCTAAAAATGTGAAGGACAATCTGTCGTTAGCTGAAAAGAGAGAAATTAAGAGATGGGTAGCATATTTGGAACAGGAATTGGAGGAAAGTTTATGAGCGAAATTTATTCAAGCATTATGGCGGGCTTGAGGGAAGCCGTGGACGATGCGAAGGGAGAAAAGAAGTTAAGAAGGACGACTTATACAATAGTTCCGTTAAAAGAGTATGATCCTGAGGAGATTAAGTAAATTCGCAAGAAAACGGGATTATCACAAAAGGCATTAGCTGGCTATATGGGGATTTCTGAAAAGACTGTGGAGGCATGGGAGAAAGGTACAAACAAGCCGTCTGGTTTGGCGAGCAGATTGCTGAACCTATTGGAGATGGATCCTAAATTTATCGTCAAATACCCTTTTGTCAAGTATCAATAAGGCAATATCAGGAAAACACCCGTCATTCCACAAAGTCGTGGGAATGGCGGGTGATCGCTATTTTTTCCCATAAGAGATCAGGGTGCCTTTGAAGAAGGTGTATCCAGCGCTTGGGTGTTCCTCAAAGAAGGAGGAGATTTTGAGGTTGCGATCGATGTTAAGCTCTGCCTCCTGGCGAGTCATGCCGTGCGAAGTGAAGAAGAGGATTGTTTTTTCACGCTGCTCTGGCGAAAGACCCGTGTTCCAATCATTGTATTTCAAGAAATCCTGCTTCGTCTCTTCATAGTCCGCGCTCTGCGGCGTCACGAAATTCACCTTGTCATTCGCGCGTACGTCAACCTCACGCAGTCCAAGCGCACGCATCAAATGTGCCGTGCGGATCGCGACGGCGTAATCGCGTCCTTGTTGTTCTAACTCGGTTCGCCAATGCTTTTCCATTCCGTCATGGCGGCAGAGCTCAAAGTAATCCATGCCATCGACATAAAGACCGTCACATTCAAACTCTCGGTTGGAATCAATGCAGACAATGTAAGAATCCTTTTTCGCAAATTCTATGATCTTTGCCAGAAAAGCCTTAGGGTCATCTAAATGCCGAAGTACGGCCTTGCACAGCACGAGGTCATATTGTTCCTTCGCATGATATTCCATAACGTTTTTTGTAATGAATTTCACGGGATAATCTGCATCCGCGAAGAGATGTTCGCCGACCTCGGTCAGTTTTTCCGTAATGTCAATTCCGGTATAGGAGCTGCCCTTGGGCAGGTAGGGCATGAACAGCTTCCCAAGGAATCCAAGGCCGCATCCGCAGTCCAATACCTTTACTGGCCTGTCAATCTTCCAGACCTGTTCGATCAAAAACTTCGCATAATCATCATTCCAGGAATTCTTTCTCGAACGGATCAGATATTCGAGCTTCTCTGCCCAGAATTTCGAGGAGTCCGTTCCAGCGGGCACATAGGTTTCATCGGAGAAGGGCACCAGACCCATCAACTGGTCCACGGAGACCTCAAAGTATTCTGCAAGCGTGGGAAGAAACGTGATGTCTGGCATGGCAGTGCCATTTTCCCATTTGCTGATTGTTTGGAAAGTAACGCCGACGATGTCGGCAAGCTGTTGCTGCGTGAGATGTTTTCTGCGGCGCAGCTCCGCGATTCTTAATTTTACTTCCGCCATATTTCCCCTCCTGTGAATCTCTTCAAATGCAAATTCCTATTGGCCTCGTTGAAAGACAGGTGCTCAAAATGGGCTGACTTTGCCTTGTTGGAATTGCAATTGGCTTAATGCTTCATTGCTTCCTGGATATATCGGAATTGTGCGTTCAGCATTTCGAAATCCACAATACCTTGTGCGTCAAAGGCAGTTGATTCCACCGTGAAAGTATCGTTGTAGTCAATCTTATGAATGAAAGTAAAGAATGACTGGAAGTCCACATGGCCTTTACCAATCGGCAGAGTCTTTAGCTTTGCCCATTCCTTCAGAGCTCCGCCATAATCATTGACGTGATAATGGCAGATATGCCCGTCCTTCCAAAGCCAGTCATTTTCGGGAGCATAGAGAAGCTGCGTCTGCCCATGGAATTCTGCCATCTTCGTATCGAAAACGAAGTGAATGTCACAATAAGCGTCGGTGAGTTGTTTCCACCGGGACATGGGATCTTGGTGCGTGCAAACGATATTTTCCACGAGCAGGTTGATTCCACTGGCATCCGTCAGCTCACGAAGCTTTGCGTAGGCTTCAAGATTCTTGTCAAAGTTGGAATCAGAGGTCATGCCGTCCCACAAATGGATGACAAGCTTTTTCGCACCGAGTTCTCCCGCAAGATAGACATTCTTTTCAAAAAGCTCATAGGCAGTGGCAAGGTCTCCCTTGCTGATGGATTCTCCGATGTGCTTTTCGCAATGCATGACGGGAATGTTCAACTTCATGGAGCGAATGGCTTTGAGCATGGGATGCATCTCCTCATACCAGCTGGAGTACATCATAAATTCAAAGCCGTCACAGCTGAGCTGTTCGGAGAAAGGCTTTAACAGGTTGTAGTCGCGTCCGTTTGGCAAGCCGATGATGGCGCCCGTGGAACATAAGATCTCACACATGATTCGCACTCCTTTAATGACTGTTTTCTGAAAACGGGTCATGTTCGCTTGGAACAATTTTAGTATAACGCAGAAAAATGACGTTGTCTTGCGACTTGCCTGAGAGTTTTTTCAACTGAGAGGCGAATTGTTACTCAAAAGAATAGGTGATGGAGATAGAATTCCCTTTTGCGTGAACGGTTCCAATGGCGCCACAGATAATGGGCATCTGGGGCGGAAGATGACCAATGTCGAGGTCAAAAAAGATCGGCACGCCCATGTCACCGAGCACGTGGAGTACGGCCTGACGGCAATCCAATCCCATAATGGATTCCTTGATATGTAGGGGGCGTCCAAAGAGGAAGGCTTTGGTATTTCTAAACCACCCAGCATTCTTTAACTGCCAGAGTCCGCGCAAAATTGCTAATGGATTTAGGTCACAGGACTCTAAAAAGAAGATCGTTCCATCAGCATCATATTTTTCCAAAAATTCTTTGGTATGATCAAACCTTGTACCACAGAGGATGGTGAGGATGTCAAGGCAGCCGCCCAGCATGCGGCCACGCGCAGAGATATTTAGGGATGCAAGGTCAATGCTGCTTTCGCAGGGGGCATTCTCAGAGGAGGTATCTTTGCGGAGGGCATTGTCGCAGGGAAGGGATGAGGAGACATGAGACTCATATAATTTGCCCTTATCATACACTGACATCTGGAAGGCTTCCGTACAGTTCAGTGTTGCCGTAGGGTTCTCAGGGGAAGCAAGGCTTTCGATTTCCCAAGAATCATAATGACGTACAGTGAGCGATTTTCCTTCTAAAAGTGCCACGGTATCTGTTAGGTAGGGATGCAAGGGCCTCATGCCAAAGGAGGAGGCATTGGGACCATAAATGGATGCATTGTCGCAGATGGTGGCCAGAGCATAGATGAGGTTGGTGTTGTCAGAGTAGCCCATGAACCACTTGGGCTTTGCATTGGCAATTCCCTCGAAGTCCACGAACTCCAGATCCTCACACATGGTTTCGCCGCCGCCAACGGAAAGGACGGCATCACAGTTGTCCGTCAGAAAGAATTCATTGATCTCCGCACCGCAATTTTCAGCCGTGGTACTCTTGCCGATGCCATCTTCAAGATAAACGTTCGGACCGACAACGGGGATGAAACCTGAGTTTTCAAAATAGTTCAGGGCTTCCTGAAAACGAGTATGATAGGGCTCTAAGGAAGCACATCCAAAGGATGGCGCGATAAAACCAAGACGAGCATTTTTCTGGAGAAATTCAGGATATTTCATGGAAACTTACCTCCCATATACGAAATTTAGGAATGTGATATGTAATACGCGCTCATATATCATAGGTTTGGGGATGGGCATGCCATGGTTATGATTTCATTTTGGGCCTTGAAATGGGTATGCCCTTACGAATGATTCTTGGGAGCGGATGGAGCTTTCTGCATCTTGAATTATGGTAACATAAAACACCGCAACATGTCAAAAAGAACCGTCCCCAATGGCTCAGGATTGACGGGATGGCGCGAGTGGTTTATAATATTAGTCGTTGTGAACATGGAAACGGTAAGAGATATAGATGACATAAAATATGCTTGTGAGAAAGGCAGTCGATTATGAAGGTAATCATTGTAGGTGCCAGTAAGGTTGGATATGCACTGGCGAGACATATTTGTGAAGAGGGATATGACTTAGTAGTCATTGACAGGGATGCGGCCTGTATCGATGCCATTACGGATGCGTTTGACTGTAATGGATTTGTTGGAAACGGAAGCAGTCCTGAGCTCTTAAAAAAGGCAGGAATCGCTTCTGCAACGGTTTTGGTCGCCGTGACAAAGGATGATACGACAAATATCCTGTGTTGCAGCGTCGCAAAGCAATTAGGCGTGAAACGTACCATTGCTGCGGTGCGAGGGCCTGAATATGCGGAGGACAGGGATTTCTTCGGGCAGAAGATGGGCGTGGACATGCTGATCAATCCCGACAGGGCGGCCGCCAATGAAGGCAACAAAATGATCCGCTATGCCGAGACGGTGGAGCTGGAGAAATTTGGTGACGGAAACGTTCACGTGGCAACCGTTGAAATTACGAAGGACAGCATTCTTGCGGGCGTATCGATGCCACAGGTACATGCAAGGCTTGGCGCACAGATCCTGATCTGTGCGATCGACCGCGGCGGAAAAATCTTTACGCCGAAGGGCCAGCATGACGTGCGCTCGGGCGACAAGATCACCTTTGCAGCCATCGGAGAAGAGATGGACAAGGCATTGGTGCAGTTAGGCATCATTGAGAAGATTCTTAAGAAGGCCGTGATTGTCGGCGGCGGTAAGGTCGGATTCTATCTGGTCGGGGTGCTGCTGAGACAGGGCGTTGCCGTTACCTTGATCGATCTGGATGCGGATCACTGCAGGAGAATGCTTGAGCATTATCCGAAGGCCAACGTCATCCAGGGGGATGGAACGGATTCCGTGTTGATGGAAAAAGAACTGAAGGACGCGGATGCATGCGTGGCTTGCACGGGAAATGATGAGGGAAATCTGATCATTTCCATGTTTGCGAAGTCCTTTGGTCTGGACCGTATTGCTGCCGTCATTGATAATTTTAATTATGAGGTCATGCTGAAGAAGAGTGGCATCAACCACATTTTCTCAACGCAGGACGTGGCATTGATTGACGTCATTAAGGATACCAGACTTCTTGCAACGGCTGGCAAGAATGAAAATGACAAGAATGTTATGAAATGGCTCTATACCTTGAATGGTGGTAAAATTGAGGCCGCAGAATTTGAAATTAGTGAGGATTTTGCTTATCTTGACATGCCCTTTAAGGAGAAGCAATTCCAGTTGAAGTCGGGCATCCTGATCGCCGTGATCATGCGTGGACAGGAAGTGATCGTTCCCGACGGAAATTCCTGCATCAAGGTCGGGGATCATGTCATTGTGGTTTCCGCAGAGCATAAAATCGCCAGGCTTTCGGATATTTTTGCAAAAGGCATAAAGGAGAATTAACCATGGAGCATGTGTTAGTCAGTTTATTATTGATCCTGTTCCTGGTGGTTTTCATCTCCATCCTGAACGAAAGGACCATTAAAATATCGAATGACGTAGCGTTGGTTCTGTTTTCCTTCCTGATTGCCGCAGTGCTAAAAATTCTTGCCGTGACGGGGCTGATGAATTTTGAAGGTACGGTCATCGACAACATTGAAAACATGAATTTTCAAGAGTTTTTGATGGATGGGATCCTGTGCTTCATGTTGTTCTCCGGTGCGAGCGGCGTAAACTTTAACAGATTCGTCAAGAACATCAAGTCGATCAGCCTGCTGGCCCTTTTGTCCACGGTACTGTCCTCGTTCATTTACGGCGGCATATTCTATCTACTGAATCTGGCGCTTGGGCTTGGCTTTGACATTTGGCTCTGCATCCTGTTGGGATGTATCGTCTCTCCGACGGATCCGATTGCGGCAACCAGTATTTTGAAAAAAGCAGGCCTGTCAAAGAACGTCTCCACGGTCATTGAGGGAGAGTCCTTGTTTAATGATGGAACGGGCGTTGCCGTGTTTGTGGCGATCAAGAATATCGTAAACGACGTTTCGGACTTAAGCTTCCCCGTACTGATCGCAAAGGAGCTTTTCGGTGCGATCTTCATTGCGCTGACCCTGTCCTTTTTGATGTTTAAACTGTTACGCGCGACGAATAATCCCATGCTGCACATCCTGATCAGTCTTTTGGACGTGGTTGCCGCCTATGTCATTTGTGAGACAATCGGATGCTCCGGCGTCATTGCCTCCGTTGTCTGCGGTATTTATTTTTCCCGGGAGATGGGCAAGCACGAAGCATGGCACAAGGTCGTGGATCCGAAGGATTGGTATGAGGATTTCTGGCACATCGCAGATACGCTGTTTAACAGCATCCTCTTTATTTTGATCGGATTCGCGGTAATGAATATGCCGCACCATGAGTTTATCGTGATTTTGGTGCTTGCGGCGATCGTGATCAATGCCATTGCCCGTTTCCTGGGCGTCGGCATTTCTGCGCTGATCATCGGAAAGAAAAAGATTCCGAACAGATACAACACGAAGGAATTTACCACACTAATGACGTGGAGCGCATTGAAGGGAGGACTTTCCTTAGCGCTGGCGCTTGGCACAAAGGAATTTCTGCCGGAGAGCAGCTATCACGTAGTGCTGATCATGACAAGCGTTACCATGTATTTCACCATTGTTGTTCAGGGCTTGACGACAAAGAAGGTATTCGCCATGGTGGAGCGCTGGAAGGCAAAGAGAATCGCCTAGACATCTGTCAAAATTGTAAAAAGATTTGTAAAAAAGCAAAAATACGTGGAATAGGACTTGCAAAGCTTTTCATTTTGTGATATTATATCAATCCGTGATACACTAATTTCCTTGCTCACCGAGAGGTGGGCCAGAGACCAAAAGGAGGTAACTAATATGAACAAGTACGAATTGTGCGTTGTGGTTAGCGCTATGATCGAAGATGACGCAAGAGAAGCAGTTGTCAACAAGTGCAAGGCTTACGTTGAGAGATTTGGCGGTACCATCACCGAAGTGGATGATTGGGGCAAAAAGAAGCTTGCTTACGAGATCCAGAAGATGAAGGAGGCTTTCTACTACTTCATCAGATTCGATGCACCCGCTACTGCTCCCGCTGAAATCGAGAGCCGCGTTCGCATCATGGACGGCGTCATCAGATACTTAGTCGTTAGACAGGATGAGGCATAATTAGAAAGCGAGAAGAAATATGAATAAAGTAATTCTTATGGGTAGACTTACAAGGGATCCTGAGGTGAGGTATTCTCAGGGTGCAGCTCCCACTGCCGTTGCACGTTTTTCCGTGGCCGTTGACAGAAGGTTTAAGCGTGATGGTGAGCCCGATGCGGATTTCTTCAACTGCACTTGCTTTGGTAAGCAGGGTGAGTTCGTTGAAAAGTATCTTCACAAGGGAACCAAGGTTGTTCTGAGCGGAAGAATTCAGAATGACAATTATACCAACAAGGATGGTCAGCAGGTATACAGCGTTCGCATCATGGTAGATGAGATTGAGTTTGCAGAGAGCAAAAATGCTGCCGGAAACGGGGATGGCGGTTACGCTAATAACGGTGGCAACTATGGTAACAACAATTATGGCGGCAATCGCAGCCAGGCTGCTCCCAGCGGGGCAGGAGATGGCTTCATGAATATTCCTGACGGAATTGACGAGGAGTTGCCGTTCAACTAACATTTGACGATTATTTTCAGAAGGAGGCATTACGATGGCTTTTACTAAGACAACTGAGAAGTCCGATTCTCCCATGAGAAGAAAGGGCGGAATCCGTAGAAGAAAAAAGGTTTGTGTATTCTGTGGTAAGGATAACACGATTGATTACAAGGACGCTAATAAGCTTAAGAGATACGTATCCGAGAGAGGCAAGATCCTTCCTCGTCGCATCACCGGCAACTGCGCTAAGCATCAGAGAGCTCTGACCGTTGCCATTAAGAGAGCACGTCACGTGGCAATCATGCCCTACGTACAGGATTAATCCCTTGTAGATAAAGGGTTCGTGGCCTTGGCAGTTTGTAATGACTACAATTTGCACACGAATTGTTAGTCGGCAATGCGTGATAATGTGTAATAATACAGATAAACAACTGCGGAAAGGGGCCATAATTCTATGGTTGACACACCTTCTGAAATCCAATTTCAGAAGGTGTTTTCTTTTTCCTTCCAAATAACTTGCGTTGTTGTCACGGACATCAAAAGTTATAAGGAGGAAAATCATGTGTAAAGTCATTTCTATCGCAAATCAAAAAGGCGGGGTGGGCAAAACTACCACCGCATTCAATCTTGGAATCGGATTGGCATCCGAAGGTCAAAGAGTCTTGCTGATTGACGGGGATCCCCAGGGAAATCTCACCATGTGTTTAGGAATTGAAAAGCCTGACGAGCTTGAGGTGACGCTCGTTGACGTGTTCGAGAGGGTAATCAACGAGGACGACATGCCAGAGGGATTTGCCGTCATCAAGGCAAGACAAAACGTTGACCTGATTCCGTCAAACATTGAACTCTCCACTGCCGAACTCTCTTTGGCCAATACCATCAGCAGGGAACTTGTGATGCGTTCTTACATCAATTCCATTAAAACTAAGTATGATTTTATTCTGATAGACTGCATGCCTTCGCTGGGCATTATGACTGTAAACGCATTTGCGTGTTCGGATGCCGTCATCATTCCCGTGCAGGCTGCATATTTGCCGGTAAAAGGGCTTCAGCAACTGATAAGAACCATTAACACGGTACAAAGACGCTTAAACCCATCCCTGGTCATTGAAGGGATTCTTCTAACGATGGTTGACGCAAGGACAACCATAGCCCGCGAGATATCCGAAGAAGTAAACAATGCTTACGGTAAGGCCATTCGGGTTTTTCCAACGTACATTCCGCAGTCCGTAAGGGTCACGGAGACTACGGCCATTGCAAAAAGTATCTATGAACACGATGGAAACGGAAAGGCTGCTCACGCATATGAGGAGCTTACGAAGGAGGTGCTGAGAAACCATGGCTGTTAAGAGGGAAAAGATCAAGTTTGCTTCCGTTGAAGAACTGCTGGGGGCTCCGCAGGTAACAAATGATCATACCACGGAGATTCGTATTGACGACATAAAGCCGTTTAAGGACCACCCCTTTAAGGTCAGGGACGATCAGAAAATGGATGAGCTGGTGGAGAGCATCAGGGATAACGGCATCTTATCTCCGGTGTTGGTCAGACCATACGAGGATGGGCGTTATGAGATGATCTCCGGTCACAGAAGGATGCACGCTGCCCGCATGGTCGGCCTGAGGACAATACCAGCCCTGATCAGGGAAATGTCTGATGATGAAGCGACCGTGGCAATGGTGGACGCCAACGTACAGCGTGAGGAAATCCTGCCCAGTGAAAGGGCATATTCCCTAAAGATGAAAATCGATGCCATAAAAAGGCAGGGAAAGCGGACTGATTTAACTTCCCGCACTGAGTGCGAGAAGTTGTTTTCGGGAGCTGCAGAGGAGGCCGGATGGGCATTTGGACTGAAGGCAAGGCAGGTTCAGAAATACCTTCGGCTTGTAAACCTGAACGATAAACTGTTAGACTTGGTTGACAGAAAAAAGATTCCAATTAATACGGCGGTGGACATTTCCTACTTCAATCCGAATCTGCAAAAGTGGCTATACGAATACATAAAGGAGAATGGTTTCCTAATTCCTAAGCAGATAGCTGCTCTAAAGAAGCTTCCGAATTTGGATAACGTCACCCAGTACATTATGAACAACATATTAAATGACGCGGTGTCCGTCAAGAAAGGCTCCGGCAAGGTGACCCTGTCGGAAAAGAAGCTCGGCAAATACTTTTCTCCGTCAGTTTCGACAAGGGAACGTGAAAGAATCATTTTTGAACTTTTGGATCAATGGAAAAAGGAAGGGGATGGAGAGACATGATCCTGGAATATTACAAGAAGGCGCAGGCAGATCAATTTACGTTCATTCCCATTCCGCAGGTCATTTTAACGGACGAACGATTCTCAGAGGTATCCATGGAGGCCAAGGTACTTTATGGTATGCTCCTGAAACGCATGAGCCTGTCCACGGCGAACCGATGGATAGATGAAAAGAAAAGGGCTTACGTAGTCTATCCGGTTTACAAGATTCAGGAGGACATAGGAATCTCAAAAGGTAAATCGGTATCCTGCCTGCAAGAGTTGGAAATGGTTGGCCTGATTGAAAGGATTCATCGTGGACAGGGCCTGCCAAGCATCATATATCTCAAGAATTTCATTATTGAGGAGCAAAGTTCAGAAGTCTAAAATATGACTTCAGGAGAGGGGTACGATGGCAGAGGAAAAACTGCAGTTTCAATATTTTTATGGATCGGAAGCGGACATGTTTACCTTTTATCGGATTCCGAAGATTTTATTCACGGATGATTACTTTAAGGAGCTGTCCAGCGATGCCAAGATATTATATGGGCTCATGCTGGACAGGATGTCCCTTTCGAGGAAAAACGGCTGGATTGACGAAGATAATCGCGTATATGTTTATTTTACGGTGGAAGACGCCATGGAGCTTATGAATATTGGGAAAAACAAGGTCATTCGCATTATGTCGGAGCTCGATCAGGAAACAGGGGTAGGCTTAATTGAGAGGATTCGCCAGGGTCAGGGAAAGCCGTCAATCATTTATGTAAAATCGGTTGTGAGGGAAGGAAGTCAGAAGTCTCAAAATGAAACCACAAAAGACATTGATAATTCAGAAGTTTCAAATCGAAACTTCAAGAAGTTTCAAAATGAAACTTCTAGTTGTTTCAAAACGGGACATCCAGAAGTTTGCTTTTCAAACCCTAATAATACTGATAATAGTAATACTGATATAAATAAATCCATCCATCTCATCTCATCTTCTGGTCAAGAGGCGATGGAAAAGATGAGATCGATCAGGGATCAGTTGGAAATTGACCTGTTAGTCGAACGCTATCCGTTAGACCGAGACCTTTATGAGGGAATCTATGAGCTCGTGCTTGATGTAATGATGAATGGAGCGAGAGATATGGAGATTGCTAGCGGTACATATCCTACAGCGATGGTTAAGGAGCGCTTTTCCAAATTAAATTCAATGCACTTGGAATATGTTGTTGGGTGCATGAAGAGCAATTCACAGAAAATCGGAAACATTAAGAAGTATGTTCTTGCGGCCCTTTTTAATGCCCCCTGTACAATAGATGGATATTTCCTGTCTCAAGTGAATTATGATTTCCCGCAGTTTGTAGGCAGATGATGGTCATCAGAAAACTAGGGGAAAGCGATTCTAATGCTTTCCCCATGTATCTTGATCAGCGATACCTGGATAATTGTTAAAAGTTATTTTAACTTGTTTAAGTAATTAGGATTTGAGTGATGAATGTCATTGATGGAATAACATGCAGCGAGGGGAACGCAGAAATCTTCTTTTTGATACGGTGTGAAAGCTGGGATTTCTATTAGGGCACATCGATATTAATTTTCTGGTGGAATAAATTTATAAGTTATAAGCGATATTGTCTCGGAGTTACACCATACTTGGCTTTGAAGGACCTGTTGAAATATGACAGATTGTCAAAGCCCACATCAATAGCAATGTTTAGTATCTGGCTGTCAGAGCTCTTAAGGAGTCTGGCAGCCATTGTCAGTCTGTAGTCCTTCAGATAATCTATGAAGGAGGTTCCAATTGTCTCCTTAAAATATCTCATAAAATGAGATTCTGAGAAATTAACCAGTTTCGCAATTTCTGCGATGGTTATTTTGTCTGCATAATTATTTTCCACGTATTTAAGCACAGTCTTCATTTTTTCCAGATTGCTTCGGTTACCCGCCTTCGCCTCAAAATCCCTGCATTTACTGTCAAGAATATAGAAAAACTGGAAAAGCATACTTTTTATATAGAGCTGATAGCCCGCTGGCTTTGTGGCATTAATAGAATCGCAGGCGTCAATCGGCGTAATTATTTCTGCATAATTTGAGTTGTCCGGATTAATAACAGAAGGTATCGCTATTTTTCCCGCCAGAAGAGGTTTGAAAAAATATTCGTTTGTCGTATCTGATTTCTGGGAGATGAGCATATGGGGATCAAAGATTATATTCTCGTACTCCATGCGATCTTTTTCCAGCTGCTTAATAGAGTGAAGCTGTCCCGGCAGAATAATAATAAGTGCAGGTGCTTCAAGACGGTATTCCTCAAAATCCACGGTGATGATACCGGAGCCCTTTTTTACATAAATAAGTTCCATCTCGTCATGCCAGTGTGTTGGCACGATTTTAAAATCAAGAGGAATGGTGCAAAGATAGGTGTTGTATGGAAAATCAACCTGGGTGTGTTCTTTTTTCTCGTGATAGTTTTCGTATTCAAGTATATTCATAAAAACTCCTTTTAATAAGGCTTTTGTACTACGTTAACATGGCATAGTATACAATAAATGATAGAATTGTGCAAGTTTTGGGCGGCATTAGGCAAGAATTGTATCAATAAATGGCGTTAAAATGCTAGTGTCATATTTAGTATATTGGAGGAGTAAATTATGGCAGTAATGCAGGAAATTGAAACAAAACTGAATAAGGGAATAAGCGTTAGCTCAAACGAGGAAATTTATATTGCACTTCTTAACCTGGTAAAAGAAAAAGCCCAGGCGAAGACCGTAAGCTACGAAGGCGGCCAGGAAGGAAAGAAGAAGCTTTACTATATCTCTGCGGAGTTTTTGATTGGAAAATTATTATCCAACAATCTTATTAATTTGGGAATTTATGATGAGGTGAAAAAGACACTTCAGGAGAATGGGAAATCCTTAGCCGAAATCGAGGAAATTGAACTTGAGCCGTCTCTTGGAAACGGAGGTCTTGGAAGACTTGCAGCATGCTTTATTGATTCAATTGCAACACTTGGATTGAACGGAGACGGAGTGGGGCTTAATTATCACTTTGGTCTTTTTAAGCAGGTGTTCGAGAACAATCTTCAGCTTGAGACACCTAATCCATGGATTACACCAGAAAGCTGGCTTACAAAAACAGAAAAAGTTTATCCTGTTGATTTTGGTGGATTTACCGCATGGTCAGTAATGTATGACATTGATGTAATTGGATACAATAACAGAACTACAAAGCTTCATCTCTTTGATATACAGACAATCGATGAGACAATCGTCGGCGATACAATTAATTTTGACAAGGATGAAATTAAGAAAAACCTTACTCTGTTTTTATATCCGGATGATTCGGACGAGAAGGGAAGACTTCTTCGAGTTTACCAGCAGTATTTCATGGTAAGCAATGCTGCAAGACTTGTAATCGAGGAGGCAAAGGCAAAGGGTTCAAACCTTCATGATTTGGCTGATTATGCAGCAGTTCAGATTAATGATACACATCCATCAATGGTAATTCCTGAACTTGTCAGACTACTTCAGGTAGAAGGAATTCTGATGGATGAGGCAATTGAAATCGTTTCAAAGGTTTGCGCATATACCAATCACACAATTCTTGCAGAAGCGCTTGAAAAATGGCCTATTGACTATATCAATAAGGTTGCACCACAGCTTATGCCAATTATCAGAGAACTTGACAATAAGGTTCGTGCAACTGTATCTGATGAGAGCACATATATCATCCAGAACAATCTGGTTCACATGGCGCACATGGATATTCATTACGGACATTCGGTAAATGGTGTGGCATATCTGCATACAGAGATTTTAAAGAATTCAGAGCTTAACAATTTTTACAGATTGTACCCTGAAAAATTTAATAATAAGACAAACGGAATTACCTTCAGAAGATGGCTTATGGCCTGCAATCCAGAATTATCAGACCTTATTACAGAATTAATCGGGGATGGATGGAAGACAGATGCTGATGAGCTTGAGAAGCTTGGAGCATATGTTAATAACGAGAAAATTCTTACAAGATTAAATGCTATAAAGCATGAAAAAAAGGTTGAGCTTGCGGATTATCTTAAAAAGACTCAGGGACTTGAAATGTCTGCAGATTCTATCTTCGATATTCAGGTTAAAAGACTTCACGAGTACAAGAGACAGCAGCTCAATGTACTTTACGCAATTCACAAATACTTTGAGATTAAGGCGGGAAAGAAACCTACAACACCAATCACTCTTATTTTTGGTGCAAAGGCAGCTCCTGCGTACATAATTGCAAAAGACATTATTCATGCGATTTTATGCTTGCAGCAGGTTATTAATAATGATCCGGAGGTTAGTCCATATCTCAAGGTATTTATGGTTGAAAACTACAATGTAACTCTTGGAGAAAAAATGTATCCTGCAGCTAATATTTCAGAGCAGATTTCCCTTGCATCTAAGGAGGCATCAGGGACAGGCAACATGAAGTTCATGTTAAATGGTGCAGTAACTCTTGGAACAAGTGATGGTGCAAATGTGGAGATTGCTGAACTTGTTGGAGCGGATAATATCTATGTATTTGGAGAAGACTCTCAGACTGTAATCGACCGCTACGAGAGAGGGGATTACTGCTCAAGAGATTACTATGAAAAGGACGAGTATATTAAGCGAGCTGTAGATTTTATTGTAAGCGATGAAATGCTTAATGCAGGAAGCAGAGAAAATCTCGAGAGACTTTACAACGAGCTCTTAAGCAAGGACTGGTTTATGACATTCCCTGATTTCAAGGATTACGTGGCTACAAAGGAAAAAGCATACAGTGATTACGAGAACAAAAAGGAATGGGCAGAAAAAATGCTTGTAAATATCAGCAAGGCAGGATTTTTCTCATCAGACAGAACAATCAGACAGTATAACGAGGATATCTGGAAACTATAAATCTAATAAAAAATCTAATAAAAAATCTAATAAAAATGATATTGGTACCCGGACATGTATTTGTTCGGGTATTTTGCATATTAACCTTGTATACTTTGGGAAAACATTATACAATAAATCATTATGGGGTTTTCTGTTTTTTAGAAGAAACGATATATTGGGGATCAGACCATTTATGTCTGATGCTTTATTTCATTTATAAAGGAAAGCGGAGTCATATGATATTTTTTCCTAAAAGCTCTGTGAAAATAGGATAGATTGTGGAAACCTACAGATAAGGAAACATCCAGAATAGAAGTGTTCCCTTTTTCAAATAATTCTACTGCTTTTTCTAAACGCATATTATTGATGTACTCGATGCAAGTCATATTCATATATTTCTTGAAGAATCGCATAAAGTGATAATCGCTAAAATTACAGATATCTGCAAGCTCAGACACTGTAATGACTTCTGAATAATTTAACTCAATGTAATCAAGTACTTTCTTTAACATGTCAGATGGAGTGCCTGAATCAGGGGTCTCGATTCTATTGCTGTATTGAATCAGCAAAAAACAAACCTGTAACAGCATGGCCTTTACCGCAAGCTCATATCCAGGAATTGCTTCATCATATAGATGATTAATCTGAGTGAAAATAGTTTTGAGAGAAGCATATGCCGGGTGTTTAGGCGTAATCAGGTGTGGCATAGAAAATTCCTGGTTCATCATCGGTGTGAGATATCGTGTTGAACAGATATCCGTGGAATTTCCCCCTAGAAAATTCAGATGAAAAACATATGTATCGCTCACCATCTTTTCATTGCATTCATCGGTTATTGAATGAAGAAATAGAGGTGGAATGAACAGGATATCCCCTTCTTTCACATCGTAATCAACCAAATCAATCTGGTATTTACAGGAACCGGTAGTTATCATTGTAAGTTCTGCCTCTTCATGCCAGTGCGCTGTAATTACTGGATAATTGTTATTGAGTGTAGTGATATAACGCTGTATTGGAAAGAAGGAATCGCCATGCTTGGCGTCTTCTTTTTGTTCTAATGCAAGAGAATATAGCTTCTTCATTGTTCTCCTCCTGAAAATAGTTTAGCCGTGCTCTTTATGAATATTTTATAACGCAAGAGCAGAATTGTGTCATAGTATGAAATATATATGCAAGATTTTCGTACAACATCGCTATATAATAGCAATATAATACATAAGAACAAGCAAATCAATAATTAATAGATTACACGGGAGGTAAGTTTTATGATTAGCAGATATTCTTTTGGTAAGCCTTTCGAGACAGAGGCGCTGGTAGTAAAAATTGAAGCCACAGAGGGTAAGCTTCCTTTCTTCAGAACTGATGGAGAAGGAAATTATTACTATGATTTTGATGACAAGGATATTGTATATGGACTTGGTGAGCAGATAAGGGGAATCAATAAAAGAGGCTGGACATATACCAGCTGGAATCTTGATAACCCACATCATCATGAGGATACACATTCTTTATATGGTGCACACAATTTTCTTCTTGTAGATGGTAAGGAACTGTTTGGTGTTTTCTTCGATTTCCCAGGAAAAATCACATTTGATATTGGCTATACCAAGAGAAATGAGATGCATGTTTATGCCGACAGAAATGACATGAATGTGTACATCATAACTGGTGATAATAAGAAGGATATTGTTAATCAGTTTAGAGTGGCTATCGGTCAGAGCTATCTTGCTCCATTCTGGGCATTCGGATATGGTCAGAGCAAATGGGGTTATATTACAGAAGACGATGTAAGAAGAGTAGCAGAGGAGTATGCAAAGCTTGGTACGCCACTTGACAGCATTTATCTTGATATCGATTATATGCAGGATTTCAAGGATTTTACAGTAAATCCAGAACGCTTTTCTGATCTTAAGAAGCTTGTAGAAAGCATGAAAGAGCAGGGCATACACCTTGTTCCAATCATTGATGCGGGGGTAAAGATTGAAGATGGCTATGATGTGTACGAAGAAGGTGTAGCTAACAATTATTTCTGTAAAAACGAAGAAGGAAAAGATTTTGTAGGTGCTGTATGGCCAGGAAAAGTACATTTTCCAGACTTTTTACAGCCTGAGGCAAGAAGCTGGTTTGGTGAAAAGTATGGTGAGCTCACAAAGCTTGGAATAGACGGTTTTTGGAATGATATGAATGAGCCTGCAATTTTCTATTCAGAGGAGAGTCTTTCAGAAGCAATTGATGCAGTTGCTTCACTTAAGGGGAAGAATATCGGACTTTCAGAGTATTTTTCTACTATGGGAACCATTCAGGGGCTTAGCTCTAATCCTAAGTATTATGACCAATTTTATCACAATGTAAATGGTCAGATGGTAAGGCATAGTGATATTCACAACCTGTTTGGTATGAATATGACAAGGGCAGCGAATGAAGCTCTTTGTAAGCTCGAACCAGAGAAGAGGACTCTTTTCTTTTCACGGGCGTCTTTTATAGGAGCCCACAGATATGGTGGTATCTGGCAAGGAGATAATCTTTCATGGTGGAGTCATATACTTCAGGGAATGCAGCAGCTTCCTGCACTTAATATGGCAGGCTTTATATATATTGGCTCAGATACAGGCGGATTTGGAGCGGATACAACAGAGGACCTCATGCTTCGCTGGATTCAGTTTGCATTGTTTACTCCGCTCTTTAGAAATCATTCTGCACTCGGTACAAGAGAGCAGGAATTGTATCAGTTTGACAGCTGCAAAGCAATGACAGAAATGGTTAAGATTCGCTATGCACTTATTCCATATCTGTACAGTGAATATTTAAAGGCTGTAATTAATAATGATATGATGTTCAAGCCACTGTCATTCGAATTTGATGATGAAGAAAGTAAGTGTGTTGAGGATCAACTACTTATCGGTAACGAGCTCATGATTGCTCCGATTTATAAGCAAAATGCTTCTGGCAGATATGTATATCTTCCTGAAGATATGATGCTTATCAGAATGCGCAAATACGATGATTATGAAACAGAGCAAATGACAAAGGGACATCACTACATAAAGGTTGCACTTGATGAGTTGGTTTTCTTTGTTCGTAAGGATAAGGCAATTCCATTTGCTAAACCTGCAAAGAGTACCTCTGAGCTTGACTTGAATTCGCTTGGCAGATTAGGCTATGAGGGCGCAAAGTATGAAATGTATATGGATGATGGAATTAATCCGGATGTGAGTGCAACACTTAAAAGAGTTGAGATATAACAATTATAAAGGATAAGACAATGAGGTCTAGACTGATAAGCGGTTTAGGACTCTGATTACTCGTAGATATGTTTTGTGGAGGAAATTGTTATGACAAATTTTACAAAATCTCTATGTAAAATTTCTATACCGGTTACTTTGCAGTGTATGCTAGGAATGTTGTTTGTTGGTCTAATAATGTCAAGTCGCTATGGCGCAAAGGTTAGAGCGTTCAAGCAAAGAATATTTATGAAAAACAATATGTAGTTGCAGCGTCAAATTGAAATTTTTATGATTCTGTATGTAGTAAAGATAAGCTTTCTTGAAGCTCATTTGAAAGAATAAAGAAAAGGTCGCTAGAGTCCTCGTATAGCTCCGATGTTTGGAGACTATCGAGGACTTTTTTTACGCCTTTTATTTTCCATAAAGCTATCATAAGTTCATCATTGTTCATGTATGATTCCTCCATTTTTTGCTTTGAGTGTAATGAAGGAATGCCCCATTGGCAAGCAATTCTCGTAAGGCGAGAACGTGGAGTAAATTTGTTCTCACATTTAAAGAAAAATGGAGTAAACATTGAGATTAGAACTCAAAAAAACGACGCAGAACATGATGATGGCAAGGCAGATTGATCTGGATGAGCCGCTTCAATGATGGAAACCGCAGGCATGTGTTTGAAAAAAATGGCCCGTGATGGAAAGGAGACTTGAATATGATTATTAGATGCAAGAATAATGAGGAACCTCTGGCACCGAAATTTCCTATTAAGATAAAAGTTAATTGGTGGGATCCGCAATCGGAAATGATTCTGATGGATAATGAAGAGTGGTTTAGGAAACCTGTATCGTTATTGCGCACTGACGATCCGAAGCTGGATGCCATAAAGGCGTCCATTCCCAAATGGCAGGCAATGGCAAGGAAAATTGACAATGATCCGAATGAAGATGAAAACTTTTGCCCGATCAAACGTGCAAGCGTGGGCGTGTATATATTCAGCGGCATGTACAGGATCGGCACGGAAATCATAGACGTGGGAAACGAATACACCAAGGACTGGCTGTTTGAGAGAATTGAATGGGATATAGAAAAGGACCTGTATTCCGTCGGCGCGGTTTACGTCAGGTACAACGGAATGGTCGATTAGTTGTAATTTGAAGCTGCAGTGTTTTGGACGCAAAAAGTCCATTTTAAAAAATGGGGATATAATGGGGATATCTTGTAGATAAAATGGGGATTAAATGGGGATATCTTGTCGGTTGCATGTCTTTTTAAGACGTGATATTATTAAAATGCGAAAAGAAATGAGACAGGCGAAAGCAATCAGTCGCTGACCTCGTTTCTTTTCTTTTTTGCGAATGTTTTATGACGTGACGAAGCACCGGCCGCCCCCTCGCGGCCAGGTGCTTTTTTTGCGCCTTAAACTATGCGCTGACAATATTAAAACACATGTGGAGGGATGAAATGTATTTTACAAAGGAAGACGGGGAGGCATATCTGCTTGAAGTCATGATGCGGCAGGTGCCAGGTTTCAGGCAAAGAAGGAGCGGAATAAGAATTGTTGATCCGGATCTTTCAATCACGGGTATTTTTGGAGAAGGCGGGAAGGAGGAGATGAAACTAAGGATGGAAAGGTACGACGTGCCTTGGCGCATGAGGCGAGACGCGGAGGGCAGAAGTCCCAGGGATGAATTATTTAGGGATGAGGATCACAGAACCAGGTTCTGTGAGATGCTGGACGGTTCATGTACTAACCGGATGCTTTCCAGCGGGCGTTACCTTGCGGCGGTGTTCCTGTTAAGCGCTGACGGTTGGCTCTGGGAAAGGGTAAAGACTTCGGTAACCGACCTGGGAATATTCTTTGACAACGTAAGCATAAGGGGAGCAAGCACGGAACAGTACGTGCTGTTCCATTCCGCGAAGGAGATTTTCACGGGAGAACCATTCGTTAGCATGGAGGATATGGCTGATTCGGAGATCGTAAGCGACGAGCTCCTTTCCCTGATCGTGAGTGCATACCTGCTTCGCGTGGCGGGACTTGGCCTTGCTGGGGAGGTGAAGAATAATGGCTAAGGTTACTTATAAGGTGTTGGATGACAAGGGAAGAATAACAATTCCATTGGAAATGAGAAATGGAGCAAAAATCTTTCCCGGTGACGTGATCAAGGTTTCCTGGAAGGGTGACAAAAACGAGATCGTCTTGTCGGGGGTCGAAGTCGTTGACTTTGAAAAAGAAGATCCGGAGATCATTGAGGCATGCATTTACGCGGCGGTAAGAAACCTGACTAAGGAAAAAAAGGTAGCCCTTGCGGCGAGCCTTCTGTCACCAATGGCGGGAGGGGAGCGCAGATGAGCGGCATGGAGGAGAAAAACGGCGTCGTTTCGTACTACGGTAACCCGGCGGGATTCGTGCAGGGGGACAAGGTACTGATCGACGCCATTTTCTATAAGCAGGACCTGCTGGACTACGTTGAGAAGAAGATGGGGAAAAAGCCCGAGGCAAGGGAAGGGATCCTGAAGATCCTGTGTGACGGTGACGGCGTGCCGGTTGGGATTTCCTCAAAAAAGCTTGGCGTGAGGATCTGGCAGCTTAAGGCCGACACGCCCTTCGAGATGAGGTTCGTTACGCTCTTCGGACGGAGCGAGCGGGGCTTTGGAGCCCCGGGGAGGGACGAGTACCGAAAGGTCTGGGAGGGCGAGGTGGAAAAGTTTGACTTGGAGGACGTGTGGGAGCGCTTTGCGCGGTGCACTCCCGCGGATTTCGACGGTCACTGCCTTTCCGTGTCGGACGTGGTCGAACTGACCGACGGCGAGGCTTCCCGTTTCTTTTACGTGGAGACGGAAGGCTTTGCCGAGGTCGATTTTCAGTAATCTTTGAAAGGAGCTTAAGAAATGGCAAAGAATGAAAAGGCAAAAAGCGCAGCTTCGGGAGAGACCGAAATGGAGAAGAAAGGAATGGGGACTGACAAGAAGGCCGTGGAGGAGGCGATCCGCGAAGGCAGGGAGCGCGCCGAGGTAAAAAGGGAGGCTCAGCCGGGAAACATTTCGGAAGCGGAAAGCGAAAAAACGCCTCAAAAGTATGACGTGCGTTTTTCCCTGTTTCCGTCGGAGGGGCCGGTAAAGGGCGTTTGCAGCGTCACCATTGGCGGGGAGTTTGCCGTAAAGAACGTAAAGCTTGTCGAGGGTAGCAGGGGACTGTTCGTGGCAATGCCTTCGTACAAGTCGGGTGAGGAGTACAAGGATCTTTTCTTCCCCGTGACGAAGGAGGCAAGACAGTCGCTGCAGGATGCCGTGATCACGGAGTTCGACAACCAGATGATGATCCACAAGTATGACGCGCATTACGGACAGACGGCTCCCGAGCCGGCAATGGCGGGGGACCTCCCTGGGAATGTGATCCAGTAGGGACCGATTACAACTGAATATTGAAAACAACCAAATAACGGAAAAATGAAAAACGGAGGAAGAAGAAAGTGAAAAAGATGATCGAAAACGGAAAGAATGCGGTAAGAGGTTTTGTTGCAAAGGCAGGAGAACTTTTTAAGGACAATGCCGGTGAGAACTACGTGGACACCGCGGTGAAGATCCTGATTGCGGTGGTGCTTGGAGCGTTGCTCCTGGCCGGCCTTTACGCCCTGTTCGGCGACGTGGTGATGCCCACCCTGTCCCAGCGCATCCAGGACATGTTCAATTACGCGGGATGATGAAGGAAGCGGCGGTGATGCTGGTGCTTTTTGCTGCCGCGGTCAGGGACGCAAGGGTAAGGACGATACCTAACGCGTTCTGTGTCTGCGTCCTTGCTTGCTGCCTGGTCCCGCCGGTGAGATTTTGTCCCCTGGGAATCCTCGCGGCGCTTCCGCTTTTCGCGGCGGGAATGACCTGCGGGGGAATCGGGGGAGGCGACATAAAGCTCATTTTGGCCCTTGGAGCCGTTTTGGGGCTTTGGACGACGATTTATGCGACCGTCATCGCCATGGCCCTTCTTGTGGCATTTCACGGCCTTAGAAGGGCATTTGGAAGGGAAGGGGCCTCTTACCCCCTCGTTCCCTTCCTTTTTGCGGGGATGGCCGCGGCGGTTTTATTTGGATGAACGGAGGAATGAAGAGTGAGAAACAGAACGGTTTTGGGGATCCTGTGCATAGTGGCAAGCCTGTTTTTGGTTTTCGGGGTAACGCCGATCGTTAGCCGAGGGTTTTCGGCGAAGACGACGGTGGTCCGGATGAAGTCTGACCAACCCGCCGGGACGATGCTGACGAAGGGAATGCTCGAGGAAGCCGAGGTTGGTAAGTATGGACTCCCGGAAGGCGCGGTCAGGACGATCGTCGAAGCGGAGGGAAAGTACCTGACGGCCGACGTGGTGGCGGGAGACATGCTGCTTCCCGGAAAGACCGCGGACGAGCCCGCGAAGGAAAACGAATACCTGTATCGCCTTGACGGGAAGAAACAGGCAATGAGCATTACGATTAAGAAGTTCGCAGAAGGCGTTTCGGGCAAGCTAAAGAGCGGCGACGTGGTTACGGTCATGGCAACCGACTTTCAAAAGACGGGAGTCACGGTAATCCCGACGGAGCTTAAGTACGTGGAGGTGATCGCGGTAACCGCAAAGAGTGGGTCCGACGCGAACGTGAAGGAAGGCTCGGATAAGAATAAGGACGGCGAAGAGGAAACGAGGGAGCTTCCGACTACCGTCACGGTGCTGGTAACGCCGATGCAGGGAAAGATCCTTGCCATGCTGGAGGCTGACGGGGAGATGCACCTTTCGCTCGTTTACCGCGGGGACGCGGAGACGGCAAAAAGGTTTATAGCCGAGCAGGACAGGGTGCTTGCGGAGATTGAGGAAATCCTTCGCGAGGCGGAAACCCTTAAGGACGAAGGTAACGGTGAGGTACGGAGCGTCGGGGCAGACGGAACGACCCTGATAAGCCTTATCGCCGCAAAGGGAAAGACCGGCATCATAACGGAAGGCAACCGAATCGCGACCGGCTCCCTTCCGGCCACGGCTTCGCTCGGCAGCGAGGAAGGAAAGGCCGCGGGAGAGCTGATTGGCGGAAGCGGCGAGTAACAAACGCGGGGAGAGTGGATGAAGTGGGAATCTTTAAGAGTAAATGGGAAGTAGACGACAAGGTGAAGGCCGCACCCGCGGGAGGCGTGCTTGCAGTCTGGGGGACGCCAGGATGCGGAAAAACGGTGGTCTCGGTGAAGATTGCGGAGAACCTGTGCAAGAGGGGCGAGGACGTGATCCTGATTTTTGCCGACATGACCACGCCGCCCATGCCGTACCTGTGCCCGCCGTCGGACTTAACCGGTAAGGGATCCCTCGGGAGCATCCTCGCGGCGGCAAGGGTGAACGACGTGCTGGTAAGGCGCAACTGCGTGCTGTATTCAAAAAGCAGGCACCTGTCCCTGATCGGCTTTCGGAAGGGCGAGAACCGCTTTTCCTACCCTCCCTACGAAGACGCGCAGGCGAGGGAACTGATCGGGGCGGCCAGGGAGCTTGCGCCGTTCGTGATCGTGGACTGTTCGGGACACGTGACGACGAACCGGCTGACGGCAATCGCGCTGATGGAGGCGGACAGGGTAATCCGTCTTACGGGGTGTGACCTAAAGGCGGTAAGCTATCTGTCAAGCCAGCTGCCGCTCCTTGCGGACGCGAAGTGGAACGCCGAGGGGCACCTGGTGGCTGCCTCAGACGTAAAGCCGAACGAGGCTTCGGGGAGCATCGAGCAGGTCCTCGGAAGGGTGTCCTTTCGGATACCTCATTCAAGGGAAGTGGAGACGCAGTTCCTTGAGGGGAACCTTCTAAAGGACTTGTGTTACAAGGAAAGCAGGCCGTTTCGGGCGGCCGTTGACGAAATTTGCGTGGAGGCGCTTGGACTGTGACGACGAATCAGGACTTGTTTTTTGGATCTGGAAAAAGGGAGCTTCCGTTCAGGGAAGTGCTCGCAAAAGTGCAGGAATGGATGGCAAAAAGCCACGCGGACCTCATCGCGGAAGGGGGGGAGGGGAGCGGCGATCAGGTAAAAAGATTCGTGCGCCAGTACCTGATTGACGAAAACCTTGCCGCAAAGGGAATGAGCGCGGACGAACTCGTGGACGCGCTGTACTCCGAGATGGCGGAATACTCATTCCTTACCAAGTACGTAAGGGGGGAGGGCGTTGAGGAAATTGACGTGAACTCCTGGAGGGACGTGGAGGTGCAGTACTCGGACGGAAGGGACGTAAAGATCCCCGAGCACTTTGACTCCCCGGAGCACGCGATCAACGTGATAAGGAGAATGCTGCACGCGTCCGGCATCATCATGGACAATTCCTCTCCGTCTGCCCTGGGGCACCTGGGAAAGAACGTAAGAATAGCGGCAATGAAGACGCCGCTCGTTGACGAGGACGTGGGCGTTGCGGCGTCTATCAGAATCGTGAACCCGCAGAACATGACAAAGGAAGACTTCCTAAGGTCCGGCACGGCCACCGAGGAAATGCTGGATTTTCTTTCCGCGATGATACGTTACGGGATCAGCGTGTGCGTGGCGGGCGCGACGAGCTCGGGAAAAACGACGCTTACGGGCTGGCTTCTTACGACCATCCCGGACGAAAAGAGGGTGTTTACCATAGAAAGCGGATCGAGGGAGCTTGCGTTGGTAAGGGAGAGGGAAGGGCGCGTGGTCAACAACGTGGTTCATTCACTGACAAGGCCGAGCGAGAATCCTTCGGCCGACGTTTCTCAGGAAGACCTTCTCGACCTTGCGCTTCGATTTAACCCAGAGATCATATGCGTCGGCGAGATGAGGTCAGCAGAGGCATATGCCGCGCAGGAGGCAGCAAGAACCGGACACGTGGTGGTGAGCACCGTGCACTCCAACTCGTGCGAGTCCACCTACGGAAGGATCGTGACGCTCTGCAAGAGGGCGAGCGACCTTGGGGACGAGACGCTGATGAAGATGGTGACGGAGGCTTTTCCGATCGTCGTGTTTGCAAAGAAGCTTGACGACAAAAAGAGAAAGGTAATGGAGATCACGGAATGCGAGACGCTTCCCGACGGTTCGAGGAACCTTAGGTCCCTTTTTCGGTACGAGATCAGGGAGGTAAGGCGCGTCGGGGACGCGTGCGTCATCGACGGCGAACACGTAAGGGGAGACGTGCCGTCAAGGAGCCTTTGCAGAAGGCTTTTGTCAAACGGCATGCCTAGGGCCGAACTTGAAAGGATGGGAGGAAAGACGTGACTGCAATAAAAATCGTTGCCCTGGCCGGGCTTACGGTCGGGCTGTTTTACCTGTTCGGGATAGGCCTTTCGGAATTCTCCGAGGGGCTGTTTTTTTGGCTGACCAAACGAAGGGGCGGCATCAGGGAGGCCGTCCTCGAAGAGACCGGGGAAAGGAAAAGGGGAGCCCTGGCAAGAAATCTTGAGGAAGTTCAGGCAATCCTTCGGGAAGAGGGAAGGGAAGAGGCCTTTGCGGTTCTTTGTACGGTTTCGGTGCTGCTCTTTGCGGGCGGCGCGTGCCTTGCGTCCTTCCTTGGAAACGCGTTTTTGATCCCGGTGTTTGCCGTCGGATTCATGATGATTCCGTTTTGGTACGCAAGGCTTTCGGCGTCGCATTACAAAAAGACGCTGGCGGCGGAGCTTGAGACGGCGCTTTCCGTGATAACGACCGCATACCTCAGGAGCGAGGACGTGATCACGAGCGTGGAGGAAAACGTGAAGTACTTAAATCCGCCCGTGAAGGGCGCGTTTTCGGCATTCCTTTCAAGGGTGCGGTTCGTTGACGGTGACGTGGACGCGGCTCTTTGCGAACTTCAGGAGAAGATCCCGAACGCGGTGTTTGCAGAGTGGGTGGACGCGCTGCGGGCGTGTCAGGCTGACAGGTCCCTTAAGGCGACGCTTGTTCCAATCGTGACGAAGCTTTCGGACGCGCGGATCGTCAACGCGGAGCTTGACTACATGGTGACGGCTCCAAGAAAGGAATTCCTTACCATGGCAGTGCTGGTGATCTCCAACCTGCCGCTTTTGTATTTTCTGAACCGTGACTGGTTCCTTGTGCTGACGGCAACGCTTCCCGGAAAGGTCACCATGGCACTGTGCGGCGCGGCGATCTTTATAAGCACGGCATTCGTCGTAAGGCTGACGAGGCCGATCGAATATCAGAATTAAGGAGGAACGGTCAGGTGAAGATTTTGTTAATGCTGTTTTTCGTCACGTTTGCGACGGGCCTGTTCCTTCTTTTGGCGGGCCTGCTTCGGCTTCCGACGCTGCGCACGGGACGGGCGATGGTAAACGCGGGAAGGGAGAAAAAGCCTCTTTCGGCAACGATCGAGGCATGGACTTCGGAAGGGGCCGCAAGGCTTGCGGGAGTGATCCGCATGAACGAGTACAAAAAGGCACGGCTTGCCGGGACGCTTAAGGCCGCGGGAATTGACGCGACGCCAGAGGAATGGTCGGCGAGGTGCCTGTTTAAGGCGGGCGCGTGGCTTCTCATTGCACTGGTTTTTCTGCCCCTGTTTCCAATTGCGAGCGTTCTTTTTCTCGTCATCGCGGTGCTGACCTGGTTTCGCGAGGCGGGAAGGCCAGAGGAGATTCTTCGGGAGAAAAGGGAGAAGATCGAGGGAGAGCTCTACCGTTTCGTTTCAACGCTGACGCAGGAGCTGAAAAACGGAAGGGACGTGCTTTCCATGCTGGAGCGATATAAGAAAAACGCGGGAGAGGACTTTAAGGCGGAGCTAGGGATCCTGTGCGCGGACATGCGCTCGGGAAGCTGGGAGGCCGCGCTTACGAGGTTTGAGGCGAGGCTTGCAAGTCCTCAGGTAAGCGACGTGTCAAGGGGACTCATCGGAGTGCTGCGAGGTGACGACGGGGCGGTTTACTTCCAGATGCTCACGCGCGACTTTAAGGAAGAGGAGCTAAGGAGGCTGAAGGCAAAGGCCGCAAAGATTCCGCCGAAGATCAGGATCTTTTCCTTCGTCATGCTCGCGTGTTACCTGGCAACGTTCTTCGTGATCATCTTTTACGAGATCCTCGGAAGCCTTGGATCGTTGTTTTAGGAGGTGACGGGAGATGAGAAAGCGAATTTGGTCCCTGCTTCGAAATGACCGGGGTGAGGGATACGTTGACGTCGTCGTGGCCGTTTTTGCGGTCCTCATGGTCATCGCGCTTGCGGTCAGAGTCTTTCCGGTCTTTGCGGCGAAGCTTCAGCTGGATAACTTTGCCGACGAGCTGATCAGGGAAGCCGAGGTAAGCGGAAGGGTCGGAGCCGAAACTTCTGCTAGGTACGAAAGGCTTTCTGAGAAGACGGGACTCAGTCCGCAGGTCGCGTGGTCATCAACCGGGAGAATCCAGCTGAATCAGGAAGTGACTTTGAAATTAACGCTTCAGGTGGACCTTGGACTCTTCGGGGGACTAGGTTCCTTTCCGGTGACCCTGACGAGCGAGGCGACGGGAAAAAGCGAGGTGTACTGGAAGTGACAAAAAAGGTTAAGGCGCTGTTTTTTGACCGCTCGGGGTACGCCTACCCCCTTGCCGTGGCAGTCGTGATCGCCCTGCTCATGCTTACGCTCGTGATCGCGGAGTGGCTTCGGCTCTTCGTGATCGCGTCCGGCGTGAAGGATGCGTTTGAGGAGGCAATCATTTCGGTGGTGACGGAAAACTACAACGAAACGTATCACTGCGTAAGGGAAGGATATGCCGGAGGTTACGAACCCGTGGGCGGAGGTTTTTACGCTTCCGTTGATTACGGCGACGTAAGGGGGAGGCTTGGAAACCTTCTCGGAATGCGTGCCGATGGTGACGTGTTAGTTAAGGAGACGGACGGGAAAACGGAATTTTCCATAAGTGAAGTTGTCGTTTCCGTTAACAACGTTGGGATAAGAAGCAGAGGTGAGTTCTCCGCTGAAGGGAAGCTTCACCTTGTCATTCCCGTTTGGTTTAACGGGCGCGTGGTCTTCTCCGTGCCCCTTGATTTGAAGGTCAAGGCACGCATGAGGGAAAAATTTTAAACTTTTTTATTATACGCATTGCGTATTCGAAAAATACGTGATATGCTCTTCATAAAGATACGCATTGCGTATGCTGAGAGGAGAGCGAAAAGATGGAAAACAACGAGGAAAGAAAAGATACAAACAGGGAGCTTCTGATCAGGCTGCGTGAGGAGACGGGAATGAGCAGGAAGGAATTCAGCGAATACTTTCAGGTTCCGTACCGGACGCTTCAGGACTGGGAGCTTGGAAACAGGACAATGCCTGACTACCTGCTTCGCCTCATGATGTACAAGGCGAAGATGGAGGGGCTTGTAAAGAAGTGATTTGGGAAGGGAGCGATGATTATGAAGTTATGTAAAGTCCATAATTATGTAAAGCCAGCGCCGAAAACCATGAAAATAGTCGTTTTCGGAGCAAAACTCTTTACATAAAGAAACTGTT
>JAEEGG010001982.1_pt1 | contig 53827 bp, 37 predicted proteins | sample 9134161 | NCBI WGS metagenome assembly JAEEGG01 (sample SAMN16246543, study PRJNA631951) | gut metagenome | biome: gut microbiome; feature: rumen; material: CR-attached | host: Bos | place: Iran: Karaj | collected 2018-10 | reverse complement strand
CCGCGATCATCGTGCCATGGCAGGACTCTCCATGGGTGGTTTCGAGACGAAGCTCATCACGCTGCGCCGTCCTGAAGTGTTCAGTGCCTACTGTCTACTCAGTGGTGGACAATACGAGCCCGCCGACTTCCCCGCAGGCATGCAGCGTCCTCGCCTGATTTTCCAGAGCTGTGGCAGCAAGGAGCGTCCCGACGGCATCCGTCAGTCAACCGAACGCCTCCAGCAGGCAGGCTTCAATGCCGTTGGCTACGTGTCGGAAGGCACTGCCCACGAGTTCCTGACGTGGCGTCGCAGCCTCCGCGAAATGGCACCGCTGCTGTTCCAAGGCGTGAAGTAACAGCACTGCAACACACAACAGACACAAAGACACACACATAGCGAAGACAGGGGGCTTACAGCGGTAGGCCTCCTGTCTTCAATTTTGTTTCAAGTTCATCGTATATATGTAACAATAATGCCAAAAGTTATCAAAATAACAACTTTTTGAAACACTGCGCAAACTCAATTATGCGTGAAACACATATCTTTGCAGTGAATTTTTATTCATCACTAACCAAAAATAACACGATAATAGATATCATCAAAATTTCAAACAAAAACCAAAACAACTATGAGTTTTATCAAAACAATGGTTAAACCTTTTCTAATGCTGATCCTCATCAGCTGCATGTCTCTGAGTGCTTATGCCCAGGGCACAGTGAAAGGAACAGTTACTGACGAGATTGGAGAGCCCGTGGTGGGAGCCACGGTGCGAGTAGACGGCACAGATGTCGGTACCATTACCGACCTGAATGGCGCATTCAGTGTCTCTGCATCACCGCAGGCCACACTGAGTATTTCTTATGTAGGCTTCCAGCCGCAGAAAGTACGTGTTGCTGGTCGCCAGCAAGTGAGCGTCGTGCTCAAAGAAGACAGCGAAACGCTGCGCGACGTGGTCGTCGTAGGTTATGGTACCATGAAGAAGAGCGATATCTCCGGATCTGTTGCAACCATCAACAAAGAGCAGATGGAGCGTAAGGTTCCTGTGAACGTCGCTCAGGCCCTTCAGGGTGCTGCTGCCGGTGTGATTGTGACCAATCAGGACGGTGCGCCTGGTTCCAAGTCAGCTATCCGCATCCGTGGTGTCGGAACAATCTTCGGAGATGCTAACCCTCTCTATGTGGTTGACGGTGTGCAGGTTGGAAACAACGCTGACTTCGTGAACCCGTCCGACATCGAGAGCATCGAGGTGTTGAAGGATGCTTCTGCAACTGCCATCTACGGTTCTGCAGGTGCCAACGGTGTGATCATGATCACCACCAAGCACGGTCAGAAGGGTAAGATGAATCTCAACATCACCGCTGACTTAGGAATCCAGACCCTTCCTTATAAGTTGAAGACCCTTACCGGCGATGCCTATGCTCGCTCAATCCGTGAAGGAAGAGCAAACGACGGGACCCAGGTTACTAACAGAATTTGGACTGAAGAATATGACGGCAAGCGCAACTTGGTTGACTGGCAGGACCAGATGTATCAGACCGGTTTCAAACAGCAGTATGGTATCTCAGCCAGCGGTGGTACTGAAAAGACACAGTACAATTTCTCGATTGGATATCTTAATAATAAAGGTATTATCGTCAATACCAACTATGATCGTCTGACCGCCCGTGCTGGTGTGAAATCAAAGATCAATGACTACGTCGAGTTCGGTGGTGACATCAACTACATGTATTCTACAGCAATTGGTAATAACATCGGTCTTGGTAATAATGCCAACTTGTCTTCACAGCGTGATATCGCCCAGATGGCTCCATCACTTGACTACATCAATGATGCAACTGGAGAGCAAGTGAGAGTCAATGTCGTTAATCCCGATGGCTCATACGGTGCAGGTAAGGCGCCGACTGCTACAGGTTGGGAAGGTATGTCAGGTGCTGCACAGAACCCCTACGCTACACAGATGGAAATCGGCCGTGAGACACGTAGTTCACGTGTTTCTATCAACCCCTATATCGACATCACGCTTCTCAACCTGAAGGAGCATAAGTTGAATGTTCACTCAATCGCTTCTTGGACTCAGACCAACTCCGATAACGATGAGTTCTCTGGTAAGTTCAAACGTTACAACTATATCGGCGGGCAGCTGATACCTGTGACATACGGCGGACGTGATGCTGATGACTATACATTTGGTCTCGGCCAGAGCAAGGGCCTCTCTAAGAGCATCGAGACTTATCTGACCTATAACTGGAATACAGATTTCCACAACCTGACCTTCATGATTGGTAATACAGTCAGCAAGTATGAGGGTTCTTGGGTTAGCGCAAGCGGAAAGTCTTTCCTGTCAGCTGACAACCGTCAGATTTCTCTGGCTGAGACAATCAACCCAGGTAATGGCGGCTTCAACGCACAGACAAAGACGATATCTTACTATGGCCGTCTGGTTTACAGCCTCTTCGACCGTTATATCATCACTGGTACTTTACGCCGTGATGGCTCTTCTAACTTCTCTCAGGGCAACCGTTGGGGTACCTTCCCATCAGTAGCCGGTGCATGGCGTATCTCTGAGGAAAAGTTCATGAAGAACGTCAACTGGATCGACAACTTGAAGCTCCGTGTGGGTTGGGGTCAGACCGGTAACGCCGGTGGTATTGCTGGACGTTCTACATACGCTCTTTCTTCTGTTAATACCAAGTATCAGTTCTATACGCTGAATGCAGGCGGTGGAACAAATGCGGGATTCAACCGTGTACAAGGTTTCTATGCACCGCTGGTTGATACCAACCTGAAGTGGGAGACCAACGAGCAGCTGAACTTCGGTTTGGATCTCGGCTTCCTTAACAACGAGCTGACTATCACTTTGGACTACTTCACCCGTAAGACCAAGGACCTGCTACTGGATCGCCAGATCCGTCCGTCAGCCGGTAACACCTCTATCTACACCAACTTCGGTCAGATTAACAACTATGGTTTCGAGTTCTCTGTAAACTATAACAAGCGTCTGAACAAGGACTGGAGCATCAATGTAGCCCTTAACGGTTCTACACTGAAGAACGAGATCAAGAAGATGGGTGTTGACTATCCCTCTACCTGCGGTGGCAGTAACAGCACCTATTCTGCTGACGACATCGACGGTTCTAACATCGGTGCTATCAGTGGTACAGGTTTCTACTGGAACGACCACTCTCTCTGTCGCGAGGGTGAGGTTGTAGGTTCTTATTATGGCTACAAGGTAGTTGGCATCATCAAGGACGATGCTATGCTGGCTCAGGCCAAGGCTCAGGGGCAGGATGCAGCTATTGGTGACTACCTCTTCCAAGATGTTGACGGCAACGGCACACTGGACGATGGTGACCGTGTGATTCTCGGCAACGGTCTGCCTTCATTCAACTATGGTCTGAATGTCAGTGCTACCTACAAGAATTGGGACTTCAGCATCTATACTTACGGTGTCTTCGGTATGAAGATTCTCTCTTATTCTAAGATGCGTATGAGCACCATGTATCTATCAGATGACTCTTGGACACCAGCCCTCTTGGAGGACAGCTATTCTGCGACATGGAGCCCCAGCAATACTAACGGCACATTACCACGTCTGTCACATCTTGATAATAATCATAACTGCCGCATCAGCGATGCATGGATTGAGAATGGTGACTTCTTCAAGATCAGCAATATCCAAATCGGTTACACGCTGCCACGTAACTTTGTTAAGAAGGCACTGATCCAGAATGCCCGAGTTTATTTTGCCATCAACAACCTCGCTACTATTTCTGGTTACACCAAGTATGGTGATCCTGAGGTTGGTCAGGGCTCAGTCCTCTACACTGGTCTTGACACTGGTCGTTACGCAACTCCGCGTACATTCCAGTTTGGTGTGAACCTCACCTTCTAAACATTATTATAATACGCAATAAATATAAAAGATTCTATTATGAAAAGAAAATCAATATATAGTTTGATTGCAGGAGCATTGGTATTAGCAGGCTTCTCCTCCTGTAACAACGAAAAATTCCTTGATGTAACACAGTATGACATTGTGTCCATTGATGCACAGTTTGAGAGTGATACGAATGCCCGCCTCGGACTGAACGGTATCTATGCTTATAACAACGTCAGCCAACAGGATAATAGCTGGGGTTTCAAGCCTAATCTGTTCACAGGCACACACCCGACCATGGATACACAGTGTACAGGTTGGGATATCATGTTCCTTGATCAGACGTGGACAGCAGAAAAAGGTGAACTTGGCGAGGGCTGGTCTCACGCCTACACCGCTATTGCACGTGCAAACCTCTATCTGGCAGGTCTGGAGACGGCGGAAAATGTAAGTGCTGATGCCAAGAGACTCTGTGAAGGTGAGGCTCGCGCCCTCCGTGGCTATTTCTACACCTGGCTGGCTCAGACTTTCGGTCGTGTGCCAATGCTGAACACCGGTGAGGACTTCAACAACACCCCTGAAAAGGCTGCTGCTGAGACCTACGAGGAGATGTGGGACTTCATCATCGAGGACTTCCAAAAGGCTGCTGAACTCTTGGAGTGGACACCGTATAATAACGAGTATGGCCGTTGCACCAAGGGTATGGCGAAGGCTTATCTGGCCGATGCCTATATGTGGAAGGCCTTCCGTTGCCCAGATCAGGCTGCTGACTGCTACGCCAAGGCTAAGGCTGAGCTGAAGAGTATTATTGACAGCGGTACCTATAAGCTTTCCAACAACTTTGCCACCAATTGGGATCCCGCCGGATTCTGGAACGAGGAGTGTATCTGGGCTATGTGCTCTGACGAAGGTAATGAGTGGAGCAGCTGGGGTGCCGACCGTACCATCACCTTCTGTAATCCAAATATGATGAAGTGGTTCGTTGCTCCTTCTGGTGAGAATGGTGGCTGGGGTGCCGAATTCCTCTCTTGGGAATGGTATGCTTGCTACGAACATGGTGATACCCGTCGTGATGCGTCTTGCGCAACAGGCGCTGTTCCTGAAGAGCAGATGGCTAAGTATGGCATTGAAAAGTCGGATGTCGTATGGGGATTCAATCCTTACCTGAAAGAGTATGTCGGACTTGTTGATGACAATACGTCAAGTCCTGATTACGGAAAAGTTGTAGAACCTGAATACAAGATGGATGGTGGAGAGGAAGTGATTGTAAAAGGAACTAAGACTAAGCGTTTCAAGATGTTGAACGATGGTATGTATGCTCCCTCTCTTTGGACTACAAAATACTGGCGTACTGCCTATGCAAGTGGTCCTAATTCATGGGGTACTCAGATGTGGTCTCCTGTCATTATCTACTGGAAACGCTACGCTAATGTATTACTTGACTATGCAGAGTGCTGCTTCCGGACAGGCGATGAAAATACAGGTTGGGCTACACTCGATCAGCTTCGTGACCGTGCTTGGGGTAACCTGAGTATGAATGAAGATTATTCAAAATACTTCTCTCACTACAACATTGTTTATACTGCTTATCCTTGGCAGGGCAGTAGTTATACACCTGCTAATATGACAGAGTATCCTGTAGGTGTACTGAAGGCTAAGGTTACTGTTCCTTCTGCAAAGGAATACTACACCGCACTTCAGGCTACACCTAACCGTGTTGGTTATACCCACACCTCTGAGGCTTGGAAGGTGGCTGTGAACGAGGAGCGTCGTAAGGAGTTCAGTTCTGAGTGGTGTCTCTGCCCGGATATGGTTAAGTCTGGCTATATCGAGGATCACATCAACTATAACTATCCGAAGGATGATGGTGGTGGTGTCAATACACCTAACTATCCATGGACCAAGCGTAGTTTTGACTTCGATATCCGCAAGATGGACATGCCTATCCCAGCTGTTGAGTTGATGAAGAATAGCCTGCTGAAGCAGAATCCTGCTTACGCTGGTAGTAACTAAAGTATAAAACGTGTAAATCCCCTGCCATCACAAAATGGCAGGGGATTATTATGACACATTTTATTTCCATGAGTTGGAGGTGCCGAGTCGCGAGACCCGGCACCTTTTTTTTGATTACAACATCTCGATCCACAAACCCTTCACCGTGCGATGAAAAATAGTATCGGCTCAATAGTTGTGTGATTTATGCATTTTTAAGTAAGAAATGAGCCGATTATTGGAGAAAAATCGCTAAATTTGCACCGATTCTAAGATCTGAGTGATGGATATATCAAGAGAGATTCTACAGTTTCTGCACTATCATCCGCTGTCTTCGCGCGATGAAATAGCAAAGGGTATCGCCTTCGATGGTAGCGAAGCCACCTTGAAACGTCTTATTGCAGCTGGTGTCCAGCATGGTGATATTGTCGTTGAGGGTAAGGCTCGTGCCACTCGTTATCGTCTTTCTGATCAAGCACATCTGTTGATGCCTCTCAATCTGGATACTTATTTCGCACTTGATGTGGACAAGCGACAGGTACAGACCTCTTTCAACTTTGAACTGATTCGTGAACAACTTCCTACCGTCAGACTGTTTACCGATGAAGAGAATGTGCGTCTGCAGGGGTTACAGGCAGAGTTTCGCCAGCATGTGAGCGAGATGACCGATAATGAATATCGCAAGGAGATGGAGCGGTTGGGCATTGATCTCAGTTGGAAATCGTCGCAGATAGAAGGCAATACCTATTCTCTGCTGGAGACAGAGCGCCTGCTTCGTGAAAGCAAGACTGCCGATGGAAAGACAAAGGAAGAAGCCGTCATGCTGCTCAACCATAAAGATGCCTTGCGCTTTATTCTTGATAATCCTGACTATCTACAGACCTTAACGGTCAGTCATATTGAGGATATTCATCAGTTGCTGACCAAGGAACTCTCTGTGGACAGAGGCATTCGCCATCGTCGTGTAGGTATTACTGGTACCAATTACCATCCGTTGGATAATGAATTCCAGATTCGTGAGGCCATGCGTGATACTTGTAACCTGATAAACAACAAGGACAGCATCTTTGAGAAAGCACTTCTGGCGCTTGTACTCTTGTCGTATATCCAGGCATTCTCTGACGGTAATAAACGAACAGCCCGCATCACCAGTAATGCCATATTGATAGCCAATGGCTATTGCCCATTGAGTTTCCGCTCTGTAGATTCTATTGACTATAAGAAGGCAATGCTTATCTTCTACGAGCAAAATAGCCTGTATGCCTTTAAACAGATTTTCATCGACCAGTTTGAGTTTGCGGTAAAAGAGTATTTTTAGCAAATCCTTTATCTTTCCTTCACCCAATACACCATACCATAGGACTTGCGGTCGCTGAGGAATTTGTATTCGGGACGGTTGAGGAAGTTACCTATCTTTATATAGGCACCCTCGTCTTCGGCATAAGCCCCCTTGAACGCTTTCTTCAGTCGGGCAGAGATGTCCTTCAACGTCATCCACTGACCGCCCTCTGGGTTGGTCTCCGGTGTGCCAGCTGGTTTCTCGAAGAGCGACAGCAGCTGTTCGCCGAGCTGACTCAGCTTCTGATAGCGCAGGTTATGCTCCATCAGGGCATGTTCCTCCTCACGAGTGAGATGGTAACGCTGCCGTTGACGCGACACCTCATACTCCAACTGGGCATAGAGCTGCGGATAGTCGATGGGGGTCTCGTAGTCAATATCGCCCTCCACGCTGACACAGATAAACCTTCGGCTGCCACTGGGATCCGTCAGAGGTGTGCTCTCGTTGGTGGTGCCGATGAATGAGGCATAGCGGCGATGACTGGAAAAAGCCTTGCCGTAAGGTGGGCGATACTTCAGGTCGGAGGTTGAGACGAGATACTTCAGCACGATCTGCTGCCGCTGGGTGATCTTATCAAACTCATCGAGGTTGATGAGCGCAAACGAGGTCAGTCCCAGGTTCAGGTCGTGCTCATTCTTGAAGTTGATGCGGTCGTTGTAATACTCACGCTGGTCTCTGGGCAGCAGGAGACGGCAGAACGAAGTCTTACCACAGCCCTGGCGCCCAATGAGAATAGGTACGAGAGCATTACCTGTGAGCTGTCCCTTACCTCGCCACATCGCCACCATCGAGCGCATCCAGATATGGAAGAGATGGGGCCACTCCTCATAATCGGTCTTGATGCGACGTGCCAAGGGCTCCACACGATCCTTGCCATCCCATTTGGGCAGATGGTCCAAAAAGTCCGTCATCGGCTCGTAGAGTTCGATGTCATCGGAGTTCACGTAGCGGTTGATGTCTTTATCCCAGCATTTCACACCCTGCGACAGTGCCCGCATCGTGATCGAGTTGCGTGCTTCCTCTGTCAAGTCCTGATAGCTGAAGCCGTAGCCTGTCCGCATACGGTATTCCGCCACGCCTCGCATCACGTTCTTGCGCAGTTCGTAGTTAGCGTTGAGAAACATATCCACCTTCATCATCAGCAGTGTCTCGGCAGGGATGTTCTTCAAGGGCTTGGTGATGCTCTTGCGCTGACGGTATTTCCGCTCATGCTCCTCACGATAGGCGTTCTCAAACACCTTCTTCACCAGATTGCGATCTTTGCTGAGTGAATGACTGAACATCGCCAGGCGCTGAGCCACTGCCATCGCGAGTCCCGACTCCTGACAATAGCCTGCCAGTCGCGTGAGAATCAGATGGGTACGCCCTTCCTCCTCAGTGATGCCTACCGTGTCGTCGTATGCCTTCGAGAGGCAATACTCATATATCAGATTCATGGCGTGGACATTTTCGACGCCTGGCATCAGCTTTTCCTGTTTCTCAGCATAGAGTGTCACGGGCTGCACAGCCTTTGCTACCTCGGAATCGTCAGTATAGAACGGCTGAGCCGAGGGGTTATAATAGAGGTTGGGATCAAAGCTCAGATAACAGTCCCTGTCGAGTGTCGGCTCCAGCTTCTCGATGGTCACGCCGAGCTGCATGTTATAGGCCACACGCGCCTTCTCATAGAGGTTCGTATGGAAGCGGGGGATATCTTCATCGCTCTGAGGCAGCCCACCATTAAACAGCTCACCACGGCAGACCATCTTAACGCTCCGTCCGCTGGCACCCACGAAAGCCAATAGGGTATAGGGAATCTGACTGGCTCCTTTCCTGACAGCCTCCGCCTCTTCGAAACCTGCCAGGTTGTTCACCTCCAACAGCACCAGACCGTTGTAGGCCCGTATGATGCGCTGTTTGTTGCGGTTCTCCATCTGTGAGGTGAAACAGACCTTTGGAAGGTCTTTCGTATAGAGGTCGATCAGACCGTCCATGGCGTCGTACTTCTGTCGCACCTCTACCAACGGATAGACGTGCCGCAGTTGTTCACAGAGCTCCTCGTAGGTCTGCCCTTGAATGGCCTGAACTACCTCAGACAAGTCCAACTGCCTGAGTGTTATGTTGTTGCGATAGTTTTTAATGATGGTAACTTTGGTCATGTTATAGTGATTTTTTAATTTCGCCTACAAAGATACAACGATTATTTGTGATAGCCAAATCTTTTGTAATTTTTCTCATTCGGAATCTTCGATTTCTCTATACATTCCTACATTTTCTTTGTAACCGATTGATAACAAGGTGTTTAAAGGATGTATAGTGCCTACATTTTAACAATCGTCTATACATTCAGAGGGGGTGGAAGGCATGTTTTCGGCTGATTCAGCAGTCATCTACGACATAAAGATGACATTGTTTCATAGGTGTATTAACATTGGAAACAACTTGTTTCCCTCAAAGAAACAAAGTGTTTCATGGCAGGAAACAAATTGTTTCCTTTTAGGATACTGTCGTGAAACAAGTTGACAAACAGCAAGTTAAGCCACATTTTTCTTCGAAAGAACCTTGATTTTTCTTCAATCATGTATAGCTGCATGTTTTTGTGTAGTCTCTATACATTCATTAAACTATTAAGAACCAATATGTTACAAAGTAAATGTAGGAATGTATAGTGTTTTTCAATTTTTCTCGTCGGAAAATTTGTTTATGTCCAACAAAAATAGTAACTTTGCTGCCGATATGAAACAGAAAGACCAAAAACCAATGACCCGTGAACAGATCTTCGCAGAGAAGGCCAAGACCTATGGCATCTGCTATAGTACGATCTGTCCTCTTCGTGAGCACTGCCTCCACAGCCTGCTCACCAGTTATAAGCCGCAAGACAGGCTCTATATCGATTGTGTCAACCTGAACAATCCCAAGATGCAGCATGAGGGCTGTCCGCTGTTTGTTAAGGATGAACCAGTCCGCATGCCCAACGGCCTCCATACCATCTATTATAATATGCCAGGTCGTATAGAGCGTTCTATCAAGAACCACCTCATCCATGCCTATTCACGCAAGCGTTACTACGAGTACCACAACGGCACCCGTCCCCTCACGCCCGATGTGGAGCGTTACGTCCGTGAGGTCATCAAAAGCTACGGCTGGACCGAGGAGCCCCAGTTCGCCGGCTACGTCGAAGATTATCTGTGGTAGGAATTTATAGCACTTCTATTCGTTTGCTCAATAATAGATGATAGTCGGTCTTCATCTCATCAGGCAGGAATGATTCGTCGATGAGAGTTTTCCACTTAGGCAGGAAGGATTTCATTCGTTCTATCATTTTGTTTGCCACTGTAGCGGGAATGCCGCTATGAGTGAAGGCAGTCATGAAGGTATTACGGTCGAAACCGCTTTTCTCGCCCCCTACAGAAAAGGTCATTGCCATCTCTTCAGTATCGTGAGGATCGGCCAACAGTACAGCCAGTAAATCATAGGCAGGAGACAGAACATATTCTCCATTCCCGTTATCTATCAGCGAGAAGTTCTTGCAGTGCATATCGGAGTTCCCGGTAATCCATGAAAACAAAACCACCTCCCAAAATCGCTGAACATCAAGCATGGGAGCTGATGAGTACTTCTTGATCGATTCTGCCAACTGCAAGTAGGTACCATAGTATTTATGCTCGGTAAGTCGGTTGGTAAGTTGGCACATGTCAAGCATGGATATCTTCTCTCCATGTCGTCCCCGATCCATTCTGAGAGTAAGATACCCCAGTTCACCATCAGCAAGCCGGACGAGAGTATGCCGAGCTGTACGGATATGAGCCGTTTCGGCCATCTTCATCGTTAAGTCTTCTAACTCTGGCAGGCATGGGTACTTGCCGCTTTGCGGTTTGAAGATATACTTACCCCAAAGGCCTACGATGGTAAATTTAGAGGGCTCATTTTTTCCACCACGATCCACATCGAGCGACATCTTAGCCTGTACGCCTGTTACAGAGGCACTGGTACGAATCACTTGTCGGGCTAGCTCCGACATATTATCACGCGTATATGGAAGAATAGGAGCCGTTTCGCTACCGAAGAACTTGCGTGCACAACTTGGGTGAAAATCCACCTGACCTTCTTCCAACTCTTTATAACAATACAAACATTTACTCATGGTCCAATGGTTTTACGCTGATGTTTCCGATGCAATCCTTGCAGCATGCCATCAAGAGCGACATCCTGTCGCGTGGATCGATTTTCCATGACGATGATGCTATATCCAAAAGCCACCCCTCAGGAATGAGTCCATCAAATACAGGGAACATCATTTCTTTATCGTACTGTTGGACGGTCAATGGCATCGTAGGACTTACAGGAATGGCATTTGGCTGCGCAACATACGCCTCGTCATAGACAAAATGGAATCCCTCTTCATCTTCAGTAAGGACACCACAGTATAAATCATTAACGTAGATCCCGGCTCGCTTCATACGCTATCATTTTTTACGGGTGCAAGACAATCGCCAAACAAAGCCAATACGTCATTTACCTTATCCATTCTCAATGTCTGCTTGCCTTGTTCAAGCTCTCTGACAAACCTGAGTCCAACACCAGCTCTCTCAGCCAATTCAACCTGGGAGAGCCCATTTTTCTTTCGCTTTTGCTTAATATATTCAGATAAAGTCATCGCAATTATACCTTAACGGGTACAAATATAGACAAATTTTCTCAAAAATATACCATATCAGGTATAAAATTAATATTATTTATGACTATTATACCCGATATGCTATATTTCAATGGCGCACGGTGAAGGGCTTGCGGTAGAATGTTATAAGTAAAAAAGGTGCCGGGTCGCGAGACTCGGCACCTCCAACTCATGGAAACCAAAGCTTTGGTTTTAAAAGAACTTGTTATTGCTTACCAACGTATGCATCGTTCTGGTCACAGAGTTTGTTTCTCAGCAACTCATCAGATGGAATAGGCATATCCATCTTGCGTTCATCGTATGTGAATGTACGAGGTGTCCAAGGATAGTTTCTCATTGATTTATAATCACTTGCATGGTTATCAATGGGGTAGTTGTGCTCGATATGGTCGGCCATATAACCAGACTTCTGCATATCAGGACGCAGACACCACTCTGAGTTGAACTCCTTACGACGCTCCTCGTTTACAGCTACCTTCCAGACAGGAGAGGTGAAGCCCTTCTTGGCCTTCAGTGAAGTGTAGTACTCCTTAGCATCAGGTACTGCAACCTTTCCTGTGTTCAGAGGAAGTGGATAGGTGGTAAACTGCTTCTCACCGTAGTTAGTAGCAATTTCATTGTAGTGTACCAAGTATCTAGTAAAGTCGAAGTCGGGTTCCAGATTACCGAATGCACGGTCACGCAGCTCATTAATTAATCCCCATGCCTCAGCATTGTCTTCACCCTGGGTCTCAAACAGACATTCAGCAAGGTCGAGCATCACGTTTGGCAGACGCTTCCAATAAATAGATATTGGAGCCCAAGGACCATAACCCCAAGAGTTTCCACTAGCTCTTGCTGTACGCCATAACTTAGTGGTCCAGATTGAAGGAGCGGGCTCACCATTCGCTAAGCAGTGATATTGTGGTGACTGAGCAAGAGGCGACATTGTTCCATCTGGATTGTATTTACCCAGTTTCTCCTGAAGATAAGGATTATAGCCATAGTTGGGTGCTGTTGTATCCACGATCTTCCAAGGGTCTTCGATTTCCTTGATACGCCCCTCAGTCTTATTACCATCGTCATCTAACATCTCGCCGTATTCCCAGCATTTTACAAGACCAGTTGCACATGAAGCATCACGGCGCTTGTCGCCCTTCTCATAGCAAGAGTACCATTCCCAAGACAGGAATTCTGTTCCCCAGCCACCGTTTTCTGTACATCCAACAAACCACTTCAGCATCATGAAGGCTGTACGGTTTTGATATTGGTTCCAGTCATCACCCTGGTCTAATACCTCAGCCCAAATACACTCAGGATTCCATGCACCAGCGGGATCCCAGTTGGCAGCGAAGCAAGGATTCAGTTTATACGGACCTTCATTCAGAATTTGGCGGTAAACAGTAATAGCCTTGTTAAGCATTTCAGACTTAGTCTCGGGGCAACGGTAAGCCTTCCACATGTAGGCATCACCAAGGAATGCTAATGCCATACCCTTGGTAGCACGACCATACTGTCCGTCCATGGGCTTCCAGTCAAGTAGTTTAGCTGCATTCTCCAAGTCCTCGATGATGAAGTCCCACATCTCTGCGTAGTCCTTTGCACGCTCCTTTTCAGGGTTGGTTGTGTATGTTTCACCCGTACGCAGCATGGGCACACGTCCGAAAGTCTGAGCCAACCATGTGTAGAAGAATGCACGGCAGGCACGAGCCTCACCTTCCAACGTACTCTTTACACTCGGAGTCAAGTTCTCAGCTTTCTCCAAACCCTCTAGGAAAGTATTACAACGTGACAGACCATGATAGGCATGGTTCCAGCCCTTATTCAACTCAGCGTTGTCAGCTGTCCACGACTGTGTCAGGAAGTCTTTGTCCCAACCAGTAGCCTGGGTATCCATTGTGGGGTGGCAACCTGTGAACAGATTCGGCTTCAGACCCCATTCTCCATCGGTATTCTGTCCACCATCTTCATTATTGTTAGGCAGCATCATATCGTAGATACCCGTCATACCCTTCTTGGCATTCTCGTCATTCTCGAACATAGCGTCCCCTGCGACCAATGTGTATTGGGGTACATCCAAGAACTTTTCATTGTTACATGATGTCAAAGCGGCGAGGCTTAAGAGACCAGCAACGATAAATATCTTATTCATTTTTTCCATAATTGCTTTACTATTTTAATGTTTAGAATGTTACATTCAGACCCATCATGAAGGTACGAGGCATCGGGTAACGACCGGTGTCAAGACCTGTGCAGAGCACACTACCCTGACCAACTTCAGGATCACCATACTTAGCATAGCCAGAGATTAATGCCAGATTCTGGACAGAGACATAGACGCGTGCACGCTCGATAGTCAGCTTCTGTGAGAATGACTTCGGCAGTGTGTAGCCAACCTGGATGTTAGAGATACGGAGGAAGTCACCATTCTTCACCCACTTGTCGCTGACACGCATATTGTAGTTCTCATCGATAATTGAAAGACGTGAGAGAGTACCTCCTGGGTTCTGCGGGCTCCAGATATCATCATAGCTATCCTGCAGAATTGCGGGGAATGTCTGATCATCAGAGCAGAAGACATTGCTCAAACGCATGGCTGAGTAAGAGAGGATCTTCTGACCTAAGACGCCGTACATATACAAACTGAAATCCCAGTCCTTATAGGTGGCATTCAGGTTCAGACCGTAGTTGAACTTCGGGAAACCGTCACCCAGGATGGTCATATCCTGTTCGTTGATTACGCCATTGCCGTCCAAATCTCTGAACTTATAGTCACCAGCTTTTGCCTTTGGTTGCAGACCAGAGTCACGAGCTGCTGCAGCCTCTGCTTCTGTCTGGAAGATGCCCTCTACCTGCCATCCGTAGAATGAACCGATAGACTCGCCTTCCATACTCATAGAGTGGTTACCCCAGTGGAAACCTGCTGCTGCTCCTACAGCACCTACGTTAGAACCGTCATTAGTAGAACCGTCGTTGGTATATGGCAGCGGAGCACCCATCTTCTTCACCTTGTTCTTCAGGGTTGAACCGTTCAGCGTAGCACCGATAGTCCAGTCCTTGTTGAGACGCTTGTTATAAGTTACGTTGAACTCAAGACCTCTATTCTCAATCTCACCATAGTTAGTGTAAACACTTGAATAACCGGTAGAAGGACGTACAGACTGGTTCAGCAGCAGATCCTTCGTGGTACGAATGAAGTAGTCGAGGGTTACGTTCAAGTCACCGTTCAACAGGCCGAAGTCAAGACCAAAGTTCAACTGCTCGTTGGTCTCCCATTTCAGACCAGTATCAACCAGCGGTGCATAAAGACCAGTATGCTTGAAACGATTACCATGCAGACCAGCCTGGGCAGGATCTGAATAGAAATTATAAGAAATACCACTTGAGCTTAAGGCTGCAATGGCGCGGCTAGAGAGGTTACCAGCATTACCAGTCTGACCCCAACCTGCACGGAGTTTCAGGTTGCTGATCCACTCCACATTCTTCATGAACGGCTCCTCAGAGATACGCCATGCAATGGCAGCTGATGGGAAAGTACCCCAACGGTTAGAAGCTGCGAAATTAGAAGAACCATCACGACGGACAGTACCCGTAATGATATAACGATCCAACAGGTTATAAACCAAACGACCATAGTAAGAAATGGTACGTGTTTCAGCGTGGAAATTACCATTACCAGTCTTCAGGTCATCCTGCAAACCAAGAGTGGTATCACGGTTGTCCTTAGAGACGAAGTCAGTTGCACTAGCACCAACGTAAGAACCCCAAGACTTGCTGACGGAGTTACCGATCATAGCGGTGATGTCATGAATCTCGTTGTTCCACTTCCAGGTCAGATAGGTCTCAACACCCATGCTGCTGCCTTGGTTCTGGTTCAGGTTGAACTGATAGCGGTTCTCACTCAAGATGGGAATTGAAGTCCATACACCGTTTACTAGGTTATAACGCTCTCTTCCACCAGTGAAGGAGTCATAGTCTGATCCCCAATGAGTGTAAGAACCGATAGAGTGGAGGTTGAAGCCATAACCGAAGTTGATGTCAGCGAATGCGCTGACAGAAGTGCGGTTGCTGCGGCTCTTACCTGCCTGTTCCATCTGAGAAGCATACATATTAGAAGAGTTCATCGTGTTTCCTTCCCAACCATCAGCAGTATCCCACATTCCAGAACCGAAAGTTCCATCAGGATTTACCAGGTTGACGTTAACCAAATTTCCAGAAGTCGGGTCAATATAGTCAAGCGTGGGAGTCATGTAGGCGAGGTCACGATGAGATGACAGGTTACCGTTGTTGTTGAAACCGGCATTTGAGCCATGGGACTCAGAATGAACATAGTTCATGTCACCACCAATCTTCAACCACTTGTTTGCCTGTACAGTGACATTTGCGCGGGCTGAAAGACGGTTGTAGTTTGAGTTCACGATCAGACCGTCGTTGTTCAGATAGCCTACAGAGAAGCTGTATTGTGCCTTCTCGTTACCACCACTGGCAGAAATACCATACTGCTGCTTGATGGCTGCACGTGTCAGCTCATCCTGCCAGTCGATATAGTTACGCTTACCATCATAAGACTCGTTCCAAACGGGGTTTACGAGCACGTTACCATCGTTGGCGCGAGCCGTACGGATGATTCCTGCAAGGGTGTCGAGACCTACAACTTTCAATTTGTAAGGAAGGGTCTGAACACCGAAGTCAGCAGTAACTTGAATATTAACCTTACCCTGTGCACCGTGCTTGGTGGTGATCATGATCACACCGTTGGCACCAGCGGCACCGTAGATAGCGGTTGCAGAGGCATCCTTCAAGACCTCGATACGCTCGATGTCACCAGGATTCAGGAAACTGGCATCTGTACCAACCTGTACACCATCTACAACGTACAGAGGATCGGCATTACCAGTAATGGTAGCGATACCACGGATACGAACGGTAGCACGACCGTCAGGAGAACCATCCTGCTGAGTCACGATTACACCAGCAGCAGCACCCTGCAGGGCCTGTGCGATGTTAACTGGAGCGCGTTTCATCATGGCCTCACGGTCAACAGTTGCAACTGATCCAGAAATATCACTCTTCTTCATGGTACCATAACCGATGACCACGACGTCGTTCAGCATCTGTGCGTCTTCTCTAAGAACGACTGTAATGTCGCTTTTACCAGCTACTTTTACTTTCTGAGTTACGTAGCCAACATAGGAAATTTCGAGAGTGGCGTTAGAGCCAGCCTCGATTGAGAACTTACCGTCGAAGTCGGTAATAGAACCCTGCTGGGTTCCACTTACTTTCACAGTCGCACCGATAATCGGTTCGCCTGCTTCATCATTCACTGTTCCCTTTACAACGTTCTGAGCCAGTGCTCCCATGGGGAACAAACAGAGCAGGAACAGAGTTACTAATGGCTTTTGCAGCGATTTAAGAATTCGATTCATACTTTAATGAGGTTTAATTGTTCATACTTAAGTATTAACTATGCCACCCCCTATTTTGGATTTTGTGAATCAGGTTCCAAAATGTAAAATGTATTGCTCTTATAACCCGAAAAGCATCGGTAACTTATGTTCCCTTCAATTAAGAATACAGTTGTTAACGTTTTACTTTTAAAGCTTACAATACAAAAATGTCTTTGCCTAAAATTATTTTCTCAAAATCGTTTGAAATATAAATATTCTTTGTTAGTTTTGCATCCTAAATGAGCAAAGCCAAGACGATAACATTGCTTGAGGCCTATGATCAGGATCTGGATCGGTTCCGGCATCGCGTGGGCAAGGATCGGAGTGAACGGTCGCTCCGGGCTATGCTACAGGGTCGAAAGTATGTGGCTGCTTTCCTCGAAGACTGGATGCATATCCACGACATCCAGCTGGCGCAGCTTATGCCTCAGTTCATCAACGACTTCAGTGTCTATCTCAGTACAGACCGTGGACTCCGAGGTGGTACCGTCTGGTTGGCTTGCCAGTTGCTCAAAGGGGTGGTCACCAGGGCGCATGTCCGTGGGCTGTTGAAGTGGAATCCCTTTGCCCAGTTTCATATTGCCAAGAACATCCGGCCAAGAGAATATCTGACGGAAGAAGAGATTGTTCAGTTGATGACGCATGATTTCAAAAAGCCTGCCCTCAGTTTCGCGCGTGACATTTTTATATTTGCAGCTTTCACCGGTTTGGCTTTTATTGACATGAAAGAGCTCAAGACGACCGACATCGTCTTTGCCAATGGCGGGAAATGGATCATATCTCGCAGACATAAAACCCAAATACCTTTCCAGGTAAAGCTGCTGACTATCCCTCAGGAAATTATCAGGCGCTACCATCAAGAAGGGGAGATGATCTTTCCACCTATGGAATATCGCACAATGGCCAAGCGCATCCACCGCATCATGGATGAGTGTGGATTCCACAAACATATCACCCTGCATTGCGCCCGACATAGTTTTGCGGTACTGGCTCTTAACAACGGGGTGCCCATCGAAAGTGTCAGTCGTATTCTTGGTCATACGAACATCACAACCACACAGATCTATGCCAAAATCACGATGCAGAAACTCGATAACGACCTCACGGCATTTGAGAAGTCGTTACACCTTATTAATAATATATAAGGGTTTTTTAGTAAATAAATGTTGTAAATATTACACTTAACGGGACTTTTTTTGTGTTTTTTTGCTGATTTCTTGTAAAATGACACTTTTTTGTGAAGAAAGTGAAAGATTTATCAAAAAAAATTTTGTTGTTTTAAAAAAAATAGCTTATCTTTGCAGACGATTCAGAATATACTTATACAACTATTTAGCATATTAACTTAAAATTGAACCAAAACGTATGAACCAAAAAAACTCATCCTAACGCCCTGCCTAGGGTCTGCCAGGCAGGCTTGAAGGCTAAGTGGAAGCTATTGCTTCTGTCTAATTCCTAATTTGTATTTATTACAAAACCAATTAACTACAGAAAAAATACTTAAGTATGAACATTTAAACCTCATTAAAGTATGAATCGAATTCTTAAATCGCTGCAAAAGCCGTTAGTAACGCTGTTCTTGCTCTGTTTGTTCCCTATGGGAGCACTGGCTCAGAACGTTGTAAAGGGAACAGTGAATGATGAAGCAGGCGAGCCGGTTATCGGTGCGACTGTGAAAGTACAAGGTACCCAGCAGGGTTCTATTACCGACTTCGACGGTAAGTTCTCAATCGAGGCTGGCTCTAACGCTACTCTCGAAATTTCGTATGTTGGCTACGTGACTCAGAAAGTAAAAGTAGCTGGAAAAAGCGACATTACAGTCGTTCTGAAGGAAGACGCTCAGATGTTGAATGACGTTGTGGTTATCGGTTATGGTACCATGAAAAAGAGCGACATCTCTGGATCTGTTGCTTCAGTCAATACTGCCGAAATGATGAAACGTGCTCCGACGAACATCGCCCAGGGTCTTCAAGGTGCCGCACCTGGTGTGATGGTAAGCATGCAGGACGGTGCTCCTGATGCTAACGCTGCCGTTCGCATCCGTGGTGTCGCCACTATTAACGGAAACGCCTCTCCTCTCTATGTGGTTGATGGTGTACAGGTCGGTACAAACGCTAACTTTGTAAACCCCTCCGATATTGAGAGTATCGAGGTGTTAAAGGATGCTTCTGCAACCGCCATCTACGGTTCTGCAGGTGCCAACGGTGTTGTAATGATCACCACTAAACATGGTACAAAGGGTACTACTTCGGTGAACATCACTGCTGACTTCGGTATTCAGACTGTTGGTAAGAGCTTTGATGTTTGTAGCGTTGATCAGTATGCAAAGAACATTCGTACCGCTCGTGCTAATGATGGCTCTAACATTTGGAATGAGATCTGGAGCGAGGCCTATGACGGCAAGCGTAAATACACCGATTGGATCGATGTTATGACCCGTACAGGCTTCAAACAGCAGTATAACGTTTCTGCTTCTGGTGGTAACGAGAAGACGCAATACAATGCATCTGTCGGTTTCCTTCGCAATAGTGGTACTGTTGTCAACACAGAGTATCAGCGTCTCAATGCCCGTGCCAATTTGAAGACCCAAGTTAACAAGTACGTTGAATTTGGCGTTGACCTGAGCTGGATGCACACTGATTCTCACGGATCTAATAGTTCCGTAGGTAACTTCGGTAACTTGTCTTCTATTCGTGACTACGCTTTCGCATGTCCTACCATGGACTTCGTAACCCGTGGTGATGCCACATACGATGGTGTTCCTGCTGGTACGTACATTTCTCCAAACGTCGTTAATCCCGACGGAACTTATGGTGAAGTGCTCTGCGGTAAAGATACCAATGATGGATTCTGGGGTTTCACCCTCGGTAACATGTATGCCAAGCAGATGGAAAAGAATGGTCGCAACCGCAGCAACCGCGCTTTGGTAAGTGCCTACTTAACCATCACTCCGCTGAAAGGATTGTCTTGGAAGACATTGGTTTCTTATGATTACGGATCAAACTCTGGCAACAACTTCTCTGGCGGCATCAAGCGTGTGAACTATTACAATGGAACAGCCATAGATGTAACACAGGGTGGTAATGCCTATGTTAATCCTAATAATAACAACGCATACGAATTTAGCGTTAACAACAGTGATTGGCAGACCCTCGATATCCAGAACACTTTAACTTACAACTGGAAGAACGACATCCACGACCTCACCGTGATGCTCGGTAATGAAGTTTCCCGTAATTATGGACAGTGGACCTCAGCAGGTGTCCGTGACTTCTGGAGCAAGGACAGCCGTAACATTTCCCTGACAAAGGATCCTAGTACTTTAAGTGCAGGCGGTGCTTTGAATCTGGAAACTCGTGGAATCTCATACTTTGGACGTCTTGCTTACGGTCTGATGAGCCGCTATAACCTGACAGCCACCATCCGTCGCGACGGTAGCTCAAACTTCGGTCAGGGTAACCGTTGGGGTACATTCCCGTCAGCTGCTGCATCATGGCGTATCTCAGAGGAGCCGTTTATGAGGGATATCGCGTGGATCAGCAACCTGAAACTCCGTTTCGGTTGGGGTCAGACCGGTAACTCTGGTGGTGCAACCGATCATGCAGTACCTGGTCTTTTAACTGAAGGTGTTAAGTACCAGTACTATGGTGCGGGCGAAGGTATGGGCACACTGAACTTCAAAACAGGTTTCTATTCTCCGCTTGTTGATACCAATCTGAAATGGGAGACCAACGAACAGTGGAACATCGGTCTTGACTTCAGTCTTCTGAATGGTGACTTGAATGTTGGCTTGGATTACTTCATCCGTACATCTAAGGACTTGCTGTTGAATCGTCAGATTCGTGCTTCACAGGGTAACACCGCCATCTATACCAACTATGGCGAGATTGAGAACAAGGGATTTGAATTCAGCATTGGCTATAACAAGCGCCTCAACGAGGATTGGACTATCAACGCCACACTGACTGGTTCTACTCTGAAGAATAAGGTCAAGAAGATGGGTGATCCTCTCTATAACACAAACTCCGACTCATCTGGCCAGGGAACTGGTGACGGCTCAAACACAGGTGCCGTAGGTGCAGCATCTGGTTATTACTGGGGCAACCACTCCATCTGTAAGGAAGGTGAGGCTGTAGGTTCATACTATGGCTATCGTGTAATCGGCATTTATAAGACAGAAGAAGATCTTGCTAAGTATCCCCACGAGACTGGTGATGCAGCTGCCAAGCTGGGTGACTACATCTATGAGGACGTTAATGGTGATGGTACACTTGACCAGAATGATATGGTCATCCTTGGTAATGGCTTTGCTGACCTGAACTTCGGTCTGAATCTTGGTGCTACCTGGAAGAATTTCGACTTCTCTCTCTATATGTATGGTGAGCTCGGCAAGAAGATATTCTCTTATTCAGCAATGCGCCTGAGCAACATGTTCTGCTCTGATGACGGTACTACACCTAACATTCTCGCAGACGTTGCTAATGATGCATGGTCTCCAGAAAACCCCAATGCGACTTACTCTCGCTTGTCAATTAAGGATACTGGTCACAACATGCGTGCATCAAGCCAGTGGGTTAAGAATGGTAACTTCCTCCGTATCTCAAATATCCAGATTGGTTATACCCTCCCACGTGAATTCGCTAAGAAGCTCTTGATTCAGAATGCTCGTGTATATCTGGGTATCTCTAACCTCGCAACTATTTCTCCGTATAATAAGTATGGAGATCCGGAAGTTGGTCAGGGTTCAGTGCTCTATACAGGTCTTGATACTGGTCGTTACCCAATGCCACGTACCTATACAATGGGTGTGAACGTTACGTTCTAATATATTATTATTTAAGACGAAATAACATAAAAGAGTTTATTATGAAAAGAAAATCAATATACGGTTTGATTGCAGGAGCACTGGTATTAACTGGAATCTCCTCCTGTGACAACGAAAAGTTCCTTGAGGTATCTCATGGCAATGTAATTCCTTCAGAGGCTATCTTTGCATCTGATGAAGCCGCTCTTGCCACGTTAACAGGATGTTATGATTTGATGCTTCCTAGCCAGGCAACAGACTTTGCTGGTAACGAGGTACACAACTCTGACCCATATAAGCCATACGTTTTCACAACCTCACACCCGACAATGGACTCTCAGGCTTCTGGTTGGGATGCAGCTTTCTGCCGTCAGGGTTGGAATGCTCAGACCACAGAGTTGCTCTCAGGTTGGCGTCATGCTTACGCTGCTATCGGGCGTTGTAACGAATATCTGGCAGGTTTGGCTACAGCTGAAGGTCTTTCAGAAGCTGTTAAAAAGACTTGTGAAGGTGAGTGCCTCGCCCTCCGCAGTTATCAGTACTTCTGGTTGGCAACTACTTTCGGACGCGTTCCCCTGTTGGAAGCTGGAGAGACGTACGTGAATACACCTACAAAGGCACGTGCTGAGTCATACGAAGCGATGTGGGACTTTATCATTAATGACTTCAAGAAAGCCACAGAACTGCTGGCATGGGAGCCTTTCCAAGGTGAGTATGGCCGTGCTACCAAGGGTATGGCTGAAGCTTACTTAGGCGATTCTTATATGTGGAAAGCATATCGTTGCCCTGACAAGGCAGCAGAGTGCTATGGTCTTGCAAAGGCTGCGCTGAAGGATGTTCTTGAGAATGGCCCATACGAGTTGAACGCTTCATTTACGACTCTGTATGATGCTGATGAGGCATGGGGTAAAGAGGCTATCTGGCAGGCTATCCTTAACGAGGGTGACCAGTGGGGCGGCTGGGACGGCAGCAAATGGTCTGGTGCCCATGGTTGGACAGGTTTCTACTACGGAGCTCCTGCCAATGGTGCATGGGGAACCTACGCTTGTTCTTATGAGTTGTATGATGCCTATGAGGATGGTGACAAGCGCCGTGACGGTTCTCTCGTCTGCGCTACCCTTCCAAAGTCAGAGTTGGAGCGTTATGGTAAATTACGTTGGCAACAGTCTTTCAAGCCAGAAGCATGGATTGCCAACGAAGCAAATAAAGGACACATTGGAACTGGTACTGTTGACATGACAGACGAAGGTAACAACAAGATTCTCTATGATCCCGATTGCCCTATCGGTTTCAATCCATTTGCTCAGGAGTTTGTAGGTTACAATACCTGCCACAGAGAGAAGGGTGATATTCAGCCAACCGTTTACTCTACCAAGCACTGGCGTAACGGACGTGGTACTCACTGGCAGGGCGATCAGTGGCTGCCCGACCACATTTACATGAAGCGTCTAGCTAACGTAATGCTCGACTATGCAGAATGCTGTTTCCGCACTGGTGAAGAAGATGAGGGCTGGGAACAAATCAACAAACTGCGTGAACGCGCATGGGGAATCAACGAGGATGGTCATGAGAAAGAACTGGCCAAAAAGTTTAATAGCTACTTCAGGAACTTGAAGACTTTCTATGGTGACGCAGACAATGGTTTTGGTCAATTTACACTTCCTGCAAATGCAGATGACTGGTATCCTATCCCATTCGGAAGCCATGGCAACACGCCCGAAGACGCTGAGACTTATTACACGATGTTAAAGGCTGAAAAGGGCTTTACTTCTGAAGTTTGGAAGGTTGCTGTCAACGAGGAGCGCCGTAAAGAGTTTAACGCAGAATGGAGCTTGAAGACCGACATGCAGAAGTCAGGTTATCTGGTTGACCATATCGAGCACAACTATCCAAAGGGCTATGGTCATGAAACAGGTATCGAACAGATTTACGAGTGGCGTACTTATCGTGGCTTTGATTTTGATGAGCGTAAAATGGATATGCCTATTCCGCAGGATGAGCTGATCAAGAACCCAGCTTGCGATCAGAATGAAGCTTATAGATAATTATAGCATGAATCTATAAAACGTGTTTATCCCCTGCTACCACAATGGCAGGGGATTTTCAACAGCACGTTTTGGTTTTGTTAGTTGGAGGTGCTGAGTCGTGAGACCCGGCACCTTTTTATTTTTTATACGATTTCAATAATAGAATTTGTATAATTGAAAAAGAATAATTACCTTTGCCGCACTGTGAATATGAAGTACAAAGACCTGTTTATCGATTTCGACGATACGCTGTACGATACCCACGGCAATTCAGTGATTGCCCTGGAAGAGACGTATGAGGCTTTCAGACTGGCAAGGTATTTTGCTGATCCGAAGGTGTTCTATGACGCTTACTGGCAGACTAACATCGACCTGTGGACACAGTATTCGAAAGGTGAGATCACCCGCGACTATCTGATCGTGGAACGGTTCCGCCGACCGTTGAGTGTGGGAGAAGGCCTAGAGGTGACAGAAAGCTACTGTCTGGAGATGAGCGACCGTTTCCTTGCGTTCTGCGCATCGAAGTCGGGAGTGGTGGATGGTGCCCACGAGCTGATGGATGACCTGCGCAGCAAAGGCTACCGGATGCACATGTGCAGCAACGGCTTCCACGAGGTGCAGTACAAGAAACTGGCATCCTGTGGGCTGAAAGACTACTTCGACACCATCATCCTGAGTGAGGATGCCGGTGTGAACAAGCCCTCGCCACTGTTCTTTGACTATGCCCTTCGACAGTCGGGGGCGCAGCGCGAGACCACCCTGATGATCGGCGACAACTTGCAGACGGACATCATGGGGGCAATGGCGGCAGGTATCGACGCACTGTTCTTCAACCGCTATCCAGAGTATGAGAAGACGACGGCTCCCACCTTCGTGGTGACGAGTCTCCTTGACATCATAAATATCTTGTAAAACAGTAAAAATCCCGATACAATGACAGACGATAAGAAAAAAAACGTGGCCTTGGTACTGTCGAGTGGCGGTGCCAGAGGACTGGCTCATATCGGTGCCATCGAGGAACTGGAGGCAAAGGGCTATCATATCACCTCTATTGCAGGCTGTTCGATGGGCGCACTCGTCGGCGGTGTCTATGCCGTAGGCAAGCTGAAGGAGTTCCGCGAGTGGATGAAGACCATCGACCGGAAAAAGATGTTAGAGCTGACGGACTTCTCGCTGTCGCTCAACCATCTGGTGAAAGGCACACGTATCATCGAGGCTATCATGGAGTTTGTGCCGGATATGGCCATTGAAGACCTGCCCATCCCCTACTGCGCCGTGGCTACCGACCTGAAAGCAGGCAAAGAGGTGGTGTTCAACAAGGGGAGCCTGTTTAAGGCGATCCGTGCCAGTATCTCCCTACCCTCCTTCTACGAGCCTGTGCAGCGTGACGACATGATCCTGATCGACGGCGGTGTCTTGAACCCCATCCCCCTGAACCGCGTCTATAGGCATGGAGGTGATATCCTGGTCGGCGTTGACGTGAGCGGTCATAACTATAAGACCCAATGGGAGGAGATGGAGAGACTGGCAGAGATACAAAAGCAGGACACGTCGCTGAAAACCAAGATTCTCGACATGCTGATACCCGACAATATCGGCTTCAACTATTACACCGTGCTTTCACGTACCACCTCGATGATGATCCGCCAGAACTCCATCCTGATGACCAAGCTGATGGCACCGGATATGCTCATTGACATCCAGATGAACCGCTACGGCACCTTTGATTTTGACAAGTCTGAGAAGCTCATTGCCATCGGACAACGGAAAGCTTCTCAGACCATCAGTAAATACGAACAGAGGAATTAGACTAATCCTCGGCAAGGGTGAAGTCGAGCTGTTTGCGCTCGAGGTTGGCTCGTGCCACCTGGATACGGATAGGATCGCCTAACTGGTACTTCGTGTGATGACGGCGACCGATGATCATAAAGTTCTTCTCGTCGAAGTCGTAGTAGTCATCACCCAGGTCGCGGATGGGGATCATACCCTCACAATGGGTCTCGTCGATCTGGGCATAGATACCATAAGACGTCAGTCCGCTGATATGGGCATCGTAGGTGTTACCGATCTTATCCGCCATAAACTCCACCATCTTGTATTTGATAGAGTCACGCTCAGCGTTCTGGGAGATCTGCTCCATATCGCTGCAGTGCTCACAATACTCCTCGTACTTCTCCTTGTTGGCAGAACGGGCACCATCCTGATACTTCGTCAGCAGACGGTGTACCATCGTGTCAGGATAACGGCGGATGGGCGAGGTGAAGTGGGTATAGTAGTCGAACGCCAATCCATAGTGACCGATATTGTGGACACTGTATTTCGCCTTCATCATCGCACGCAGGGCAACAGTCTCGATGGCGTTCTGCTCACGGGTGCCTTCGGCATCCGACATCAGGGCATTCAGCGACTTCGTGATAGCACCCTTCGTGCCACTGGTCTTCACCTTATAACCGAACTTCGCCACAAACTGGCGCAGGTTCTCGAGTTTGGCGGGATCGGGCTGGTCGTGGATACGATACGGCAGTGTCTTGGCCTTCCCACCTTTCTTCACACGACCGATCGACTCTGCCACCGTCTTATTCGCCAGCAGCATAAACTCCTCGATGAGCTTATTGGCATCCTTCGAGGTCTTGAAGTAGGCACGGATGGGCTTGCCCGTCTCGTCGATGTCAAAATGCAGCTCCTCACGGTCGAACTTCACAGAACCATTCTTGAAGCGGGCGGCACGCAGTTTCTTGGCAAGGGCATCGAGCGTAATCAACTCTAAGGCATTCTCACCTTTATACGGATTCTTCTTTGTGGCGGGGGGCGCAGGCTCACCAGTGCCATCCTTGACACCGTTATCCTCCAGGATCTGCTGTACCTCCTCATAGGCATAACGACGGTTACTCTTAATCACCGTATGAGCCAGATGCCATTTCTTGATGTTAGCCTCATCATCCATCTGGAAGATTACGCTGTAGCAGAGCTTCTCCTCATCAGGACGGAGTGAGCAGATGAAATTGCAGAGGCGCTCGGGGAGCATTGGAATGGTACGATCCACGAGATAGATGCTCGTAGCACGGGCATACGCCTCCTTGTCGATCGTGGAGCCCTCCTTCACGTAATGGCTCACATCGGCGATATGCACACCCACTTCCCACAGACCGCTGTCGAGCTTTCGGATACTCAGGGCATCGTCGAAGTCCTTAGCATCCTTGGGGTCGATGGTACAGGTGAACACATCACGGAAGTCCTCACGACGGTCGATCTCCGCCTGCGTGATGGTGGCATCGATCTTCTCCGCTGCCTCCTCCACATTCTTCGGATACTTATACGGCAGGTTATACTGGGCGAGGATGGCGTGCATCTCGGCATTGTTATCACCAGTCTTTCCAAGGATATCCACCACCGAACCGATGATGTTCTTATGCTCGCTATCGGGCCACTGCACCACTTTCACGACAGCTTTGTCATCGGTCTTACCGCCCTTCAGCTTGCGCTTGGGGATGATGATATCGTGGACGAAGGTAGCATCCTGAGCAACCAGAAACGCCATATCCTTCTCCACCCGCAAACGACCTACGATCTGGTCGTGGGCACGTTTCACGATCTCTATCACCATCGCCTCCTTGATATGCTTGTCGCGACGCGCCATATACGACACCTTCACACGGTCGCCATCCATCGCCGACATGGAGTTGCGCTCTGCCACAAACACAGGGGTACCGCCATCTTCGGGCAGGAACGAGTTACGCCCGTTCGCCTTACGACGGAACACGCCCTCCTGCACCTGGGTCTTCAGGTTCAGGCGATAGGATGTGTCGCTCACCTTTGAGAGGAAATCATCCCACGCCATCTCCTCCATGGTGTCGATGGCAAGCATCTTCAACGGATGCGTGTCAAACTTCAAGACTTTGAATATCTGCTTGAACGAGAACGTCTCGTTCGGATGATGCTGAAAGAGGTTCTGAAGCAGTTCAACAACCTGCTTCTTCCCTAATCGTTTTCCACCTTTCTTTTTTCCCATAGACTAAAATATTATAGTTTCTTTGGGGCAAAGATACAAAAAAAAGTAAAAAGGTAAAAAAGTAAAAAGGTAAAAAAAGTAAAAATCTTAATAGCGACGCTTCGGATTCTTGGGGAACCAGCCTTTCTCTACACGTTTCTTCTGCTGGAAGAGTTCACCGATCCCCCAGAGGGCTGAGGCGCCAAACACGCCTACGATAGCCGAGACAATAGTATTCTCGATAAACAGTGCTCCCGCCAGGGATGCCACTCCGATCAGGAGGTAGATGATCCAAGGGCGTGTACCCCAATAATATTCCGTCTTGATGACGATCGGGTGCCAGATGCCAATCGTCAGGAATGTGCAGATAGCTATGATAATGCCTGTAAAATACATCTTTATGCGTCTATATTTGTTTCTTTCGGGGCGCAAAGATAGTAATAATTCACCAATTATCGCCACAAATCCAACTGTTTTTAGTGATTTTAGGAAAAAATCCATATAAATGGGGATTGCAGGAACCAAAAAATCGCCGTAACTTTGCAGCCAGAAAAGGAAATACTAGGCTTATATGATACAACAAAGCATTGTAGATAAATATAATGTACCCGTACCTCGATATACGAGTTACCCGCCAGCCAACTTCTTCGGGGATTTCTCTGAGGAGGGCTATCGTGCTGCCGTACTTGCCTCTAATACAGCCATAGACAGACACCTGTCATTCTACCTGCATATCCCCTTCTGCCGCCACCTGTGCCACTACTGCGCATGCAACTCGTATGCCATGCAGAACGCAACGGTGGTAGAGACTTACGTCAAGGCACTACATCAGGAGATCGACCTGCTGTTGCCACTGCTCAACCGCGAGAGACAGGTCTCACAGATCCATTATGGGGGCGGCAGTCCGACAACACTGCAGCCCGCTGTCATCCAGTCGCTCAACCAACATATCTTAGACAGTTTCCCAAAGATTGAACGACCAGAGGTGGCGATTGAGTGCCACCCGGGCTATCTTTCGCTTGAGGACTGGAAAGGCCTGGTGGAAGCTGGCTTCTCACGTTTCAGTATCGGGATTCAGGACTTCAACGACACGGTGCTTAAAACCGTGAACCGCCGTCCGTCACAGGAGCGGTTGGAAGACATCTTCGCCGTGCTGCGCGATGGTGGTGTCAACATCAACCTTGACTTCCTCTATGGTCTGCCACACCAGACAGCAGAAAGCTTCTGCCAGTCGATAGAGAAGGCTATTGCCCTCATGCCTGACCGTCTGGTGATGTTCAGCTATGCCCATGTGCCCTGGCTGAAGAAACAGCAGCTGATCCTGGAGAAAGCAGGTCTGCCCTCAAACGAGGAGAAGAAACGGATGTTCGACGAGGCAGCCCAGTTGCTCTTGGATGCCGGTTATGTACGCGTGGGCATGGATCATTTTGTAAGACCTGACGATGAGCTTTATACGGCTCTGCAGAACGGACAGCTGCACCGTAACTTCCAGGGCTACTGCACCCGAAGAACCACTGGACAAGTCTATGCACTGGGGGTGACCGGTATCAGTCAGCTAGAAACTGCCTATGCCCAGAACACCAAGGAGATTCCGGCATATATCGAGGTGGTGGGCAATGGTCATCTCCCTATCAAGAAAGGCTATGCCCTGAGCCGTGAGGAACAGCTGGTACGCGAGGTGATCGACACCCTGATGTGCAACTATCAGGTGACACTTACCGACGAGCAACGGGCAGCCGTGAACTTCGACACAGCCCGGCTGCAGGAGATGCAGGGCGACGGCATCATCACCGTCAACGGCAACACCATCCACATGGTGCACCAGAGTTCACCCTTTGTGCGCAATGTGGCGGCCCTACTCGACCCATTAATGCAACATACTTCGAAATCATTTTCAAAACCAATATAAAGATGAAAACAGACATTGTGGTCATAGGAGCCGGACTGACGGGTCTGACTACCGCCTACCAGCTCGCCCGCAAGGGGCGACAGGTGATGGTGGTGGAACGGATGGACGTGCCCGGCGGACAGATTCAGACATATACAGAAGGGGACTTCGTGTTTGAAAGCGGCCCCAACACAGGAACCATATCCTATCCAGAGGTGGCAGAACTGATGGCCGACCTCGAGAAAGTATCTAACGGCAAGTGCCGGCTGGAAACAGCTCCCGACGCCTCGAAGCGCCGACTGATCTGGAAGGGCAACCGTTTCCACGACCTGCCGTCAGGACCTGTGAGTGCCATCACCACCCCCTTGTTTACCTTCAGCGACAAGCTGCGTATCCTTGGAGAACCCTGGCGCAAGAAGGGCGACGATCCCAATGAGTCGGTAGGTTCACTGGCGCGTCGCCGATTAGGACGGTCGTTTGTCGATTACGCCGTCAATCCCTTCCTGTCGGGTGTCTATGCCGGCAATCCCGACACGCTGGTGACCCGTTATGCCCTGCCGAAGCTCTATAACCTGGAACAGAACTATGGCAGTTTTATACGCGGTGCCATCGCCAAGGCCAAAGAACCCAAGACCGACCGCGACCGACTGGCCACGAAAAAGGTGTTCTCAGCTGTCGGCGGCCTCAGTCAGATCACCCATGCGATGGCTGACTACCTGGGCAGCAAGCGACTGGTATTAGGAGCCCAACAGGTCAATGCGATCCCTACGGATGACGGCTGGCAGGTCTCTTATCATACCAAAAAGGATGAAGACATGCAGATAGACTGTCATCAGGTGGTGACCACCTGTGGCGCATACGCCCTCCCAAAGGTTCTGCCCTTCATCGACGAAGACACCATGCGACAGGTGAACAACCTGAAATATGCCCCCGTCGTAGAGGTGAGCGTTGGTGTGAAGGATACTTTGGGCGGCGACTATCAGGCGTTCGGCGGACTGGTGCCCGGATGTGAACAGAAACAGGTGTTAGGCATCCTCTTCCCATCAGCCTGCTTTACCGGACGTGCCCCTGAAGGCGGTGCACTGTTCTCCTATTTCATCGGGGGTGTCAACCATGCAGAACTGGTGGACAAGACAGATGACGAGCTGACAGCCCTCGTTGAGGAATATTTCCACACGATGCTGAAGTTTCCTGCCAGCGCCAAGCCCGACCTCATCCGCATCTTCCGTCACCACCATGCCATCCCACAGTATGAGTTGAGTTCTGGTGAACGCTTTGAGGCAATCGAACAACTTCAAGCCCAATACAAAGGGCTGACCATTGCCGGCAACCTGCGCGACGGCATCGGTATGGCACACCGTATCAAACAGGCCACGGATATTGCAAATACACTATAACGCTTATGGACAGTATATTTCTAAAGACACTCTTCGGTAAAGAATGTGAGCGTCCACCCATCTGGCTGATGCGACAGGCTGGTCGCGTACTGCCCCGTTATCAGGAACTGAGGAAGCAGTATTCCTTTGCAGAACTGATAGCCACCCCTGAGTTGGCAGCAAAAGTAACGATGCTGCCAGTAGAAGACCTGGGGGTAGATACCGCCATCCTGTTCAGTGATATCCTCACCATCCCGATGGCGATGGGGATGGATATTGAATGGACAGAAAAAGGACCTCGGTTTGCCCATCCCTTAGCCAACTACCAGCAGCCGCTGAAACATCTGAACATACAGCCCGATAGTCTGGACTATGTGTATCGTGCCATCGACTTGGTGGTAGAACAGAGCCATGTGCCGCTGATCGGTTTCTGCGGTGCCCCACTTACCACCCTCTGCTATATGCTTCAGGGCATCAGCACAAAGTCAACCTTCCCGGAAGCCAAGAAGTTCTTCTATGAGCGACGGGAGGAGACCATGAGACTGATTGATGCCGTCACTGAATTCTCTATCGACTATGTCACCAAACAGATTGAGCATGGCATTGATGCCTTCCAACTGTTTGAGAGTCATGCCAGTCTGTTGCCTGCAGAGGTCTATGAGGAGCTGTTCCTGCCTGCCGTCTGCCGTATCACCGACGCCGTCCGCTCCATGGGCATTCCACTCATCTTCTTCCCCAAGGGACTGGGAAGCGGACTGAAGCTTATCACTCCGGATGTATGCGACTTTGTCAGCATCGACTGGCAGACACCGCTCTTAGAAGCCCGACGCATCGTGCATCCAGAGGTTGGTCTGCAGGGGAACTTCGACCCCCATCTGCTCTTTGCACCGCAGGAAGAGATCGCTCACACACTGGAATCCTACAAGCCATTCTTCAATAAATACCCCAACTGGATTGTGAACCTGGGGCACGGTGTACTGGCTGACACCCCGATTGAGAATGTGCAATTCTTTGTAGATTGGATCAAAAACGCAAATTGGAAATGATACAATACAAGTCCATCAATCATCAACAGACATCTCTGGCAGAACGCGAGGAATGCTTCAGACAGCTGCAACTACAGGAAGAGGGACCGCAGGTGTTCCTACAGACCTGTAACCGCATGGAGCTGTACTATGGCGACGGCGACGTGCCCGACGAGGTGGCACGCCATCTGTTCAGAGTGGTGTGCGGTCTGGAATCAGCCATCATTGGCGAACGCGCCGTACAGGGACAGGTAAAGGAGGCTTATCTCACCGCTCAAAAGACACAGAAGCTGCCCACCGGTCTGCATAAGTTATTCGAAAGCGCCCTACAGGTGGGCAAACGTGTACGAACTGAGACACAGATCAGTCACGGTGCGGTGAGTCACTCGCTGGCTGCCATCGAGATCATCGAACAGGAACAGGTGAACCTGCAGAATGCACGTATCACCATCATCGGTGTCAATAAACTGACCGAGGAGATCATCAAGTTCCTGCAGAACAAGAAAGCCAAACTGGTGTTTCTTGCCAACCGTACCGAGGAGAAGGCACGACGCATGGCAGAGCCTTTCGGTATTGACATCTTTCGACTGGAAGACAAGCATAACTTCCTGAAGGACACCGACATCCTGATCAGTGCCACTTCAGCCCCCGATGCCATCATTCATCCAGAAGACCTGACACCCGGACGCCCCTTGCTGGCCATCGACTTAGCCTTCCCTCGTGACATCGACCCCACTGTGGCTGACATGCCACATGTGAAGCTCTATAACCTGCACGACGTGGAGATGAAGGTGAAAGAGAACCTATCCGTCCGTGAAGATGAGGTGCAGAAGGCAGAACTGATGATAGAAGAAGCCATTGCCGAACTGCATGCCACCCTGGAGCGCCGCAAGCGTTACAGGAAAGCCATCCGCGTCACCGCACGCAGCAGCAGACTGTCGCAGCTACAGGTCAAAGAGGTGTTTGAAAGATTCCCTGACACACCCTACCGTCTGGTTACCCGACTGTCATACGGCGACAAGCATCAGAAGATCTCACTGCTGAACGGTGAGGCACCGGATGATATGTTTACACGCGAACTCGACTTAGCCCTGCTGACAGGGAAAGCCGACATCGCCATACACTCTGCCAAGGATCTGCCAGAGACACTGCATCCTGAGCTGGAAGTGATTGCCTTATATGAGGCCTTCGACAAGACCGACTCGTTGGTAAGCCGTAACCATATCCCGTTGGCCGAACTGCCTGAGGGTAGCACCATCGGTACCAGTTCACCACTGCGCAAGGCGGAGCTCCTACAGGTGCGCCCCGACCTGCAGATAGTAGGCATACGCGGCTGTATCGAAGAGCGTGTGGAACAGGTAAGAAACGGGAAGGTGGATGCCGCCATCGTGGCTACTTGCGCCCTGAAACGACTGGGTATGGAACATGAGATCACTGAGATCCTGCCTTTTGCGACCCATCCCATGCAGGGTCGACTGGCCATCACTGCCTTGAAGGGACGTGAGGATCTGAAAGCTATCTTTTCAAAGGAGAGCATCTTATGAAAACGCTTTATACAGGACTGACGGCACCAGATGCCAACTTCATCCACACCCCACTGATCGAGATCACGCCTGTGGATGACGATACAGTCCTGCGCCGTGCCGCCGACCGTATCGACAGCTACGACTATGTGCTCTATACCTCCCGGTATGCGGCAACGTATGTGGGTCCCCTGTTGACTCAAGCGAGAAAGACCGTCTCCATCGGGAATGCCACAACAGAGGCCTTGCGACGGACGGGCATAGCAGAGATAGAACAGGTAGAGCGCGATAACAGCTATGGGGTCATCGACTGGTTCAGTCGGCAGCCTCACGGTCGCGTGCTGATACCCCGTTCCAACCTGGCGCTGCCGATTATCCCAGACGGACTTAAAGCGTTGGGGTTTGAGGTGGATTGCATCACAGCGTATATCAACCGTATGCCTCAGCACCCGCAGAGAGTGGATCTTGACGAGATAGGACGCATCGTGTTTACGTCGCCGTCAACCATCGACAACTTCATACGCCTGTATGGCGGCGTGCCTGCTGACAAGGAGTTGGTGACACGAGGTCCCATTACAGAACAATATTTGCAAACAATAATAAAACGACAACAGTTATGAAACGATTCAGAGAATTCCGCAAGGATCAGGCCACTCGCGACAAGTATGCCGATGTAGCCGTCAACGTGAAGGATTTTATTTACCCTTACTTCGTCGTAGAGGGTGAGGGTGTTAAAGACGAGATCAGTACCATGCCCGGTATCTATCGCTTCTCTATCGACACATTGGTAGAGGATGTGAAGGCGTGCTATGCCCTTGGCATTGACAAGGTATTGCTCTTCGGTGTCATCGAAGACGAACTGAAGGATGAGCGGGGCTCATTAGCCTATGCGGAGGACGCACTAGTGTGCCGTGCCGTCAAAGCCATCAAGGCGGCTCAGCCAGAGGTATGTGTCATCACCGATGTGTGTCTGTGCGAATACACCAGTCACGGACACTGCGGACTGCTGCACGACCACGATGTAGAGAACGACTCCACCCTGCCCCTGTTGGCAGAGATGGCCTACGTACATGCCAAGGCCGGTGCCGACTTCGTGGCACCGTCGGCGATGATGGACGGACAGATAGAAGCCCTCGACAAACGTCTGCGTGAGGCTGGTCTGCGTGACAAGTGTAAGATCCTGGCCTACTCTGCCAAGTATGCCTCTGCCTTCTATGGTCCCTTCCGCGATGCTGCTGACTCTGCGCCTGCCTTCGGCGACCGCAAGACCTACCAGATGGACTACCGTACCCACGACCAGGGACTGGAAGAGATTGCCGCCGATATCGAGGAGGGCGCCGACTGGACAATGGTGAAGCCCGCCATGCCTTACCTCGACATGATAGCCCGTGGTGTGGAGCGTTTCCCCAACATCCCGATGGTGGCTTACCAGGTGAGTGGCGAATACTCGATGCTGAAGGCTGCTGCTAAGTTGGGCTATCTCGACGAACAGCGCGTGGTGTTTGAGAGCCTCATCGCCATCAAACGCGCCGGTGCACAGTACATCATTTCGTATTACGCTAAAGAGTACATGGAAAATTTAAAAATGTAAAAATGTAAAAATGAGAAAATGTAAAAATGTAAAAATGAGAAAATGTAAAAATGATAAAGGAAAGAGTACTATCTGAAAAGGCTTTTGAGCAGGCGCTGAAGGTGATTCCCGGCGGCGTGAACAGTCCGGTAAGGGCCCTGAAGAGCGTGGGTACCACCCCACTCTTCGTAAAGGAGGCTAAAGGGGCTTATTTCACCGATATCGATGACAATCAGATCATCGACTTCTGTATGTCATGGGGTGTCTTCATCTTAGGACATAACAACGAGCGGGTCAGTCAGGCAGCCATCGACGCCGTGGGGCGTGGCAGCAGCTACGGCATACCCACGCTGGCAGAGACAACCCTGGCAGAAAAGGTGCGAGAGGCCATCCCCTCGATGGAGCGTCTGCGCTTTGTGAACAGCGGCACCGAGGCCACGATGTCGGCCATCCGCGTGGCACGTGGCTACACTGGGCGCGACATCCTAGTGAAGTTTGAGGGTAACTATCACGGTCATGCTGACCACCTGCTGGTATCGGCAGGCTCTGGTGTTGCCACTATCTCCAACGCCTCGTCGGCCGGTGTGCCCGAGGGCTTTGTGAAATACACAGCCGTGCTGCCTTATAATGATGTGGACGCACTGCACCAGTTCTTTGCACAGCATGGCGACCAGGTGGCAGCCCTCATCCTCGAGCCGGTAGCCTGCAACATGGGTGTGGTAGTACCTACCGAAGAGTTTCTGAAAGCCACCCGCGAGGTGACTGAGAAGCATGGAGCTATCCTGATCTTCGACGAGGTGATTACCGGCTTCCGTCTGGCTCGCGGCGGTGCCCAGCAGCGCTTTGGCATCACACCCGACATGACGACAGTAGGTAAGATCGTTGGTGGTGGATTCCCTGCAGCCGCTTTTGGTGGTCGCGAGGACATCATGAAGGTGCTGGCACCAGAAGGGCCGGTCTATCAGGCAGGCACACTGAGTGGCAACCCAGTGGCTATGGCAGCAGGCATCGAGACGCTCACACAGCTGTCACGCCCTGGTTTCTATGATGAGCTGGAGGCCAAGAGCGACGCTTTCATCGCCAAACTGGAGCAGATCATTGCCGGCAAGGGCATCCAGCTGAACCGCTGCGGCTCGATGTTCACGCTGTTTTTCAACGATAGTCCTGTGCATAACTTCCAGGATACCAAACGTAGCGATCAGGATCGTTTTGCCCGTTACTTCCGCAACATGCTCAGTCGTGGCATCTATGTCAGTCCGTCGCAGTTTGAGGGCAATTTCATCAGTGAGACCCATACTCCGGAAATCCTCGACTACGTGTTGCAGAGCATAGCTGAAAGCATCCCCCGAAATTAACATCACACGTTAATTTCGGCGGTTGATGCCGTTTTTTCGAAAAAATAGTGTACCTTTGCAACCAAAATAAAGAAAAATGAAAATACTAATTACGGGTGCAAGCGGTTTTATCGGCTCATTTATCGTGGAAGAAGCCCTCAACCGAGGCTTTGAGACATGGGCTGCCGTACGCCGGAGCAGTTCGCTAGATTTCCTGCACGACGAGCGTATCCACCTCATAGAGCTCAACCTCTCATCGAAGGAGCAGCTGGTAGAACAGTTGCGAGGAAAGGGCTTCGACTACGTGGTACATGCCGCTGGAGTGACGAAATGTCTGAACAAGGCTGATTTCCGTCGCATCAACACAGAAGGCACTAAGAATCTGGTAGAAGCACTCATGGAGGTGAAGATGCCCTTGAAGCGACTGGTCTATCTGAGCAGCCTCAGCGTGTTTGGTGCCATCAAGGAGAAGATGCCCTATGAGGAGATCCGTGAAGACGACACGCCGCAGCCCAACACCGAATATGGACGCAGTAAGCTGGCTGCCGAGCAGTATCTGTCATCGTTAGGCTCAAAACTGCCTTATGTCATACTCCGTCCAACAGGTGTCTATGGTCCTCGTGAGAAAGACTATTTTATGATGGCTAAGAGCATCAAACAGCATATCGACTTTGCCGTTGGTTTCCAGCGCCAGGACATCACCTTCGTCTATGTGACCGATGTGGTGCAGGCCGTTTTCCTCGCTTTGGAGAACGGGAAGACTGGGCACAAGTATTTCCTCTCCGATGGCGAGGTCTATCAGAGTACCACCTTCAGCGATTTGATCCACAAGGAGTTAGGGCGTCCCTGGTGGCTGCGCATCACAGCGCCTACCTGGGTGTTGCGCATCCTGACATTCTTCGGCGAATATGCCGGACGTGTCAGCGGGAAGGTAACGGTACTCAACAACGACAAATACAACATCCTGAAACAGCGCAACTGGCGATGTGACATCACACCGGCCCGTGAGGAACTGGGCTACGAGCCCAAGGTGAAGCTGAAGGAAGGCGTGAGGACCACGATTGCCTGGTATAAAGAAAACAGATGGCTGTGAGGACTGAGGGATGAAAGGGTTAAAGATATTCGAAATAGAGAAAAAGCCCCATAAGGGTCTGCTCACCATTGAGTGGGTCATCTTAGGGTATTTGGTATTGACGCTGCTACTCACGTTCTTCACCTATACGAAACTCTCCCATCCTGAGGACATGATCTGGGGACGTGCGAGAATCGTGGCTACGACTGCTGCCCTCTGGGCTGTCTATCGCATGGTGCCTTGTCGTTTCACGCTTCTCTTCCGTGTCTGTCTGCAACTGCTCCTCCTCGGCTGGTGGTATTCCGAGACCTATGAGTTTAACAAGCTCTTCCCGAACCTCGACCACCTCTTCGCCAGCTACGAACAAGGGCTCTTTGGCTGTCAGCCTGCCCTACTCTTTCCACAGGCCATCGACAACCCTATCTTCAGTGAGCTGATGTATCTAGGCTATGCCTCCTATTTCCCGATGATTGCTACCGTAACACTCTTTTATTTCTTCTGGCGGTATGCAGAATTCAACCGCACGGCTTTCGTCATCCTGGGGGCGTTCTTCCTCTACTACATCATCTTTATCTTCCTGCCTGTCACGGGACCGCAATACTACTATCTGGCTGCAGGCATGGAGAATATCGCCAATGGCATCTTCCCCAATGTGAAAGACTACTTCCTGACACACGATGAGATGCTTATTATGCCTGGCAACAGCGACGGGTTCTTCTACCAGTGTATCGTCAGTGCCCACGAGGCTGGCGAACGCCCCACCGCCGCCTTCCCCAGCAGTCATGTCGGCATCGGCACCGTGCTGATGCTTCTGGCCTGGCGCGCCAAGAGCCGTCCGCTGTTCTACACCCTCCTGCCTCTCTACGTGCTGATGTGCTTTGCCACCGTCTATATCCGCGCCCATTACGCCATCGATGTCATCGCCGGCTGGCTGTCAGCCGTGGTGTTTTACATCGTGCTACAGACCTATTGGACGGTATCGAAAAGACATTATTAGCATTTTTTTAAGCTAAAAATTTGTTTGATTCAGAAATAATTCCTATCTTTGCACTCAGATTAAGTAAGGATAAGACATATTAGAAGCAAGGATTCCGACACGACAACTTTGTCGGAATTCTTTGTTTTATGTCTATCGAAGCAACGAAAAGTAAAACAATTAAAAGGTATAATTATGGCTTATATGTCACAAGAAGGCTACGACAAGCTGGTAGCCGAACTCAAACAGCTGGAGAGTGTGGAGCGTCCGAAGGCCTCTGCCGCCATTGCTGAGGCTCGTGAGAAAGGTGACCTCAGTGAGAACTCTGAGTATGATGCCGCCAAAGAGGCTCAGGCTCATTTGGAGGATAAGATCAACCGTCTGAAGATGACGATTGCCGAAGCAAAGGTTGTTGATACCTCTCGTCTCAGCACCGATGCCGTGCAGATCCTGTCGAAGGTGGAGATGACCAACCTCACCAACAAGGCCAAGATGACCTATACCATCGTGAGTGAGAGCGAGGCCAACCTCCGCGAAGGAAAGATCTCTATCAAGACCCCGATTGCACAGGGACTGCTGAACCACAAGGTGGGCGACGAGGTGGAAGTAAAGATTCCTCGTGGCACCATCAAGTTACGTATCGACAAAATTACCGTTGGATAAGCTATGGATATATTCAGTAAGATTGCTGCTGGGGAGATTCCCAGTTACAAATGTGCCGAGAATGAAGAGTTCTATGCCTTCCTCGACATCAATCCGCTGGTAAAGGGTCACACTCTGGTGATTCCCCGTCGTGAGGTGGATTACATCTTCGATCTCGACGATGATGAGCTGGCCCGTTACCAGGTGTTCGCCAAGCGCGTGGCCAAGGCTATCGGCAAGGCTTTCCCCTGTAAGAAAGTGGCTCAGGTGGTCCTGGGTCTCGAAGTGCCCCACGCCCATATCCACCTCATTCCGATGCAGTCGGAACAGGATGTGGATTTCCGTCGTGAGAAGCTACAGCTCTCAGAGGAAGAATTTAAGGAAATCGCCGCTAAGATTCGTGAAGAGTTTGTCTGATCAGACAAACTCTTCACCATATTTAATCAACACCTCGTTGGAGAATTTCTTCACCAACGCTGAGGAATCACCCCTCTTACAGATCAGCAGCACATTGTCTTTCTCCACAATGATATAGCCATCCAGTCCGCTGATCACGCCCAGACGTCCCTTAGGTAGTTTGATGATGTTATTCTTGCACTCATCGAGCTCCACCTGTGAGTCGAGCACCACATTCTCGCCATCCACCTTCTGCATGGCCTCATAGATGGCATGCCAGGTACCCAGGTCTGCCCATCCGAAGTCGCATTTCATCACATACACCCCTCCCGACTGCTCCAGGATGGCATAGTCGAGCGACAGATTGGGATAACGTGGATAGTTCTTCTCCACGTACTCCAGTTCTTCTTCCAGGGTGTAGTTAGGCATCTCCACCTTCAGGTTTCGGAGCACCTGGGGGAAGATATGCTCAAAGGTGTCTATCAGATGACGGGCATTCGAGATAAAGATACCTGTGTTCCAATAGAACTCACCGCTCTCCATAAACATCTTCGCAAAGTCGCGCTCGGGCTTCTCCGTAAACGACTTCACCATAAACACCTCAGGCTTGCAGCTCAGGTCGCCCAACTGGATATAGCCATAGCCAGGCTCAGGACGCGTCGGTTTCACGCCCATCGCCAACAGCACATTGTTCTCCGTCACATAACCCAAGCCCACACTAATGCTGTGATAGAAAGAGTCGAGGTCCAACACCAGCTGGTCAGAGGGCGTGACGATAATGTTAGCCTGAGGATCACGCCTCAGGATACGCATCGTGGCCCATGCCACACTAGGTGCCGTGTTACGATGAACCGGCTCCAGCAAGATGTTCTCCTCAGACAGCTCCGGCAACTGCTCATGTAACAGATCCAGGTATCCCTTACACGAACATATATATATATTCTCCTTGGGCAGGATCTTCGCAAAACGCTCATACGTTGTCTGCAACATCGTTTTTCCCGTTCCGAAGAAATCGATAAACTGCTTAGGATAGTTGTTTCTACTTGCGGGCCACAATCGCTGACCCCTCCCACCTGCGAGTATAACGCAAAAGTTATTCTTTTCAGTTACTTCCATGGATTAAGTCCAAACATTTTTCGACCGCGAAGGTAATCATAATCCACGATATACACAAGTATTTTTAACTTTTTTATCAGAAACCTTTGGTATTTCAAATTTTTATATTAACTTTGCACCCGCTTTAGGAGACAAACAGCGACAAAAGCTACTTGCCCAGATGGCGGAATCGGTAGACGCGCTGGTCTCAAACACCAGTGGGGCAACCCGTGCCGGTTCGACCCCGGCTCTGGGTACTTTAAGTACAAAACTCTCTGAAAGCAAAGTGCTGCAAGCTCACCGCTTGCAGCATTTTTTTATTCTCAAGTTAGAAATTTACCACGAACGAGCCGCCAAGCACGAAGTTGTTCATGTTCTTCTTGGTGCTCTGCTTGGTAGCATCCACACCATCGGGATTATAAGTCATCGTATAGGTCTTGCGGGCATAGTCGTAGTCGAGGTACAGCTTCCAGGCGTAATTGTTCTTGTAGGCATAGGTCAGCGAGGCACCCGTACCATATTTTATGGTCTTGTTACCACCGACAGTGAAATAATCCCAGGTGACATCAGACAGTGCGGCTTCCAGATTTACCTCCTGCATGACGCTCCGCCCCACCAGCATTTTGGAACCTAAGGCAAAATGCTTGGAGATCGGCAGGTTGAAATATGCGCCAAGGTCTGCGGAGAACTCTGTCAGATGATCGCTCTGAATGATGAATTCTACATCATCGAGCGTCTCGTTCTGCCATCCGTAGTCGATAATCCTGCCCCACCCTTTGATAGGCATACTGTTCAAGCGCAGACGACTGCCTACACCAACGTACTTATTGAAGAAATAAGCACCTTCGGCAGACACAGAGGTTGAAGTGCCGAATTTCAGGTTCATCACGTCCTTGTCATCATCTTCACACACCAAGCCTTGGATGGCATCCATGTCAAACTCTATATTCCTGGTTCCGAAACCCATACCCATCGAGACACTGAAGAAGTTAGGGTTCTCGATGATATTACGATCACTGTTGATGTTACCACGCAGCAGTCCCTTACCCTTGAACAGCAGGTCGCAGAGCGCATAGGCGAGCTCTCCTGAGATGATACCAATACCGGCACCAGAGAGCACATCGCTGATCCAGTGGCGGTTATTCAGCACACGCATCACACCGGTTGCCGTAGCCGTACCGTAGCCGAGCACAGAGAACCAGGGTGAGCGGGTCAGTCCGTATTCCTTATGCAGGATGGTGGCACCGACGAATGCCGTTGCCGTATGCCCTGAGGGCCAGGAGTTAGCACTTGTGCCGTCGGGACGCATCTCCCTGGTTGAATATTTGATAGTGTTGACCAGACCAGCCATGATACCATACGACAGTGCGGTGCCTGCAATCAGACGTGGCCAGTCGCTGCGACCTTCATAGCCACCCAACTTCATGCCGATGGTGGTTACCGGGCCGACGAACTGCAGATAGTCGTCGAGGTGTGTTCTGAAATTTGTGACCAGTGAGTGTTTCTGCTTCTGGCGGAAGCCATGCTTCTCGCCTTTGGCTATCCAACCAGCCACAAACAGGGGGATACCGACAAACGTCAGGTCGTCCATAAACTTATAGGGCTTCACATCGGGATTGGTCTTCTGCTTGAAGAAGCTGAAGTCCATCTTCTGCGATGGGATTGGGTTGGTATTGACGTAATAGTCGATAGCTTTCGCAGGTTGAACGGAACACCAAGACACGACGACACAAAGAACAACGCACAGAGCTCTAAAACTCTGTGTCGTTGTACCCTTGTGTGCAAAATATATCATTTCGATTAGTTTTTGTGTACAAAGGTAACATATTCCCCTCAAAATTTCCTATTTCAGAAACGCCTTCCTTCTGTTTTTGACGATTTTGAAACAATTATTGCTGATTTTGTAAGAATGATGATGCACAGGAGGGGTTACGCATCCTGGGAGTGGTGTATCCAAGCCGTTACGCTCTGACCCATACGCTGCTTGAACGCAAGACTGAAAGTGCTGTAACTACGGTAACCGCTTTCGTGAGCCAGCTGCTGAGCCGCAACGGGGCGCTGGCTGGCGACAGCCTCATGATAGAGACTGATGAAGTGGTTGATGCGGAGGTTGTTGATATAGGCATTGTATGTGATGCCCTGACGGGAGAAATACTGGCTGAGATAGAAGCGGTTGGTACCAACAACCTGAGCCAGCTGAAGAAGGCTCAAATCGTGCTGCAGGTAGAGTTTCGGGCCCACACAGCGCTCTTCCAACAACTTTTCGATATTGGAGGGGATGGCCAGGGACTTCTGCTGCTGCGGTTCCGGTTCCACCGACAGTGGCTCTTCCAGTTGCTGTTCAATGGGCGCACTCTCCAATTGGGGCAGAGTCTCTACTCGCCACAACAGGAAGAAGAACAAGGGGATTTCGATGAGCCTCACGATATAGCTAATGGTCAGACTTACACCATCGATCTCGTCGAAGGTCAATAATAACAGGACAATCAAGATCAGCACATGACTTACCCACACCTCTTTATGCTCCAGATCGGCATAATTGTCGCGCAGCCAATGCTTATATTGACGGACGGCAAACACCATATATATAGAAAAGCACAAGAAGACAGACATAAGGTAGCCAATGGCGAGTTGCAAGAAATAATCTTTGGGAAAGGCCACATTCAAGGTGAGAATTGCCGCATAGGGGATCATGGCGACTGCAAGGGGCCAGACTGGTCGCTTACGATCCTGCAGCATCGCAAACAGCGAGCCACCGATAGAGATCAGCAGTCCCACGTAGTCGATCACCGCAACCACCAACAAGAACACCGAATAGAGATCGTTGGAAAAGACGTAGAACAGAAGCCACCACACATGGCTCAGAAACGCTAAGCCAAATAAAGCGGCAGCCCAGCGGCGCAACGAAGTCGGCGGTGTGGTGCCAGGCGCGATGGCATTACCTTTGCGCAAGCAGAGGTAAAGGCAGGCGATGAGAGCCGTAAATGCTGTTCCGCCGTAAAGCACGAAAAGCAACGTGTACGCTGCAGGTAGCTGTTCGATAAACATAGATTACAACTTAAAAATTAAGGTGTTGACGGTGCAAAGATACGAACTTTCCGCAAAACCACCTAATATTTTCGCAGAAAAGACAATTGGGACGAGTTAAATATTAATCAAATTTTGAAACCTATTGGGCTACTGGAATCGGATGGCGAGCATGGTCAGGTCGTCGCTTTGTTCGGCTTTCATTGTAAACTGATGCACTGCCTCTATGACGTTGTCAACAATCTCCTGGGGTTTCAACTGTTGCTTCATGCAGTCCTCCAGCACCTTTTGAGCACGTTCAGGTCCAAATTCCTCTCTTTTCGTATTGTTTGCCTCAGTCAGTCCGTCGGTATAGAGGAAGATGGTGCTGCCAGGAGTCAGCGTGGTCTCCTGCAGGGTGAATTCCACATCCTCCAACGGACCGATGGGCTGATTGGGGTCACAATCAAGCATCGTGAGCTTATCACTTAATATATAAGGTGGATTGTGAGCTGCGTTACAATATTGCAGACGACCTGTCGTCAGGTCCAGCACCCCGAGGAAGAGGGTGAAGAACGCACAAGAGAAATTATCCTTGCTGCCAACTTCGTTGAGAGAATGTATGATGCGGGCAGGATTGCTTTCGTCGCGTGAGAAAGTCCACAACATCGAGTGGGCATACGCCATGAGCATGGCCGCGGGGGCTCCCTTGCCACAGACGTCACCCACACAGAAGTAGAGCTTCTCGTCACGAATCATGTAATCGAACAGGTCGCCTCCCATCTCACGGGCAGGTAACAGTGTGCCGTAAATCTCCACTTTATCAAAGACCTTGTGACCAAGCGGCATCATGCTCTGCTGTATCTGACTGGCCAAATGCAACTCGGAGGTGATACGATTCTTTTCTGAATTAGCCTTACGGAGTCGCTCCAACTCACGAGAGGTACGGTAATGGCTATAACCCAATGCCAACAGGCCTGAGCCTGCGATAATATTAAAAATCTTACTTAGATATGACATATTTCAATTTTTACATTTTTACATTTTTCACCACCGTCAGGACATTCTCACCCCCTGAGTGTTCGTAAGTCACTGAATCCATATACTTGATAACCATGAAGATGCCAAGTCCGCCGATCTCACGGTCTTCCAGCGGCAAGGTGAAATCGGGTTTTTCTCTTTCAAGCGGATTAAACGGCTTGCCACCATCGCGGAAACGCAGTGTGATGCTCTTGTCGTCACGCATGATTTCCACATCGAGATAATCAGAATTGGAATAATCAACAATATTCAGCACAATCTCTTCTACCACCACGTAGAGTTTTCTACATGGGTCATCCGCCGACGCCACTTCTTCATGTCTGATGATGGTATCAAGGATGTCAAGAGCCTTACCCTGAATAGGTTGAAAATGCAACCTGATCATAGCCTCAAAGCTTATTCGTTAATCATCGTCTTGTCCCAGTCTCATGGAGTAACACACCACATCGTTGTTGGCTGAGAACTCATCAAGCGACTTCTGGCTGCGTACAACTTTCTTACTGTCAACCTTCAGGAACTTGATAGAGGGGGCAAGACCGATCATCTTGAGCGTATTATAAATCTCCTTGGCACAATTCACAAATACGATTTCCGGTTTATCACCCAACCTTTGCTTGGCAAAGTAAACCACTCTAAGTCCACTACTTGAGAGTGCCATCAGCTCTGAGGCATCGAAAACAACTTTCTCAATAGTCTCACCCATAAACTTGGCGAGCTCTTCCTGCAATACTGGTGCATTGGAAGTGATAAGATCCCTGCCAAGTGTGATCATCAGTACCGTACCGTTCTTTGATACTTTAAAATCATTATTCATGTTAATTACGCATTTTACTTATTAATTGAAAAGAGCCTCGATCTCGGAATCGTGAGAGATCTCCATCTCACTGTTATCCGCATCTGATTCATCATACTGGTCATTGTACTCATTCAGATAGCGCTGGTAACCTTCCTCGATCTCGCTTTGCTTCTGCTCCAGCATCTTGTCACACTGGTCCTTTGCGGTATCGTATGCCTTCTTGAAGGCTTTCCTCGCCTCGTCGATTTCCAGAAGAGGCATCTGGGCATATACCTCTACGAGTCTGGGCTGCATTTCGGCATAAGTGACATCCAGGTTAACCTTGCACTCTTTGTGGAAAATCTTCGCAGCCTCATCCAGCAGTTTGCGGCGGTTCTTATCTACCGGCGGCATGGTATAGAGCAGATGGCTTCTCTCCTCTCCCCCCTCATGCTCTGGCTTGTCGATCTTCAGTTCCATCTTGAATTCCGGATGCGCGTCGAAGATGCCGCTGATGATCTCCTGCAGATTGTTCCGGTTCTTTGGATAGACATCGAAGGAGAAATCGTCGGGCTTCATGATGTTTGCCACCTCTTCCAGATTGTACTCCGCGTCTGCCACAAAGACCGATACGGGCATCAGGGCGGTTGGCTCTGCCTTGACGCAGAGGTTTGACAGCCGATAGTTGAACAGCATGATATAGCCATTCAGCTTTCTCGCGAGATCAGTTAACTCAAATGTAATATAATTATTCATAACTTCACTTTTCATTATTCACTATTCACTCCTTCGGGGCATCCTCCGTCTTCAGCTTCGCACTCAGGCTGCCGCCGCCACCGCCGGCACCCATGCCGTCCTGGATGTTAGGCGACTTGAACGAACTCTTTGCCTCAATGTTGTCGATGGTTGCCTTGGGAGCCTTCAGCTCGTCCTTCACCTCGGTCTTGCCGTATATCTCGGTCTTGCTGCCACCCAACGAGGCATTGCCGCCGTCGAGCTGCACCAACGCCTTGCCCTCGTCCTGCTGGATCTCCAGCGTCTTGTCGGCAAAGGCACCGATCTCTTCCGACATCACCTGCACCTTCTTCGACTTCACGTCCTTCGACTTCGCACCCACATACATCTTCTCCGACACAATGGTCATCGTACTGCCTTCCGCCAGCTTATCGTCGGTACGTTTCTCCTTCTCCACGTCCATCGACTTCATGCTGACAGCCTTGGCATTGATGCTTACGCTGCCCGTAGCCTTGCCTTCGGTATCGGTAGCCGACACATCGGTCTTCTCGGCACGGACAGACACCTTGCTTTCCGCCGTGAGGGCTTTCTCCTTCGCCTCGCCGTTCTCTATGTCGGTGTCGGTACTCTCCACGGTGAGGGTCTTCGAGTGTACGATGATGTCACCCTCCGAGGTGTAGTTCGCCTTGGTGATCTTACCTTTCTCGTCCACCTCCACGTTGGCGGAGTTTTCGGTAGATACCTCGATGGTCTTGGCACGCAGTTTGATCTTGCTGTCGTCAGTGAGCTGCTTCTCCTTATATTTCTTGTCTGCCACCTCATAATCGACAGCCTCGATGGTGATGTTCTTCGATGTCAGCTTGAAGTCGCCCTCGGCAGTAAAGGCACCCTTCTCAAGTTTACCCTTATCGTCGAACTTCAGATCAGCCGCGCCTGCCGTAGCCATCTCAATGTTCTTTGCCACAACGCTCACCCTGCCATCCTTGTTCAGCGTGCCTTCCTTATCCAAGGAAGTGATGCCTACCGTGTTTGCCGCTATCGTGACACCCGATCCCTTGTTGTCGCGCAGGTTGTTCTCGCCGTCGGCAGATGTCAGGTTGATGTTCTCACCCGTGATGTTGACGGCGGCACCCGTCGGCTTCTTCTTGAAGTCGTCGCCTTTCTTGATCTTCGACTTCTCGTCCTTGAAGCACTTCAGCCTGCGGTTGGTCTCTGCCAGCAGCGACAGGATCTCCGCATAGGCATAGGTCTCCTCGGTGATCGACATGGAGAGTGCCTCAATCTCTTCGGATGCCTTTCTGATTTCCCTATAGTTAGTACGGACATTATCGTAGTCTTTTGCCAGCTTATCCCGCTTCTCTATCAGTTCCTCCAGCTCTTTCTGCAGATCCGTGAAGGATTTCTTATGGGCACTGGCCTGTTCTTTCAGGTAGTCTTTCTGTTTCTCAGTCTCGCTGATAAGGTCCGTCAGGCGCTTCTCACGGCTCTCCGCCGTCATGGCGGCATGCACGTCGATGGTCTTGTCGGCATGGATGCGCACCCCGCTGCCGCCAGTGGGGACAGCGGGGGCAGAGAATGTCCCTGACGCGTCATCGCTCTGAATGATGATGTTACGCGCCTGACTGACCACCTCCGACAGCGATCCCACCACATGTTCCCGTCCGTCGGTGCCCGGGTCCTCGGCAATCTCACGGATGCTGGGCGCCCGGAGGTCCAGTCGTCCGCCCTCTCCGGCTCCCTCGACACCTACCTGGGTGCCGCGGACGATGACCTTGGAGCCTCCGGCAAAGAGGGTGCCGCTGCGATCTACGTTGCCGATGATGATCTCGGGTGCCGACAGCACCAGCCGCTGGGTATCGCGCACATAGCGGCCTTTCTGCAGTTCTGCCACCACGTCGAGCTTTATCTGCTGCATCTCCGCCTTGCACTTCCTGATCTCCGCCAAGTCTTTCTCTACGCTGCTCTCAAAGGTGGAGAGCTTCTTTTCCCATTCTTGAAATATATAGTCCATCTTACTCTTTTACCTTTTTACCATTACTTGATAGCCATCAGCTCTTTCTTCAGATGATCCATCGTGCCGATGTTCGAACTGCTCTCCTCATGCACGCCCTCTTTCTCGAAGTTCAGGGTCGTGTTCTCATGGTCGGAGAAGAGTATCTGACCGTCAGCCTTATCATTCCAGATGTCACGGTCAAAGGGGGATGCGAACTTCTGAAACGTTTTCTTAAACACACCCACAACACTCGCATGTAGCGTGCGCCTGTAATTGTCGTAGTTCTCGTACTTGGATTTGTCTAAGTTGAACACCGTGCGGTTCCAGTAGAATTCCTCCAGTATCCATTTTTTAGCCAGTATCTCATCTATACGGAGTCCACATCTGAAGTACTTGTCTTTCGCATTTTCTGGGTTTTCGCCCACTTTGGAGACGAAAGCGAGCAACAACTTGCGCTTGAACAACTTCTTGTTAGCCATCGCAAACTGGTCAGTTTCCGGATCAGGCTCAGATACCTTGAACAGTTCGTCTTCTTTACCATTGGCGAACGCATTCATCCAGTCATCTGTCAATTTGCACTTTTCATCCACCTTCTTGAGCGCTTCGGGACAACACTCGGCTACCCAGTCAAAATCTCCCAAATCCGGACGATCTTCATCCAGCATCTTAGTAAAATTCCTGATCTGTTTGTACACCTTGAAGGCACTCTCGCCATAGGCATCTCCATGCGTCTTCATGGCCGAGAACTTTGAAGAGAAGTCATCTACATAATCTTCTCCGTCAAAGATAAGACTCAGATTTTCAAAGCAGTCCTTATAATGCTCTTCTGTGATTACATTATCATTCCACTCATCTTGCTCTGATGCCAACTTTGCCAGATTCGGATTCTTGACATCCTTCAAGTTCGCTTCGCCCACATCTTCGTACTTTTGCCGCTTCTTGTGACCGTCTGCCCACGATGTCTCATACTCTCCATAGTATTCATCTACCTTTTCACAGATATACTTCACACAAGCGAGCATGGCCTGGAAGAAATCCTCCTGTGACTTCTTCTTGTCTTCCACCTTTGCGGCATAGCGGTCACGGCGGATGGTGGCATTACCCTTGCCTGCCTCCAGCATCAGATAGCGCTTCGACTTGAGTTTCAACGTACCATCAACGGGACGCACGAAGACCTCGATGACATGGCGGATATACGACAGGTCAAGTATAGAAGCGAACATATACTTATTGAGTTCCTCCGGGAGTGCCTCGGCGAAAACGTCCGTAAAGAATTTGCCTGCTTGGTAAGCCCCACCTTCCGGGTCGCCGAGCCCCGGGTCTTGGATATTCTTCCCCGAGATGATGTTAACCTTGTTGCCAGCCTCCAGGTTGATGTTCTTACCCTTGATGGTGACATTGCCGTTGGGCGCACTGATGGTAATGCCCGAGAAGGCATTGATTTCCACCGTGCCGAAAGGTGAGTTGATCTCGATGGCGCGCTTGTGGCTCTTCATGTCAATCTCGTACAATCCATAGCGGTCACCGATATGGATACCACCTGTCAGATCCTTGACTTGCGGCAGGAGATTGGTGAATGGCGCTCCCACTATCGTTCCCCACAATCCCAATCCCGGCGAGACTAAATTGGAAAGGAAGTTGGTGCCGCCTTCAGGGTCGGTAAAGGTGATATGATGGCCGTTGGGTGACACCATCGACATGGATACGTCTTTTCCCTGCAACTCAACGCCACGCTGACGATACATCTTTTCGTCGGGGGTAAGGATGTTCTTGGAGAATACACTTCCCACGACATAAGGACGCTCCACGTTGTCGTTCTCAAAGTTCACCAACACCTCGTCGCCTACCCTGGGACGGAAGAATGTGCCGCCACCAGGCGTAGCCATCGGGGTGACGACGCGCACCCACGGCGTAGCCATAGCGTTCACCTCCTTTTCAATCCATTCTTGCAGCTTCTTGCTTTCATCTTCCTTCTTACTCTTCTCATCAGCGGCCTTTTCCTTGTCGGCATTTGCCTTCAGCAGCGCCTTATGTTCCTTCTCATATATCTTCTTATACTTACTGATGACCGTATTATCCTCCTCAAGAACCTTATAGCCGGCACTGCCCTTCTTCTCGTCGTGCTCCTTGGCAGCCGCCTCAAAATCGGCAATCTCTGCCCTGATCTTTTTTATCTTGAGTTCCTGGATATCTTTTTCAAGCTCTTCGATCTCCTTATACCTCGGCTGAAGCAGCTCTTTACGCTCTTCTTTCGTGGCGCTTACATATTTCTTCAGCTCTTCGATATATTGTTTGGCTTTTGTCGCTTTCTTCAGAAGCTCTTCCAGCTCTTCTTTAAGGGTCAGGATCCTGATCTCCAACGCCCTGATCTTACCTTCTACCTCTTGCAGCTTTTGTCTTTCCGGACCTTTCAATGACTGCCAGGGGAAGGCAATGCGCACACGTCCCTGGAACTTCGGGTCTTCATTGTCGGTCACGAAGGCAGCCTGAGGTCCCACCTTCCGGATGACAGGCACCGGTTGCACGGGAGGAATGAACTTCTTGCCGTCATCATACCCAGGAATGGCATAGATCCTCAGCGAGCGCATACCTGAATATTTGTCGTCAGCCACCGTGCCGTATTTGTCGTAGTCACGGTTCCATGCCTCCTCGGAGATCTGCTCTATCTGGATGATGACATAGGTATCGTTGAGCCCTTTGATCTTGATCTTCTGTCCTAACTTCACGTTGATAAAGTTGGTGCCCATGTTGACACACACAATCTTCCGCTGCTGTTCCTCTTCGTGCAGAAGGATATCCTGATAGTATTTCAAGGTGGTCCATCCATCACTGTTCAGTGTACCGAACTGCACAGCTTTCTCTTCGTTGTATTGCTCGCTATTCTCTTTCACGATATCTATATACCGTGCGCCTTGACTAAGGTTATACGTGACCACCCTCAAATCAGCCAACATGGTGGGGATAGCTTCGCCTATCAGTCCTTCTACCGCAAGAAGCACAGCCATTCCACCGGCTCCGTCAAGTTCGTTGTTCAACAGGTTCTTGACGAATGGCATAATTCTCGACATCGCGATCTGGTCGGTATTGCCGTCATAGTGCAACTCACGCTTCCTATCGGTGAACTTGCCCGCATAGAGCGGGAAGATGTATTCATCCTGTGCCTGTTCGAGATTGCTCGAAGTAGCGGCGGGGAAGGCATCCGTGGGGAACCCGGTTTTCTCTTTGGCTATAGCCGAAAAATTCAGTTTGAGATATTTTTGGCCATTGTTGGATGCCGCGGCATCTGAAGACCCCTCTACAATGCCTTTTCCTTCTTTCACGCTGTCACGGGCATAGCCTCTGATTCTCAGCGGATCGACAGACCTCTCCTGTGCTGTCACCGTCACGAATGTCTCGATATTCACAAGCGGGTCGCTGTCCGGCAGACCCAGCACCAGTTTGCCGTTCTCGAAGTAGAGGTACTCTCCACAGCGGTTGGAGGTGCGCACCAGGAAGTCATAGAACGACTCATTATACTGCACCAGATAGGGGTGTATGAATTCCAGATCGGTGCCGGAAACGCTATATTTCAAATACTGTTGGCTTTTAACGTCGGTCTCTACCAAGGGAGTACCGTCAGACAGTATTCCGAAGTAGAGGCTCTCCGGCTGTAGGATTTCAGAGCCGAGCTTACGTGCCACGTATGCCTTGCTGTACTTATTGATGGTCATCAGCTTGTCCATGCTGAAGATACTCAGTTTCACATACATCTTTGTGCCATGGGTATCACTCTGCAGCTGAGGGGTCAACTCATACACATAACAGTTTTTGACAACGTTGCTTGCGACACCGTCTATCACGACGTCAAGCGTCACCTTCCTCTGTAGCAGCAGACTGCTTACGTCGTCGAACTGGGGCGCTTGAGTTGCTTGCTGGTATGTGTCGCTGGTATTGGCTTGCATGAAATCCATTTCAGCCTCTATTTGGGTGGGCTGATAGATCTTACGGTTGACCTTGATGCCGCGAAGCAACAGGTTATAGCTGTTGGTACCGTCGGAAAGTTCCAGTTGGCTCCCCTGGTTCAGTATGAGTTCCTCTGGCTGCTTGCCATCATAGGCAATGATGTCGCCGAATGTCAGTCTATAAAAAAATTGTTTTTGGTCTGATTCTGTAGCCATCGCGTCTTTTCTTTTTCTATTCCCTTGCTCCTTTATTTCGCATTTTCATCATGTTCATCATGAGCGCTCATGTTCTTGATAAACAGGTTGACAAGATGCTTCGTGAGGAAGGTATGACGCACGGCATGGCGCACCTTGTCGGCGAATGAGCCCTTGCCGTCGGACGGCTTGGCGGCCTCTGCTTCTGCCACTTCCTTCTCGCGCTTGTCAATCTTGGCACGCAGACTTTCCGAAGCGTGATTATAAAGGAACGTATAGCACGGTATGGCAGCCTTCATAATATAAGGTGTGAGGAAGGTGGTTACCACACTGGATGCCACGATGATAGGATAGACGATAGGATTGAGAACGCCCAGGCTGGCACCCAGTCCGGCGATGATGAACGAGAACTCGCCAATCTGGACGAACGAGAAGCTGGTAAGCATCGAGTCGCGCATCGTCTGACCACCCCACCAGCAACCCAAGGTGCCGAAGAGAATCATTCCGATGACAATCACCAGACTGACATAGACGATGCTAATCCAGTATTCTGCCAGGGAAGCCGGATTGATCAGCATACCCACGGAGATGAAGAAGATAGCGGCAAACACGTTCTTCAGCGGTGTCATCAGTTTCTCGATACGATGCGACTCTACGGTCTCTGCAAGGATGGAACCCATCACGAAAGCACCGAGGGCGCTGCTGAACCCTGCTTCCTCTGCCGTCAGCACCATGCCCAGGCACAGACCCAGGGCGAGGATGATCAGCGTCTCGTCGTTCAGATGTTTCTTCACCTTGCGTATCAGGGTCGGGATAATCAGTATGCCGCATACGAACCAAGCCACAAGGGTGACGACCAGATCGACAACCTTGCTTGCCAGCTCGGCTCCCTCGAACTGATGGCGGATGGCAATACTCGAGAGCAGTACCATCAGTACCACAGCCACCACGTCCTCAACGATCAGGATGCTGGTAGCTCCCTTCACGAAACGCTCCTTGCTCATGCCTGCCTCGTCGATAGCCTTCATCACGATAGTGGTGCTCGACATACAAAGCATGCCCGCCAGGAACAGGGAGTTGACCATGTCAAAATTGGCATCCCATCCCACGAGATAGCCAAAGAGCATCATGCCCGCGATAATTGTCAATGCG
>JAEEGG010001981.1_pt1 | contig 53844 bp, 48 predicted proteins | sample 9134161 | NCBI WGS metagenome assembly JAEEGG01 (sample SAMN16246543, study PRJNA631951) | gut metagenome | biome: gut microbiome; feature: rumen; material: CR-attached | host: Bos | place: Iran: Karaj | collected 2018-10 | reverse complement strand
GGGGAAGATTCCGAATCTCTCCCCCCTCCCCGGAGCCCCTCCCCTCATTCAAACGGCCAAAAGGGAGTGCCCTTTTGGATTTCCCCCTGCGGGCGGGCAGCCCGGCAGGGAAACCGTTAGCGGGAGTACACTGGGTTGTCACGTTGGAAAGATTTCGGTCTGCCCCGGGAGGGCCGAAGCCCTCCCGGGGCATGTTGTTTTGAAATGGTTCATGGTGAGAACGGACATTCACTCAGGGCAAGGAATCGTCCTATGTCCTCAATCAGAGAACCGTCCCCGCGATTGACTTTCATTTCCCAATCTGAACCGTTTTGCAGGCAATTCGAATTCTGTCACCGGAGATAAGCGAAAGCACGGTTTCAATATAGCTCGCATTATCAAACGGTAAATCATCCGGTTCAGCATACTTCTCATATTCTTCTTGTAGCTTTGGAATCAAAATGCGCTCTTTTTCGCTGATATAATAAAAACAGTCCACATTCGGCCCCGGCCCCCAAAAATCACAGGAGGTCATTTCAACCCCGATTACATCATGGAAGCTTATTTCGTAAATATGTTTATAGTCGGAACACAGGATAACAGCTTCACATGAATCACGAATGAAACGAAATGAAAGGAATAAATCATCGTGCAGATGCACATCTTTCGAGTTAATTCGTTCTGCGTTCGTTGTATCAATTAACACAATCGTCAGCCTCCCTTATATGCAAAATAGATTGTATTCCAAGGCTCTGGGACGGGTGTTCCTGCTTTCCAATGCTCTAACTCATTATGCTTCCCTAAATCTCCAGGCATCATTACATGATAATGTGACCCGTACTTAAAGTCTTCGTCCCATTCGAAAATTACCATTTTTTTAAATCCAGGAACAAACCATTTAATAATCTTTCCATTTCCACTTCCGGGAATATCTTTTCTAATCAAACCAAACGGAACAAATAGATTTGGATCTTCCGGAAAAAAATCCTGATGGCCCCTTTTTTCCTCAACCTTTTCATCTGCAATAGCAATGCTTTTAGCTTGGCTTTGCGGAAGCGCTTGTGCGTTTGCACCTTGATTCCAAGTATCGGGAAATGGATCTCGAGACGGAGCAAAAAACTCGTAAATCAATGCGAACAACCAAAGTGAGGCAATCACTCCGCCACCGCCGCCAGTGCTGCCAACAACACCTCCACCGTGGTCGCCAGTATCCGTCATCTGCAGGTTAATATTTGCCGGTATACACATATGACCATCCGGATCAGTTACATTTACCGGGTTATTCCCACAGTACGCAAACATATTGAACCCAAGGAAGCCCTGGCCGGTGGATGCGTAGGAGTCGGCGTTGAGGAAGCGCTTGACGATGGGATCATAATATCTGGACTGGAGGTAATAGAAGCCCGTCTCGGTGTCGAAGTTGGATTCGTAGGGACAATGATTGTCCGCGTTTGCGCAGCAAACAATCGCCCGGCGGGGCAATCCAACCGGGAACAATGACGGAACCCGGCCGGACTTGCCTGCGGCAAATTGCATTCGTTCCGAATGCCGGGACGCTCACCCCTGCGGGGTAAGAGCGTCCCCTACGGGGGAACGGGCAACGGGGCGCGACTCTGCGGGAGGCAAGGGCGGATATGGGCATCCGTCCCTACGGGCGGTGCGTTGGTTTGAGAAGGATTATTATGCTCGAATCAGCACAGAAAGGACGGCGCTCATTCAGGACAAGGAATCGTCCCCTGCCCTCACTGTCCTCATTAATTTGAGAGATAGAACGAAAAGCAGCAATTAAATGCCCAGGTCAAATCTTTTCTTGACGCGCTATTCTTATATCCAATCGAAAGCAAAAATCCTGTTTTAGGTAAGCACTCAATCGTAACTGCCTCCCCCAAAAGAAACCTTGAAGTAATTGAGTGGCCAATATAATAGTATATTCTTCCTTCCGTGTCCTTTAATACAGACTTCTCAAAACCAACGAGTCCTCCCCTTGTGTAGAAATTATGATGTTTAGCTTCAGCGATTGTTTCTATCACAATCGTTCGGCAAGTATACTCCTCGGTTTTTCGTTCAGAAAGAACACGAAAAAAATACACAATCAAGTGAAATTTCGCCAAACAAAGGCACAAAAACAGGCCGCTTGAAAACAATACAGAATACTCGCGTACGAATTCATTATCGCTTGAGAATGAAATAAACAAGACACATACAGATAACATTAGAGAAACAAAAACATAAATAAATAATACATTAAAGTACTTACAAACAATCCTTCGAGGTTTCAATTGCAATCGAATGCTATCTTTTGAAGTCAATTCTTACTCACTCTCTTTTCCCAATAGGATTCCCGACGACAATATAGTAGAATAAATTCCGGATTTAAAAACGAAATAATAACCCTCCACCATTTTTAGTTTCTGTGAAAAAGATGCGCCTGACCAAATTTTCAGGTTATTATTCCATCCGCCGGGTTCAATTAAACCCTCAAAAAGACGCTTCCTATCAAATCTTGGCAACTTATCAATTTCAAAAACCTTACTTGCCTCAGCAAGCTCTTTGAAACCCCATGCCACAAAGTTTGCACCACCACCATCTACTGCATAAGAAATTGCATCGTCAAAACTTGATATATCCCCTTTAATCCACTTACATACAACATTCCCTATTGCACCAGAAGCAAAAGAACTAAAAGGTCCTCCTCCAAGAGCAGCTATTCCTCCTCCGGCAGCAGATGCAAGATAGTCCTTCCAAGATGATCGAAAGGCAAACATATCCCACCCTGTTTTACCTTCTTTGTGATTATCGATAACATCACTGACATATTGGCTTGCTAAACCAATGCCAATCCCAATAACGATAGCTGTTAAAATAAACTCGCCCCTTGGGTCCTCACCGTTCACCGGGTTATTCTCACAGTACGCAAACATATTGTAGCCCAGGAAGCCCTGGCCGGTGGAGGCGTAGGAGTCCGCGTTGAGGAATCTGCCCAGGGCGGGGTCGTAATATCTGCTCTGGAGGTAATAGAACCCGGTTTCAATGGCACCGCCATACCTATGATACACCTCCGATATAAGCCTGTCAAGCGAATCATAGCCATACAGCACATAGTCGCCGTTTGCGTACGTCATCTTGGAGATCGTTCCGTTGACGTTGTACTCGTATTCAGCCAACCAAATAGCCGAATAAAGAGAGCTTGACGTATCACCGTAGGCAGCGCCAACATAAATCTTTGTGGTATTCCCCCAGGCGTCATAGTCGAAATGATAGCCCTGTCGGGTCAACGCCGTGCCGAGATAATCCTTTCGATTGAGCTGAAGCAACCGGCCTCTGCTATCATAAACATAATTCAGACTTACCGGATCGTTCCCGTTCAGGTAGTGCTGAGCCATTTGGACGAATGAAGCCGCATACATTTTAGCCCTGTGCGTCACTCTTGCTTTTTTCGATGAACATGGTATAATAGACGCATCAAACGACAGGGGGTTCCGCAATGCGCTGGGAATCATTGAAGGATAATTGCATTTTTGCCTTTTCACCTGAATTGGAAGCGATTCTTGGCGCGTTCAGTTTGCTGTGCAGTGAAACGGTGCACCATGTTTGCACAGACTTATTTGGTTCCCCGCGGATCGCGGCCTGGCGGAGGCAGTATCGGTTTTTGTTTGAGACCTACGCTGCCGTACAGGCTCTGGCTCCATCCCCCCTGGAATTTTTGCTGGATGATCTGTCTGCGGACTTCACTTTGGCAGGTCTTAGTGCCTATATCTTTTCTCTGCCGCCGGAGCAACGCCTGTTCCGGCAGGCGGAGTGGCGCTGGTTTGGCGGCACAACGCAAGAGGAGCTGCGTCTGGCTCTGACGGACGATGCTGCTCTGGATACCCTTTTTGGGCGGGTGGAGGAGCGCTGCCCCAGTTTTCTTGGAGTTTCCTCCTTTGTGCGCCAAAACGACCGCTATCTTTCGGAATTCTTTGCTTTGGCTGCGGAACTGGACACGCCGATCCTGCGGGACGCGCTCCGGGAGCAGGAACAGGCTGTGGAAGCTTTCCGGGCTCAGGTTGTAGAGAACCTGTCTTCTGCGGAACCCTTGGAATGCGCCCAAAAGCTGATGGGAAAGACCTTCCGCAACCGTGGCCCCTATGAGACCTTCTATTTCCTGCCATCCCTGCTGCTGCCCTTTGCGTCCATGCGCTTCTTCTATGACAACGGCACACCCCACAACAAGCAGATTTTGCTTTGCAGCATCCGAGAGCCGGAACGGGCACAGGAAGATACCATTGCCGCCCTCAAGGCGATGGCAGACGAAACCCGCTATCAGATCATGATGCTGCTGGCTCGGAGCGGCCCGGTGAGCGGACAGGATATTGTTCGCGCGCTCAAGCTGGCGCCGTCCACCGTATCCCATCACATGGCGGAGCTGCGGGATCGGGGACTTGTTACAGAGGAGCAGGTCAAGACCGCGAAATACTACGGCGTCTCGCGGAAAACCGTATGGGCGCTGCTGGAAGCAGTGGAACGTGATCTGAAGCTGGACGGAAGCAAAGACGAAAAACCATAGCAGACATGCAACGGCTGTCTCACAATTCTGTGAGGCAGCCGATTTTTTTCTGAAAAAGTGCTTGACAAAGTTGCTATTTCTATTATAATCTAATTCTATCAATATCGAATAATGGAGGCGATCAAATGGATACTGTGATTGAGGTCAAAGAGCTAAAGAGGACGTACGTCACCCGTCGCGGTTTTTTGAAAAAGGAAAAGCGTGTGGTTCAGGCGGTAGATGGCATTTCGTTCGAGGTACGGCGCGGCGAAATCTTCGGCCTGTTGGGGCAGAACGGCGCGGGAAAGACAACCACAATCAAGATGCTGACGACACTGCTGGCTCCCACCGCCGGGACTTGCAAGGTTCTGGGCTGCGACACCTTCGGCCAGGAAAAGCAGATTCGCAAGCGGATCAATTTCATCTTCGGTGGCGAAATGGGCGTATATCGCAGGCTCTCCGCCCGGGACAATCTTCGATACTTCTCGAACCTTTATTTGATCCCACGCAAGGAGCGGGACGTCCGAATTGAGAAGATTTTGAAGCTGGTGGATTTGGCCGACCGGGCGGACGATCTGGCGGAGACCTACTCCAAGGGCATGATCCAGCGTCTGCAAATCGCGCGTGGACTCATCAACGATCCCGAAATCTTGTTCATGGACGAGCCCACCGTGGGCCTGGATCCCTTGGGAGCAAGAATGCTTCGCGATATCATCCGTCGACTGAAGGAGCAGGGCAAAACCGTCCTGCTGACCACGCACAATCTGGCAGAAGTGGAAGAGCTCTGTGATCGGCTGATTATCATCAACAAGGGCAAGGTTGTGGCGCGGGGAACACCGGCGGAGATCAAGGGTTGCGCGCAAAGCCTGGAGGACGCCTATGTGAAGTTGATTGAGGGGGTGTCTGCATGAATCTTGCCGTTTTGTGCAGTACCATGCGGGTGCAGATGAAGCAGTCCTTTGCCCGTCCCATGTTCCGTTTCTGCCTCATTGCCAATCCCATTTTGAACACGATTCTGCTCTACGAAATGTACCGCAGCGCAGGCGAGGAAAACTTCATGGCCTACGTGGTACTTGGGGCGGGACTGATGGGGCTCTGGGGCTGCATCTGTTTTTCCTCGGCAGGGGACATCAACCGAGAGCGCTACAGCGGCACGCTTGCGCTGATCTTTGCCACTCCGGCCAGCTTTCCCGGCATCATTCTCGGAAAAATCATCGGTAATACATTGATTTCTCTTTTGACCCTGGGGATTTCGCTGCTCACAGCCGTTGTACTCTATCAGGTTCCGTTGACGCTGGGAAGCCCACTCTATTTTCTTCTGGCGCTGTTGGCAGCGGTATTGAGCTTTGTCGTCATTTCCTCGATGGTGGCCTGCCTGCTGACGCTCTCGCGTAAAACAGAATTGTACATGAACTGCATTGAGATCCCGATCAACCTGCTCTGCGGCTTCGCATTCCCGGTCTCGGTGCTGCCCGGAGCCGTGCGGGGAATCAGCCGCGCGCTCTCTCCCACCTATGCCGTGGAGCTGCTGCGCATGTCCGTTTGGGGTGTAAACGATCTGGCAGCTTTTTGGAACAAGCTGGGCATCCTGCTTGGGTTGACTGCCCTGTACGCAGTACTGTCCGGGCTGCTCTACCGCAGAATTGACCGCCGCGTTCGCATTGCGGCAACTTTGGAGGTGGCATAATGATCCGAAGGTTTTTTGAACAAGCGCAGCTCTATCACAAGGGACGCCGGGCGGCGTTTTCAGGTGAGGAATTTGCACTGATGCAGGTTGGTTATCCGCTTGTGACGTTAATTTTCTACTGTCTGATTGCGTCCTACAGCTTCAAAACCAGCAATCTGACCAGTTGGGTTATTGGCAACGCTTTCCTGCTTTGCACGGACGCCTGTGTCTTCAGCCTGGGCAATGCCTTCCGCGGCGAGCGGTATACGGGGCGGCTGCGCTCCATCATTGCCTCGCCCGGCACCAAGCTGCCGCTGATTCTGGCAAACGGTCTATATCCCGCTCTGTTTGCCGTGGTCGCCTCGGTGTGTGGCTTTCTGGTAGGGTCCCTGGTGTTCGGGGTGGACTTTTCCGGTGTGCACCTGGGTCTCGCAGCCCTGACGATTCTCTGCGGCATGGCGTCTGCGACCTGCTTTGGGCTGTTTCTGTCTGTATTTGGCTTGATGAATGACAGCATGCACCTGGTGCTGAACGTGGTCAGCTATCTGCTGATCCTCTTCACCGGTGCGGAATTTCCTGTGTCACAGCTCCCTCTGGCTGGGCGGGTAATTGCACAAATGATGCCGCTGACCAAATCGATTGCAGCCATGAACAGCTTATTCAGCCTGGAACGCGGCATATTCTGGACGCTGATTATGGCGGAGTTGGCCACCGGCGCGGCGTATGCCCTGCTGGCGCGGTTCCTGTTTGGCTTTGCGGAGCGCTGCGCCAGGCGCAACGGACAATTTGATTTATTCTGAGTGCGGAACAACGCAGAGGGGCCGCGTCAGAACTCACACATAGCCGGTACTACAGATAGCGTTTCTCATTTCTCATAGTAATCGCCTCCTTCGGTCTCAATTGCAGCCGAAGGAGGCAATCTTGTCGAATGTGCGAACGGGAAATTGTCTCAAATCAATCGGTTTTTCCCCAAAACGGAAGCGCAATGGATGTCCGGGCTTACAATTCAAGGCGCATGAGAACCAGCTCCTGCCAGTTTCCGGCTCTGTTGCGGAAGCCCTTTGGGTTTCTGCCGTATTCCACGAAGCCGTGCTTCGCGTATAGGCGGATCGCACTGTTATTTTCCGAAACGGCCTCCAACTCCAACTGGAGGAAGCCGGCCTGCCTTGCACAGTCGATGCAGGCTCTTGTGAGCACGTTTCCGATCCCGAGACCCCAGTATTCCCTCAGAATCGAGATGCCGAATTCTGCCCGGTGCCTTAGCTTGTCCCGGTCCCGCAATTTGTTGATGCCTGCGCTTCCGGCGAGCTTGCCGTCGACGAACGCAAGAATCTCAATATCCGTATCACTGTCGGCACTGGCTTGAAGCCGAGCCGCTACTTTTTCGAGATCATGCTCTGTCTCGTCCGGATACGTGGTCAGAAAGTCGGTTTCCCCGTGACATTGCATAAAATAGGCAAGGAACGCGCTTGCGTCCGCAGCTTCCGCATTTCGCAATTCACAGTTTTTTCCGTTCTTTAACTGTATAGTTTCAGAATAATGCATTCCATTCATCCTTCCGCTGATCGCGTTCCATTACAAGCTACAAACAATTATACCCGATTACGCTCCAAATGCAATAGGGGATCATACAATCCCGCCTGAGCTTTGTCATTCCGCAGGTCGGACAGCGGTCAGCCTGTGTGACGGGCGATGTTTTTCTACTGCCGCAGCCGGAAGGTTTTTGGGGCCAGGCGACGTGCGAGCAGGAGGGCGACTGCAACATACAGCAGTGAGAAGCTAATGCAGGCAAGGCCAAACAGGAGCGGCGTCATCAGCTCCCCCATCATCCTCGCCCCCTGCCAACTCACCAAATAGGTTGCGGAGGTAATGGCGGTATAGGCGGGATTCTTGGTTTGCAGCCCCGCCGTATAGGGCTGGAGCAGATAGTACAGCACCAGATAGTGGGTGGAGAAGAACACGGACAAGGCCAGGACCGTCACCGGCAGAATCAGATAATCCACGGGCTGTTCCGTGCCGCCGCAGAGCAGCATCAGCAACGGCAGACCCACAGCCAGCACAATGGCCGGGCGCAGATTGATCCGGACCAGCATCCGCAGCCGCGCCCAAAACAGAGGCAGGATCACAGAGGGCTGGCGGTAGAAGCGATAGGACAGCATACTGTAGTCGCAGTTAAAAAACAGCATCTGGGTGGTGGACTGTCCCCGATTGATATAATACATCAACATGGGAAGGTACGGAAGTGTCTTTATCAGATTCGTACTGGTTTTCTCTGCCAGATCAGGATATATCTGCGTTGCCGCAAGCAATGCGAGCAGCGCCGCTGCCGCGATACCCGCGAAAATGCGGGCGGGGCGCAGGAGCAGCCTTTTGTGCCGCTGAAAAAAGAGATCATTGAAATAGGCACAGCCCGTTTTATCGCTGGAGGCCTCCAGCACCAGCTTCTTTTGATAATGTTCCTGCGTTGTTTTTTGCACATAGGCGACTGTCACAAGTTGGTAGGGATATGACTGATAAAGCTGGCGGTATTCCCGGAAGCGGAACAGATACAGTACAGCGAAAATAGCCAGCAGCGCCAGCAGGCCGGTGAGCAGATACAAGACGATGCTCGGAATCATCCAGCCCAGAACCGGCAGACCGTATGCCAGGGCGATCAGCAGGAGCGGAATGACCAGGGCAATTTTTTGCAGCGACGGATCGGACAAATTCCTGCCCGTTTTGCGGAAAAGTGCGAGCTCTCCGGCAGACTCCACCAGCTTGCTGGCTACGACCAGCAGAGGCAGCGTCAGAATCCAGACGGCAGAAACCCGCAATTCGTCCGGCTGCAGCAAAAACGCCACCACAAAGATCCCGGCAAAGCCAAGCGCGGTTTTAAAGAGAAAATACAGATAATTGGACAGCGCGTAGCGCTTGGCGTCCATCCCCAGGAGAAACACAGCATAGTGGGAATTGGCGTCGCTTGTTGCGAAGCGATTCCAGGCAAACGCACCCGCAAGGGTCAGGAACAGAAAGAGATGCTGAAATGCCGCCGCCAGGTTTACGCCATGTTTTTCCTGGAAAAACGACATGGCCGGAAGATAGAACAGGCAGAGATACAGCAACTTTCCCAAAAAGAAAGTCAGCAGTTCCCAAATCACAGCCAGCACCAGCGCAAAGCTTTTCAAGCCAGCGATCTGGTATGGAGCGGCGGGAAACAGCTTGCCCAAAAGCGGGATCCGTTTCAGCCAGTACAGAATACCGTTGACCCGATAGCTGATGCGCAGGCGGGTAGAGATCCAAAATGCCTCAAACATTCTGCTCCTCCTTCAGGGCAGCGATGATCCTGTCCTTGTAGGCTGCGTCGTCCAGCTGCTCCCGGTTCACCGGGGCCAGGACGCCGTTGTGCAGGATCACGATTTCATCGCAGAGATCCAGGGCCAACTCCATAATATGGGTGGAGAGGATGGTGATATGGTCTGCTCTGCGGCGGCGCAGGAGCTGCTTCATCTCCTCGGCCACGACCACGTCGAGGGATGTCAGCGGCTCGTCCAGCAACAGGACGGGCGGATCGGCAACAAACTGGATGAGCATCTGCATCTTGTTTTTCATGCCGTGGGAGAAGTCCTTCAGCAGCTTGCCCCGGTCCGCCGGGTCGATCTGCATATAGTCCAGGTAATCGTCCGGATCCTGGGGCTTGTGGATCTTGCCCCGGTTGATTTCCAGGAAGAACTTCAAAAACTCCCGGGCGGTCAGAAAATCCGGCACAATGGGCGTGGAGAGCACATAGCCCAGATCCTCCGCGGCAAGGGGTCGCTCCGTACCGTTTCCTCCCCGGAGCATCACGCTTCCCCCGTCCGGCTTCAAGTCCTCGTTGAGGCAGTTGAAGAGGGTGGTCTTGCCGGCGCCGTTACGTCCCAGCAGGCCGTAAATGTGCCCCGTTTCAAAGGTAAAGGAAGCGCCGCGCAGCACCTCCTGCTTGTCAAAGGATTTTTTCAGATCAGACAGTATCAGCTGCACAGAATAACAGCCACCTTTCTTTCGATGCCAGCCTGTGTTTCTGCTGCATCGGTTTCCCAGCAGTATAACACACAGAACTCATTTTTTCAAGTATTATCCCCCCCAACTTACGATTCTGCAGGATCATACAATCCCGCCTGAGCTTTGCGTCAAGAAAGCGGCGGAATGAAATTAAACGCGATTGTGGTTTAGAAGAAGCAGGACAATCGGCAATATATATTTTTCCATCGGAAAAATGTCAGTGGAGTTGATATTTTTCCGATGAACATTGACTTTTTTCTGCTTGCGGTTATAATAAGAGTAGAAGACATGCAAGGAGGCGGTACGATGTCTGACTGGATTACTGTGAAAGAGGCTGCCGCGCGCTGGGGATTGCAGGAGCGCAGTGTAACAGGCATATGCAGAAGCGGGAAAATTGTGGGAGCGCATAAAGAGGGCGGAATCTGGTTTATCCCAGAGAACGCTGAAAAACCGGCTGACAGACGGGTGCGCAGCGGCGCTTATCTACAGAAAAAAGAAAAAATCCGGAAGCCGCTGCCCGTAGGCATTTCAGACTACCGGATTGCCTCGACACAATACTATTATGTGGATAAGACCATGCTGATCAAGGACTTCATCGATGACAGACCTATGGTCTCCCTTTTCACGCGGCCTCGACGGTTCGGAAAAACGCTGAACATGGATATGCTGCGTACCTTCTTTGAAAAGACAGACGAGGATACCTCTGTCTATTTTAAGGACAAAGCGATCTGGAAGCAGGGAGAGGTTTATCGAAGCTACCAAGGAAAGTATCCTGTGATTTTTGTCACGTTCAAGGACGTCAAATACAAAAACTGGGATGATACGCTGGAGAAGCTGGCAGAGATCATAGGCAGCGAGTTTGCAAGGCATTCAGAGCTTCAGACATCCGATGCCTGCAATGAAGTAGACAAAGGGAGTTTCCGTCGGATTATGGAGCGAAAAGCGTCCGAAACGGAGCTCTCCGGCGCCTTCCTCTTACTGACCCGAATGCTCCATGCACATCACAAGATCCCGCCGATCATCATTATCGACGAATACGATACTCCGATTCAGCAAGGCCATACTCGGGACTTCTACGATCAGATCATTTCTTTCATGCGGAACTTATTTTCCGGTGGTTTCAAGGACAATAAAGATCTGTCTTTTGGCTTTCTCACCGGTATTCTCCGCGTTGCAAGGGAAAGCATCTTCAGCGGCTTAAATAATCTTGCCATCAATTCTATCCTTGACGATAAGTACAGTTCCTATTTTGGCTTTACCAAAGAGGAAGTCAGGGTCATGACGGAATACTACCATGCAGAGGACAAATATAACGATCTTCTCGCATGGTATGATGGTTATCGCTTCGGCGACACGGAAATTTTCAATCCCTGGTCTGTCATCAACTATTTTCGCAATAACTGCAAACCGGGCGCATATTGGCAGTCCACAGGAAGCAACGAAATTATTGGAGAGGTCCTGGCAGAAGCCGGACCGGAGATTTACGAAAATCTTCAATTGCTTCTGCAAGGCCAATCTTTCCTGACGAATATTGAAACCGGTGTTGTATACCCGGAAATACGCAAGAATCCCTCCACGGTCTATGGGTTCCTCCTGGTAGCTGGGTATCTGAGGCAGCAATCTGTTGACCCTTCCTTCATCAACGGCTACATGTGTGAGCTTTCCTTGCCCAACCGGGAGATCGCCCTTGTTTATAAAAAAGAGGTCCTGGATCACCTGGTGAATTTCATTCCGTCCTCCACAGCCATTTCCATTCAGGAAGCAATCTACACTGGGAATACCGAAAAACTGCAAGCAACGATTCGACAGCTCCTGCTTCAAACAGTCAGTTTCTACGACACGGCCGGAGAGAATTTCTATCACGGGCTTATCCTCGGCCTCTGTGCCATCATGGATTCCCGGTTTGAGATTCGCTCAAACCGGGAATCCGGTGAGGGACGATATGATATTCAGCTAAAGCCGCGGATTGCCTCGCTTCCGGGTATTCTGATTGAATTGAAAGCAGCTAAGACGGGAGATGGAACAGATCTGAAGGCTTTTGCGCAAGCAGCTCTGGATCAAATTGAGGAAAAGCAATACGCAATCGAACTTCAAGCAAATGGTGTTTCAAGTATTCTAAAATATGGCGTCGCGTTCCGGGGAAAAGAGGTAGAAATCTGTGCTGCCCTTGGGAAATGATCTGGTGAGAGAGCGCATTTCGGTAACATGTAGCTAAGGTTATACAAGGTGTGCAATGGATATTCCCATGGATATTTTTTTCGGGACTCTCGAAAAACCCAGGAAAAACAAGGGTTTTTGAATGGTATGATATCGTCCTGCAAAACCGTCATTCACCAGTTCAAATCTGGTCGTCACCTCCAAAAACTCCAATTGCGTTTGCAGATAGATTTGCAGATAGAATAATCCAACCTTAGAACCGTAGCCCGCCGCGTCAATCTCCAATGGTGAGAAGAACATCCCCGCAATGTCCATTCTGCTTCTGGTTTTCTTGGGATCAAAAACAGTGAAATCGGACTCTGTCCCAGGATATACTTGCAGTGGATTCCCGTCCTGGTCAACGATCTTACTCGGGGTATTTGGTTGAAATTTTGGATCATACCTCTTGACAGCGTCAAACAAATCTGCTACAGTATTGATAGCATTTGACGTAGCCAGATGGGAGCTAAGGGATTTCCCTGAACTCTGCCAGCTATGTTAAATGCTTTTTCTATGTTTTGCAGGTTGTAAGCCCTTTTTGTTGTGTCCGGTGCTGCTGGATTATTCATTTCTTCAACAATGAGCTTTAGCACTTCCGGTCCGTTTCCAATATCTGCAACAAAGTACTGCGATCGGGCACCCCGGCAAAAAATTCTTAAAAAACTTCTTGACTCTCACACTGTGGCAGGCATTACAATGACCGTGAGCTCAACAGAAATCAGCACCAGGAGGTACCGCCATGCTGAAAATCGGTGAATTTTCAAAACTGTCCAGAGTCAGTGTCAGGATGCTGCGCCACTACGACGAGATCGGCCTGTTAAAGCCCGCCGAGATCGACCGCTTCACGGATTACCGCTATTACCGGGAGGATCAGCTTCCCAGGGCAGGCCGGATTGCCGCCTTGAAGGAACTGGGCTTTTCCCTGGCGGATATCGTGAAAATCCTGGAGATCTACGGCGACCGGGAACAGATGGAGGCGTTCTTTTCCGCACGGCAGCAGGAGCTGGAGGCCTTGTCTGCGGAAACGGCCCGCAAGCTGGCACTTCTGGACGCAGCCCGAAAACGGCTGAGAAAGGAAGAAAACATGAACTATAACGTCACTGTTAAAACCATTCCAGAGCGCTACGCCGCCACCGTTCACATGACCATTCCCCACTACGAGGACGAGGGAATGGTCTGGGGAATTCTGATGCAGGAGACCTGCCGGATGAACCTGACGGAGGCAGACCCCTGCCTCTGCGCCGTATCCTTCTTTGACCAGGAATTCAAGGAAGAAAACGTGGAGCTGATGGCCTGGAAGACCGTGAAGGGGCAGTACCCAGACACGGAGCACGTTAAGTTCCGCACGCTCCCGGCGGAAACCGTGGCAAGCTGCACCTACAAGGGCAGCTACACCCTGATCACGGAGGTCTACGCCGCCGTGATTTCCTGGATGGAGGCCAACGGTTATGAGCCCGCCGGCCCCATGTTCAACATCTATCACGTCAGCCCCCACGAGACCCAAAACCCGGATGAATTCGTGACGGAGGTCTGTTATCCGGTGAAGAAGAAGTAAAAATCCAGGAAACCTCTTTTGCCTGCGCGGCAAAAGAGGTTTCCTGTTGCACCCAAGCCTTCCCCCCCCAGGGGGGAAGATGTCCGCGAAGCGGACGGATGAGGGGCCGACCGACGCACCGCCTGATGCGGCGCGGGCAATCTGCTCGCCCTTCCCGCTGTATACGTCGGCAAAGAGCGCTTCCTTCCCTTACTGTGTATGATAAAACCGAATCGTAAAGACCGTGCCGCTGGTGGAGCGGTTGGCGGCCTTCAAGCTGCCGTCCTGGGCGGAGATCACCTTTTTGGTAAAGGCGAGGCCGATGCCGAAGCCGTTCTTGGTGTATTCCGTGGCCCGGCGGAAGCGCTCGAAGATATAGGCCAGCTCCGCCTCCGGGATGCCCTCGCCGGTGTCGGCGATGGTAATGGCGGTGGATCCGGCATTTTCCTTGGCGGTGACGGTGACCGTGCCCCCGGGGGGCGTGTGCTCGATGGCGTTTTTCAGCAGGTTGACCAGGGCCTCGGCGGTATAGCGGAGGTCGCCGACGAAGCCGGGCTCGCCCTTCAGATCGCTTTGAATCTCCACGCCCTTCAGCTCCGCGGTCACGGAGACCGTTTCTACGGCCCGGTCGATGAGGGCCCGGCAGGAGACCGGCTCCCTGGCGAAGCGCACCGCGTCCGTCTCGATCCGGGAGAGGCTCAGCATGGTCTCGATCAGCCATTTCATCCGGGAGAGCAGCTCGTACAGCTCCCGCAGATAGTCCATGCGCTCCGCTTCCGACTGGCCGGGACTGCCCATCAGACCCAGGATCATCATCACGGAGGTCAGCGGCGTGCGCAGCTGGTGGGAGATGTCCTCCAGGGCCTCCTTGGCAAACTGTTTTTCCTTCCGCAGGGCTGTGTTCTGCTCCCGGAGGCGGACGGTCATTTTGTGGATCTCCGCAGCCAGGACGCTCAGCTCGCCCTCCCGGTACTCGTCAAAGTCGATCCGATCCTCTCCCCGGAGGATGCGGTCGATCTCGTCACAGAGCCGTTTTGCCGTTTGCCGACGCTTGTACAGCTGGGCCTCATAGAGCCCGAAGAGCAGCCCGGAAAACAGGATCAAAACAGCGGCGCAGGGCAGGCTGAAAATGGCGCAGATACCTGCGGCGGCCCCGGTCAGCAGCCAATGGAACAGGCGGCGGGCTTTGTCGTTCATCCGTCCACCGCCTTATAGCCCAGGCCCCGGACAGTCAGAATGATCCGGGGGTTCTGGGGGTCGTCCTCGATTTTCTCCCGCAGCCGCCGGATGTAGACGCTCAGGGTGTTGTCGGTGACGAACTCCCGGGTCAGGGCCCACAGCTCCTCGGCGATCCGGTCCCGGGAGAGCATCTGGTTCTTGTTGGAGAAGAACACCAGCAGCAGGCGGTATTCCAGGGCGGACACGGCGAGCTCCTGGCCATTTTTGAGCACCAGGGCCTTGATGGGGTCCACCGTCACGCCGCCGCATTGGAGCAGGGGAGAGAACTTCTGCTGCCGCCGCATGACGTTCTTCATCCGGGCCAGCAGCTCCCGGGTGCCGAAGGGCTTGCCGATATAGTCGTCCGCTCCCATCTCAAAGCCGGCCACCGTGCAGGCCTCGTCCGCCGAGGCCGTGATGAAGATCACCGGCGTGTCGCTCTCCTTTTTGATGGCGGCGCAGACAGAATAGCCGCTGCCGTCCCGGAGGGAGACGTCCAGCAGCACGCAGTCGTACTTGTTCTCCGCGAACAGCCGCAGGCCCTCCCGCTGTCCGTCGGCATGGGACGTGGCGTAGCCCTCGGAATTGAGAAAGCGCATCAAAATCGCGGCAAGCTGCTCGTCGTCCTCAATCAGCAGAATATTGGGCATGATCCCACCTCCCATCGCAGTTTATCATAGCATATCCAGGATCTTTTCCAGCTGAGCCTTGTCTGGCTTCCGCCCGTCCATGAGAATGGGCAGCACGATGTTCTCCTCCGCGGTCAGCACCGGGTTCAGGTTGTAGAACTGATAGATCAGTCCCACCTGCCGCCGGCGGAAGATGGCCAGCTCTTTTTTGTTGTGGGCGAACACGTCCTGGCCGTCCAGCCAGATCTTGCCGGAGGTCGGCCGATCCACCGCGCCGATGAGATGCAGCAGGGTGGATTTGCCGGAGCCGCTGGCACCCACGATGGCCACCATCTGTCCCTTGGGCACGGTGAACGATACCTCGTCCACGGCCTTGACCTCGTTTTCTCCCTTGTCGTAGACCTTGCAAAGCTTTTCCACTTTTAACAGTTCCATATCTTCTCCTCCGAATGCCCCGGATCCACGATCCGGAATGATCTGAGCCTATCATAGCACGGCTTTCTGACAATTTCATTATCCGAATCTTACAATTTTGTCACCCGGCGGAATGATGCGTTGCCATTTCGCCGGAAATCGAGTATAATAAAACAAAAAAACGGGGAGGCGGGCAGCTTGAACAAAATACGGATCACCATGATACAGGCCCTTCTGCGGGGAAGCGCAGAGGAACGGGGCGCCCGGGTGCGGGAGCTGGTGGGGCAGGCCGCGGCCCAAAGGGCGGATCTGGTGACCCTGCCGGAGATCTGGAACGGGCCCTATCAGCAGGATCTGTTCCCCGACTTTGCCGAGCCACGCTTCGGCTCCTCGTGGCAGCTGCTCTCCCATCTGGCCGCCCAATACGGGATCTGGCTCTCCGGCGGCTCCATCGCGGAGCGGGAGGATGGAAAGGTCTACAATACCGCCTACGTCTTCGACCGCAGCGGCAATGAGGTCGCCCGGCACCGGAAAATGCACCTGTTCGATATCAACGTCACCGGCGGCCAGCACTTTATGGAATCCCAGACCCTGAGCGCAGGCAGTCAGGTGACGGTGTTTGACACGGAGTTCTGCAAAATGGGCCTGTGCATCTGCTACGACGCCCGCTTTCCGGAGCTGTTCCGGCTGATGGTGGATGGGGGCGCAAAGCTGATCCTGGTGCCTGCGGCCTTCAATATGACCACCGGCCCGGCCCACTGGGAACTGCTGTTCCGCCAGCGGGCGGTGGACAACCAGGTCTTCTGTGTGGGAACCTCCCCGGCCAGGGACGAGGCGGCCAGCTATCACGCCTGGGGCCACTCCATCGTAACGGATCCCTGGGGTCGGATCGTGACGCAGATGGAGGAAGGGGAGGAGCTCCGTACCGTGGAGCTGGATCTGGAGCTGGCGGATCAGATCCGCGCCCAGCTGCCCCTCCTGTCCCACCGCAGAAAGGACGTCTACCGCCTGGAGCAGACCGTTTGAGGAAGCATACAAAGGAGGCTCGACCATGCTTGAAGTGATACACTACACCAAACGCTACGGCAATACCCTTGCCTGCGACGACTTAAGCTTTTCGCTGCCGGACGGCAGCATCACGGTGCTGCTGGGGCCCAACGGCGCGGGGAAGTCCACGCTGATGAAGGGCATCACCGGCTTCCTGCGCTTTGAGGGGCAGATCCGCATCAACGGGATGCCCAACACGGAGCTGGCAAGCCGCCGCATCCTGGGCTACATTCCGGAGATCCCGTCCTTCTATCCGAATCTCACCGTGGCGGAGCACGTGGAGTTCGTGGCCCGTGCCTACCGTCTGCAGGACTACCGGGCCCGGGCGGACGCGCTGTTGGAGCGCTTTTCTCTGACGGAGCACCGGAAAAAGCTGGGCTCCGCCCTTTCCAAGGGCATGGCCCAGAAGCTGAGCATCTGCCTGGGCCTGTTCACCCAGCCCTCGGTGCTGCTGCTGGACGAGCCCTTCATCGGTCTGGATCCCCACGCCATCAAGGAGCTCAAACGGTTGATGGAGGAGCTGCGGGCCCAGGGCGCGACGCTGCTGGTCAGCACCCATATCATCGAATCGGTGGATATGCTGTGGGATCGGGCCATCATCATGCAGAAGGGGAGCATCCGCAGGACGCTGACCCGCCGGGAGCTGGAGCAGGGCGGCGCCTCCCTGGAGGAGCTGTTCTTTGCGATCACGGAAGGCGAAGCGGCCCAGACGGAAGCATAGGAGGGCCGGGCCATGCGGATGTTTTTCTATTTCTTCTTCCATTCCGCCTGGAATCAGCTGCGCTCCTTCCTCCGCACCTGGGCCTTCTATCTGTTTCTCGGGCTGGTCGGACTCGGGGGGATCCTCTGGTACGGCCTGCGCTGGTATCTCCACCGGCTGGCGGAGTCCAACAGCGAGCTGCCCACGAATATGGAGGAGATCCTCAAGGCCACCCACATGACGGGCCTGGATCTGGTGGAGTTGGCCTTCGGCCTGCTGATCCTGGGCCTGCTGGCGGTGCAGATCATCGGAGCGGAGCGGAGCGTTTCCACCCTTTTTAAGCACGCGGACGTGAACCTGCTCTTTGCCAGCGACCTGCCCCCTCAGCGGGTGCTGGCCTTCCGGGTGGGGAACACCCTGGAGCTGCCCATCCTGGCGGGCCTGCTGCTGGCGATCCGCCTGCCCTTCCTGGCGGCAAAATACGGGCTGGGCCTCTATGGGGCCCTGTCGATCCTGCTGGCCTGGTTTCTGACCCTCTGCTTCTCGGCCCTGCTGAAGATTCTGATCTACGAGCTGGGCAGCCGTCATCCCTTCTTCCACCGGAACCTGCGCTGGTTCGTCATCGCCCTGCTGGCGGCGGTTGGCTACGCCTTCTACCGGACTTACCAGGTCACCCTGGACGCCAACGGGCAGAAGGACTTCTTTCTGACGGCCCGGGCCTTTTTCAACGCCCCGGCGACCCGCTGGATCCCTGTCTGGGGCTGGGGCAAGGGCATCATGCGCTACGCCCTGGACGGGAACGCGGCCTTCTCGGTCAGCCTGCTCTGCGTCAGCATTTCTCTGATCTGCGTTCTGATCCTGATCGTCCGGCGTCTGCCTGCGGACTACTACGAGCAGACCCTGCGCTCCGCCCAGGAGATCTCCCAGCTCTATGAGGCGGTGAACGCCGAGGGCGCGGCCCTGCTGATCACCCGCACCAAGGAGCGGACGGTGACCTGGGACGGCTTCCGCCACGGCTGGGGCAGCAGCGTCTATTTCTTCCGGGTCTTCCACAACCGCCTCCGGAACTCCCGCTATTTCATCTCCAAAACCATGGTCACCTATTGCTTCGCGGCCCTGGCGGGGGGACTCTACGTCCGGTATTTCATGGAAAAGCCCATCGACTACATCCCGGTTCTGGTGCTGGCGGGCATGGTGTTCTTCCGCACCATCGTCTCTCCCGTGACGGAGGATATCCGCAAGGATAGCTTCCGGCTCCAGCCGGAGCCTGTCTGGGCCAAGCTGTTCTACTCCCTCCTGGGCGGCAGCTGCAACTGCGGGCTGGACGTGTTTCTGCCCCTGATGATCGGCAGCGCGGCGGCGGGCTTCTCGCCCCTGCGGGGCCTGCTGTACCTGCCCATGCTCATGTCCCTGGACTTCTTCGCCAGCGCCTCCGGGGTGTTCACAGACGTGTCCATCCCGCCCTCGGTGGGGGTGAACTTCAAGCAGGTGATCCAGATCATCTTCCTGTACGTGGGCATTATCTTTGACGGCGTGGTGCTGAGCTACGGCATCAACAACGGCCACAGCACCGCGGGCTTTGTGCTGATGACCCTGCTGGATCTGCTCTTCGGCGGGATGTTCCTGGGCCTCACCGGGGTGTGGCTCTATCCCTGCAAGGGGCGGGCCGTGCGAGACGAGACTCTGACCCCGGATCGCAAAAAAGTCCACGGGGCCTACGCCCGGGTGGGGCTTGCCCTCGCTGCCATGCTCCTGTCCATCCGGGTGGTCCAGCTCCGCCTGGCCCAGACGGAGCTGGATCCTCTGCTGATCCTGTTTCCCCCCATCTACTGCATCGGCCTGCCGGTGTTCCTGCTGGTGCTGGGCCGGAACCGGGAGAAGCGGGAGCCGCCGCGCTCCCTTTCGCCGGGACGCTTTCTGCCTCTGATCCCCGCCTGCTTCTTCGTGATGTTCACGGGCAATATCCTGGGGATGCTGCTGCAGAACCTGCTGGGCTACTATATCCTGCCCTTTCCCGGCGAGGGGCTGCTCCAGTTGGATCTGCATTACTCGACGGACTACCAGCTCATCCAGGCCCTGCTGCTGGCCTTTGCCGCCCCGGTGATGGAGGAATTCGTCTTCCGCCGCTGCGTGCTGGATCGGCTGCGGCCCTACGGGGAGAAGGCCGCCCTGCTGATCTCGGCCCTGCTCTTCGCCCTGTTCCACAGCGCGGTGAACCAGATGTGCTACGCCTTCCTGCTGGGGCTAATCTTCGGTACGGTGTATCTGAAAACCGGCAAGCTCCGCTACTCCATGATCCTCCATGTGCTGATCAACTCCATGACCTCCCTGGTGCTGCCCGCGCTGCTGGAATGGGCGGAGGACAGCCTGTCGGCGGCGGGGGTGGAGCTGGCGACGGCCAAGCTGACGGACGTGATCGCCCTGCCGGGGGTGCTGGTGATGCTGCTCTACCTGGCCCTGCTGCTGGTGCTCTCCCTGCTGGGGGCCGTGGTGTTCTTCTTCGGCGTTCGGGAGCGGGAGCTCTCCCCAAACGGCGCCCGGGTGAAAACGGCCCTTTCCTCCTGGGGCATCCTGCTGTTCCTGGCGGCCAGCGCAGCGCTGCTGTTGCTGTGAGGGCCGGTGCTGTGATCTGCAAACAAACGACCATGCCGGAAATCCGACATGGTCGTTGTACGTTTGCGGGAGGGCTTACTGCCTGGCCGCTTCCTTGATGGCCCGCTTCCGGGCGTACATGGCCTCGTCCCCCTGCCCCCACGCACCGGGCACGGATGATTTGCAAAAATTTTAAAAATTCGAACATTTGTTCTTGAAAAATGCGGCAATTTGTGGTATAATACAGGCAGCGATGGGCGGTTTCTTTTTTGGGAAAACGGTATCTTAATAACGTGATTATGCTTAAAAATGTCTTGGTACCGTTTTTTTGGAGGGGGATTAGAGGCTGCCCGCCGCAAAACTCAAAAAGGAGGAAGCAAGCATGGCATTGCTCAGAGCGGAACTAAAGGGAGAAGGAAGGATCAACTATCACCGGCAGGCGGGAGAGGCGCCCAAACCCGGCGTCCTGGGACTATATGAGGGGATCATCGAGGCCGCGGCGGACCTTGCCCTGCCGCGCCTGGAGTCCTTTGACCCCGGCAGTATGCTGTTTTGCATGGAGAACGGCAAGATATACATCAAAAACAGCCAGGGCGTCTGGACGGCGTTGAATACCTGACCCTGAACCTCCCCCGGCCGCCGCATCGCGGCCGGGGGAAAGTAATGAATACTGAAGATTTAAGAATGAATCATGATTGTGTTTTTCAAATCGCGATTTGAAAAACTCCGATATTATTCATTAGACGGTTATTCAGTATTCATTATTCATCAAAACCCCATCGTGCGGGGGACGGGGCGTCCCCTAAAGGACTTGCTTCGCGGCGGAGGGCGCCGCCCCCTACAGGCGGTGCTCAATTATGAATTATGCACTATGCATTATGCATTCCCCCGACCCGCACCGTCCGGGCGTCCAGTGCTTCCACGAGGCCCTCGTCGTGGGTGGCGACCAGCAAAGTCTTTCCTGCCTGCCGCAGCTCCGCCAGCAGGGGAAGCAGCCGCCCGCGGGTCCGGGCGTCCAGGCCCGCCAGGGGCTCGTCCAGAATCAGAACCTCCGGGTTCAGGGACAGCACCGCTGCCAGGGCTACCTGTTTTTTCTGGCCGCCGCTGAGGTGGTAGGGGGCCTTGTCCGCCAGGGGCTCCAGGCCGAAAAGGGCCAGGCAGTCCGCGGTGCGGGCGGCGATCTCTGCCTCGGGCAGCCCCATCTGCCGGGGCCCGAAGGCGATCTCCTCCCGGACGGAGGCGTTGAAGAGCATCACGTCCGGGTTCTGGAAGAGATAGCCGATCCGCTTGTGGAACAGCTTGGCCCGCCGCTGGTTTTTCAGCAGGGCAGGGGTGACTGCCTCCCCGTCGAAGCGGTAGACCCCCTCCTGGGGGAAGGAGAGGCCGTTCAGGATCCGGAACAGGGTGGTCTTGCCCGCCCCGTTGTCCCCGCGCAGGGCGACGCATTCTCCCGCCTCCACGGACAGGGAGAAGTCCCGGAGCACAGGGGCATCCTCCGGGGTGTAGGAAAAGCAGATACGTTCCAATTCGATCAGCGGCATAGCTCACAGTCCTTTGTAGTCGTCGGTGAAGCCCCGGCAGACCATGGCTTCCCAGGTCTCCCGGCTCAGCTCTGAGGCCCGCAGAAGGGTCACGCCCAGCACGCCCCCCACGGAGCGGTACTTGTGCCGATCCCGGCCCACGGCCCGCAGGCCCCGGGCAGTGAGCAAATCCACGATCAGCCCGCCCAGCAGGACGATATATTTCAGCGTCAGATCCAGCACGAAGACGAAGATCCCCGGCACGCGGAGCTTTCGCAGGGCGGCAGTGATCCGGTTCCATTGGGTGCGCTGGTTAAAGAGGCTCACCATGGTGACGGAAAGGAAGACCTTCCCGATCACCACCCAGTTGTTGCCCGCCCCGGCGGGACGGATATACATAGCCGGGAGAAACAGAAGCAGGGTCAGCAGCGCGGCCCCCAGGGCGGGGCGCAGTACCGCCCAGAGGGTGCGGGCCGGAAGCAGGCACAGATATCCCAGCACCAGGGCGGCAATGGCCAGAAGCAGCAGGCGGTTTTGGGCCAGCGCCAGGGTCACCAGCCCCGCCAGCAGAAGCAGCAGCTTCGCCACCGGGGGGATCCCGAGCCCGTCCCGGCCCCGCTGCACCCGGATCCGGGCCAGCACGCCTCCCATGGCCCGCAGGGTGCGTATGGCAAATGCGCCGCCATCCCGTGGCGGCGCGTATTGCTCTGTTTGCTTCATCCAGCCGGGGATCACGAGGGATTCCTCCGGCCCTTCATGGGAATGGAAATCAGCTTGAAAATGATGATCAGCAGGGCCACCCCGATCACAGCGGAGAGGATGTAGGCCAGGGTCTCGTTCATGCCCTCCAGGGCGTAGTCCGGCATGGGCACGTCCAGGGACCAGCCGCTTTCCAGACCCGAGGGGGTGTAGCCCAGGGCCTTGCCGTCGGTGACGATCTCCGCGATCTCGTCCGCGCCCCACTCGCCCCAGGCGGTGCCGGTGGCCAGCAGACCCAGGGGGCAGGCCGCGATCAGCACGGCGATCAGGGCAAAGACGGGGATATACTTCTTCTTTTTCCCGGCCTCCGGGGCGTCGGCCAGCATCCGTTCATAGCTCAGATCCGGCGCGGTCTTCCGCACCAGGGCAAAGACGGCCACGGTGAACACGGCCTCCACGAAGCCCGCCACCGCCAGATGGGGGATCATCATGGCCGGGATGGCTACGCCGAGATCATAGGGGCAGTAGAGGGCGTTCCCCGCCGCGTCCTTGAACAGCATGGGCTGGATCCCGAACTCCACCGCGCAGCACAGGGCTGCCAGATTCAGCCCCACATAGGAGCCGATAAAGGCCGCCACGTAAGGACGGATACCGCCCGTTCCCCCCTCGTAGGGGCGAGCATCGCTCGTCCCCAGAGAAGCACCGTAGGGGCGAGCATCGCTCGTCCGCCCGTTCTGCTTCCCCAGCAGCAGCCGATACACCCCGTAGCCCACATAGGGCAGGACGAAGGCCATATTGAAGCAGTTGGCCCCGAAGGCCAGCACGCCGCCGTCGCCGAAGATCACCGCCTGTAACAGCAGGGCCACCGATACCGCCAGACAGGCGGCGTTGGGGCCGAAGAGCAGGGCGATCAGCGTCCCGCCCACGGCGTGGCCGGTGGTGCCGCCCACCAGGGGCACGTTGAACATCATGGCCAGGAAGGAGAAGGCCGCGCCCGCGCCCAGCAGGGGCAGCTTTTCCTTGGGCAGCTCCCGGTCGGTCTTCTTCACCGCGTGGACCCACACCGGGATCATGGCCGCGCCCATCACGGCGCAGCTGACCGGGGACAGATAATTCTCGGGTATGTGCATAAAAAGGCGCCTCCTCGCGTCAGATTTCGGTATTATTATACCGACGCAGAAAGACGCCCGCAAGCCCCCCCAGGGGTTCGTAAAGTTAGCAGTTTACAGTTTAGAGTTTACAGTTATCAGTGGCGGACTGAACTCGAAGAGTCACGGAGTATAGCCCGCGCTACGGGCTCAGAATTAAATAAACTTCTGCACCGCCTTTTGGAATTCCTCCACCAGCTCCAGGTTGCCGTCGGCAATGGCGTGGGTGATGCAGTGGGTCATGTGCTCGTTGATGATCTCCTTGCCCAGGCTTTTCAGGGCGGCGTTCACCGCGGAGAGCTGGGTCAGCACGTCGGCGCAGTCCTTGTCGTGCTCGATCATGGCCTGGACGTGCTTCAGATGGCCGATGGCCTTGGCCAGCCGGTTCAGCTGGCGCTTTTTCTCCTCCGGGTCGTGGTAGTGGCCCAGGGCGTGGGCGGCCTCGTGGGCCGCTTCGTGGCTGTGATGCTCCTCCATGCCGCGCCCTCCGTCAGACTCGGGTGGCCCCGGCCAGAATGCTCCGGTAGTCCGCCAGATTCTTCCGCAGCAGCTGCGGGATCTGCAGCCCGTAGGGACAGCGGCTCATGCAGGCGCCACATTCCACGCAGTCGTCGATCTTGGCCATTTCCGCCTGCCAGTGCTCATTCAGCCAGGCCGCGGAGGGAGCCCGGCGCACCATCTGGGACATCCGGGCGCACTGGTTGATGACGATGCCCACGGTGCAGGGGGCGCAGTAGCCGCAGCCCCGGCAGAATTCCCCCGCCAGGGCCTTCCGATCGGCCTCAATCAGGGCCTCCAGCGCCGGGGTCAGCACCGGCTCCCGGTCAAAGAAGGCCAGCCATTGCTCCAGCTCCGCCTCCCGTTGGACGCCCCAGATGGGCAGGGCGCTGAACTGCTGCATAAAGGCCATGCAGGCCTCCGCGTTGGTCAGCAGGCCGCCCGCCAGCCCCTTCATGGCGATAAAGCCCATGCCTGCCGCCTCGCAGGCGCGCACCAGGGCGATCTCCCGGTCATCGGCCAGATAGGAGAAGGGGAATTGCAGGGTCTCGTAGAGGCCGCTGGCTACGATCTCCTCCGCCACGCTGATCAAGTGGGCGGTGATGCCGATGTGGCGGATCTTCCCCTGGGCCTTGGCCTCCTGCAGGGCCTCGTAGAGGCCGGTGCCGTCTTCGGGCCGGTAGCACTGCTTGGCGCAGTGGAGCTGATAGACGTCGATGTAGTCCGTCCGCAGGGTGCGAAGGCTGGTCTCCAGATCGGCCCAGAAGGCCTCCGGGGTCGTGGCGTGGGTCTTGGTGGCGAGGAAGACCTTGTCCCGCATCCCGGCAAAGGCCGCCCCCACCTTTTCCTCGCTGTCCGAGTAGGCCCGGGCGGTGTCGAAAAAGCGCATCCCGCCGTCGTAGGCCAGACGGAGCAGCCGGACGGCGGTCTCGTCGTCCACCCGCTGAATGGGCAGCGCGCCGAAGGCGTTTTGCGGCACCGTGATCCCGGTGCGTCCCAGGGTGATCTGTTTCATGGTAGACTCCTCCCCATCGTTCTTTGCCTCCATTCTACCAGACCCGTCGCCTGCTGTCAATGAAAAAGGCCGAACGCAGGGGCGCCGGCGAATTGAAAGTTGAAAATGGAAAGGCGTAAGTTTCAAAGTGACCTGAGGCTCATGGCTCAGAGCGCGTAGGGGGCGGCGTCCCCGACGCCCCGAACCTTTCCCGTTTCGATACGGTCGGGCTGTCGAGGACGCCAGCCCCTACGCCCTGCATACCCCGCTGCGGCGCACTGAAACAGCGTCACGGGACGCACCATTTTGCAGCACAGGCGCTCTGACGGCAGACTGTGACACGAAGCTGTGGCTTGCCCCGCAAGCTGCAACGAACGGAGGGGCAGGCGGACAAGCAGTGCTTGTCCCTACAAGCGGTGACTGGTGACTGTGCCGGGTCCTCGAATCGAAACTAACACCAATGGAAGGTTGAAACTTACGCCAATGGGAAAAGGAAAGTGGAAAGCTGAAAACGACGTTGATCGCCAACTTTCAACTTTCCACCTTCAATTATCAACGCTTATTTCGCCGGGTCCAGCATGGTGCCGATGAACAGGGGCAGATTGGTCTCCCGGTCGATCACCATGTAGACGAAGGGCCGGTTCAGATATACAGAATGGAAGATTATGTCCTCAACGGCGCTCTTCGTCATCTCCACCACGGTAGCTGCGGCGGCCTTGGTGCCGGTTTCGTCCACGGAGAGGAAGGTCTTGTGCAGAATGCGGCTGATGCAGATGCCGTCGTCTGCTTTCCCCAGGCCGGTGAAGTCCGCCCCATCCTGGAAGGGCAGCTCCATGCCCATATCGGTCAGCGCCTTGGAAAGCTCGGTGTCATAGCTGGTCTCAAACTTGGGGATGGAAACGGATACATCCTCCTGCACCGGGTTTTGCAGCAGATTCCGCAGGGCCGCGCCGTCCAGCCCGTCCAGAAGCTGCTCCAGGCTGACGCCCTCCTTGGGCAGCAGGGCGGCGAAGGCGTAGCGGCTGTCCTTATAGGGCTTGATGAAGCCGGTGGCCTGCTCCGTTTCCAGATATTCAGACTCCTCGGAGTGCAGGAAGTCCACGGTTCGCGTGCTGCCGTCGGCGCAGGTGAATTCGCCGCTGTAGATCTGGTCTTCCTCGTACTCCTCCGCCCACTTGCATTCGAAGGCCAGGGCGTTCACCAGGTACATCACCGCGTCCTCGGGAATGCGATCCAGAATTTCCGGGATCATCCCCTTGGTTTTGTCCTTGACCCAGTTGTTGATATCCTTCAGCGTGGCCTCGTCAAAGGGGGCCTGGTAAGCGTCGGCGCCGTAGTAATCGGCGTTGGTTTGCAGGAAATCCCGGTTGACGGTGAAGTGATCCCGGTTGGTAAACCAGATGGAGTTGGCCAGGCGCAGGACCTCGCTGTTTTCCAGCTCCTGCCGGTAGGCCAGGTAATAGGCGTTCAGCTCGTCCAGGCTCATGCCCAGGGTCTGCTCCATCTGGGCCAGGGTCTCGCCCCTGGCGCCGTTGGCGGTCATGGACAGGGCGATGGACACGGACAGGGGGGAGATCAGGGTGTTTCTGCCGGACTCGTTGCTGGCCCGGAACAGGCGCAGGGCAAAGTCTGCGGCGGCGGCCTGCTGGTCGGCGGTTGGGTTCGTGGGTGCGGCGTTCGCTGCGGTGGGATTGACGCCGTCCATCAGATCGGCGGCGTGGACCTTTGACACGCAGGCGGTCATGTTCAGTGCCAGGGCTGCAATCAGCAGCAGGCAGACGATCAGGGTGCATTTCGATTTACGCATGGGGGGTTCCTCCTTGTATTTTGGAATGACTGCGGGGCCGTCGGGGCGGCTCCAACCGTGATCACCTCCTTAGACGGCGAACGCCTGGATTGGTTCCCGTTTTTTTCAAGTTTTCAAAAACTTCATATTTGCTTAAGTTTCAACTAAGACTCCGCCTCTATACTGGCCCCAGAAGCAAACACTGAGGCCAATGAGCCTCCCCGAAGAAAGGAGCGACCATCATGAAACGAAACGAACTGAAAAAGCGCGGAGCCCTGATCCTGGCCCTGCTGCTGGCCTTTACCCTGACGGCCTGCGCCGTGGACGCCAACGCCCAAAGCACCGCATCCCAGAGCGGCAGCACTTCCCAAAGCACCGCATCCCGGAGCGGCAGCGTTTCCCAGAGCACCCCAGCCGCGCAGAGTGACGACACTTCCACGAACACTTCCACCACCCAGAGCGCTGCCGCTCAGAGCAGCACTTCCCAGAGCGCTGCCGTTCAGAGCACCGCGGCCGTCACCGCAGGCGGCGCCATGGACGCCTCCGAGCTCTTCTCCAAGCGGGATCTGACCCAGAGCGCCGATCTGAGCGAGGCCGTCGCCTATTCCGTCTCCGACGGCAAGGATATCACTGTCACTGCCGAGGGGGTCTACGTGCTCTCGGGCAGCGCGAAGAACGTCACCGTCGTGGTAGACGCGGGCGACGAGGACAAGGTCCAGCTGGTGCTGGACGGTCTGAGCGTCACCAACGACGACAGCCCCGTGATCTACGTCAAGAACGCCGACAAGGTCTTCGTCACGACGGCCGAGGCCAGCGAGAACAGCCTCTCCGTCACCGGGACCTTCACCGCCGACGGCTCCACGAACACCGACGCGGTCATTTTCAGCCGGGACGATCTGATCCTCAACGGCCTGGGCAGTCTGACGATTAGCTCCACTGATAACGGCATCAGCGGCAAGGACAAGATCAAGATCACCGGCGGCGTCCTAACCGTCAGCGCCGTGGATCACGGCATCGAGGCCAACGATGGCATCGCCCTGTCCGACGGCACCGTCACCGTCACCAGCCGCCAGAAGGACGGCCTCCACGCGGAGAACGAGGACGACAGCCGGGAGGGCTGGATCTACATCTGCGGCGGCACGCTGAATGTCACCGTGGCGGACGACGGCCTCCACGCGGTCAGCATCGTCCAGATCGACGGCGGCAGCATCAGCATCACCGCTGCCGAGGGCATCGAGGGCACCTGGGTCCAGATCAACGACGGCGACATCACCATCAGCGCCAGCGACGACGGCATCAACGGCGCCCGGAAGTCCTCCGCCTACACCACCTGCGTAGAGATCAACGGAGGCGGGCTGAGCATCACCATGGGCCAGGGGGACACCGACGGCATCGACTCCAACGGCAACCTGACCATCACCGGCGGCACGATCCGCGTCAACGCCCAGAGCCCCTTCGACTACGACGGCACCCTCACCCACACCGGCGGCACCATCATCGTCAACGGCACCGAGACCGACCAGATCACCAACCAGTTCGGCGGTATGGGCGGCGGCATGGGCGGCGGCCCCGGCCGCCGCGGGTAACCCGCCTGTCATTCTGAGCGAAGCGAAGAATCCGTACCCCGCCCGAACGCGGAATGCAAAATGCAAAACGCAAAATGCAAAATTGTGGTATTTTGCAGATTGCCATCTGCAAAATGACGGTTGAAACGACGGAACTCCCAATTTTCAACTTTCAACTCCAAGGGGGCGGCTTTCCCGCCCCCGTTTTTCTCGTTGACGAACCCCGTGTACAGTGGTATAATCGTAATAATCTGTACAAATCAAATAAAGAGAGAAGAACGACTGCATGGACGTATCCTTTTTTCTGCAAAATGCGCTGCTGGGCGTGGGTCTGGCCATGGACGCCTTTTCCGTTTCCCTGGCAAACGGCCTCCGGGAGCCCCAAATGGGCCGGGGCCGCATGGCGAAGATCGCCGGCGTCTACGGCGGCTTCCAATACCTCATGCCCATGCTGGGCTGGGTCTGTGTCCACACCGTGGTGAACCTGTTTTCCTCCCTGGAGAAGATCATCCCCTGGATCGCCTTTGCCCTCCTGGGCTGGATCGGCGGCAAGATGCTCTGGGAGGGGCTCCGGGAGCACAGCGACCCGGACGGGGCCCCCACGGATCGCAGTTTGACCCCCCGGGATCTGCTGATGCAGGGCATTGCCACCTCCATCGACGCCCTCTCCGTGGGCTTCACCATCGAGCAGTATAACTTTGCCACGGCCAACGTGGCCTCCCTGCTGATCGGCGGCGTGACCTTCGCCCTGTGCATGGCCGCCCTGGTGATCGGCAAGCGCCTGGGCACCAAGCTTTCCAACTACGCCTCCATCCTGGGCGGGATCATTCTGATCGGCATCGGCTTCAAGATCTTCCTGGGCGGCCTGGGCTGAATCGAATGGAAAGGGAGCACTGTCCCATGCACGCGGAACGACTGATCGAGCCATTGAATATTCGCCCCGGACTCACCGCCATCATCGGCGGGGGCGGGAAGACCACTCTGCTCTACGCCCTGGCGGAGACTCTGAAAAACAGAGGCTCCGTGATCGTCACCACCTCCGCCAAGATCCGCCGCCCGGAGCATTTGCCCGTGGCCGATCCGGCCACCCCGGAGGCGCTGCAGGCGGCTCTGCAGGCTGCCTCCCCCCTCTGCCTGGGGAGCCCCCGGCCCGAGGGCAAGCTGGCCGCTCCGACCCTGCCCTTTGGGGCGCTGGTTCGGGCTGCGGACTACGTTCTGGTGGAGGCGGACGGCTCCAAGGGCCTGCCCGCCAAGGCCCACGCCCCCCACGAGCCGCCGATCCCGGCGGAGGCGGAGCGGGTGATCCTGGTGCTGGGGGCCGATGCCTTCGGGCAGCCCATCGCCCGGGTCTGCCACCGGCCGGAGCTTTTCGCCCAGCGGGCCGGAACCGGCCCGGACGCCCTCCTGACCCCCGCCCTTTGGGCGAGAGTGATCCAATCGGAGGGTTACGGGAATATGATTTATGTAAACAAGTGCGAAACCCCCGACCAATGGGCCGCCGCCGAGACCCTGGCGTCGCTGCTGCCCCAGCCCGTAGTGGCAGGAAGCCTGCGGAGGTGGCTGTTTCGAGCGTTGGGGTGATTCCAATGAAGTATCCGCTGACGCGGATATGAAGTACGGCTTCGCCGCATGAAGACGCTTCGCTTATGAAGTATGGCTGCGCCATATTTGATGCAACGGGTAGTTTTCCCCACTTTTGAAATCAATAATTTTTTCATCTGTTTATTCGCAGAATAAACAGATACCGCAATATGTGCGAAGCACATACTTCATATCTCCGAAGGAGATACTTCATATTCCGCAAGGAATACTTCATATCGCCGCCAGGCGATACTTCATTTCACGAACCGAACGGAGTACGTTATGTTTGACCGTGACTTGATTCTAATCAAAGGTGCCGGGGATCTGGCCTCCGGGGTCGCTCTGCGGCTTTGGTGCAGCGGCTTCCGGGTGGTCATGACGGAGCTGCCCCGGCCTACCACCATCCGCCGCACTGTGGCCTTTTCCGAGGCTGTCACCGCCGGGGAAACCGTGGTGGAGGGGGTGACCGCCCGCCGGGCTGCCGATGCCCATGAGGCCCTGTCCCTGCTGGAACAGGGCTTTTTGCCCGTGCTGACGGATCCGGACTGCCGCTGCCGGGCCGCCCTGCGCCCCTTAGCGCTGGTGGACTCCATCCTGGCCAAACGCAACCTGGGCACGGCCATCACCGACGCACCCATCGTGATCGGCGTGGGCCCCGGCTTCACTGCGGGCCTGGATTGCCACGCTGCCGTGGAGACCATGCGGGGCCACACCCTGGGCCGGGTGCTCTACCGGGGCAGCCCCCTGCCCAACACGAATCTCCCCGGTCTGATCGGCGGCTTCGCGGGGGAGCGGGTGCTCCGCGCCCCCGCCGACGGCATCTTCCGGGAAGCGCTCCGCATCGGCGACCGGGTGAAGGCCGGGGACGTGGCCGGCTGGGTGGGGGAGAGCCCCATGGTCTGCACCATCGACGGCGTCCTGCGGGGCCTGCTGGCCTCCGGCGTCCCGGTGCATCAGGGCATGAAGGCCGGGGACGTGGATCCCCGCAATGACCCCGCCTACTGCCGCACCGCCTCCGACAAAGCCCTTGCCATCGGCGGCGGCGTCCTGGAAGCGATCCTGCATTGTATGGGCTCAGTACAACGCAATCTGTAGCGCCGGCAATCTGCCGGCCATGAATAGGAGGCACCCATGGAAAACGACATCAAACTGACCAAGCTGGCCTCCTGTGCCGGCTGCGGCGCCAAGGTGGGCGCGGGGGTGCTGGCCCAGCTGCTGGGCGACCTGCAGGTGCTCCGGGATCCGAAGCTCCTGGTGGGCTTCGATAAGAGCGACGACGCCAGCGTCTACCAGCTGACCGAGGACCTGGCCCTGGTGCAGACCGTGGACTTTTTCCCGCCCATTGCCGACGATCCCTACACCTTCGGGGCCATCGCCGCCACCAACGCCCTGTCTGACGTCTACGCCATGGGGGGCGAGCCCCGGCTGGCGCTGAATATCATGGCCGTTCCCAAGGATCTGCCCAAGGAGGCCGTCCATGAGATCCTGCGGGGCGGCTACGAGAAGGCCTACGAGGCCGGGGTCATCATCACCGGCGGCCATTCCATCCTGGATCCGGAGCCCAAATACGGCCTGGCAGTGACGGGCTTCGTCCACCCGCAGAGGGTTCTGACCAACAGCGGCGCCCGACCCGGGGACGTGCTGCTGCTCACCAAGCCTCTGGGCATCGGCGTGCTGACCACCGCCAATAAGGCGGGCCTGCTGACCCCGGAGACCCTGACCTATGCCAATCGGCTCATGACGACCCTGAACAAGGCCGCCCGGGACGCCATGGTAAAGTACCGCGTCCATGCCTGCACCGACGTGACGGGCTTCGGCCTCATGGGCCACGGGGCTGAGATGTCCCAGGGCAGCGGCGTGGAGCTGCAGATCGACACGGCGGGGATCGCCGTGATCCCCGAGGCCCTGGAATTTGCCCGGATGGGCGTTTTGCCGGAGGGGATGTACCGCAACCGCAGCTTTGCCGAGCCCCATGTGGATCCGGGCAGCGTGCCCCTGGAGCTCCAGGATCTGCTCTACGACCCCCAGACCTCCGGCGGCCTGCTGATGGCCGTCCACCCGGCGGATGCGGAGGCCCTGCTGGCGGAGCTGCAGGACGCCGTTCCAGCGGCCCAGCGGATCGGCGCCGTCCGTGAATACCGGGGCGGCAAACGAATCTTTCTGCGTTGAGATATTCCAATATATCAATCGTTAGACAGGAAACGCGTTTATAACAGCAGAGCCCCAATCAGAAGAGAAATGGAGAACGAAACAATGAACACATTCAGACGCCTTGCAGCGCTGCTGCTTTGCCTCAGCCTGCTGGCCGGATTGCTGTCCGGCTGCGGGAACGACCCCCAGAAGCAGGAAACGGAGGGCACCGCCCCCCATTCCACCGCGTCCGAGCCGGTGACCGTCCCGGTCACCACCACGGAACCCGTCCCGACCACCACGGAGGCCCCGGCAGACTACGCCGCCGACTATCTGGCGGCCCGGGCCGTTCTGGAGGCGGAGAGTGCCATCACCATCGTCACGGAGCTGAGCCAGACCGTCACGGTCATGGCCGAGACGATCACCGAGACCCAGACCGAGAAGGTTCAATATCAAAACCTGGGCGGGGAAGACCTGATTGTGGCCTCCGACCGGACTTTGAAGCTGGACGTCGGCAGCTATGAGCTGAAGCAGGTCTATTCCGCCGGGAACCTCTACAGTCAGATGGGCGAGAGCCGTTTCCACGCGCCGGAGGACGGGGAATACTACCTCACCACCCAGACGCCGCTGGCCCTGCTGAACCCGGCCAACTACGAGTCCGTCGCCCTGGAGGGCGAGCAGATCCGCTTCACCGGCGCGCTGGCCGGGGAGAAATGGGCCCTGCCCGAGGGTGCGGAGCTGATCAGCGCGGAGGGCTCCGCCACCCTGAAAGACGGTGCGCTGACCGCCCAGCGCTATGAGATCAGCTTCCGCTATGGTGGGAGCGATATTGCCCGGAGCTACGCGTCCACCCTGCGTCCGGGGACGGAGGAAGACCTCGCAGCCCGGATCCCCGCCGAGGACGAGGATGCCGTGGAGCTGGAGAGCACCGAGGCCCTGCTGCTCCTGCTGCGGGCGGAGAACACGATGGATCATCTTCATACGATCAGCTTCGACATCAACGGCACGGATGTCTCCCAGGCTGCCGACTGCGTTATGATGCAGCAGGAGGAGGCCCATTTCTATGGGCAGGATCAGGACATGATCCTTTCCGATGATTTTTCGAGCAAGGTCTACGATCTGAGCGGAAATGAACAGGAGGACGTTCAGTTGAAACAGAGCCTGATCGGGAAGACGTACAGATACCAGGTCGACGACGAGGAGCCGGAGGAACAGAGCTTCGGGCTCGCGGCAAGTGTCCAGCTGGCGACCAGTTACCTGATGACCAGGCGGGACGAGGTCGCGGATATCATTCCCGCCCCGAAGGAGCTTGTCTCCGCGGCGGTCTACGACATGGGGGATTATCTCTTAGTGGAATACTCCTGCGGCGAGAGCTTCGGCAGAACCGTCGACAAAGTGGCGAACCACGATATGTTCTCTGAGGAGACTTTGCTGATGGACATGGCGGACAGCTATCTGCTGGACACGCTGGAGGGCTACGTGGCGGTGGAAAAGCACAGCTGGCTTCCCACTGTCGTGGGCGTCTCCTATAAGGCTGCACATACCATCGAGGGCTATCCCTATATCATTGGCATGGAGAAACGGATCGGCCTCAGCATCGGCGACCCGGATACCTACGAGGAGATCACCGACGAACTCCTGCCGGAGACGGAGCCGGAGGAAAAGGCAAACCCGGTCTTCTACGAGGTCACGGGTGAAAACGGAGAGAAGCTGTACCTGTTCGGCACGATCCACGTGGGCGACGTCCGGACCGGCTTCTTGCCCCAGGCAATTTACGACGCCTTTGACGCTGCGGACGCCCTGGCGGTGGAGTTTGACGACGACGCCTTCGAGGAAGAGATCAAAAACGATCCCGAGCTGCTGGAGAAGGTAGCGGGGGCCTATTATTACACCGATCAGTCCTCCATCAAGGATCATCTGGAGGAGGATGTCTACGAGACCGCCGTCCGGTATCTGAAGATCACCGGCCAGTACAACGATCAGGCGGAAATGATGCGGCCCTTTGTCTGGGGCAACGCGATTGAAAACTTCTATCTCTCCCAAGGGCGGAGGCTTTCCTCCTCCAAGGGTGTGGATCACCGGCTCATGGCCCGGGCCAGGGAGCAGGAAAAGGAGATCCGTGACGTGGAATCCGGCGAGGCCCAGCTGAGCATGATGGCCGGTTATTCCGACAAGCTCCAGCAGCTGCTGCTGGAGGAAGCGTTGGGAACGACCCGCAGGGAATACCTGGACGGCGTCAATGAGCTCTATGAGCTCTGGTGCTCCGGTGATGAAGCGGCCCTGATTGAAGAACTGGCAGCTGCCGACGAAGAGGAACTGTCCGAGCTCAGCGAAGAAGAACGGGAGCTGTACGAGGAATACCACAGCGCCATGGAGACCAGCCGGAACACGGATATGCTGGCCGTGGCCGAGGGGTATCTGGAGAGCGGCGAGACGGTTTTCTTTGCCGTAGGCCTTGCACACCTGCTGGGCGACGGCGGCCTTGTCCAGGCCCTCCGGGACGCGGGCTATACCGTCACGCTGATTCAAAACTGACCGGCGAGCAGCCGGGGCCCGCCTGCACCAAACGCAAACGAGCCCCGGCTGGCGTTGAATATTTTGGCCGCGCCAAGGGATCTGCCAAGGGACGCCGTTCCCGCGGCCCAGCGGATCGGCGCCGTCCGTGAATACCGGGGCGGCAAACGAATCTTTCTGCATTGAGGTGGAGCAATGAAAAACGATCTGCACGTGGGCCTGACCATCCGCCTGTTCACGGATCGGAAGGCCTTCGGCCCCGGGGTGGCGGAGCTGCTCCGCCGGGTCAGAGAGACCCACTCCCTGCGGGCTGCCGCGCTGGATATGGAGATGGCCTATTCCAAGGCCTGGAAGATCGTCAAAAACGCGGAGGAAAGCCTGGACTGCAAGCTGCTCAGCACTGCCACCGGCGGCAAAAACGGCGGCGGCGCCACCCTGACCCCCGAGGCGGAGCAGCTGCTGGCCGCCTACGACGCCTACTGCCGGGAGCTGAACGCCTTCGCCGCGGAAAAATTCCAGGCGGCCTTTGCCTTCCTGAATTGACAAATATCCCCCGCTGTGGTATGATATGTCCCCGGCGGCATTCCCGCCTGTCCTTGTCGGCATCCGAAAGGATTTGCTTCACGGCGCGGCAAGGGATCCATCAAAATTGAATACGCGGGCGTGGTGGAATTGGCAGACACGCTGGATTTAGGTTGTGTCACCTCCGGGAAGGTTTTTCCTTTCTCTATTCCACCATTCCCCTTGAAAGAGTGAATATGCGCCTGTGGTGGAATTGGTAGACACGATGGTCTTAGGAGCCATTGCCTTGGCGTAGGGGTTCGAGTCCCCTCGGGCGCACCATCGGCCTGGACTGATCCAGAGCAACAGAAAAGCCAGTTGCATTGCGGCTGGCTTTTCTGTTTGCAGATAGATAATAATCAAGAGCAATAGCAAGGATTCATTCCCCTGAGCAGAACAGCACATAGAGTTAGAGTTATAGAAATCATATCGGAACCAGATGTTTCCGACTATAAGCAAATCTTAGCTGACCTTCGATCTGTTCCATGCTATTCAAGAAATGACCCAAATGATTATGGATATGGAACAAGTATTCGTATTTCTTATCAGGACGGAAGTTATTGCCTGATCTCCAGAAATTGCGAAAGAACATATGATACACAGGATGACGAGATAGGACAAATGTGTAACCGCTATCTGGACGACGATTCCTATAATTTATTTTTACAGAAGTGGATACCAGGGTTCGCACCGTAGGCTCAAATCAAGAATTGACATAGTCAGTCGGGGAGGATCATTATGAGCGCTGTCAAAAAAGCAACCAAAATCATAACAGTCATTCTTGCTGTCATTTTGCTGTTTGCAGGGATTTCATATTTATTTTTGAAGCCTTTGTATTATCGGTTTTTCTATTTCGGAGACAGGATCACCGGAACTATTTCTGTCACGACAGACGGAGAAAAATATGATCTGAAAGCCAGCGATCTCTCCGCAACCCATGACAATGAGAAGGATATCAAAATTGGATTCCGTAACGAAGCAGACGCAGCCGCAATCGCTATCCACGGCGGCGAATACGGACCGTATACATTGATGATTCATATCGACGGTATAGATTTCCCGCTGGAAGCCGTGATCTATCAATACAATTGGTATAATATTTCCAAGTTTGATCTGGATGTTTCCATAGATCATGAAACTGAAACGATCACATTTTCGAGTACTGCACAAGTATTAAGCGAAAACGGAGAATTGGATACAGAGAATCGTTCAACAACAGTAGGTTTCTCGGACGGAAAGTGTATTCATTACATTGTAACTGTTTAGTTTTCTATCCCGATTCGAAGACCCAGGGCTGGACGATTGGTTCCGATGATAGCCGATTCTACGATTCATAGGGTGACATCCTTGCCCTTTCGCTGTAACATGGAGCTATCAAGAACGAGGAGGGCAATCTATGGACCCCACTCAAACCGGCGCGTGGATCGCTGCCTTGCGCAAGGAAATGGGCTTGACCCAAAAGGAACTGGCAGAGCGGCTGCGCGTTACGGATAAGGCTGTTTCCCGCTGGGAGACCGGCAAGGGCTACCCGGACATCAGTCTGCTGCCTGCCCTGGCGGAAGCGCTGGGCTGCACGATCAACGAGCTGCTCAGCGGCAAACGTCTGAGCCCGGAGGAAGCCCCCGCCGCCGCAGAAGAAAATCTGTCCGCCCTCTGCCGCACTGCCTGCCAGCCTTTGCCGAATGATCGTCGGCTATTTGATGATAGCCGCGTTGAGATCGGAGCGGATAAAATCGTGATCCGCTGGGGCTGGGGACACGCTTTTTCCGTTGGGATCTTCCTGATGATGGCATTGATCGGCGGCGGACTTGCCGGGAAACTGCTTTCCGGAAGCGCAGATTGGGAATGGAACGTCCCGGAGATTCTCAGCGTCGTGTTTTTCGGCCTGTGGCTGCTGGGTTCAACGGCCATGTTAATCATAGTGATTCTGACAAGGACCAAGACGCTGACGATAGATCGGGATGGCGTGACGGCCAAAAGCCCGATCGACACGAAGACACTGCGCTGGGAACAAATCCTCGATTACGGTGTGGCCTTCTCCTATAAGAACCGCGGCGCTGTGTACTACGAACTGTATTTTTCCGACGTTATTCTGGCCGACGGGGATATGGGCAGTAAAAAGAGCGGGAAAACCACGGTGCGGATCGATTTAGTGGAGATGCTGATGGACCGCTGCGTCAGCCTTATCATGGATTTCTGCGCCGATCATACCCAAGTCACGCCTTTCCTGGTGCACCCCTACGACCGGCTGCGGTTCCAGCCTTCCGGTTGGGAGGCATACAGTGCAGAGAATACGCCGGAGCAATCGAAAAAATGAGCAAGTCAAACAAAAACAATAATCGAGAAAAGAGAAAGGAATATAATGAAAAAACAGTCTGTGTTTCAGAATAAGGCGAAGGCAGACGACCAGAAAGCCAGGCTGAGCAGGCTCCGGGAAGAATGGAAAGCTTTTCCGGCAGCGCTGGGGCTGGCCTGCGTCTGTGTTCTCCTGGGGAAGCTGCTGCCCATACGGGAGGACTGGATGTACCGGATCCTGTGGATCTGTGACTGCGCGGCGATTATCCTCTGCTATCTGGCAACCTGGCTATTGCTGCGCCGTATTAATAAGAAATACAACGACCGGAAGCTCCCGGAGTTCCATGCGTCCCTGATGGAAAAACAGCAGGAAGTGGAAGCAAACCTGGAGAAAGCGGCGGCCCGAGTGGAGCGGCGGCTTCAGTTTGCCTGGGTCTGGTACGTGGGGGTGCTGCTGCTTGTCTGCTGCAATGCTCTGTTGTATGTTCCTGCAAAGCTGTGGCTGCCGGTGCTGCTGCTGGATATCTACATCCTCTGGGGCCTGTTGAGCATTTGGTTTGATCGGGAAAAGACGGAGAATCCGAAGGAGGAGCTGTCCCGGGAAGAATACCCGGTGATCCATGAGCTGGTGGATCGGGCCGCCGGGACTGCCGGCTGTAAGCTCCCGATCCGGGTCTTTCTGGGCGGCAATACTGTCGGAATCGTCAGAAGACCCGCTGAGGTCTGGATCCTCCTGGACGCCGTCACCTGCGCCATCTTTACGAAGCAGGAACTGTATCACGCCCTGCTCCACGAATTTGCCCACGAACTCAACGAGGACACCCTGCGCAGTCTTCGGATCGAGCGGGAGCTCTCTCGCTGGGGCAACGTGAAGGAGGGGGTTCTGACCAGCATAGGCGGGTATCTGCTGAATCTGCCTGTGGGCCTGATCGCATTGGACTTCACTTTATACGACCTCTTCTCCCACAGAAAAAGGGAAACCCTGGCTGATGCGGAGGCGGTGCGCTGGGGCAGCGCGCAGGAACTGGTGAACGGACTTGCGAAGCTGAACGCCTGGGCTATCTTTGAGGGGTCTCCGATCCCGGAGCTCAGTCTGTATACCGAGTACGCCGGGGAGGAGCCGCGGGACGACATTCCAGCTACAGCCTTGCGTCTTTACAAGGAGATGCTTCCCAAAAAACGGGAAAAATGGCGCAAACGGCTGGATGTGGAATTGCCGCCTCGGGTCAGCACCCACCCGATCTTCCGCCAGCGCCGGGAGGCCTTCGGGGTCGAAACCTACACCTTTGAGGCAGAGGAAACAGATCAGACCTATCTGGATGAGACGAATGCCCTGGTGGATCGGGCAGGCAAGGCGATCCGGGATCAGATGGCAGAAAACTATGCGGAAAACCGCAAGCAGTATTACCTGGACCGCAAGGTGCTCGTTGACAAGGCGGAAGCCGTTACGGATTGGTCCGCTCTGACCATTGACGAACGGATCGAGCTGGCGAAAGCTCTGGCCGTTCTGGAACCAGAGCTGCAGGAGACAGCGATCCAAAGCATCCTGACGGACGACCCGGAGAACGTCTACGGAATCATGCTCCTGGGTACGAAGCGCTTCCGGGAGAACGATCCTGCCTGCGTAGAGCTGCTGAAAAAGGCGGCGAAGGAGAACTTCAACTTCGTGGAGCCCGCCTATGATATGCTGGGAGACTATGCCCGGTGTGCCGGGCAGCAGGAGCTGTTGGAGGAGTACCGCGCCGAGGTGGCGGAAGCCGTCCAGGGTGCCTGGGACAAGCAGGAGGATCTGGGCCTTTCCTGGAAGGGAAAGGAGCGGATCTCGGAAAACGACATGGAGCCGGAGCGTTTCGCCAGGGTCCGGGACGCCATCGCGGAGCGGACCGAGGGCAAGCTGGCCCACCTCTATACGGTGCGGCAGGACACCGCGCAGGGCGTCTGCTTCTGCTATCTGCTGGATTTCCGACCGGAACTGAGCAAGGAGGAGCAGCACAGGCTCTACGAGCAGGTCTTCCTCTATCTGGACTACTTGCCCGACGAGGAATACTACTCCCTGGAGGATATCACCGGCGAGCCGAAAAAGCGGGAATATTTGCTGAGCCGCGTTCCCGGCTGCGAGATCCTGCTGCCGCATGACAACGGGGACGTGACAGGCCAAACGCAGAGCTAAACGACTTTATCTTCCAGGCGTTGCTGCAACTGGAGCGGTAACGCCCAAGGCTGGACGATTCCTGCTAACTGAACAAGTATCGACAAAAAACTGCTCCGGCCCTCTTGACAAAGGGCCGGGGCGTGGTATAATATGCATGCAATCTTGAATATCCACGAGGGAGTAGTTCCGTCCTCCAGGACGGGGGCCTGCCGTCATCCCGCAGCTTCGCTGCCGGTGCGCCCTGAAAAACGAGACTCATGCACGAATGCGTGTGTGGGTTTTTCTTTTTGCACGGGATGCGTCGGCTCACCGCAGGCCGTGTTCTGCGGCAAAGGAGGACATGATGAAATACTTATTTGGAAGCAATTGTGCGGACAATGAAGAACAGGAACTTCGGGAGCAGCGGCGTTTTTTGAAGGCCGAGCTGCCGGAAAGCATGGCAGAGGAGTTGAACCAGCGAGATGAGGAGCTGATCGAGGCCCAGAAAAAGGCGGAGCTGCCGAAGCTTTTGAAAATCCTCGAGTGGGTCTTCCTCGTTCCCGGCTGCCTCTGCGGCGCAGGCGTCCTGCGGGCGTCGGTTTCGTCGGCGGAGGGGTATCACAACGCCCCCTGGGCCTACTGGATCGCCGGGATTGGTCTCGCCGTCGGCGGTGTTCTGGCTCTGGCGGACAAGCTGCTGCGCCGCAGGAGCGATAAAAATGAGGCGGTTCTGGCCGCCCGGAAAACCAAGGGCGAGGCTGAACGCAACGCCGACAACTGGCTGAAGATCCCCGACGGCGCAAAGAAGACGGACGTTCTGATTTTTGCTTACAAGGAAAAAGACGGTCGGATGAAGGTCCGGGGCCCTGCCCTGAACGGGGAAATGCGTATCTACCGCAGCGAGGACGAGCTGTGCGTCACCGACGGTACCGAAGTCTTTGCCATTCCCATCAACAGCGTCACCGGCCTGCGTCTGGTCCCCGGCGGCCTCGCCTTCCTGGGCTGGAACAAGGGTGATAGGCCGGACCGGGAGAAATATCAAAAAGCAGGTCTGACGCTGCAGCGGGGCGAGCCCTCCGGGCTGAAGTTCTGCTGTGCCTTGGAGTGGATCGACAGCGGAGAGACCTGGCAGCTGCTCTTCCCCGCCTATGAGCTGTCCAAATTTGAAAAGCTCACCGGGAAGCATGGTCCGAGCCTGCCGGAGGTGAAGCTCAAGCCCGCGAAGGGCTCCGTGGAAGAGCTGATGCGCCGCTATGACGGAAAGGTACACCCCCGCTTTTATTGGACGGTCCCCAGGGACGAAAATGTGGGCTACTGGTTCTCGCCCATGTCTGACGAGGCCTTCAAGGCGGATCACCCAAAGCTCTACATTCTGTTGGTCAGCATCGGAATCTTCCTCCTGGTCCTCCCTATGTTTGGGTTGTTGTTTGCCGTGATCACGATGAAGCCGGATTCAAACAGCCCGTGGATCTTGCTGGGGATCGCAGGCGCTTTTGTGGTCGGCATCGGTCTGTTCAACGTCGTTGGTGCCTGGCTGGAGCAGTATCTCGGACACTGGGTCACCATTGCCTGCGTGATTCTCGGCGGGGCCATGATGGCGGCGTCTTGGCTGCTGATGGCATAGGGGTGCGTTTATGAGGTATCTTTCATTCTTTTGCTGGCCGGTGTCTGTGGCCTTGACGGTCCTTTGCTTTCTGGAGCGAAAGAGACGCAGAGCCCCGGAGTGGGAGAGGGCGTTGATCTTGCCCTTTTCCATCGCCGGAATCGGCGTGTTCTGGTATTTATTTACGCTTGCACTTGCGTGCTTTTTCCTCATGAAAGGATGGGACGAGTGGCCGCTTGTTTTCCTTGGGCAGCTCCTGGGCTGGCTGCTGCAGCTTGCGTATCTGAATCTTTGGGTCCGATACGACGACGAGGGCTTTACGCAAAGGACGCTTTGGGGAAAGACCCGCAGCTTCCGCTATGAGGAGATCACGGAGATCCGCCGGGGCGCCTATCAGAACAGCAAATACGCGCCGCCGGGCTATGAGGTCGTCATCTGCTGCGGAAAAGCCCATTTCACCGTTTCTCCCGGTCAAGGGCACTACCGGGACCTGCTGTGCCTGCTTGCCCAGAAGGTGCCGCGTGAGAGATGGAAACGGCTGGATCTCCGCAAGCCCGACCCCTGCAGCCATCACATTGCCAACGGCTGGCGTCAGGTGATTCTGACCTTCCTGCTGCCTGTAATCTTTGCGGGACTGATCGTGTTCGAAATCGTCCGCCGTCGCCTGGGTTATATCAGCAAAGAAGATTTGACGGTTGTGCTGTGGCTGTTCGGAAGCCTGGGCCTCCTCACCCTGGCCTGGGCGATCCTCGTGCTGGCGGTCCTTCGCCACCCGGAGCGGCACAGTCAGTTCCTGCAAAAACTGGCAGGAAGATGGGCAGGGTACGGCGGAAAGATCAAATATCCAAAGGACGCGGTAACTGACCCGCTGTTCCCGGAGGAGGCTGAACCATGAGCAACCACACCAGCGCAAAAAGGCGTTCAAGGCGCATCAGGATTCTTGCGGGGTTTCTGCGATACGGACTTCCTATTAGTGTTCTTGTCCTCGCACTGATTGTCGGGAAAGTGACCGGCTCCGGCCGGGCAGCAGTCGCAGCTCTTGGGGCGGGATGCCTGATCCTCGGACTGTATGAGCTGCTGGCTTATCTGCTGAAATGGAAGCACTTCTACTGTGCTTATCAAAATGCATACTATCAGGATATGACGCCAGATAAGATAGACTGAGAAAAGGTCCGCAAAAGTGACGCTTATGGTGTTCCCGCGATCTTTATCATGCTCGGAATTGCTTGTCTTTTTGTTGCGATTATTTGCCGATAATCTGGATAACAAAAATATGAAAAAGAGGAAGATTGTGACGGTAGAAACAAGTAAAGGGGTTAGGCTATGTATAGCAATCAGCTTGTTTAACCGAGATTCTGGAATAATCTTTTTTTCCTGTAGAAGACATCTTCTCAAATATGCTCTGACTCAATTTCCCTGTGAATCCAAGCGATCCCGGATTCACAGGGCATTTTTTTATGTTTTTTTCAGAACCATTAGGATTTTTCGCCGTCTGATTGTATAATGGATACAGCAAGTGTTGGCTGAATACATCAATGTATTTGCGTAAGTGGTTTGATAAAATGTGAACAATCAAGCAAAAGTCACTTGATTTTTTGTAAAAACTCGGTATACTATAAAACAGGACAAGGGAAGGGGTGAGGTCCATGTATCGATGCGCAATGGAACAGTTGATAAAATGGAAAGAAAAGAAAGGCAGAAAACCGCTGATCATCCGCGGCGCTAGGCAGGTGGGAAAAACCTGGCTGATGCGGGAGTTTGGGAAAACAGCTTATGATTCCTGCGTCTATATCAATTTCGACAACAACATTCCCATGCGGCAGTTGTTTGAGGGAAGCCTGCAGACTGAACGCCTGCTTGTCGGGCTCGAACTTTTTGCCGGGCATAAAATTGATCCGGAGACGACCCTGCTCATTTTTGATGAAGTGCAGGAAGTCCCCCGCGCCTTGACAGCGTTGAAGTACTTTCAGGAGGAAGCCCCGCAGTATCAAATCATTTGTGCCGGCTCCCTCCTGGGTGTCGCGCTTCACCAGGGCACATCTTTCCCTGTGGGGAAGGTGGAGTTTCTGGATCTTTTCCCCCTCTCCTTTACCGAGTTTTTGACGGCAATCGGAAAGGCTTCCCATGCCGGGTTGATCCGCGATCGGGATCTAAGCATGGCCTCCAACTTTAAGGAAGACTTTGTGGAATGCCTGAAGCAGTACTACTATGTCGGCGGCATGCCGGAGGCTGTGCAGGCGTTTGCCGATCACAAGGACTTCAACGAAGTCCGGCAGATCCAGCGCCGGATCCTGGACGCCTACGAGCAGGATTTTTCCAAGCATGCGCCAAACGAGGTCGTCCCTCGGATCCGGATGCTGTTCAACAGCGTCCCCGCCCAGCTCGCAAAGGAAAACAAGAAGTTTATATACGGCCTGGTGCGGGAAGGCGCAAGGGCAAAGGAATACGAGCTCGCCATGCTTTGGCTGGCGGATTGCGGGCTCATCCATAAAGTCCATCGGGTTTCCGCCCCGCTGCTTCCGCTCAAAGCCTACGAGGATCTGAAGGCCTTCAAGCTGTTTCTTGTGGATATTGGCTTACTGTCCTGTATGGTCGAACTTCGACAGAGCGTGCTGCTCGATGGAAACGATCTGTTCCGGGAATTCAAAGGCGCATTGACCGAACAATATGTATTACAGGAACTGAAAACGCGGAGCAGCCTGCAGATCTATTATTGGACGGCGGAGCGTGCGACTTCGGAGGTTGATTTTGTCATAGACAACGGCGAAGAGATCCTCCCGGTCGAAGTGAAAGCGGAAACAAATCTGCAGGCGAAGAGTTTGAAGGTTTATCATGAAAAATACCAGCCGCGGCGATCGATCCGTACTTCCATGTCTGATTACAAGGACGAGGGTTGGCTGCTGAATCTGCCGCTCTGGGCAATAGAGACTATAAATCGGTAAAAACCGTCCCTTATTCTCATACAAAAGCCGAGCAAAACCCGATCCCACACGGAGTAGACTTAGCCTTTAGGTTCCAGTGGGAAACCATACAGGTTCGAGTCCTGTTGCCCGCACCAACTGTTTGGGCGTTCAAAGAAGGAAAAACAGCCGCAGTGCGACTGTTTTTCCTTCTTTGAAAGTCAACATATCATACAAAACGTAAACGATGCAAAAGACGGTTTCCCACAATTGACAGGGAAGCCGTCTTTTGCAATCATGCTGATCAATGGAATAGCAACACGGAAACAACAACCGCCAAAAAGGCTGCAACCATTGTCGCCAATTTTAGGGTGTGCCAGGGGTCAACCTCGGCCCGCTCGGCCCGCTCACAGACCAGCCGATCCCGCTTATTGTCCAGGACCCAGCCGGACCCGATGAAATGGATCACCAGAGGAAACAGTCCAAGCGTAAAGGCGGGGGCGAAGTGAATTCCCACCGGGAGCAGCGCCGCGGCGCCGGCCTGGACCAAGGTCTGGGCTCTGTAATAGTTTCGGAGAAAAAGTGCCTCGCGGCTCTGAAATACCACAGACGCTTCCTCATTCCCGGGCTGCCTTACGGCTTCTCTGTGATCCCGCAGCTTTTCCAGCAGATACAGGACGCCCCGAACCAGGGTCGCCAGCATGGCGACAGCCCACCAAAGGGGGCACAGAAACAGGCAATGCCACCAGGACCGGGCCACCACGGTCTCTCGGCTGCCGTCCAGCAGGATTCGGCACACCTCGAAGCTGTCAAAGGTGTACTTCGTGTGATCCCGGCCGCGGGAAGGACTATCCCAAGGAATTTCTGGAAGGGTTCCGGGGCTATCTGCAAACCGACGGATATGCCGGTTACAACAGCGTGGAAGGTGCTATCCACGTCGGCTGCTGGGCGCACGTCCGCAGAAAGTTCAACGACGCGCTGGAAGTCTCCGGGAAGGGAAAGAAATCTCCTACGGCGGCCCAGGGCGTGGCTTACTGTACCCAGCTGTTCAAGCTTGAGGAGCAGTGGAAAGACCTGACGCCGGAGGAACGGCAGAAGAAGCGGTCGGAGCAGGCGAGGCCTGTTCTGGACGCAATCTTGGCATGGTCAAAAACGAGGACCGCCGCGCCAAAGTCGAAGCTGGGCATTGCTTTGAACTATCTCAAGAACCAGTGGCCCACGCTGACTACCTATCTGCAGGATGGCCGCATTGAGCTCAGCAATAACCGCGCGGAGCGCAGCATTAAGCCTTTTGTGATCTCCCGGAAAAACTTCCTGTTCGCCAATACCACAAACGGCGCTCAGAGCTGTGCAGTCCTGTTCAGCCTGATTGAGACGGCAAAGGAGAACCACCTTGATCCGTGTCGCTATCTCACCTGGGTCCTGAAGGAAGCACCGAAACACAGTGCTTCTGATCCGAATTGGGCGCAGATGCTGACCCCACAAAACGCCCCGCCGGATTGCCGCTAAACCAAATCTTGTACGTGGAGCCTGCCAAGCGCAGGCTCCTTTTCTACGTTCATTTGACGCTTACCTTGGTAAGACAGAAATCGGGTAAAAAGTAAAGTCCCTGGCCAAGTTTTTTCGACATTTTTCAGTTCGTTACAGAAATGATGGGAAGTCTTGTGTTGTCCCTCTATACGGAAGGACAGAAATCGGCAAAAAGTAAACCTCTGAGTGAAAAAAGTTGTCAGTCTTTCTCTCACTTTTAAAGGGAACGATGAAGCCGCCTTTATAGCATCTTCCAAAAAATTAAATCGCGGGTCTCCCACTTGTAAAGGGAAAGATGACGCCTGAATCGAAAGGTTTTTCAGCTTTTTTGAAAATCTTTCTTCGTCTTATTGGTTGAGCAGCGGGCAAATCCGTATATCATAGTGCCCTCCTTTTCTGCCTCCACACAGGCTTTTTGCGGTCTGTGGGGAGGTTTTTCTTTCCATTAGCAGGAAAGTGCTCCTACCAATACAGATTTTGAAGGGCAAAATGGCCACAATTAACAAGGCGCATGATCGGCGTTGATTGTTTCACATCTTTTCTGTCTATTTCTTCACAGCTTTTCTGTCTATTTCTTGTGTAGACTTTCGGGAAAGAATATGCTACAATTTCATGAGACTTATCGGAACAATCATCCTCTCTCACCAGTGGCGAGAGAAGAAGTCATCGAGACAAATTACTGATTGGTTCTATCCGGCTGCAAGCGCAGCCAAGGCAAGGACTTATAGGAGGAAACAGATGTGGGAAAACGACATCAACGCATGATTCTCCCCTCAGAGGTCGTAGAAGCGGCAAAGCGGAACGAAAAAGAAAACATGCGTTTCCGTTCCTACTTAAAACGGGTGGCGGACGCAGATGTGCTCGATCAGCAGTTTATGGCCCTGCACCGGGAGATTTTTCCGCGATACAACTGTGCCAAATGTCGAAACTGCTGTAAGCTAATGCATGCGGAAATCCCGGAGGAGGACATTGAACGGGATGCTGTCTGTCTCGGCATGACGAAACAGGAATTCATTGCCTCGCATCTGAAACAAGTGGATGGGGAATGGCAGGAAATTCACCAGCCCTGCGGTTTTTTGGATGCCAACGGGGATTGCATACTTGGCGAAAACCGTCCGGAAAGCTGCAAGAAATTCCCCTATACCGATCAGCCGGAACGCCTGTTCAGCCTGTTCAGCTTTCTCAATGCCGTCAGCGTTTGCCCTGCGGCCTATGAGATCTGCGAGCGCTTGAAGCAGCTTTACGGCTTTGGCCGATACCGAAAGCGGCATGACGATACGGAGCGCTTTGACAATCAGGCGCCAGGCTTCTCATTTGTCGCCGGGTACACGAGCTGGGGATTTCCGTACGGCGTCCCCGAAGCATCGGAGGAACAAAAAGACCAGGAGGCCGATGAAGAACTGCCGTTTTAGGAGACAAATATATGGAGCAGCTTTCGTTTGTTTTGACGAAGGCCGGATTCCGGTTGGATGGATCCGACTACGGGAAATCGTCCGAACCGGGACAGTGGGTCGAGCGTTTCCGGGAACATCCTTACGAAACGCTGTACGCCCTGGCCTTTCAGGAGCGTCCGGCCTGCTTTGACGCGGCCGGCAGCTTCCTCTGCCGGGTGGCGGAGCGCTTTGCTGCGGATCTTGCCGTGATGCCGGGACTGGAGCTCAGCCGGGAGAAGACCGAAATCGTGCCCAGCGAGGACAGTCTGGAGCGGTTGCTCCGTGCGGTTCCCTTCGTCCTGGGCTCGGAATGTGTGACTGAGCCCTGGCTGAAGCGGCAATATCGCAGGCTCCGGGATGTTTTCCGGCAGGAGATCGCGGCCTATTCCGGCACCGTTGCCCTGTATTTTGCTGAGAAGTCCCAGAAGCTCCACGTGCCGGAGCGCATTTTCTTCCATCTGGTGGAAAGCAAGGACGCGGATTATCCCTTTGCCTTTTTAGCCACCTATGCCACAAAAACGGAAACCGGGAAGGTCCGTCACGTTCCCCTGCAATACGCCCTGACAGAATACCGGGAGGATCGGACGAAGCTGCTGGACCTGCTCTCCTGTCTGAACCGGGCAGCGGAAGCGTCTGCGCTGGTCGGCGGTTTTGTGGAAAGCGGCGAGCTGTTTCATCCTCTGCGCCTGACAGCGGAGGAGGCCTATCAGCTTTTGCGGGACATTCCCGCTTTGGAGGCTGCCGGAATCCTCTGCCGGATTCCCAATTGGTGGCGCCGGCGCTCCAACGCCGTGACCCTCACCGTGAAGCTGGGGGAGGAGCGGCCCGCGATGCTGGGTCTGGATTCCCTGCTCTCCGCCGTGCCCAGTCTGACGGTGGACGGGGTTCCCCTGACAGAGGAGGAAATTCAACAGCTGCTTCTGCAAACAGAGGGTCTGGCTCTTCTGAAGGGGAAATGGGTGGAGGTGGATCACGGACGCCTGCGGGAGCTGCTGGCGCTGATGAAGCGGCAGCGCGGCAACGCAACCCTGCTGGAGGCTCTGCGCGGAAGTCTTTCCGGCGGGGCGGACTCAGACGCCAGAAAAGATGGGCCGGTTGTCACAAACGGCGCCTGGCTTTCCGAGCTGCTGCAGTCTCTGCGCAATCCCGCCAAGCTCCGCAAGGCAGTTCTCCCGGAGAGCTTCCGGGGCAGCCTGCGGCCCTACCAGAGGAATGGTCTCAGCTGGCTTTGGCAGATGGATCAGCTGGGCTTTGGCGCATGTCTGGCGGACGACATGGGGTTGGGCAAAACTGTCCAGATTCTTGCCTATCTGGAGGCTCTGCGAAAAAGGAATCCGGATGCGAAGGCGCTGCTGATCGTTCCGGCGTCGCTGCTGGGCAATTGGCAGAAGGAGGCCCAGCGTTTTGTGCCGGATATGAGCCTGGAGCTCCTGCACGGCGCTTCTGCGGCGGTTCTGCGGGACCGCTTTGCCGCCTCCGACGCCTTTCTGACCGTGACCACTTACCGTATGATCCTGAGCCTGGAGGCCCTACGGAACCGGGATTGGGACTGTGTCATTCTGGACGAGGCCCAGGCTGTCAAAAACCCGGCCGCCAAGCAAACACGGGAAATCAAAAAGCTGCACAGCCGGATGCGGATTGCCCTGACCGGCACCCCCATTGAAAACGATCTGACGAACCTCTGGTCTTTATTCGACTTTCTGGACAAGGGTCTGCTTGGCAGCTCGGAGGAATTCCGGGGCTTCTGTCGCGGCTTGGAGGAACGTCCAGAGGGCTACGCCCGGCTGCGGAATATGATCTCCCCCTTCCTGCTGCGGAGAGTTAAAACGGATAAGAAAATCATCTCCGATCTGCCCGAAAAGCAGGAGCAGACCGATTATGTGGAGCTTTCCGCAAAGCAGGCCGTGCTATATCGCAAGCTGCTGACGCAAACCCAGGACCGGCTTCTGAACAGCGAGGGCATTGCGCGAAAGGGCTTGGTGCTGGCGCTTCTGCTTCACCTGAAGCAAATCTGCAATCACCCGGATCAATACCTGGGGCAGCAGGAGTACGACCCGGCCCAGAGCGGAAAATTTGAAATGCTCCGACAGATCGCGGAAACCATCTATGAAAAACGGGAGCGGCTCCTGGTGTTCACCCAGTTCCGGGAGCTGACCGGCGCCCTGGACGACTATTTGGCCTCCATCTTCCACTGCCGGGGCGGCGTCATCCACGGGGGCGTGTCCGCCAAGGGCCGGACGGAACTGGTGGAGCGTTTCCAGGGCGAAGACTATATGCCCTATCTTGTGCTCTCTGTTAAGGCCGGAGGTACGGGACTCAATCTGACCAACGCCAATCATGTGATTCACTTCGACCGCTGGTGGAACCCCTCTGTGGAAAATCAGGCCACGGACCGGGCCTTCCGCATCGGGCAGCAGAAAAACGTCATGGTTCACAAGTTTGTGTGCAGGGGCTCCGTGGAGGAAAAAATCGACGCGCTGATTGCCTCCAAGCGAGAGCTGGCGGAGAACGTCATCGGCTCCGGAGGCGAGCATTGGATCACGGAGCTGAGCAACGAGGAGCTGCTCTCCGTGCTGCGGCTGGACGCATAGGAGGTACGGAATGGCTAGAAAAAGCTATTGGGAGCAGACCTATTACCCGCAGCCAACGGAATATGAGATTCGCTCCAACGCCGCGCAGACCGCCAGAAAAGCGTCAAAAAAAGGCCAGATTCTCCACCCCGTCATCCTCTCCGGGCGAACCATTGCCAAAAGCTGGTGGGGAAAGGCCTGGTGTCAGAATCTGGAGCAGTACGCGGATTTTGAGACCCGGCTGCCCCGGGGCCAGAAATACGTTCGCTCCGGCGCGGTGGTGGATTTGCAGATTCAGAAGGGAAAAATCGCCGCCAGAGTCCAAGGTACCCGCAAAACACCCTACAAAATTGAAATCCGCATCAGCCCCCTTTCGCAGCAGCGCTGTGACGAAATCATGGACCGCTGTACCGCCCGGGTAGATACTCTGGAGAACCTGCTGAGCGGCAGCTTCCCTGAGAGCATGAAGGATGTGTTTTTGGGCGACGGCGGCCTGTTCCCCACGCCGAAGGAAATCTCCTTCTCCTGCAGCTGTCCGGATTGGGCAGTCATGTGCAAGCATGTAGCCGCAGCCCTCTATGGCGTCGGCGCCAGGCTGGACGAAGACCCCACCCTGTTTTTCTCTCTCCGGGGAATCGATACAGGCCGGTTCGTCGATGTGGTGATTGCCAACCGGGTGGAGGCTATGCTGTCAAACGTGAACCGCCCCAGCAGCCGCATCCTGCAAGACGCAGATTTGACAGAATTATTTGGTGTCGTATAGAACGCAAGAGAAGCTTCACTGAGGTGACAGCACCATTAGGTTCCAGTGGGCGACCATGCAGGTTCGAGTCCTGTCGCCCGCACCAAAAGCGCCGCCTGACGGCGGCTAAGATAAGAGATAATGGAGAATAGATAAGAACGAATAGATATGGAACCCGTCATCGCGGCGCTTTTGTACTATTCGCTATTCTCCATTATCTTTTATCTATTATCTAGATCGAACGAAGAACCGATTCAGCGAACGGTATTCCGGCATCTTTTTTGCACGACCCTTCCAGAAAAAGCAGCCGAAGGGCTGCTTTTTCAGTGATATTCGCCTTCGGCGAGTGATATTGCGCTGTGCGCAGTTTTGGAGGCGAATACCCTTCCATCATCGGCAGTCATAACGGATTCAGGTTATGACCGCTGTTTTTTGCGTGTTTTCCGGTTTTTATCGCAGAAGGGGATTGCAAACAGCGCGGTTTTGCGCTATACTGACGGGAAAAACGGAGAAAACGCAAAAAACCAAACGAATGCGGAAAGGGGGCGCTGCGCCCATGATCGAAGTAAATGAATTGACCAAGGTATTCCGGAAGCCGATCCGGGGAAACGGCCTGTCCGGGATGGTGAAAACCCTGTTTTCCCGGCAGTATGAGGAGCTGCGGGCGGTGGACGGGATCAGCTTCTCTGTTCCCGACGGGGAGATCGTGGGATACATCGGCGCCAACGGCGCAGGGAAATCCACCACCATCAAAATGATGTGCGGCATCCTCACGCCCAGCTCCGGCAGCGTCCTGATCGACGGGGCGGAGCCCTATCGGAAACGGCGGCAGGTGGCGCAGCGCATCGGCGTCGTCTTCGGCCAGAAGACTCAGCTCTGGTGGGACATTCCGCTGATCGAGTCTTTCAAGGTGCTCAAGGAGATCTACCAGGTCTCCGACGGGGACTACGCCGAGCGCATGGCCTTCCTGGGCGAGGTGCTGGACATCACCCGCTTCCTCTCCCAGCCGGTGCGTACCCTCTCCCTGGGGGAGCGGATGCGGGCGGATCTTGCCGCGTCCATGCTCCACAATCCCCGCATTCTGTTTCTGGATGAGCCCACCATTGGCATGGACGTGCTGGTGAAGGAGAAGATCCGGCTTGCGATCCACGCGCTGAACAAGACCTACGGCACCACCGTGGTCCTCACGACCCACGACATGACCGACATCGAGGATCTCTGCTCCCGCATCATCCTGCTGGAGAAGGGGACGATCCTCTACGACGGCCCCCTCAACAGGCTCAAAAACCGCTTCGGCAATCTCAAGACGCTGACGCTGACCGTCCCGGCGGACGTCCGGGCGGAGACCGCGTCGGCCCTCTCGCCGGAGCTTGCCGTTTCCCGGGAGGACGGGCGTCTGATCCTGCGCTTCGACGCGGACAGGCTTCCGCTGGAGCAGGTAATCCAATACGCCTTCCGGGATCTGCGGGCCATGGACATGAAAATCGCAGAGATCTCCGTCGGCGACGTGGTCAAGACGATCCTGGCGCAGCAGGAGGCGGCGGATTCCCGGGCCGACGCGGCCCGCAATAACGGAGGGAAGAACGATGCTGAAAAAGTATAAGCCCTTCCTCCGGGCCGGGGCCATCGACACCATGGCCTACCGGTTCAATATTCTGATCTGGGCAGGGATCACGGTCTGCGAGGTGGCCTGCCTGGTCTTCCTGTGGCTGGCGGTGTACCGTTCCGGCGCGGGGGGCATGGACGCGCAGATCCACGGCTTCAGCTACCGGGAAATGATCTCCTACGTGGTGCTGACGACCATCTTCAACTTCGTCACCTTCAACAACGACACGCTCTGGAACATCAACACCGACATCAAGAAGGGCACCATCGGCAACTATCTGATCAAGCCCATCAGCTACCGCGGGAAATTCTCCGCCACCTGCCTGGGCAGCCTGCTCACCATGACGGTGATGTTCGGCCTGCCGTTCTACACCGCGGCGCTGGTGACCCTGGGCAGCCTCGGTTTTCTGCCGGAGCTGAGCTTCCCGGCCTTCTTTGCCCATCTGGGGCTGTTCCTGCTGGCGGGGCTCTGCGCGGCGCTGCTCAACGACGCCATCTCCTATATCTTCGGCGTGCTGTGTTTTTACACCTCCTCCGGCTGGGGCTTGAATTCCCTCAAGGTTACGCTGATCTCCTTCCTCTCCGGCACCCTGCTGCCCCTGGCCTTCTTCCCGGCGGGGCTGCGGGAGCTGGTGAGCTGGATGCCCTTCGCGGGCATGAGCCAGAACCCGATCCTGATCCTGATGATGAAATACGACCTTGCTCAGTCGATCCGCTGCGTCGCGCTGACGGCCGTCTGGATCGTCGTGCTGGAGCTGTTCGCAAAGCTCCTGTTCTCGCACGCCGTCCGCAAGGTCACGGTCCAGGGAGGTTGATATGCGGTACTACGTTCATCTGTATTTCACCTGCATCAAGCGCAGCATGATCTCCCGGCTGGAATACAAAAAGGACACCGTCGTGGCGCTGTTCTCCTTCTTCTTCTCCAACCTCTGCTCCCTGGCCGCGGTTTACTTCATCCTGCAGGCCATCCCTGCGCTGGCGGGCTATTCGCTGGCGGAGGTTGGCTTCTTCTACGGTTTTTCGATGCTGCCGATCTCTCTGGACCACCTGTTCAGCGACGAATTCTGGCTGGTGGCCTATCGCCGGGTCAAGGACGGGGACATGGACATGCACTTCCTGCGGCCGGTGCCGGTGATCTTCCAGGTGTTTGCCGAGACCTTCCAGCCCGAGGGCTTCGGCGAGATGATCCTGGGCGTGGCCCTGATCACCGTCTGCGCCATGAACCTCACGGTCACGGTCACCTTCGGCGCCGTCGCCGTGCTGATCGTCGGCGCGGTCTTCGGGGCGATGATCATCACCTCCCTCAAGGTGGCCTTCTCGGCCCTGGCCTTCGTCTTCAAGCGAAGCGGCCCGCTGCTCCAGATCATCTACAACTTCTCCTCCTACGCCAAGTACCCGCTGGCCATCTATCCGGGCCTGATCCGCACGCTGCTGATCTTCGTGCTGCCCTTCGGTCTGTTCATCTCGCTGCCGGTGGACACGCTGCTCCACTGCGCCCACGACCCGTGGCAGCTGTGCCTTG
>JAEEGG010001976.1_pt1 | contig 53915 bp, 55 predicted proteins | sample 9134161 | NCBI WGS metagenome assembly JAEEGG01 (sample SAMN16246543, study PRJNA631951) | gut metagenome | biome: gut microbiome; feature: rumen; material: CR-attached | host: Bos | place: Iran: Karaj | collected 2018-10 | reverse complement strand
GATGCTGGCACACATGATGCCGCCTCATTTCCCCGTCGCCATCGGCGTCATCCGCGACGTGAAAGCCCCGACCTTCAACGACAGCCTTGACCAAGTCATCGAAAACGAGAAGGCCAACTCGAAGATCAAGTGCATGGACGACCTGCTGAACAGCGGTTCAACTTGGACGATCGACTAAACCAAGGTCCCTGAGCCTGTCGAAGGGCCGACAGATAAAAGGCATCGGCTGGTCGACTTTAAAAATGAAAAAATCCCGCCCAAACGAGCGGGATTTTTTCATTTTCTGATTGTCAAACATGTTGCGTTTTAAGGAAATTGATTACTTTTGCAATATGAAGACAAAAAAAGATTATATTGAATTAATTGAAAATCAAGAGGATGAATTAAGGAAAAACTTCGGAATCCGTTCGCTTCGTTTGTTCGGTTCTGTATCACGAGATGAGCAGATTGAAGGAAGCGATGTTGATGTGTGTGTAGAAATGGAACCTCAAGCCTATTTGATAGTTCGATTGAAACGTTTCCTTGAGCGTCTTTTGGGTTGTCCAGTGGATGTGGTGAGAATGCACAAACACATGAATCCTTACTTATTACAAGAAATCAATCGCGATGGAATTTACGTCATTAAGTAAACGAGACAGGGTATTGGGCATTTTTCAGCAAATTGAAAATGCTATCGGACAGCTTAAGGACTGGAATGCCAATATTGAAACGGCTGAAGATTATTATTTATCGCCTGACGGAATGCAAAAACTTGCAGCCAGTTGCATGTTGATTGAAGCAATAGGCGAGGGCATCCATCAAATAGATGGGATTACAGAAGGTGAGTTGCTAAAGGAACGTTCGGAGATTCCATGGGAGGATGTAATAGGAATCCGCAACCACATCGCACATGGTTATTTTGACATTGATGGTGAAGTGGTGCTGCTGACTATTCGTCAAGACCTTGACCCGTTGCTTGAAGCAGTGAGATATTTCATCAATTCGATATAAGAAATTCTATCTCCAGCAATGTTGTATTCTCCTGAAGCTGACAGGGAAAATCATTATTTTTGCATCAAAATCTAAAACACAGCGGAGTTTTAACTTCTAACTGCCAACTGAACAACTGCCAACTGATAACTAAAATGAAAATCCCCTTCAAACCTGGAACCCTGATTTATCCCCTGCCCGCCGTGATGGTCACTTGCGGCGACTGCGAGGAAAACTACAATATCATCACTATCGGCTGGACGGGAACGATTTGCTCCGACCCGCCCATGTGCTACATTTCCGTCCGCAAGGAACGCCACTCGCACGAACTCATCATGAAAAACAAGGAGTTCGTCATCAACCTGACGACGGAGGATTTGGCCGCTGCCACGGACTGGTGTGGTGTGCGCTCAGGCCGCGACTACAACAAGTTCAAACAGATGCACTTGCACACCGAGCCTGCCCAAATCGTGAAGGCCCCCTTGATTGCCGAATCGCCATTGAGCATTGAATGCAAGGTGGTGGAGGTGAAGGAATTAGGCTCGCACGATATGTTCATCGCTGAGGTGGTGGCCGTCAATGCGGAAGAAAAACTCATTGATAAGGGCACGGGCGCGTTCCAACTCAACCACGCCAAGCCTTTGGCCTATTCGCATGGTAAGTATTACGGCCTTGGCGAGAAAATCGGCGGATTTGGTTTTTCGGTGAAGAAAAAGAAATGATTTATTTCTCGGATTGTGAGGTTTTTGTACTTTTGCAATCCATACTATCTGAACATGAAAAAGGCGTTGTTTGTATTGGTATTTCTATCATTGGGTTGGCAGTTGAAGGCCGAGTGTCCACCCGTAGTTGAGGATTTTACCTTTACGGATTGTAATGGCGTAGCGTACAATCTGTTTGAGTTGCTCGACGGCGGACAATATGTCTTGGTTCACTTTCAGAATGATTTTAGTAGTTATGGACAGACCTTGACCATGAACAATTTGTACCATCAGTATGGCTGCAATGGCAGGGATGTGTTTTTTATGGAATTGTTGACCCATGCTGATGATGCGCAGTGCCATGTTTGGGGTGAAGAATACCATGTAGAGTTTCCTTTGGTTGGCATGGATGGGGGAAGTGCCTCGTTTTATGCCCTATATCCTGATTGCATCCACGACTCTGGGAACAACCAGTTTCTTTTGTTTTTGCCTGACCATCAGATATTTCAGGAGCCGATAGTCTATCATTTTGAGGAGGTCTTTTCGGATTTGGGCATCGTGCCAAGTGATTGCAATTTTGGTCAGTGCGAGGCACCAAACAACTTGACGGCTCATCTTTCAGCATCACAATTGGACCTTGAGTGGGAGGGCGTTGAAGGTGCCCGGTATTATCATGTGTTTTCGCGGAATTATGCGGAAGAGGATTTCCATTTTGAGGCCAACACAGTGGAGCCAAACATGGAAAACGTCACGTATTATCCGACGGAGGAGAACTGTTACTATGTGATATCGCGATGCGAAGATGGCTCTGAGAACAATTCCGACACGATTTGTGTTGGTCCCGAAGCCTTGGATTTTGAGTTGGTTGATTGTCATGGCAATGAGATCCATTTGTTCGACATCCTTGATAGAGACCAGTTCGTTTTCGTTGATTTTTTTAGGTTTAACTGCATTTCGTGCCGTGAAGTGATGCCATACGTTATGGAATCCTATTATCGATATGGATGCAACAATGAAGACATATTCTACATGGAAGTGACAGACGACCCTGAGCATTTGTGTTTCCGATGGTGTGAGGAGTTTGGTGTTGAGTATCCAACGGTAGGCATGGAAGGAGGAGCACAGGCTTTCGCGGATTTGTATCATTTGACAGCATCTCCGCATTATTTTCTGATTGCCCCCAATAGAGAAATTGTACTTGACGGAGGTCATTCGGGCTTTTATATCTATGATTTGCAAACCATTATTGATGCTTTTGAGCCTTTGGGCATAGAAGTGCATCAATGCTATTCGGATATTTTTGATAATCAGCAAGAAGGTTGTGTAATTTACCCCAATCCAGCTGATGGTGTTGTGAATATTGAGGCGCAGGGATTGATCCAGGTTTACAACAGCTTGGGTCAGTTGGTGGATGCCGTTGTGTCTGATAGTCAGCAGGTAAAGATTGATACAAATCGATATCTTGATGGTTTGTATTTCGTTCAGGTGGACGGAAAAGGTATTGGAAAATTTGTGGTAAAGCACTGACAATGATTGACCAGTTCCAAGCATATATTAATAGGTGTAACTTGATTGCCGAGGGCGACAAACTCATTTTGGCCCTCAGCGGCGGCATCGATTCAATGGTTTTGGCAGATTTGTTGCTGAAAGCCAAGGTGGAGTTTGTTGCGGCGCATTGTAATTTCCATTTGCGTGGTGAGGAATCCGATGGCGATGAAAGGTTTGTTAACGAGATTGCGGAAAAGAATGGTATTCAATGCTTTGTAATGCATTTTGAAACTGAGAAATATGCTGTAGAAAACGGCGTTTCCATCGAAATGGCCGCTCGTGACCTGCGCTATGCTTGGTTTGAAGAATTGCGGCAGCAGCTGGGCTATGCCAAAATCGCTGTGGCCCATCACGCCGACGACCAAGCCGAGACTTTTTTCATCAACTTATTGCGTGGTGCAGGCCTCAACGGACTGAAAGGCATGAAGCCACAAAATGGAGTGATTATTCGACCATTGCTGTGGGCTTCGCGAGAACAAATCCGAAAGTATGCAGTTGAGAATCATATCGTTTGGCGTGAAGACCATACCAATGCCGAATCCGTCTATCTGCGAAACAAAATCCGCAATCAATTACTGCCTGTTTTCGATGAACTGCATCCTGAAGCGCGGCAAGGCCTGTATAAGTCATTAGAACATCTTGCTTCGGAGAATGAACTATACAGAGAATTGCTGCAAGAGAAGCTTAATCAAATCATCGACCGTAACGGTGATATTCAACGCATTCCTCATTCAGCATTCCTCATTCAGCATTCCTCGTTCCAATTGCTTTTTGAATGGTTGCGCCAATATGGTTTCAACACCGACCAATGTCACTTTATCTATGATGCCCTCGGATCGGGCGTTGGGAATCAATACTGTTCTCCTACACATTGTGTAGTAATCGGAAGAGATGATCTTCAACTCTCTGAAATAAAGGAGAAAACAGATGACGAAATCCAAATCGAAATAGGAGAGGAGGAAATTCTTTCTCCTGTCCATCTTTGTTTTGCCAAGTTGGAGAAAACTCCCGATTTCGTCATCGACAAGTCCCCCAATGTAGCGCAACTGGATTTCAACAAACTGAAGTTTCCCTTAACCTTGCGCCGTTGGCGCCCCGGCGACCGCTTTCATCCTTTGGGTATGAAAGGTTCCAAACTGTTGAGCGATTTCTTTGTGGATCAGAAATTTACGGAATGGCAAAAACGGAATGTTTGGCTCTTGGTCTCCGCTGATGGCGATATTCTTTGGGTGGTCGGATATCGCATTGATGAGCGATATAAGGTTTCCAACTCTACAAAAACTATTTTTTTATGCAGACAAAATCGCTGAACACGATAATTTTTCTATTTTTGCAAAACTAATTGTATTGCAATGGAAGAAAACACTTTGCCGAGATGGGAACAGAAACTGAACAGCTACCAAAAGGCATTGAGCCGTTTGGCAGAGGTGGTCAATGTAATGAAGGTTCGGCAATTGAATGATTTTGAGGCGGATGGATTAATTCAACGGTTTGAATTCACCTTCGAATTGGCTTGGAAACTGATGAAAAGTTATGCGGATTATCAAGGCACTGACAAAGAAATTATGGGATCGAGAGATGCTGTTCGTTGGGCTTTCGAAAATAAGCTGATAGAGGATAGTGATGTTTGGATGGAAATGATAAAACGCAGAAATGATACTTCACATAACTACGATGAAGATACAGCTGCTGATGTGATAGTGCGTGTAAAAGATGCTTATTTTCAAGCGTTTGTGCGTTTTTATGAAAGAATGAATAATTTGTCTAGTTATAAATCTGCCGATTTGTTCACCCAATCTGAGTAAATAATGGAATTTGGACTAAAAGATAATGAGATTAACGCTTTGCGTGAGACTTTGGCTTCAATTCCAGAGGTTGAGGAAGCCATTATCTACGGTTCGAGAGCAAGAGGAACAAATAAAGTATCGTCGGATATTGATATTACATTGAAAGGTAGTAACTTAACCTATCTTCAACTTGCTCTTCTTGATGCCAAGATTGACGTTTTATATTTACCCTATTTCGTTGATTTGAGCCTTTTTTCCATGCTTAGGAACACCGATTTGATTGAGAGTATTGAACGTGAGGGTAAGGTTCTATATCGTAATGAAAGAATAATAGCATAGTTTATTTAGTTGAATATCAATTAATTTTATATGAAAAAACTATTTTTAATCCTTTTGATGGCCTTCGCCGCCATCATGCCAGCGCAAGCCCAGATTGTCGACCCTGTCAAATGGGCGTTTTCTATTCAAGATGTAAATGAAACTGAGTTTGACGTGGTCGCCACGGCCACCGTCGACCCCGCGTATCACATCTATTCCACTAAAATGCCCGCATTAGGCCCTCTGCCTACGGTCTTTGAGTTTGAGAAGTCCAACGACTTTGAAGTGGCAGGTGAGGCTCGCGATGTCACCGAAGGCGAGCTGTTTTACGATGACATCTTTGAGGTCGAGTATGTCCAATTCAAAGGAACAGCCGTCTATGCCCAACGCCTGAAGAGGCTGACAGAAAGTGCCTTCAAGGTTGTGGGATCCATTACTGGACAAGCTTGTAAAGACGGTCAATGTGTTCAGGTTTCATCTGATTTTGATGTCGTTGTGCCTGGTGCCAATGGTGAAACACTCGTTGAAACTATTGCTGCTCCTGCTGAAAACGACGATGCTGCAACCGAGACTGACGAAAAACAGGCAGTGCTTTCAGCTGGCGACGATTACGACTACTTCACCTCTGAAGGTGCCGAAAGTACCGACACCAGCTTGTGGGGCATGATACTGTCGGCCATCCTTTGGGGTCTCGCCGCCCTACTCACGCCTTGCGTGTTCCCCATGGTGCCTATGACGGTATCATTCTTCATGCATGGTGAAGGTGAGACCAAGCAGGAAGGTCGCTTCAAGGCGTTTATGTATTTCGTTTTCATCGTGTTGCTGTATACCTTGCCCATTGCCATCCTCATCCTCATTACCTATTTCGTCGGTGGCGAGAGCGTGACGGCCGGCATCTTCAACTGGTTAGCGACGAACTGGCTGCCTAACCTGATTTTCTTCCTCGTATTCATGGTCTTCGCGGCTTCGTTCTTCGGCGCCTTCGAAATCACCTTGGGTAGCAATATGCTGAACAAGAGCGACAGCAAGCAGAACACCAAAAACCTCGGTGGCATCTTCTTCATGGCCTTGACTTTGGTATTAGTATCGTTCTCCTGCACGGGCCCCATCGTCGGCACGGTGTTGATTCAATCCACACAAGGCGCCATCTGGACACCCATCATTTGCATGCTGGCGTTCTCCATCGCCTTCGCGTTACCCTTTGCCCTCTTCGCCATGTTCCCGAACCTGCTTCAGAAGCTGCCGAAGAGCGGTGGCTGGATGAACTCGGTGAAGGTCGTCCTGGGCTTCGTCGAAGTCGCCCTCGGCTTCAAATTCTTGATGACTGCTGACCAGGCCTATGGTTGGGGTCTCCTCGACCGTGAGGTCTACCTCGGCATCTGGATTGTGTGCTTCACCCTGTTGGGCTTCTACCTTTTGGGCAAGATTCGTTTCAAGGGCGAGAAGGAAGTCAAGGAGCTGAGCGTGTTCCGCTTAGTGCTGATTATCATAGATTTTACCTTCGTCATTTATATGATTCCAGGTATGTGGGGCGCTCCGTTGAAAGCCCTTTCGGGTTATCTGCCTCCGCAACAGACCCTCGACTTCAATTTGGATAGGACCATCAAATACGTTGAGTCACAGCAGAAACCACAAATCTGCGAGGAACCGAAATATAGCGACGTGCTTGAACTGCCTCTCGACTTGAGTGGCTACTTCGACTACGAGCAAGCCTTGAGCTGCGCCCGCGCACAAGACAAGCCCGTCTTTGTCGACTTCACCGGTCACGGTTGCAATAACTGCCGTGAGATGGAGAACAGCGTTTGGAGCGATCCCGAAGTGTTGAAGATGTTGCGCGACGAATATGTAGTGGTGGCACTCTATGTCGACGACAAGACCGAGATGCCCGAAGAGGACTGGTCGGTTTCGACGAAGAACGGCAAGGTTAAGAAGACCATCGGCTCCAAGAATATCGACTTCCAGGAGACCCGCTTTGGCGCTAACGCCCAGCCTTACTACGTGTTGCTCGACAACGACGGCGACATGCTGATGATTCCGCGTTCCTACAGCAAGGACAAGGCCGCTTTCCTCACTTTCCTGAAGAAAGGCCTTGATAACTACAAGAACGGCAGGAAATATATTCCCGAAAAGTATAAATGATGATACTTGTCTAAAAGTCTTATTCTTATGGATGAAATTCTTCGCGTGGAAGGCCTGTGCAAGACCTTTCAGCTATCGCGCAAACAACAGAAAATTGAACGAACCGACCGCAAGAAGATAGTTGCCGTCGACAACCTCTCGTTTATAGCCTACAAGGGGGAGATATTCGGTTTGTTAGGACCTAATGGCGCTGGCAAGACCACAACCTTGCGTATGCTTGCTACGTTAATTCACCCTGATAGCGGCGATGCCATATTAGATGGCTATAGTGTTGTGAACCAGCCAGAAGAGGTGCGTGGTAAAATCGGCTTCCTGACTTCAGAATTGAAGCTTGAGGACTTTTTTACGCCGAATTACCTTTTCGACTTTTTCTCTCAGCTCTATGGAATTGCCCCCGAGGTGATGGCAGAACGTAAAACAAAGTTGTTTGAGCGTTTCGGCATCAACAAGTTCGCCGAGGTGAAGGTGGCCAACCTCTCCACGGGCATGAAGCAGAAGTTGTCGTTAGTCATCTCATTGGTGCATAATCCCGACATCATCATTTTCGACGAACCTACCAATGGCCTCGACGTGTTGACGGCGCGAACCGTTACGGATTATCTTCAAGAGTTACGCGATGAAGGCAAAACTATTATTCTCAGTACTCACATTTTCAGTCTGGTGGAGCGTCTTTGCGACCGTGTGGGCATCATCATCGATGGCCGCATGACGGCTTGTGGCACCCTTGAAGAGGTGTGCAATGGTTTGTCCATGGAAGACCGTTTCTTCGAAATGTACAAAGAAGTGAAAGGAGGCGAAGAATGAAAAGCAATACACTAACGATTATCAAGAAAGAGTTCGCCCGTTTCTTCGGCGACCGACAGCTGCTGTTTACCACGGTCATCATGCCGGGTCTGCTGATATATATTATCTATAGCTTCATGGGCATGGGTATGGAGAAGATGGCCACAGAGGGCACCAATGAGCTGGTGACCGTTTGTGTGGAGAACCTTCCAGTTAGTGTGGCACCCTTGGTAGATGGCTTGCCTAGTACTACTGTGTCGCAACAGCCTGTTTCACAAGAGGATATTGATAAATTAAAAGCAAAAGACCTCAACGTGGTACTGGTGCGCTTTCCTGAAAAGTTCGACGAGAAGGTGGCTACCTACGACCCGCAAAGTTTTGAACCGGCTCCCAATATCGAAATCTATTACAACTCGGCCAATAACGCATCCTCGCGTGTGTACCACATGCTGGAAGCCTCGCTTTCGTCCTACGAGGACCAGCTGAGCAACCGCTTCGACATCAACCGTATCGAATCAGTTGAGGATCAATTTGATATGGCCAGTCAGGACGATGTGCTGGGTAGCATCCTTTCCAAACTCATCCCGATGCTTATCCTGATGATGCTCTTCAGCGGTGTGATGGCCATTGCGCCAAGCAGCATTGCCGGCGAGAAGGAACGCGGTACCATCGCTACCTTGTTGGTGACTCCTTTGAAGAGAAACGAGTTGGCATTAGGTAAAGTGGTGTCGCTGAGCGGTATAGCGTTGTTGAGTGGTATCTCGAGCTTCATCGGTATCGTGTTGTCTCTGCCCAAGATGATACAAGCCGATGCGGCAGGCTTGAAACTGGGTCTTCATTATACAGGTGCCGATTATTCGGTTTTGTTGCTTATCATCTTCTCTTCAGTGCTTATCATGGCCTCAGCCGTCAGCCTGTTGTCGGCATTAGCCAAGGACGTGAAGAATGCTGGCACGATGATCACGCCTTTCATGTTGGTAGTGATGTTTTGTGGTTTGATGCCCATGTTCCAATCGGGTGCCAGCCAAAATTTGGTAGCTTATCTGTTCCCCTTCTACAACTCCATCCAGGCTATGACCGCGGTCTTTGCCCACGAAATGAAATGGCTGCCTGTCATCGTTACCTTGGCCGCCAACGTGGTGTACACTGGCATTGCTGTCTGGGGACTGACCCGCATGTTCAACAGTGAAAAGGTGATGTTCTCAAAGTAAGAGGCAACACTAATGAGATGCAAAAACGGAAGAGCCAGCCGACTCTTCCGTTTTTTATTCTTTCAAAAGCTCTTCTACCTTTTGGATTAACTCTTTTGTTGGCTCTGTAATTGTTTTGATTTCTTCTTCCGTAATGGCGTAGTAGCAGTTGTAATCGCCTTTCTCTCGAAGTTGTTCCATCCTTGATAAAAAAGCACCCAGTTTTGGCTCCACTTTTCCTGCCTTTACGAAATGAAGTCCGAATAGGGTTAATAAGCCATCATGAGTATGTGCAACTAATTCATTTTTAATGAGCAACGCTTGAACTGCATGGTAACAAGCGTAATAGTATCGATTGGAAGCAATATCCCAATATTGTTGTTTACACATTTCTTCCGCTTGTTCGAGGAATCGATGTGCCTTTTCCATTTGTAGGCCTACTACAATCTGCCTTTCTTCGTCAGTCAATTTCATGCCAATCGTATTGCGTCGTCAATGACATTATGATAAAAAGGTGTGAACTTGCTGCTTTCCCATTCCTTGGCGGTGTACATCACAGGGTTGATATATTCGCCAAGTTCCCAGCCAAGTTCTCTCAACGGGTATGAAATGGTATCATAATCTTCGGGCAAAAGTTGGTCTTTGTCAAGCACGATGAGAATGTCCCAATCAGAACCTGAATGGGCATCGCCTCTTGCCCTGGAACCGTACAACAATGCATAGCCTCCCGCTGGTAAGTTCAGTAGGAGCGATTGCTTGATGTCGTTGATTACTTTTTCTTCCATTTTTTGTGGATTACTCTTGCAAAAGTAATCATTTTTTTCAAATCGGGTTGGATTTGGACAAAAAAATGGAGGAAGGACGAATTGCCCTTCCTCCAAATCAAGTATTTCCTTTAGTTTTTAAGCCATCTCGCCGCCCTTGGCAAAATGCTGATAGAAAGCGATGATGGTCTCAATGCCTTTGTAGAAGTGGTCGAGGCGGTAGTTCTCGTTGGGCGAGTGGATGGCGTCTTCGCCAAGGCCAAAGCCCATCAGGATGGACTTGATACCCAACACTTCTTCGAATCTTGCGATAATCGGGATGGAGCCGCCCGAACGCATCGGGATGGGCAGCTTGCCGTAGGTGTCCATATAGGCGGCTTCGGCGGCTTTGTAGGCCGGCAAGTCGACGGGGCAGCCGTAGGCCTGACCGCCATGCAGCGGCGTGACCTTTACGGTGACATACTCGGGGGCGTTCTTCTCGAAGTAGTCCTTCACTAATGTGGCAATCTTTTCGTTGTTTTGGTCAGGCACCAAACGACACGACAGCTTGGCGTATGCCTTCGAAGGCAGCACGGTCTTGGCACCCTCGCCCGTGTAGCCACCCCACATGCCGCAGAGGTCGAAGGTGGGACGGATGCCGACACGCTCAATCTTGGTGTAGCCTTCTTCGCCACGAAGGGCTTTCACGCCGACGCTTTTCTTGTAGTCTTCCTCGTTATAAGGTGCCATGTTGAGCAACTCGCGCTCGCGGGCAGAACATTCGATGACGTCGTCGTAGAAATGCGGGATGGTGATGTGGTTGTTCTCGTCCATGCATTTGGCGATCATCTCACAGAGGGTGTTGAGCGGGTTGGCCACGCTGCCGCCGAAGATGCCGGAGTGCAGGTCGGCGTTGGGACCGGTGACTTCAATCTCCCAGTAGGCAAGACCTCTCAACCCTGTGGTGATGCTTGGCACGTCGGGACCAATCATCGAGGTGTCGGACACGAGGATGATGTCGGCCTTGACGAGGTCTTTGTAGTCCACGACCCACTTCGAGAGGCTGCCCGAGCCGATTTCCTCTTCGCCTTCGAGCATGAACTTCACGTTGCAGGGAAGGGTGTTGGTCTTCACCATGGTCTCAAAAGCCTTGGCGTGCATGAATGCCTGACCTTTGTCGTCATCGGCGCCGCGAGCCCAAATCTTGCCATCCTTGATGACGGGTTCAAACGGGTCGGTGTGCCACAGGTCGATGGGGTCGACGGGCATCACGTCGTAGTGGCCGTAAACCAAGACGGTGGGCAGTTTCGGGTCGATGATTTTCTCGCCGTAGACAATGGGGTTGCCTTCGGTGGGCATCACCTCGGCCTTGTCGGCGCCGGCGGCCAGGATGGCGTCGCGCCAATACTCGGCGCAGCGGATCATGTCCGGCTTGTGTGCCGATTCTGAACTGATGGAAGGGATTCTAATCAAGCCAAAGAGTTCCTCAAGGAAACGGTCTTTGTTGGCTTCAATGTAGTCTTTTGTGATTTGCATAATCGTAAGTATTTAAGATTCAAGATTTAAGATTCAAAATTCTTTAGTTCAACCTTTTCCCCGTCAAACACTGCGTAGGTGAAATCATAAATCCAGTTGCCCACTACAGTCGTCAAGGCATGGTCGCCAGATTTGTATTGCATGGGTTTGTGCTGGTGGCCGAAGACGAAGAAATCAATCGTTGGGTCGAGGGCGGCCTGCTCTTGGGCGTATTGGTATAGTCTCATTTTTGGGATGTCATCGTAATAGCCGCGTTCCACCTCGTTTTTGAGTTTTTTCAAACGGTGGTTGTGCGACCATTTCAAGGCCAAACCAATGCCAAAATCTGGATGTATCAACCTGAACAGGAACTGGTTGAACTTACATTCAAAGACCTTCTTCAAAAATTTGTAGCCGTTGTCTCCCGGACCTCTGCCATCGCCGTGGACCAAAAAGAACTTCTTGCCTTTGATGGTCTTGACGACAGGCTCGCGGTGCAGCTCAATTCCCAGTTCGTCGTGCAAGTAACCGAAACTCCAAAGGTCGTGGTTGCCGATGAACATGTGCACAGGAATGCCCGCATCGGTGAACTCGGCCAACTTGCCTTGTAGCCTAACAAAGCCTCTGGGAATCACGGTCTTATACTCAAACCAGAAGTCGAAGAGGTCACCCATCAGGTAAAGCTCCTCGCAGTCGGGACGAATCGTGTCCAAGAAGCGCAACAACTTACGCTCGCGCTTCTGGCTGTCCTCCAGCGAGGGGATGCCCAAATGAAAGTCGGTGACGAAATAGACGGCCATCAGAACTGGATTTCTTTCGAGCGGCGGATGAGTTCCGTGATGAGGGTGATGAGCTTGGGCTCCACGGCGTTCACGGCTTTGATGACTTCCTCGTGCGTGATGGTGACGGGATGGTCCAAACCATAGATGTTGGCCATGTCGGAAACGATGGACAAGCCAAAGACGGGCAGTTTGCCTTGCCGTGCCACGATGACCTCGGGCGTCGTCGACATGCCGATGGTGTCGGCACCGATGATGCGGAAGTAACGGCATTCGGCAGGAGTCTCGTAGGTCGGACCCGAGGTGGAGCAATACACGCCGTGTTGCACCCAGATGCCTTTTTCCAAGGCAATCTCGTCGGCCAGCTTGATGAGACGTTTGTCGTAAGGCTCGCTCATGTCGGGGAAGCGTTCGCCGAAACGGTCGTCATGCGGACCAATCAAGGGGTTGGGCATGGCATGGATATGGTCGTTGATGATCATGATGTCACCCACGCGGAAATTCGGGTTGAGTCCGCCGGCGGCATTGCTGAGGATGAGGAATTGTATGCCGAGCTGCATCATCATGCGGACGGGGAAGGCGACCTCGCTCATCGGGTAACCTTCATAATAGTGGAAACGGCCTTGCATGGCAATGACCTTGCGGCCGGAGATGGTGCCAAAAAGCAACTGTCCCTGATGTCCTTTCACCGTTGAGACGGGAAAGTTGGGAATATCTGAATAGGGGATGGCGTATTCTACATTGATACCAGTGGCCAAGTCGCCTAAGCCTGAGCCTAACACAATACCGACTTCGGGCTGAAAACCATTGGTTTTCAATTTAATATAACCAACGGTCGTGAGAATCCTTTCGTACATAACTCAATATTTCTTCATTAAACTTTTCTTCTTCATGGAAACGCACCGTTATTGGCAAATCGTATAGCGGAGCGCAATCAAACTGACAAAGATAAGGAGAATTTGTCAATCGCGCGGCATCTTTTTCGGTGGTGACGATGATTTTCTTGTCGCCGCTCAGATTTTCAAAATGCTTAACGATGTTTTTCGCATCTTCCTCACTATAAACGTGATGGTCGGCAAAACGCAGAAAATCAACCGTTTTGAATCGTTTTTCCAGCTCTTCGATGAATGACTTTGGATGGGCTATACCGCAGAAAGCAATAACGGAATCGGCATCTTCGACGGAAACAGTTTTTGCTTTTTCGTTCAAAGGTTGCAAAGGCGCATACTCCAAATAGGAGAAATAAACCTTTTGCTCTTTAGATGGATTTAGTTTGCTGATAATATGTTGCTTTTCAGCTTCTTTAAGCTCTCTTGGCGACTTGCTGACCACGATGAGATTGGCTCGTTTTGCAGCGGATTTCACGTCGCGCAAAGTGCCGGCAGGGAAAAGGAGGTCGTCGCAATAAAGATGCTGGTATTCAGTTAATAAGATGTTTAAGCCAGCCTTGATGCTACGATGTTGGAATGCATCGTCCAAGAGGATGATTTCGGGCGCGTTGTTGCTCATGAGCAACTTCCTGACGCCATTCACACGGTCTTCATCCACAGCAACTTGAATCTCTGGAAACTTTTTGAAATATTGCAGTGGCTCGTCACCCAAGTCTTCGTTAGTGCTTGTCGTTTCGGCGCGTTTGAAGCCTTTTGTCTTTCTGCCATAGCCTCGACTCAACGTAGCAACGCGGTAATGGTCTTTCAATACATTGATAAGGTATTCCGTGTGTGGTGTTTTTCCCGTTCCGCCCAGGTTGAGGTTGCCCACACAGATTAAGGGTTTTTCAAATCGTGTGGTCCTCAAGATATGCCAATCGTATAGCTTGTGTCTGATTGTCAGCACAATATGGTAAATTAGCGATATGGGCAGTAGTAAAATTCTCATTATTGGGGTCAAAATTAGGCAAATTTCCTTAATTTTACGGCCAATTTCGAAAAATATTGGACACGAGACTGCGTGACACGCGACGCGAGACAGTCCCGCGTCCCGACTTCCCGAAGCCTCGCGTCAAAAGAGAGTTATGACCGTAAAAGACATTTTGAATTGCATCACCGAGATTGCCCCACTGCACTGGCAGGAAAATTACGACAACGCTGGCTTGCAAGTCGGCGACCTTAACGCCCAAACGAACAAGGCCTTGATTGCCTTGGATGTGACTGAGGAACTGCTTGACGAGGCCATAGCCAAACATTGCGACCTCGTTATCAGCCACCACCCTTTGATTTTCCATGGGCTGAAGCATATCACGCCGCAAACTTTTATCGAGCGCATCATCATGAAAGCTGTCAAGCATGACATTGCCATCATTTCCATGCATACCAATTTGGATAACAGCTACTTGGGTGTGAGTCGTGTGCTGGCCGACCGTTTGGGATTGAAGAACCTGCATCTTTTGCAGCCTTCGTCCGCTGAACCCGATCTTTGCGGTGCCGGCATGGTCGGCGAGTTTGACATTCCGATGGAAGAAACTGATTTTCTTGGACTTGTGGCCAATATGATTGGCTCCCCATGCTTGCGCCATTCTGCATTGACGGGTCGCAAGGTCAAGAAAGTGGCGCTTTGTGGCGGTTCGGGGAGTCCATTTATGCAGGATGCATTGCGCTGTGGCGTAGACGTTTACCTCACCGCTGATGTCAAATATCACGACTTTTTTGTTCCCGAAGGCCGCCTTTTGTTGGTCGATGGTGGACATTTTGAGACCGAACAATTCACTAAACAATTAATTAGTGAGTTAATTCGGAAAAAATTTCCTACCTTTGCAGCCGCAATCGCTGAAACGGAAACGAATTCAGTCCATTATTTTGTAAGAAATAAGTAATTATCAATATGGCTAAGAAAGAAAACAATGAAGTTGTTGAAGTGACTGAAGTTGCTGAAACAACGGAGGTTAAGGAAACGAAGAAGACTGCAAAGAAAACCACTAAGGCTAAGGCCGACCCGCAACCCGAGGAGGAAGAGGTGGTCGCTGAAGCACCCAAGGAAGAAGCTCCTGTCGAAGTAGTGGAAGCCCCCAAGCCGGTGGAAGACCCTGTTGAAGTTAGCGTCGAGCAGAAATTGGTAGCTCTTTACACCTTGCAGCAGGTCGACTCCAAGATTGACGAAATTCGTGCCTATCGTGGTAACCTGCCTTTAGAGATTCAGGACATGGAGGACGAAATCGCCGGCCTTGAGACCCGTATCTCCAATTTTAAGGATGAAAGCAAGAAACACCAAAAGGACATCTCCGACTATAAGATTAAAATAAAGGAGACCGAAGCCCTGATTAAGAAGTATGAGGACCAGCAGAATAATGTCCGCAATAACCGTGAATACGATTCTTTGACGAAGGAAATCGAGTATCAAACACTTGATATTCAGCTTTCTGAGAAGCGTATCAGGGAAATCACGGCGAAGGATAACGACGTGGCTGCCAAGGTAGCTGCTGCCCAAATGCGCCTCAACGAGTTGAATGCCTCTTTGACTGAAAAGAAAGAAGAGCTTCATTCCTTGGTGGAAGGCACCGAAAAAGAGGAAGAACAACTGCTGCAACGTTCGGCTGAGTGCGAGAAGTACGTTGAGGACCGCCTGCTCGTGGCTTACAAGCGCATCCGCAAGAATGCCCGCAATGGTCTCGCCGTGGTCGGCATCTTCGATGAGGCTTGTGGTGGCTGCTTTAACCGTATCCCTCCGCAACACCAGTTGGACATCTGCACGCACAAGAAGATTATCGTGTGTGAGTACTGTGGACGTATCTTGGTCGACAAGGGCATCATCGAGCAATACAAGGCTTGATGTTCAGTCTGATACAAATTAAGGCCGCTCTCGAGCGGCCTTTTTTCGTTTAGAAACGTATCTTCAGCGTGGTCAGCAGGAGATGCCTGAATTGCTTTTGTGTGATGGATTCGATGCCGAGTTCTCCCGCATCGTAGAGGGTAGTGTAGGTTATCCCATGCGTCAACTCGTAGGCAAGATCAAAAGTGGTACTTGCCGATAAGGGAATGCTAAGTCCGCATGAGGCTTTCTTGATGCTGCCTCCTTTTTCGCCAAAGCCAAACGGACTGCCATAATAGGCCGTTCCCAATCTGAGATAGGTACCGCCCACGCGCCATTCGGTGCCGAGGCGGAGGTTGAAGGTGCGTTTCAACGTGTTTTTGATGTCTTCGTTGGTTGGGGTGTAGTCGTAGTCGTTGGCCTTGAAACGTGCCGCGCCGAAGTTGGTGTATTCCGCATCGAGGCTGACCATGCCTTGCTGTCCGATGACGAATGCCAAACTTCCCACCCATTTCAGTGGCTTGATGAAGGTGTATTCGTAATGTGATTCGGGGCTGAGGCATTTTTGAGTCACATAGTTGATTTTCGATTCGGTCGTGGTTTGCCAAGTCTCGGTGAAATTGTAAAGGGTGGGCGAGTGGAAGGCCCCACCGATACGCAGCCAAGGCGTGGCATGGAAGATGAAACCGATTTTGGCGTTGCCGCCCCAACCTGTCGAGTTCAAGTCTTGGGTAAAGCTCCATTCGTTGAAGTCGGTTTCGGTGCCTTCAACGCGGCTTTCTTCGAATACCTTGGTCCCAAATCGCTTGGTGTGCGCCAAGTCAAGGCTGATGCCGATGAAGAAACGCTCGTTATAGTTGGCGCTTCCGGCGAAAGTCCAGGCTTCGGAACGTCCTCTGTAACTGCATTCTTGGCCTTGCCAGATGTTGCCTTGAGGCACGGGACTGCCATAATAAGGTCCAAGCTCGTCTTCATAAAGGTCGATGAGATAGGTCCTCCAGGCAGGATAGATGTCGTAAGGAAACTCGTCTTGCAGTTCATATTGGGAGTAACCGTCCATTCGGGCGAGGTAGTTGTCAATCATCGAGCTGCTGGGGTTGATGCCTTTGGCATTGGTGAACATGTTGAAGTCGTTGGTGCGGGTGAGGCCGATGCCGAATTGGGTGAAACGTAGCCCACGGTAGTTGCTGCGTTCTTTGACGCCGACGAAGCCGACATTGGGAATGGAGAAGCGCATTTGGTTGCCTTCTTTTTCAGTCCCGTAATAGTTGGATTTGTGGTAATTGTCGAGCAGATTGACCGACATGGTGATTTCGTTGCTGCGGTAGATGCCCATGCTGGCTGGGTTGATGTTGATGGCGGTCATGTCGCCTCCCACGGCTCCAAGGGCGTTACCCATGCCTAAGGCTTTGGCCGTGCCTTGGTAGAAGGTTTGTGAGTATAGGCTCGCATCATCAACGCCTTGGGCAGATGCTGCAATATAGGTGAGGAGCACGATGGCTATGGTGAGTGTTTTTTTCATGATTAGTCGAATAAAACAAAGACTACCTTGCAAATTGAACCGCAAAGGTAGTCTTTTATCGTTATACTTTTGTCATGGCTCGAAAATTATCTTCTTCCGCCGCCACCGCCGCCTGAACGGCCGCCACCAGAGCTGTGGCTGCCTGAGCTGCTATGGCCGCCCGAGCTTGAGCTACGGCTACCGCCACTGTAGCTGCCTGAGCTGCGTCCCGAGCTCGACGAGGAGCTTCTTGGGGATGAACTGCTGCTACGGTTGTAGCTGCCACTCGACGAGCTGCCGCTTCTGCCCGATGAACTGGGTCTGCTGTAGCTGCCGCTACTTGAACCAGCTGATGACGGACGCGATGAGGAAGAACCTTGTGGGCGCACATATTCAGAGCTGGAGCGCGAAGGACGGCTGCTGCTGGGCGAGGTATAGCTTTGGCGCGGATTGCTTTGGCTGCTCGTGCTGGCGCTGCTGCTCGATGGACGGCTGCTCGAAACACTTCCCGGGCGGCCACTGGTGCTGGCAGAAGGACGGTCGCTCACCGTGGGACGAGTACTCACCGACGGACGGCTGCTTGAGGTGGCAGGTCTGCTGACGCTGCCATTAGCGCCGGGACGGAGCGAACTGGTGTTGCTCACCGTTGGACGAGCTGAGGCAGTGCCGCTGTTGGCTCTTACGCCGGCGCTACTTGAGCTGCCCGACATGCTACCGTTGGTGCCTCTGCGACCGTCTTGCACACTGCTGTGGCTCATTGAGCCCGCGGTGTTGCTGCCATGGCGCACACTGGCCACATAGTTGCCGAGGCCGCTGTTGCCTCCGCCGTGGTGATGTCCGCCGCCACCGTGATGGTGGTTCCAGTCGTGGTGATAGTCGTAGTAGTGTGAATGGTGCCAGTATGGGTGATAGTAGCCATAATTCCAGTAAGGATCCCAACCCCAATAGCTGTAGTAATAGGGATAGCCCCAATACCAGTTCCAGCTCCAATATGAGCTCCAGTAGGGACGGTAACTCCAGCTCCAGTAGAAGCTTGGGTAGTAGTTCCAATAGAAGGGGTCGTAGCTGTTCACGTAGACGTAGGTGTCGCCACCGCCACCGCCCGTGTAATAATCATCGTAGTAGTCTCTCGTTGAGGAGGCTTGCGTGCCGAAACGCTTGATGCGGGTGGCGAAGTCGGCATCATAATAGGTCTCAGTGGTGGTGTACACTACACCGTTCGTGTCGGTCACCGTCTCCGTGGTTTGGTAGACGGGCTCAGCGTTGTTGACGTAGTTTTTGCTGTCGGAATAGTAGGCTTGGTAGTCGTATTCCGAGTTGCTGCTGATGCTGGGGCTCACGTAGGAACCGTTGCCGGTAGCCATCCGACCGCCTGTGTTGCCGTAAGGCGAATAATAGGTGTCGTCTTTGGCCATCTGGCGATTCGCCGAGCAGCTGACGAAGGCCATTAAGGCAATGATCGGAAGTATTCTGAATGCTTTCATTGTATTGAGTTTTATTTTGTTGTTCTAAACAGAGTCGTTTTTATCGCTCAAAAATATACAAATATTGTACCAAAATTTGAAAAAATCAGGTCGGTTTTGAGTTTATTCCATTTTGATGACTCTTCCATCACTTTCACAATGCGCTTCAATCCATGGATATCCCTTATAATACGCATTTCCAATGTTATAGAGATAGGCATAAAGCGCCGATTGTGCCCAAACATAGACATCATTGGTCGAGTGTGACATCACTTTGACGATGTTGGAGTTCAATGCCTCGGCATGGACCACACCATAGCTTTTCAGGTAGTGTTCGGTGTAGCCAGCATAGCCCTTGAGCGTGACTTTCGAGGTGCCGTTGCTGAATACGGTCTTCAGCACGTTGCAGTTGAAGGTAAGGTTGATGTCGCCAGAGCCTTCCAAAATCCTAAGGATGAAGTTGTTTGTCAAGACCGTATCGATGCCGATTTCCGTCGAGTCGATGCTTTGGGCTTTCATGCCTATGATGGAGTCGATGGAGCTAAGCTCGCCAATGGAACAATAGTTGACAGAACGCAGGCTGTCGTAATACACGGTCAGGTCGATGCTGTAGTCGTAGCTGCGAATCCAGTTGAAGTCGTTCTCGTTTCTGATGACCAAAGTGTCGTTTTTGACTTCGGTGGTCACTTTTTCAATGAGGTTTTTCGGGCAGGTGAGTTCCAAATGGGGATGACGGTCTTGCACTAATTTGACGTTCACGTTGTTGAACATCGAAACCACGGTAAAATTCTGGCCCACAGTTCGATACTCGGTAATAGGCTCGCCGTTTTTGAACAGCGCGTCCATCTTCTGGCACGATGTGGCCATCAGGCTAACGAGGAAAAACAGGATTGCGATAACGTTTCTTTGCATGTTGTGGTAGATAGTATTTGTGCTGTAAATGATAGCCTACGCCGAAGCTGATGAAGTCGGCCTTGATGTCGTATGTGGTGAAGGCGAGCGTGGCAAACAGGTTGTCGGTGAAGTAATAGCGTGCGGCCACCTTTTGGTAAAACAACAAGCCGAATTTGCCTGAGTTGAGCGGCACGTTGTTGCGCACCCCGGCGTTGAACATGAAGCTGACGCGGTCGAGCATCATCTCGTAGGAAAGCAAAAAGCCTGGCTTCAGGTAGAAGTTCCAGTCGGGCTTGGTGATTTTGTCGGAGTTGTCGTAGACCAGCTCAAGTCCTAATCCCAAGCGGTCGCGTTCCGAGAGTTGAAACATGAAGTTGGCGGCTAAGTCGTGAACGAAGAAATATTGGTGCGTGCCATATTGCTGGCTCATGTCCTTGAAGCCGAGGGTGTATTGGTAGTCGGTGACGAAATGCTTCTTGCCGTCAAACTCGAAGAGATAGTTTCTGGGGCGCAAGCGCTTGTCGATGTGTGCATCAGGGGGCAACAAATACCAGGAAAAGCCCGTAGCCACGCTGAAGATGTTGATGCCCATGTTGGGGGTTCTTGTGGCACCGTTCGAGAAATGGGTCAGGCCTGCCGAAAGCACCCAATGCAGCCGCTCGATGATGCGCTGACGGTATTCAAACGACAGGTTGACGGCAGCGTTCAAGTGCGAGCCGATGGCGTAGTTGTGGTAGTTTTCCTTCGGGTCGAACTTGTTGGTGAGCCACGACAGGCCCACGCCCAACTTGAACGTCAGCTTGCTCGTTTCGCTCGGCGTCATGGGGAAGTTGATGAAAGGGTAAAGGGCAAACACCCTGCCCAATTCCGCCGTGATGCTGTCGTGGTTGAAGTCCGAATAATAAAAGGTGAGGCCGATGGAAGGGTAGTTGTGCAGCACTTCCCAACGGTGCTCGCCGTAGGTGTTGCGATGAATCGAAAGCTCGTAACTGGGCGTGTGGCGGCTATAACGTCCCAAGGCTGAGTGGTATTGGTCGTTTTGGAAATACATGTAGCCATAATGCACCTTGGCCTCAATCTCATAGTTGGGGCGGTTCATCTGTGCTTTCGCCGTCTGCCCTATTAATAATAAGGTGAGCAGCGCGAGAAGGATGATATGGCTTTTTTGTCGTTCCATTTAGGCTGCAAAGGTACAAAAAACTATGAAACAAGGGAGATTCCCTGCGGGAATGGAGTTTCTTAGGGCCCTTTATGTTGCGGCGGCTGGTAGAACCAACGAATCGTAAACGTCGTTGGCCGCCGCGGTTAACAATAAAATGACCCCTCCATTCCCGTAGGGAATCCCAAAATTATCTATTTTTGCACTTTATTTCTATTCATCATGGACGAAAGACTACAAGCCTTCAAGCGGCTTTTGGATATCATGGACGCAGTGCGGGCGGGTTGCCCTTGGGACAGCACCCAAACCATCCACAGCTTGCGTCACCTCACCATCGAGGAGACCTACGAACTCAGCCAAGCCATCCTCAACGACGACCTCAACGAAGTGAAAAAGGAACTCGGCGACCTCATGTTGCATCTTGTCTTCTATGCCAAGATAGGGCAGGAGCAGGGTGCCTTCGACATTGCCGACGTGCTCAATGGCATCTGCGAGAAGATGATTGTGCGTCATCCGCATATCTTTGGCAACGAGCATGTTGAGAATGCCGAGCAGGTGGAGCAGAACTGGGAGAAAATCAAGTTGGAGCGTGAGCACAACCGCAGCGTGCTGGGTGGAGTGCCCGAAGGCTTGCCATCGTTGTTGAAGGCCTACCGCATGGCGCAGAAGACCGCCGGCGTGGGCTTCCGCTGGCCCGATGCCGACCAGGCTTGGCAGAAGGTGGAGGAGGAAAAGGCCGAACTCCTTGAGGCGCTGCAAAAGCCCGACGACACAGCTCATATCGAAGAGGAATATGGCGACCTGCTCTTTGCCTTGGCAGCCTATGGCAACTACATCGGCGTGAATTCCGACGATGCCTTGGAGAAGACCAACAAGAAATTCCGCGAAAGGTTTGCTCATGTGGAGCAAAAGGCCCGCGAGCAAGGCAAAGGCGTGCAGCACCTCACCCTCGACGAGATGATAGCTTACTGGAAAGAGGCGAAGACCCAATAAATTAGGAGATTCCCTGCGGGAATGGAGTGGCGGCATTTTGTTAAACAGCGGCGGCTTGATGTGTTGACATGTTGTCGGCTCTTCATGCCGCCTTATGCCACGCAACGATGCTTCCATTCCCGCAGGGAACCTACAAACAATAACTAAAATCCTCTTCAGGTTGCGCCTTGTTTTCTTTTTGTTTATTTTTGCACCGAAAAAGATAACAACTATGACAGCAATAGACTTACAATCCGATACGATGCAATTGCTACAGCGGTTCGATAAGACCGATACCTCTTTATGGAAACGTATTCTTGATGCCATTTCCGCCATATACCGTGACGAGGAAATATTGCAGGCTAAGAAACGTGCTGAACAGAAGGCTAAAATTCGGGAAATGATCGGCGTGTTTGAAGAAAGCGATACAGATGACTGGAAGAAAGCTAAGGAAGACTATCTTACCGAAAAATATGCAAATTATTGACAAGAAACATACGGGATTATGGGTTTGCTTCGCTTAAAGTAATGCCTCCGACTGATTTCATTCAACGTCTTTTCCCTTAACAAAGGCGTCTCTTCCGTTGTATATCCACACTAACAACTCCCAACTCCTAACTGAACAACTGAACAACTCCTAACTGAACAACTCCTAACTCCTCATTCCTCATTCAGCATTCCCCATTCCGCATTCCTCATTCCCCATTCCGCATTCCTCCTAACTAAGCAACTCTAAACTCTAAACTCTCCACAGACTCTCAACTCTCAACTCTCAACTCTAAACTCTAAACTGAACAACTGAACAACTGCCAACTGAAAAAATTCCCCCAAATCACTTGCACCAAACAAAATTTGGTTATATTTGCAGCGCATTTTTTGCGCATTATGGAATAATTCAATTCACTTAATACTAACTAAAATTTCAAACAAATGAAAAAAGTATCTTTACTTTCAATGGTTGCCGCCTTGTTGTTTGGCGGAAGCCTTGCAGCACAAACGGTGCTGATTAATGATGACTTTGAGGCCTATCCTCTTGGTGGCAGAATTGCAGAAAGTGCTATTGCCGCTGGAAACGATTGGTGGACCACTTGGTACAACCACCCTGGCAGCACCACCGAAGACGGTGTCATTGCTGAGGCTGGTGGCACCCAGTGCGGTTACATTTCTGGTTCTAACGACAATGTCCTCCTTCTCGGTGGTCAGGAATCAGGCACCTACGACCTTGAATTCGCTATCTATTGCGATGAAGGCAAGTATGGTTACTTCAACATCCTTCACGAGTTCAACGGCAATGGTTCTACTTGGGCCATGCAGGCTTATTTGAATGCAACAAACAATGGTAATAATACTACTACTTATTCTGTTGGCCATGGTACAGTCCATGCTGGTGCTAACGCCAATGCTGACATCCCTGCAGTTGTGAATGAGTGGATGTTCTTCCGCATTCGTGTGGATTTGGATGCCGACGTGGCTGAATTGTTCTATCGTTCCGAGACCACTCAAGTTGAGGAAATCTCTATCGTGAGTTGGCAGTGGAGTCTTGATAGCTTCGGATCGAACGTTGTGGGTCGTAAGATGGATGCCATGGACTTCTTTGCACCTCATGCAACACTGGGCTGTTACTACCTTGACAACTTCAAATACACCAGAATCGGTGAAGAAACCGCTGCTTCTCTTGAGTTCGATACCGAATCTATCAATGTCGAACTTATGGATGACGATATGACCACTGTCGACATCAACATCAGCAATGCCGAAGGTACTTCCATCGGCGACTGGACGGGTTGGATTGACTTTGGCCAAACAGAAGGCGGCACTGCCATCAACGACATTTATTACGACCTCGACCTCGATGCCACCACTGTTAATGGCGTCAGCCTGAATATCGAGACCCCGACCCTCGTTGAAGTGGGTGCTATGTTCCCGGGCGCTTCATACGCTGGCGCTGCTATGGGTACTATGCTTACTAGCGTGCAATATCCCTTCTTCCAATGGCAGAATACCGAAACGGGTGCATCTCTTGGCAATGGTGTTGAACCTGGCACTCCTGTGACCTTCCGCGTCTATGGTCAGGGCTTGAATGGCCAACCTGGTGAAGTCTTGGCTGAGAAGGTGGTTCCTTACGACCAACTCGTTGATGATGACTGGACTGTGGCTGTTTTCGATGAGCCTGTTGCCCTGAGAGGTTTCAATGTGTGGGTTACCTGCGAATTCACACAACAAGTTGACGGCGGTGCTCCGTTTGCCTTCGACGGTGGTGAAGTTTCTGAATTTGGCGACTTCTACCGTACCAATGGTGGCGGCGCATTCAGCAGATGCTCTGAGGTGTTCTCACAAAGCTATGGTAACTTCCACATCCGTGCCACCTGCCAAGGCGCTCCTGTGAGCGGCACTTGGGCAACCTTGAGCAAGTCGGAAGGCTCGATGGCCATTGGCGCCTCTGATATGGTTACCGTGAATATCAACTCCTTCGGCTTCGTCGACGGTGAAGAGAAGACGGCTGATGTAGTCTTCAGAACCAACGATCCTGAAAACGAGGAAGTGATTATCCCGCTGATCCTGAAAGTCAACACCGATGCTGTTGAGGAAGCCTCCGAAGCTGCATGGAAGGTGTATCCTAACCCCGCCACTTCGATGGTCACCCTCGAAGGCGAGAACCTCAGCACGGTCGCCATCTACAATGTGGCTGGCCAACTGCTCCGCGTGGTGAAGCTCGACAACATGATCAACAACATCGACATGAATGTTGAATCTGGTGTCTACTTCTTCAGCATCTACGACAACAATGGCAACAACAGCGTCCAACGCGTTGTCATCACCAAGTAATCAATCCTTGGAATGAATGAAAAAACCGCTCCATTCGGGGCGGTTTTTTTTGTTGGATTTTCTTGGATTTTAAACATGAATTTCCATGTAATTTGCCACGAATTATTCAAAAAATTAAATGAACAATTCGTGGCTAATTTGTGGTAATTCGTGTGAAAAGAACTTATTTGGTCATTTCTGCAATAATGATAGCCCCAGCCACAGCAGCATTCAGCGACTCGGTCGCACTGCCACCTACGCGAGGGATGGTGATAGGATGCGTGATGCAGGGCAAGACCTCAGGCCGTATGCCGTGCGACTCACTCCCGATGACGATGATGCCCTCGGGCTTGGCCTTCAGCTGGAACAAATCTTCTCCTTCCAACAAAGCCCCATACACCGCCTTGCCTTCGTTTTTGGCCTGATGGAGATAAGCGGCCAAATCGGTTTTCCACACCTTCATCCTAAACAACGAGCCCATGGTGGCTTGCACCGTCTTGGGGTTCCAAAGTTCCACGCAGTCGTTGCTGCACACCACGTCACTGATGCCAAACCATTCCGCCGTGCGGATAAGCGTGCCCATGTTGCCAGGGTTGGCGATGCCGTCCAAAGCCAACACAAAATGCGATTTGATTTTGATGTCGCCTTGCACGGGAATCCTGACCACGGCAAGGATGCCAGGCGGCGTGTCCTGTCCGCTCATCTGTTCCATCTGCACCACGCTGACGATTTCGGCGTCGGAGAAGGCGGGATAATCGGCGAGGAAAGCCTCGGTGGCATAAAGCCCCACGGTTTCAAATTGGGAATGAAGCAGTTCTTCCACCATCTTGCGCCCTTCCACGACGAAAAGGCCGAGCTCTTTGCGGAACTTCTGCTGGCGCAGGGATGCGATTTGTTTAATGGTGTTTTTGGTAAGCATTGGCTATAGTGTTTGACTCGCTTTGCGTCATTGCGAGGAGGTACGACGAAGCAATCTAAAAATTCGCGTAATTCGCATAATTCGCCGTTTCTTTGTCGTCGGAATGGATTGCTTCTTCCGTATTCACGGAATGATGCCTCGCAATGACTCGAAGCGGTACAAAAATACAAAAAAAGGCTGTCCCAAATTAGAGACAGCCCTTAAACTTTAAAAAAGTTCAATTGATTATTCAGCGAAGACGTTGAAGTCGATGTCGACGGCCACTTCCTTGTGGAGTCTCAGTTTGGCTTTGTATTCGCCGAGTTCCTTGATGGCATCCTCGTTGAGGACGATGTGCTTGCGGTCCACCTCAATGCCAGTGGCTTCCTTGATGGCGTTGGCAATCATGATGGTGTTGACCGAGCCGAAAATCTTACCCGTGGCGGCAGCCTTGGCGGGGATTTGCAGCTTCAGGCCTTCCAAAGCCTTGGCTTTCTCCATGGCCTCGTCCTTGATCTTTTGTTCCTTGTGAGCCTGTTGGCGCATCTCTTCGGCCAAGATCTTGCGGTTGCGCTCGGTGGCCAGGATGGCGATGCCCTGCGGGATGAGGTAGTTGCGGCCGTAGCCGGGCTTCACGGTGACGATGTCGTTCTTATATCCCAAATTGGTGACGTCTTGTTTCAGAATGATATCCATGTGTTGTCCTCCTTCAAATTATTTCAAACAATCTGCTACGAATGGCATCAGGGCGAGGTGGCGGGCACGCTTGACGGCTTGGGCAACCTTGCGCTGGTATTTCGTTGAAGTGCCGGTGATGCGGCGAGGCAGGATCTTGCCCTGCTCGTTGACGAACTTCAGCAAGAAGTCGGCATCTTTGTAGTCGATGTACTTGATGCGGTTCTTCTTGAAGCGGCAGTATTTCTTTCTCTTGGTATCGACTGCAATGGGAGTCAGATATTTGATGTCGTTGTTGTTGTTCACTTGTGCCATTTTCTTCGGTTTTTAATTGTTCAACATTAGGCTTGTGCTTCAGCGGCGGCTTCGGCTTTCTTGTTGCGTTTCTTCTCGTTGTAGGCGATGGCGTGCTTGTCAAGCTTCACAGTGAGGAAACGCAAGATGCGCTCGTCGCGCTTCAGTTCGGTTTCGACATCGGCGATTACATTACCCTCGGCCTTGTACTCAATGAGTTGGTAAAAGCCCGTGGACTTCTTTTGGATAGGATAGGCAAGTTTCTTCATGCCCCAGTTCTCTTCATGAACGATCTCTGCACCATTTTGGGTCAGCTGATCTTCATACTTCTTTACCGCTTCCTTCATCTGTTCGTCAGACAAAACGGGAGTTAAAATGAAAACGGTTTCGTACTGATTCATAACTGTTTGATTGTTAAATGATTAAATAGTTAATAGGGTTTGCTTTATTTGCGGGTGCAAAAGTACGGATTTTTTCTTAATCTACAACACTTTACACGAAAAAAAGTATTTTATTGCCGTACCGCCACTTTCTTGACGGTGACCGTGTGGCTTCCTGCAACTTTCAGGAAATAGATTCCCGAAGGCAAACCAAAGGTCGGTATCTCATGTTGTACGCCGTGCATCTTGCTGCTGTAGCAAGCCTTTCCGTGAAGGTCATACAAGGTTAGTTCGGCATGACTCAACGCCTCGCTGACTGTAATAGTGATGTGTGTTGTGGCAGGGTTCGGTGCGATACTCACTGTGGCTTCATTGGATTCCGCGACGTGGTCGGGCATCGGGGGCAACTCGGTGTACCAAATGCCGCCGGCCATAGGCGAGGCATAGACACGATTCCCGTCAATGCAAATGTCGAGGATGGGGCCAACGACGGGAATGGCTTCCATCTGCTGCCATTCGTCGCTATGGTCGTATTTCACGTAAATCGACCCGTCTTCGCAGCCCACGGCGACGATGCTGTCAGCCGTGGTGATACGCCTGATGGTGGCATCGGTGGGCAATGCTTCGATGCTTTGCCAGGTTGCGCCCATGTCGTCGGAGAAGTGCAGGCCTTGCCCGCGCGTACCTATATATAATCTGTTGTCATGGTAACGCAATGCGGTGTAGTTGACACCCTCGAACGGTGAGTTGAGGACCTGCCAGTTGGAGCCTTGCTCGCTGCTGTAGCGCAACACGCCGTCGTAGGAGACATGATACATGGTGCTGCCGTCCCAAGTGAGGTCAACGACATCGATTTCGTATGGTAGGCAGGTGGGCACATACCATTGCTCGCCAAGACCGAAAGAGACATACATCCTATCCTTGCTTCCCGCAACGACTTGTGAGCCGCAGCGCACCAAGCTTTGAAGCCATTGTGCTTCGGGTAGTCCGGCCCCTGCCGAATTGAATGAGGAGCCTCGGTTGGTGGAGAGAAAACTGCCTAACATGTCGGTGCCGATAAACACGTTGTTGCCTTCCACCATCATGCCGCGTATCTCCACTGTCCCGATGTTAGTGCCTTGATTCCAGGTGCTGCCGTCGTCGGTGTAGTAGAAATCTGAGCCGTGGGTGGCAGCCAGCACACGTTCACCGCTGATGCCGATATTACCTACTGAGGCGAGAAACGTGGGGGCATTGGTGCGAATCCATCCGGTACCGTCGCTGTTGCCACGGTAGATGCGGCCTTGTGTGTCGCCAACAAAGATGTGCCCATTATGGGCGGCAATGCACCATAGGTTTTTTGACGGGATGTTGGAATTGAAGTCATGCCATGTGGCGCCATTGTCGAAAGAAGCGAAGACGCCGTTTCCGAAGCAGGCGGCATAGAGCGTATCGCCGAGGTGGGCATAGCCTTTCGCTTGTTTGTTGAGGCCGCTACTCGTCCAGGTGTCGCCATTGTCGCTGGAGACCATGACGCCTTGCCCGAGTACGGTGGCAAAGACCTTTCCATTGTGGCAGTAGATGCCGAGAACATCGCTGCTCAGGCCGTTGTTGCACGGCTCCCACGAAGCTCCGTCGTTGAAGGAACGGTAAACGCCGCGCCTATAGGTGGCGATGAACATGGCTTCCTCGTTGTCGGCCATGAAATAAGGGTAGCGCACGTCGCTGGGGAAAACACCCGTGCTGTATTCGCCTTGGGTGCCTTCGGTGGATTGGTAAACGCCTTGGATGTAGGTCGAGGCAAGGAGTGAACCGTTGTGGACCAGTAGGTGCTTGATGTAATGGTTGTGCAGATAAGGGTCGGGCGTCCAGTGGAGGCCGCCGTCGGTGGTGCGGAAAATGTTTTCGTCGGTGGCGAGGAACACCGTGTCGTTATACGAGGCGAGGCATTTTGTGTCGCATGAGGTGAGGCCGTTGTTGCGGAACTCCCAGTTGTTGCCATGGTCGCTGCTCACCAAAACGCCGCCACCTGTGGCAGCATAATAGAGGCTGTCGGTGCAGAGGATGCTCCTGACGTACCGTCCTTGTGGACCGTTCATGGAGTGCCATTGCGCTTTCGCCCCGTTGAAAAATAGCGTGAAAGCGAATACAAGAAGTAGGGTAGAGCGTTTCATTTAGTTGTTTGAGTTGGTGAGTAGCATTTGCTCTAACATGAACTCTGCCGCATGGCCGTCGCCGAAGATTTCAGGAAACACTGTGGGCGGGTTGTCCTTGAAATGTGCCCAAGCCTTCATGATGCGGCATTCGTCGGCATCGGCGAGGATGGCGTTGCCAGTTTCCACGATTTCAACCCATTCCGTTTCGGGACGCAGGATGATGCCTGGCTTTTTGAAGAAATAGGCCTCTTTTTGCACGCCGCCAGAGTCGGTCATGATGAGTTGTGCATGGCGCTCCAAGGCAATTATCTCCAAAAACGATACGGGTGGTATGAGTTTGATATTCTGGCAACTGAAGATTTGCTTTTGCAAGTTTTCATCAAGGTTGGTCTTGATGAGTTTGGCTGTCCTTGGATGTAGTGGCAGCACGACTTGACATTCCTCGGATAGTTTGATGATGCTTCTGAAGATGGCGCTGAGCCTTTCGGGATAGTCGGTGTTGGTATTGCGATGGATGGTGGCCAAAATGTAAGGCTTGTCGTTTAACGCCAGACGCTTGATGATGTCGGTTTTCTCCTCGGCGATGTCGGCGAAATACAGGCTGTTGTCATACATGATGTCGCCGCAATGGTACACCTTCGGATTGTCGATGGTTGGGACAGCGGTCCTTGAGCCTGCGGTCCCTAAGTCCTGAGCCTGTCGAAGGGTCGAAGGGCCGCCCTCTTCTATAGGAAATCCTTCTCTTTTCAAGTTCTCCAATCCAGCCTTGGTAGGCGTGAAGAGCAGGGTGGAGCAGTGGTCGCACACGATGCGGTTGATCTCTTCGGGCATGGCCTTGTTGAACGAGCGCAGACCCGCTTCTATGTGGACGATGGGCACATGAATCTTGGCGGCTGCCACGGCACCGGCCAAGGTGGAGTTGGTGTCGCCATAGAGTACAATAAAGTCGGGTTGCTCCTTTAATAATAGTGCTTCAATGCCTTCCGTCATGCGGGCGGTCTGTACGCCATGCGATGCCGACCCAACGTGCAGGTTGTAGTCGGGACGCGGGATTTGCAGCTCGTCGAAAAACACCTGCGACATGTTGTCATCGTAATGCTGTCCCGTGTGGACGATGACTTCCTGTATCTGGTCGGAGTAATGGTTTCTGATGGCGCGGCTCAGTGCAGCGGCCTTGATGATTTGGGGACGTGCCCCGATGATGGTGACGAGTTTCATGGGTGGAAGGGTGGTTTAAAAGGTCATTTCTCCGTGGTCGCGGAAGCTGTAGTAGCGTTCGTTCCCGATGATGATATGGTCGATGACGTTGATGTCCAAGAGTTTGCCAGCGGCTACTAGTTTTTTCGTCAGTAGTCGATCCTCTTCGCTGGGGCGTGGGTTGCCTGAGGGGTGATTATGGCCCAAGACGATGCAGGTGGCGTTGAGGGTGAGCGCGTTTTTGAAGATGACCTTTGGGTCGGCGATAACGTTAGTGGTGCCGCCGTTGCTAATACATTCCACCTTCAGCGCGTGGTTGCTTTGGTTGAGGTACATGACTAAGAAGTGTTCCTGCCTCGGGTCGTCGATGTAGGGAAGAAACCGCTCAAATGAGTCTTTCGAGTCTTTCACCTCGGTGGGCAAGTTGGCTTCGGCGCCACGACGGCGTTTGCCGAGCTCAAGGGCGGCCATGATGGTGATGGCTTTGGCCTCACCGATGCCTTTGTGCTGCATTAGGTCGGCCAAAGTTAAGTTGGAAAGTGCAATAAGGTCGTTGCTGACGCTGTCCAAGATGGAACGCGAAAGTTCGACCGCCGACAATTCGCTGTTACCCGATCCGATGAGGATGGCGATAAGTTCGGCGTTGCTTAATGCCGCTTTACCTTTGGCCATCATCTTCTCGCGCGGGCGGTCATCGGCAGCCCATTCCTTGATGGATTTCTTCTCGGTCATGGTAGGATGGTTTTGTTTCTGGCGGTAAAGATAGGCATTTTTGGCTTACCTCAACCAAAAAAGCCTCTTCCACTGGGTAGAAGAGGCACCAACATGTATGAATAAAACTTCCAATTATGCCAATTTAGCCGTAAACTTCGACAGCTTCGACTTCAGGTTGGCGGCTTTGTTCTTGTGGATGATACCGCGCTTGGCGACCTTGTCGATGATGGAATACAACTTCGAAAGTTGACCCTCAGCTTCAAACTTGGAGGTTAAAGCCCTGAATTTCTTCACTTCGTTACGCATGTTCTTGGCATAGTAACGGTTGTGCAAACGTCTCTTTTCTGTCTGACGAATTCTCTTGATTGACGATTTGTGATTTGCCATATCTCTTATTCCTTATTGCTTTTTGTACTTCTTATTTTGGGCTGCAAAATTACAACTTTTTTGCTAATTGCCAACCGATTATTTGAAATTTTTTCTTCAAAAGAATTAAAATGTTGATATTCAATGCGTAATCCTATCAAATTCTCAACTTCTAACTCTCAACTCTTAGGCGTATAGGTCAAAATGCAGGCTGAAAAAATCGAGTTGTAGTTCAATGGGTCATTTTGCAGGCTGAAAATTTAATGCCAGATGTCAGTCGTTTGTTCCAAGTCGCTATCTTTGCCTCACAGCCGAAGCATAGCAGGGCTCTGCTGGGGAGCAACCCCGTGAGGAATAGGCTGTGCGACATGACGGCAAGTCATAGGCCGCATCCTTCCATCAGGGTGCGGCCTTGCCATTGTGACATGCTTGATTGTCCGCCAATGCCAAGAAAAACCCACTGATGAATCTCTTCCGACCTGCCTCACCCATGCCGCTGTGGTTGTTCAGGTTCTTCTTCAGGTCGGTGAACACGCCCTCTATCTTGTTGTTCGTGTTGGGCATCCCCTCGCAGTCCTTCTCCTGACAGGTGAAGAGATACGGCAGATAGAAGGTCACGCTGTTCATGGCAGTCCGAAGACGCTTGTGGGTGTAGTGCGACTTGCCCGTCCTTTTGCTTGTCGTCTGTCGGTTGAGCGTGTGCGCCCAGTCCTTCCTCCACTGGCCGAACTCCCTTTCGAACTCTTCCCGCTTCAGCGAGACGAGCCTCTCCATGAGCTTCTTCAAGGCTACGGCGGCCTTGAGCCTGGGGCTCTTTGTGAGGTAGCGGTCGACGATTGAACGCATGTGGAACTGGCACATCTGTATCTTGTACTGTGGGAAGGTGTCGAACAGGCTACGCATTCCATCGATGATAATTCCCTTGATGACGTAGCCCATGCCCGTTATCGTCTCCACGGCTTTCACGTAGTCGGCTATGGTCTCATGCTTGACGAACGCCACGTAGAGGGGACGGCATGTGGCATCGTCCAAGGCAAGCAGCACGCCCCAGTTGCGACCCCAATAGGTCACGTCGAGGTGGACGAACCCGTTTGTCCCCTCAAGACTGGGCTGCTCCCACCTGATGTCGATCCCACGCAGCCTGCGCTTGACGGTCGAGGGGCTTTTCCCTGCAATGGCGGCTATCTCTGCCACCGTCTGCTTGCTGGCTTGGTAGAGCGTCCAAAGCTCCTTGTCAGTCATCGTGTCACCCGCGCGGAACTGGCGTCCGCAGGCCATACACTTGTAAAGCTGTTTCCCGTTCCTGGTGCCGTTGCGCTTGGTTATCCGAGAGTCGCACGACGGGCATTCTTTTTGTTCATAAGGCCGTTTTTTGAGGTTTTCAAATTGCGGCAAAGGTAACAATTGCCTGCGTTCACGATGTGTCGCAGCCTGCAATTTGACCCATTGGCGGTTTTTGAACCTCGATTTTGCCCCTGAAACGTTTCAATCGCCGAAATCACCTTTATCCATTGGGCTTCAGCACATGTCGCAGCCTGCAAAATGACCTATAAGTCAACTCTTAACTATTAACTCCCAACTCCAACAAGCGCCATTTTTTCTTCATTGCCCCGATTGACGATTTCTTCGAGCTTTATATTAATGAAGGTGTTCTTTTCGGCGTTGCAGCTGCTGAGCAGGATGGGGATGTAGTTTTCTCCGTAGCCTCTCGCCGTGCCTTTGCTGTCAATGCGCTCAATGAGCATGCGCTGCGTTCTTCCTTGCATCATTTCGAAGTACTTGGTCTTGTTTTCCAACGAAATCTGCCGCATCACTTCGCTGCGTTCGGTTTTCACTTTTTCAGGCACTTGGTTGGGCATGGTGGCCGCCTTGGTGCCGGTGCGTACTGAGTATTTAAAGGTGTGGATGTGGCTAAAACCGATTTCTTTTGCGAAGTCGCAACTTTCTTTGAAAGTCTGTTCGGTTTCACCAGGGAAACCCACGATGATGTCGGTGGTGAGGTTGAAGTCGGGACGGAAAACCTTGATGCGCTGGCACATGTCGCGGAACTGGGCCACGGTATAGAAGCGGTGCATCCGTTTTAAGGTGTCGTCGGAGCCGCTTTGCAGGCAGATGTGCATGTGGGGAGCGAGTTTTTCGTGCTGGAAGAGAGCAAGAAACCTATCGCTGAACTGGTCTGGCTCTATGGAGGAGACGCGCACGCGGAAGTCGCCTTCGATGTTGAGGATGTTCTCGACGAGTTGCTCGAAATTAGTGTCCTCAAATTGGTAACGTCCCATGTTGACTCCAGTCAGCACGACTTCCTTGAAGCCGTGGGCGACAACTTCGCGCACATTATTATAAATGTCCTTGGCAGGACGACTGGTCGAACGTCCTCTCACCATGGGGATGATGCAGTAGGAGCAGAAGTTGTTGCAGCCGTCGTGGATTTTGATGAGGCTGCGGGTGTGGAAGGTGTCGAAGGCAGGCTGGTAGCTGAATAGGTCGCGGTCGTAGCCTTCGGGGTCGCTGTGACCGGTCTTGAAATGCTCGTCGATGATGTCGAACAGGGCGGCCTTGCGCTCGTTGTCGATGACATAGTCGGCGATGCCCGATTGCAGCAACTCCTCTTTCCTATGGTTGACCATGCAGCCCGTGACGGCAATCAGGGCTTCGGGGTGCTTCCGTCGTATCTGATGGATGGCCTGCCGACATTTCTGGTCGCTGGTGTTGGTGACGGTGCAGGTGTTGACGACGAAAACATCTGCTGCATTGTCACCCTCAGCAATCTCATACCCCGCCGCCTTGAAACGCGACGCCAAAGCGTCGGTCTCATAGAGGTTGACGCGGCAACCGAGGGTTTTGAAGGAGATTTTCTTGCTCATTTCAGAGTTTTCATTTTGTAAATGTAATGTTTTCCCTAACGGAGAAAAAAACATTGCTTTTTGTCAATTCTGGTGTCATTCGTAATAATTTCATTTCGAGATTTCATTACTACGAAATGACGACCAAATGTCAAACATTTCTAGTCCCATCGCATTCTGGATAACTTGAACAACTCCAAAACTCATTTCCGGCGTTTTTGCCTTTTTTAGCTATACGTTTTATCATTGGTTTGCCGCATTTTGGACAAAGTGGTGCATCAGCTTGGATGCTTTGCTCAATTCTGTGGGCGAGCCTTTCAGCTGACAAGGCTTCGGTAAAGCCACCTTCTTCTTTGAAATTTTCAAGCTGGTTCTCAATCTGTTTGCCTAACATCATGATTAGACGATTGCAAAGCACAAGCAAACAATTGGCTTCAGTCATTGAGTTTTTAGAACAAAGCCAAGAATCAAACTTGTGTTTCTGCTTTAATATGTGGATACTGCTGAGGTGCTGTACATCGTCTTTGTAGGTAGGCTTGTCTAAGGTAATGTTGCTAACCCTTTTGCGTTCTTCCGACTTCACAGGCCAGGGAATTTCCTCATGTCTCATAAGCCAATTCACATAATCGTTGGCCAATTCCGACAAGCTGGCTCTTGCCACATCCGTGAGGCGCATCTCTGTTTCCTTTGAGGTGGAATGCCGTGAGTTCCCTTCTGCGATATTGGCAGGGACGGAGCGTGCCGCCTGTGTCATCTGGTCGTACTGCCGTCCGCAAGGGTCATTGGTGTGGTTGAGGTTGCGGGCACAGAAGTCTTGAGTGGCCAATTGTATTACGTTGGCCAGCACCCAAGTATCCAACCAATAATACCCGAATCTGTTGATTTGCATCTTGTGTGTCTTTGTTATTCTGGTTAATCCTCAATCAACTCTCCTTCAATCGACAACGGCGAAGCCGAAGTCACCTTTACCTTTACTATCTGCCCGATAAGACTGGTGTCTCTTGACGCGAAACGGATAACGATTTTACCTTCAGTATGGCCGGTGAGGTAGCCGTTCTTGCGGTCGTGGCTTTCCACCAGCATTTTGACGGTCTTGCCAATCAGGCCTTGATTGTAGACAAGGCTGTGCTTCATCAGCTCCTCGGTGAGACGGTGGTAGCGCTCGCGTTTCACCTCTTTTGGCACATCGTCGTCCCATTCCGAGGCCACGGCTCCTGGACGCACGCTGTACTGCGCGATAAACGCCATGTTGTACTTGAACTCTTCCATGGCTTTGCGCGTGTTTTCAAATTCTTCCTCGGTCTCATGGGTGAAGCCCACGATAATGTCAGTGAAGATGGTGGCCGTCGGGAGCTTCTCGCGGATGGTCTCGATGATATGGCGATAGGTGGCCAAGTCATGGTGACGGTTCATGCGTTGCAGCATGTTCTCGTCTCCACTCTGGATGGGGATGTGGATCTGCTTTCCAAGGCAGTCGTAGTGCGCCATCACCTCGATGACATCGTCTTTCATGTCGCGGGGATGCGGCGCAGTGAAATACACCCAAAATTCCTTGCCCGATGCTTTACCGAACTCGCCCACGCGGCGCAAAAGTTCCGCAAAATCAATTTCTTCGCCTTTCTTGTCGAGGCCGTAGGAATTGACGTTTTGTCCGAGTAAGGTGATGCTCTTGTATCCTTTTTCAACCAGATCTTTCAGCTCAGCCAGAATCTCTTCCGAAGGGCGCGACACCTCGCGACCACGGGTGTAGGGCACGGCACAATAGGTGCAAAACTTGTTACAGCCGTTTTGAATCGGGATGAAGGCCTCGAAAGTGGAGGTCTGTGTGGGTGTGATGGCCCAGAATTTGTCCATGTTGGCCGAGGGATTGATCTTGTCGTCTTTGTGGAAGAGCGGTGCTAAGGGTTTGACAACAGGCTGGTATTCAATCTCTTCTCCAAAACGTAACGAGGCTGGCGTGACAATGCCGTATTGGCGGACCATGTCGGGGAAGTTGGGCAATTCGTTCATGGCGAAGACCAAATCGAAAAGCTTGAGAAAACGCAGGCGGTCGGCGGGTAGGATGCAGCCCGACACGAAGGTGATGACGTTCTGTCTGTTCTTCATGGCGTTCCATTTCTCGATGCGGCCATACACCTTGTCGATACCTTTTTGTCGCACCGAGCAGGCGATGATGCCGAGGATGGTGGCCTCGTTTTCGTTGTCGGTTTCAACGAATCCCATGCCGTTGAGCACCGTGCGGACGCGCTCCGTGTCGCTGAGGTTCATTTGACAGCCTAAGGGGAGAAGAAAGTATTTCATTCAGTTATCAGTTGATAGTTGTTAGTTGTTCAGTTGCCGCTTTGCGTCATTGCGAGCGGCGCGAAGCAATCTATGGTAATGTCTCTGGACTGCTTCGTGCCTCGCAGTGACGCGAAGCGCGAATCGGCCTGCAAAAATACGCTTTTTTATTCAGTCGTAAATCAAATGGATGATGTCATGGATGATTTCGCTGTCGGAATCATCTATCGGCATCGTTTTCGTGCTGGCACCTTGCAGCAGCTGTTCGGCCTTTAGGATGGTCTCGGGCTCAAGGCAATCCGTTGCGATTTGAACATCTTTGATGATAGCGTTAGCTTCGTCAACTTGCAAAGCAATCTCTACGCCGCCCCAGGCAAAACGGGCTTTTTTAGTGGTCTTGAACTGCTCCCAACGACCAAACAGAAAGTCGTGTCCTGAGATTTGGTCTTTGATGGTTTGCACTTCGGGTTTATTCATTAAGGTGTCGAGATCCAGCAATTCGGCCTTGCCACCGTAAATCTTCTCAAACGAGGCAATCAAAGGTTGCTTGATGTTCTCGGAAGTGAGTTCTGGCACGGCTTCGCTGAGGTTGATGACGCGTGAGGCAACGCTTTTCACGCCGTTTTTCATCAGCTTGGCCTTGTCGACGATGAGGTAGCGCTGCATCATCGCGCCGTCGGTTTTGATGAGGATGGTTCCATGGTGTAGGTTGTTCTTTTGTCCTTTTGCGAAGGCATTGCCCGAGAATTTCCGCCCATCGTAGGTGAGGTCGTTGCGCCCCGAGATTTCGGTTTGCAAACCGTAGGGGAGGAGCGCGTCCTGTATGACAGAGAGTTGCTTCCTAACGTCATACAGTTTTTTGTCCGCAATAAACGAGAAATTGATGTTGCCCAAGTCGTGGTAGACCGCGCCACCGCCCGTGCCGCGCCTCATGAGATGACCGCCCTCGCCAAGGAGCAGCTGGACATTACATTCGGCGTAGGGGTTCTGGTTGTAGCCGATGACGACAGTCTGCTGGTTTTTCCAAAGGTACATAGTGACGGTACCTTCCTCTTGATTGTCGGTGAGATATTGCTCCACGGCGCGGTTGAGGAAGGGGTCGTATTGGTTGCTGATGACGACTTGTAGCTTGCCCATTGTTCGACAATAAAAAAGCCCGCTGTTTTGGCGGGCTTGGTTGGTAGTCTCTCCGGGATTTGAACCCGAGTTACCAGGATGAAAACCTGACGTCCTGACCAGACTAGACGAAGAGACCACTTCGTGTCATTTTGACGGTGCAAAAGTAGAGATTTTTTTGTTACCTACAATAATTTCGATGAAAAAAATCTCAAAAATTTTGTAATTTATTGATTTGTAGTTATATAAAATAAGTCGACTATTCAACAATTAACGACACTTGGAACAATTTGTTGCGTAATTGGTCGATGGGAGCGGTGTAGATGAAGGCTGGATTCTTCATGATATTGAGGAAACCATAGCTCATCTTGATTTCAATGCCCAACTTGAACCATTGGTTATAGATGTCGAAGCCGGCACCTAATTCCGCGGCACAGTCGAAGCGCTTGGTGACCAAGTTATTGATGAATTCGTTGCCTTCCAAGTCGGTTTCCTTGTTGTCCTTTTGCGAGGCAAGGTCGAGCTTCGGGTTGACGCCGCCAAAGATATAGGCACCAATGTTGTTGTAACGCTTGGAACGGTACTTGATGTTAAGCGGAAATTCCACAAAGGTAGTGCCGATGGATTTGGTCATTTTCAGCATGCTGATGCTGCCGTCCGTGCCTTTGAGCGCGATGTCGTAACTCATCTTTCGTTCGGCGAAACTCAGCGAGGGGATGAAACGCAGGTCAAAATACCTTCCCAGGCGTTTGCTGCCGATGATGCCCACGGTAAAGCCTGGCGACTGATGGGTCTCGACGTTGTAGACATACAGACACTCGGTGGCAGGAATGCTATAAGGACCGTTGGGCCATGAATCGGCAGGCTGCGGGATGTTCTGATAGTCTTCAATCGTCTTGATGGTGTACATCATTTGGTTGTAAGCCAGCAAGAAACCGAAATGATAGGGCTCGTTTTCATAGTTGGCCAAATAATGGATCGCTCTTCTTTGGGCCTGCGCCGGAACGACGATTGCCGAGAGAAGAAGGGCAACAAACAGTATTTTCAGTGCTTTTTTCAAGATGGACATGGTTTATTTTGACTTGTAACGCCATTAGTTGGCTTTTATTGCGTAAAAATCGCGGCAAAAATAGGAAAAAATGGAATATAATTCATTCCTTGTTGGCGACATAAAGTGTGGCTATGCCGAAAGAAAGGGGCTTTATTTGGCAGTTTTTTAATCCAAATGAATCCAAAATGTTGCAAAAATCACTCGGTTTGGGAAATTTTTCAACGGAATGGGGGAGGTAGGAGTAAGCATTCCCGTCTTTTGAGACCCATTTCCCGATGTTGGGAAGCAAATGCTTGAAGTAGAAGTTGTAAAGTTGTTTGACGGGAAATCTTTCGGGCATCGAAAACTCCAAAATCACGGCCTGACCGTTAGTTTTCAAGACACGGTGCATTTCAGAGAGACCTTTGTCCAAATCCTCAAAGTTGCGTACTCCGAAGGCCACGGTGACGGCATCGAAACGGGAGTCTTCAAAAGGGAGTGAGGCCGCATCACCATGATGTAATTCGATTTGATTTTCAAGGTTTTGGAGCTTCACTTTCTCTTTTCCGATTTCCAACATTTTTTCGGAGATGTCCAAACCAATGATATGTGCTTGCGGATTGTGTTTCGCCATGGCGATGGTCAAGTCTGCCGTGCCTGTGGCAAGGTCTAAAATGGCTTTCGGCTGGTTTTTGGAAACAATTTTGGCAGTCTTTTTCCGCCACACCTTATCTATATTAAGGGAGAGTATATGGTTGAGCGCATCATACTTGGGCGAGATGCGGTCGAACATGGCAGCGATGGGGGAGATGCTCATGACAGACCAAGCTTTTTAATGATTTGCTCGGGCGTGATGCCGTTCATGCAAGCATAGTCGCCACGGAGACAGGGTTTGTTGCCATAAACGGAACAGGGACGACAGGGCAAATCCAATTGTACGCAGTTTTCAGGCTTTTGATTCCAACCCAAGAAACCGGCGTAGGGATGTGTGCCGCCCCAAATGGAGACGACTCTCGTCCCGACCAAGGAAGCTAAGTGCATGTTGGCTGAGTCCATAGAAAGCATCACATCGAGTTGGCTCATCAAAGCCAATTCGCCTTTCAAGCCTTGTTGGCTTTGGGCAGTTTTCACGTTTGGATATTTGGCGCAAAGATCCGAAATCTGCCGTTTTTCCTCCTCGCCGCCGCCGAACAGGAAAACGGTAGTGTTTTCCCTCTTGTTCAAGGCTTTGATGACTTGCTCCATCTTTTCCATTGGGTAAACCTTGGCGGGATGTTTGGCGAAAGGCGCAATGCCGATCCAAGTCTCATTGTCCGCTTTCTGCCTCTCGCAAAAAGCTGAATAATCGAGTTTTGTGAATTGCGGTTTTATCGGGAATCCCAATTGTTCCAGCACTTTGGCATAACGCTCAAACGAGGTGGCTTGCTGGACGAAAACCTTGTTTTTCTGCCTTGTCAAGGCCTTCTTGCCCTTGCGTCCTTTGTCGATTTTGGCGACTTTCTTGCAGTGCAGACAGCTGTCGGCACGCAGCCACCAGGTGCGCAGCACGTCATGGAAATCGGCGATGTAGTCGAAGTCGTTCAGATGGGCATCCCGCCAAAGTCGGCAGAGCCCGAGCAAGCCTTTGTGCCGTCCTTTTAGGTCTGCGGCTAGAAAATGCACATTGCTCGGCATCCGCTCAAACAAAGGCCTCGCCATCTCACGACTGAGCATGGTAATCTCCAAATCGGGGTATTGCGTGGCCAAATCGTAGACCACTGGCACGGTCATGACGATGTCGCCGAGGGCGGAAAAGCGTATGACTAAGAGCTTTTTCATTTTTGCCCGTAAAGCACCGGATTCAAAGCAGGGTCGTTGTACATCTTCATCTGCTTGTAGACCTTCATCACCTTTTCGCCAGTCTTGTAGCACTCCATCAGCTGGTCGATGGCGGTGCAAAGGTCGGTGTTTTGCTCCTGCAAAACGCGAAGTTTTTCCTCGCATTTTGCCTTGTGTTCCTCGCTTACGTCGGTGCGCTCCACTTCGGCTTTCATGTGGTAGATCTTCAATTGCAGAATCGAAAGCCTGTCGATGGCCCAGGCCGGGCTTTCCGTATTGAGGGTGGCATTGGGCAGCGGCTCCACTTTTTGGAAGAGCAAAACAAAATACCCATCAATCATCTCCACGATGTCCGTCCTGTCCTGGTTCGATTTGTCGATGCGGCGCTTCAAGGCCAAGGCCTTCACAGGGTCGATGTTCGGGTCGCGGATGAGGTCTTCCAAGTGCCACTGCACCGTGTCAATCCATGACTTATTATAAAGGTACCATTCGATGGTCAGCCTTTCGTATGGGTTTTCGCAAGGATGGTCCACGTCGTCGAACTTGTGGTAGTCGGCGAGGACTTGGTTGAAGATGGGAAGGATGGGAGCGGTGGAGAGGATGATCATGGGAGTTATTTTTTTAATGCGGAATGCAGAATGCTGAATGATGAATGTAGAGCATTGCCCATTCAGCATTCAGCATTCATAATTCCGCATTTTTTTAAATCAGTGCAGTTTGGTTAATGCCGCCTTGATGCGTTTCACGGCCTCGATGAGTTTGTCTTCGCTCGTGGCATACGACAGACGGATACAGTCGTCGTTGCCGAAGGCGTTACCAGCCACGCAAGCCACATGGGCATTGTAAAGCAGCCACATGCAGAGGTCGTCGCTGCCCTTGATGACGGTCTCGCCATCGGTCTTGCCGTAGAACGACTTCATCTCGGGGAAGACATAGAAAGCACCGGCGGGTGTGTTGCACTTCACGCCAGGAATTTCGTTCAGCAGCTTCACGAAGGTGTCGCGGCGGTGACGGAAGGCCTTCAGCATCTCTTGGATTTCCGTTGAGTTCTCGGGGCTGAGTTCCATGGCCTTGGCAGCAGCGGCTTGGGCGATGGTGCAGATGCCAGAGGTGATTTGGCCTTGGATCTTGTTGGTGGCCTTCACGATGGCTTGTGGAGCGGCAATATAGCCGATGCGCCAGCCGGTCATGGCATAACCCTTGGCCACGCCGTTGACGAGGACGAGGCGGTCCTTCAGGAACTCGAACTGGCCCATGCTCTCGTGCTTCTGTTCGTATTGAATGAACTCATAAATCTCATCGGAGATGATGATGATGTTCGGGTATTTCTTCAGCACCTCGGCGATGGCGGTCAACTCAGCTTTTGTGAACACGCTGCCGCTGGGGTTGCAAGGTGTGTTGATCATGAAGACTTTGGTCTTGGGCGTGATGGCCTTTTCGAGTTGCTCTGCGGTAATCTTGAAGTCGTGGGCGATGTCGCTCTTGACGATGACGGGCACGCCACCAGCCAGCTTCACCATTTCGGGGTAAGAGACCCAGAACGGGGCGGGGATGATGACCTCGTCGCCGTCGTTGACGACAGCCAGAAGCACGTTGTTGATGGCTTGCTTGGCACCGTTCGAAACTAAAACGTCAGTCTCTTTGTAATCGAGGCCATTGTCGCGTTTCAGCTTGTTGGCGATGGCCTTGCGCAGTGCAGGTGTACCGGGCACGGGCGGGTAGTGCGTGTCGTTGTTGTTGATGGCGTCGATACCCGCTTGCTTGGCCGATTCGGGCGTGTTGAAGTCGGGCTCGCCGATGCTCAGGCTGATGACGTCGATGCCTTGGGCCTTTAGTTCACGGCTTTTGTTGGTCATGGCCAGCGTTGCCGACTCAGCCATGTTCAAAACTCTGTTGGAAAGGATGATTTCGCTCATTGTTATGTTTAATTGTTTGGTTGTTGAATCGTTGAATTGTTGTAGAGACGCAAAATTTTGCATCTCTACGGAAATGAATTGCAAAGGTAGACCTTTTTTCGATTGGGTCGTCATAATTCCTTAATTTTATTCTTTTTGATGTAATTCAACTTATGTCAACTGAATTTGTTGTGACATTGTGAATGTATACCTAAGCTACTTTTTTCTTTTGTTTCATCAAAACACTTGCATTATTGTTTTTTTTCTTATTTTTGCCGCATGTATTGAAATTGAAATTAGTATAATTAAAAAATAGGAATTATGCGTAAAAATGTAATGAAACTTTTAATGACTGCTCTCATGATTGTTGTAGCAGTGCCATTTGTGAATGCCCAAGTGAAAGTGGGCGACATTCTTTGTGAAGGCGACACTATCGTGAGTCCATCGAATTATGACAGTTGTGGTTATGCGGCCTTAGGTGTAGTCTTTTATGTGGATAATTCAGGTGAGCACGGTTGGGCAGTGTCTTTGGATAACGTAGGAATTTGCTCATGGGGAAAATATGACGAAGACTCATCGTTGGACAATGTGGCCAGTAATTTGAAAGCTTCTTCCGACACAGCTGGCTTTGCAAATACCAAGACCATTCTTGAAGAGAATCCAGACTATCCGGCATTCACGATTGTGGATTTCGAAAATGGCTGGTATTTGCCTGCAATCGGTCAAATGAAAAAGCTCTTTTTCAGACTCGATGATGTGAACGAGACTCTTAAGAAAGTTGGTGGTACACTTATCAACTTCGATGGTTATACCTATTGGTCATCTACGGAGCGTTCGCCTTATGATGCTTGGTATATGTGTTCAATAGGTATAATAGGATGTACTTCCAACAGCGTTGATGATTGCAAGACATCACCTCGGTATATTAGGAGTGTGAGGACTTTCTGATTCTTTTAGATAAACGTCAAGATAGATTCTTAGACAATGATCGTTTTTGTATGCTATGCATACTGAAGTGAATCAAGCGTGATGTTGATTCGAATAACGGGTGAAACCGTTGTATCTCAAATAGGGATAGCCTCATGCGAACAACTCTTATTATCAGATTTTTTTGGGAGGCGAATTTTGTTTTGCCTCCTAATTTAATCATCTGCTATTGAACATTTGCTATTCTATTGACTGAATTACACAACTATGAACAACTGGATTATTGTCATAGCCCTAATGTCGGCTGGCCTGCTGCTGATGGTCGCCACCCTAATTCTTTTGCTGCGTCTCATGAAGATGAAGGACGCTGAACTTCGTAATAGCAGCAAATTGGAACTGAAAGTTCAAGCTACGAAGATTATCCTGCCGTTGAGGATTCAGGCCTACGAGCGTTTCCTGCTTTATTTGGAACGCGTGCAGCTGCCTCAGTTGGTAAAACGCATTTATACGCCTGGCATGGAAAAGGGTGCGTTTCATCTGCTCCTTTTGCAAAACGTCCGCGAGGAGTTTGAACATAATTTGGCGCAACAGATGTATGTGGCAGGCACCACTTGGAGTGCCGTCATGAATGCCAAAGAGGAACTTGTCAACCAAATCAATACGACTTTTGAACAACTGAAGGACGAGGAGGATGTCTCCATCATCGCCCAAAGCCTCGTGGCACTGCCCAATCCTTTGGTCGACCAAGCCGTGGCCGTTTTGAAACGTGATTTTGGAAGACTGCTGTAAGACATGTGACGCGAGACTTCGAGAAACGAGACCGTCCCGTGTCCAATAGTCCCGTGTCTCGTGTCAAAAATAAAATGCTTCAATAGCCGTTATTAGTAAAACACTTGAACGAATGAAATTCACCGCTACCCAAATCGCCGAAATCCTTGAAGGCAAGGTGGAAGGCAACCCTAACGCCGAGGTCTGGAACGTGGCCAAAATCGAGGAAGGCGCACCAGGAATGATTAGTTTTTTGGCCAATCCGAAATACACGCATTATATCTATGAAACCCAGTCGTCCATTGTCATCGTGAACGACGATTTCGAGGCCACAGCACCTGTCAAAGCGACGTTGATTCGTGTGCCCGATGCCTACGCTTGTTTTGCCAAACTGTTGGCTTTTTATGACCAAATGACCCAAAACAAACAAGGCATTTCGTCCTTGGCTTTCGTTTCAAAAACAGCACAATGCGGTGAAAATCTGTATCTTGGCGAGTTTGCCTATGTGGGCGAGAATGCTAAAATCGGCAACAATGTGAAACTTTATCCTCAGGTGTATGTTGGCGATGGCTGTATTGTTGGTGACAATACGGTGCTGTATCCGGGCGTGAAATTGTATCGCAACACGGTCATTGGCAAGAATTGCATCCTCCACGCAGGCGCAGTGCTCGGTGCGGATGGCTTTGGTTTTGCGCCGCAACCCGACGGGCATTACGAGAAGATTCCGCAGGTGGGCAACGTGGTCGTCGACGACAACGTGGAAATCGGAGCCAACACCACCATCGACCGCTCCACTATGGGCTCGACACATGTTCACAAAGGTGTGAAACTGGATAATTTGGTGCATCTTGCCCATAATGTGGAAGTTGGGGAAAACTCAGCTTTGGCAGCCCAAGTGGGTGTTAGCGGGTCTACGCATCTTGGAAAGAATTGCGTGGTTGGTGGACAGTCGGGTTTCGTTGGGCATATCAATATTGCCGATGGCTCGAAGTTTGGCGGACAAAGCGGCATTATGGGGAGCATCAAGGAGGAAAACAAAGAGTTTATGGGAACGCCGATACAGCCCTTGCGTCAGTATTTGGTTTCCAACGCTCGCTTCCGTCATATTGACGAGATGGCCCGAAAGCTGGATGCCCTTGAAAAAGAATTGAAAACCCTCAAAAACTCCAAACTCTAAACTCTCAACTCTAAACTCTCAACTCTAAACTCTCAACTCTAAACTCTCAACTCTAAACTCTCAACTCACCTAAATCCACCCTTTCACCCAATAATACGCCAGTGCGCAGTATTCCCTCAAACAGGTGATTTCTAATTTCAAATAATTGAAAAAGGTGTAGCGCATCTTGACGCTTTCCACTGACGGAATGGCCTCATTTCCACCGAGATTTTGCTTTTTTAGTGACAGGTCGAAATCCACGGTAGCGGGATAAGCCGCCTTGCCGATGACATTCTGGAAACCGACCTTGTTCAAGCATTTCACCGTGCGTCTGACATGTTCGGGAGAAGTGACGACAATGCATTGGTTTTGAACCAATTCTGGGTGACTCTCCACAAGTTCAACAGCCTGCGACCGTGTGTTGGTCCCTTCTGTCATGTATAGTATGCTGTCAATACCGCCTTGATGCAGCAATCGGGTCATTTCGGCTTGGCAGAGCGAGTCTTTGGGATGTACCAAAACGACGGGAATCTCGAAATGTCGCGCCATGGCTGCTGTATGGTAAAGCCGCATCAGGTTGTCTTCGGAAGGCATTCCGGCCCCGCCGAACATTACAACGTATTGTGGATGCGTGAGTTGGGTTTCACCATTAGGATTCTGACCCAGACGATAGTGCGCCCAAAACGGAATGGAGGTGAAAGCTAACACTAACATCACGAGAAACAATCCTCCAAAAGTGAAAATTATGGTTTTTATGGTTTTTGTTAAATGCTTCATTTTGTGTGATTTCCTTTTTATTTGTATCATAAAAGCGTGTAAAGGTACGGTTTTTTTTGTCGGTTGAAGAATAATTTCCTATTTTTGCCCGTTTTTTGTGGGCAAGTCCACATAACTTAGTTTTTATGCAAGAGAAACAATGTACGCTCAAAAATAGAGTCAGTGTCAAGGGAGCAGGGCTCCACACGCGTCAGTGCGGCACCCTCACCTTTAACCCGGCTCCCATAAATTCCGGAATCCGTTTTCGTAGAATTGACTTAGAGAACCAACCTATCATTGAAGCCGATGTCGACAATGTCATTGACACCGCCCGTGGAACTACCCTCGGCAAAGGTGGCGTGAAGATTTACACCGTAGAGCATGTTTTAGCCTCGCTTCGTGGTATGGGTATTGATAACGTGCTGATTGACATTGATGTGGAAGAGACTCCCATCATGGATGGCAGCGCCAAGTTTTTTGTCGAAGCTATTCATAAGGCAGGCATCGTCGAGCAGAATGCTCCACGCAATTATCTGGTTGTAGAAGAGCCGATTTCCTACAAAAATGAGGTCTTGGGTATCGAGCTGACCATTGAGCCTTGCGATAAGTTTGAAATCGACGTCAAAGTAAAGTACAACACCAGAGTGCTGGACGAGCAGCATGCTTCCCTGCATGATTTGAAGGACTTTGAAAGCGAGATTGCGCCTTGCCGTACCTTTGTTTTCCTGCATGAATTGGAAACGCTCATCAGCCGTAACCTTATCAAAGGTGGCGACTTGACCAATGCCATTGTGTTTGTCAACCGTAATGTCTCTTCCGAGGAACTTGACCACATTGCTGCCTTCTTCAAGAAACCGAAAGTCACGGTCAAGGAATGTGGTATCCTGAACAATGTTGAGCTGTATTTCGACAATGAGCCTGCCCGACATAAACTGTTGGATGTCATTGGCGACCTTACTTTGGTCGGACGTCCCATCAAGGGCAAGGTGACGGCAGTGAAGCCTGGTCATTTCTCCAACACGGCTTTTGCAAGAAAAGTTAAGCACACCTTATTATATTAAGCTAAAGACGCGTGACTTTGTGCCGCAATATTACTCTAAACTCTCAACTCTAAACTCTCAACTATGAACATGTCCTATATCCATCCGAATGCCCGCATCGCTGAAGATGTCAAGATTGAGGCTTTCGCCTGGATTGGCGAGGATGTTGAAATCGGTAGCGGCACTTGGATTGGCCCTAATGCTACCATCATGGACGGCGCACGTATTGGAAAAAACTGCAAGATTTTTCCAGGTGCCGTGATTTCGGCCATTCCACAAGACTTGAAGTACAAAGGTGAGACCACCTATTGTTATATCGGCGATGGTACCGTTGTGCGCGAGTCGGCTACGGTCAACAAAGGTACAGCAGCTTCGGGTAAGACCGTAGTGGGCAAGGATTGTCTGCTGATGGCTTTCACTCATGTGGCCCACGATTGCTACCTTGGCGACCATGTCATCATGGCTAACGCTGCCACTTTGGCGGGTCATATCACCGTTGATGACTGGGCCATCTTTGGCGGCTTGGCTGCGGTGAGCCAGTTCTGTCGCATCGGTGCCCATGTGATGATTTGTGGCGGCGCTTTGGTCAACAAGGATATTCCTCCGTTTGTGAAGACGGGTCCAGGCTATCCTGTGTGTTATGCGGGTGTCAATTCCATCGGCTTGATGCGTCGCGGGTTCTCGCGTGAGCGTATCAATGCCATTCAAGACGTTTATCGCGTGATTTATAGTGTCGGGATGAATGTCACCCAGTCGGTGCAGTACATCCGCGAGCATCTTCCCGAGTCGGAAGACCTTGATTTCATCCTTAATTTCGTGGAAAGCTCCCAAATCGGCATCATGAAGAATGCCGTTGGAAACGAGGATTAAGCCTTTACCACCTTTTGGTATACCTTAAAGATTTGCTGTCCAATGTTTTGGGCGGCAAATGTTTTTATGGCGTAGTCGCGTATGGCTTCGCGGTTGTATTCTTGGCTATGGTCGAGTAGGGTGTTCATGCCTTGCAGCAAGGCATCTTCATCGCCAGATGGGATGAGTATGCCCCTTTCGGGAGAAACAATCTCGGCAATGCCGCCCACAGCGGTGCTCAGCACGGGCACGCCGCTGGCAAAGGCTTCCACGATGACGCAGGGCAGGTTCTCGAAGTTGGAGAACAGCACGAAAAAGTCGGCATCTTGATAGGCTTGGGCCACTTCTTGTGAGGTCTTCTTGCCGTGGAAAATGACGCAGTCAGAAAGGTTGTGCTCCTTGACAAAAGCCTTGAATTCAGGTGCATCATAGTCATGGATGACGTGCAGTTCAAAGTCGTTTCGTTGTTGGCGAAGCCTTTCGATGGTGCGTAAAATGCCGCTGAAATTCTTGGCCTCGTCTCGTAAGGTCGAGATGTGAAGCATTTGCTTCTTGGCTTTGACCCCGTGCATGTCATTCCTGCTTGGGTCTGTGCGTTGGAGGGAATCTATGCACGGCTTCAGTTTAAACATATCTGTATTCACCAAATTGTAAATCACCTTGAACTGGTTCTTCACCCCATGTCCTTCCATGCACCGTTGCAAGTCGAGGCTGACAGGCATGATGGCTTCGGCATTGTTGGCAATCTTGATGATTTTCTTTTTCAGCTTTCCAACCAAGATATCATTGTTTTGCGGCTGATAAATCGTCCAATGCTCGGTGAGGACGTATTTGTAGCCAAAGAGCTTCTTCCAAAGTAAGGCCACTTGCCCAAGAGGGTAGGTGACGTGCAAATGGATGAGGTCAGGCTCGAAGAAGTGTATTTTGATGTAGTTGAGGCCATATTGGTACATCCGGAGCATCTTCAGCTTGCGAATGGCGTTGACCTTTGGCGGACGGATATAAATCTGCACATGGGTGTGGTGAGCCCCGGGAATCTCCTTGACTTCGAAGGATTTCGTCATGTCTTTCCCGTCGCAGACGGAGAGAATGACGGAATGGCAATCTTCGGGCAGCGCGTCAATCATGCGGACGCAGAAGTTGCCCAAGGTGGGGTCGTCGGGGCGAGGGAACCAACTCAATAAGTGCAGAATGTTCATCAGTCGTTCTGTTTACAATGACTTGTGACAATGACTATGACCGCCTCACTTCAAAGGTGAAATTCGACAACTTGGCTGAGGCGGTCATTCATGGTCAGTGGTCATAGTCATTTATTCAATTTTATGTGTTTTGATAAGGATTTCAAAATATTTCTGCGGCGTCTCGTAAGGCACAAGTTTATGAGTGTGTAAATCTTCAGGCAAATATACGGCACACAATGTGTTGGAAATATGGTAGATATGCTTGCGTTTGTCAGCAGGTGTACCATCAAGAATGGCGCCCATCACATCCCAACGGATGGTCTCGGGGTCGAGGCCGTAGTCGTGCCAAACGATGATGTTACGCTCGCCTCTCAACAGTTTGAAGGCGGTCTCAGTGTCTTTTTTCACACTTTCGTAGTGGTGGTCACCATCGACGAAAACCATGTCGTACTTGCCGAAGTGTGGCCCGAAATCGAAGGTTTGGGAGTCACCATAGAGTTGTTCCACGTTGCCCAAATCCTTACTGAAGAAGCTGTGCAGGTCGGCATATTGTTGATTTCCTGTTAATCTGACGATGTCTTCTTTCGGTAGGTTAAAGGTGACGCAATGCTGTGCCACGTCAGACAAATTGGCCACACTCTCGCCACGCCAGGTGCCGATTTCAAAATAATCTTTCACCGCGTAGCGTTTAGCCAATGCCCTTAACAAGGCAATGTCGATAGGCATAGTGGCACCCGAGAGATAGGCGTATGGCTTCGCGATTTCGTCGAAAACGGGGAACAGTTCGTTGATTTCGATGACGGGCAGACCGTCAGCGAGGCCATATTTTCTGATGACGTCTTCCTTGTTGCTGCCTTCGTCTTGAAGGACGAGGTTGAGCAGGTAAGGATGCCGGATGATGCGCTCGATGGCTTTGGTCAGTTTATTGAGTTTATTCATTTTCAGAGGGTTGTTTCAAGAATTGTTGCTTGAGTTCGGTGATGTAATTCTGGATCTCGCTCTTGGTCAGGATGAAGTTGCGCCCATTGAAGTGCGATTCTTTGACGAAGAACACGAACAAAAACACCGCATTGACGGTGTACGACACTGCCGATGTGATGGCTGCACCTGTGACGCCATATTTGGGTATCAACGTGAAACCACAGACAAAGGTGGCTACCAATCCGCAAAGTGCTGCGAAGGTGTTCATTTGATAACGCCCAGTACCGGAATAATAGTGCCCTAAAATAAGGAAAATGCAGTAAAACAGGATGCCTGGTGCGAGGATGCGGATGAGGTGTGCCATCTCGCCGAAGTCGGTGCCGAATACGAAGACATAGAACTGAGGTGGCAGTAGGCATAGCACCACAACAGCCACTGCCGATATAAAGAGGCAGATTTTGGTTAGGTCCAAAGTGAGTTTTTGCGAATACTCACGGTCGTCGGCATTGGCGATGCGGGCATACTGCACTAATGCGATGCTGTTGCTGATGATCCAGATGGCTTCGGCCAACGAGACCGAGCGCGAAAAGACTCCGACTTGCCCTCTTCCGATATAACTATCTAATAAATAGTAGCTTAGTCGAAGATTGAAGAACTGTACAAAATGTCCTGTTTGGTTGAGGAAACCGTATTTGAACAGGTCTTTTAATACGGGCTTGTATTCTTTGTCTTTGTCGTTGGGCAGGTTGGCATATTCTTTCCGTAACATCCAAACGCCCAGCAGGAATGTACCTCCGTAGGCGGTATAGAGACCGATGATATAGCCGTAGATGTCGGTCTTTTTCAGCGCAATGTAATACACTACTAAAGTGATGGTTAACAAGATGGGCTGAAGCAGCGTGTTGTAGTTGGCCTTCTGGATTTCCTCCTTGCCGACAAGGAAGCGGAAATTGATGTTGCTGAGCGAAGAAATGAACGACAGAATAGCCACGTGAACGACCAAATCGGACTCCAACTTGGGATAGAACAGCCTGATACTGAATCCCATGACCAAGGCAATCAAAGCCGACCAAATCACCGATGCGACCAAAATCTTCTTGAACGAATGGCGTGGGGCGAGATAGATAATGCTGGCACCGCACACGATTTCGGAGAAGATGAGGATGAACGTGATGGAGGTCAATACCAGCGACTGTGTCCCCGAACCCGTGTCGCCCAAGGTCTGGGAGATGATAATGGCAATGGCGAAGTTGAGGGCTGCCGCCAGTATCTTGGTGCCAAAGGTATTTAGGATTTTCTTGAACACTGGGTCTTCATTTACTCTTTTTCAACGCAAAAATACAAAATTCAGTGTAATACCTATAAATTATAGTGGCTCTTTAATAGGTTAGTCCTACAATCCACAAGGGCAACTTCTTTCCTACAGGGTGCTCCATCATGTCGGCAAGAATGTAGGAATCAGGGATGTCCGCGATTTGGTCGAAGGTCTTGACTTGTCCGCCTACTTCTACTGTAATGTGCCCGTCAATACGGAAATCGCCTTGGGTCTTGCCGTATTCAACCGTATGCTTCACTGAGAGTTGGTTGACGGCAAAACATTCGCGGATGGTTCCAATCTCATTGCGCTGCCCGAGGGCATAGAACATGTTGGGGTTGTGCAGGTAAATCTTGTCGGGCTTTTGTAGGCGCGTCACCGACTTGTTGTCGGAATAAAGCAAATGCAAAAGTTCGGCGCGTTCCATATTCGCGAGGTAGGACAACACCGTCTGCTTATTAAGTTCCAAATAAGTTGACAGCTTAGCAATGTTCACTTCGTAGGGAACATTCTCTGCCAAGAAAACAAGCAAAGCCTTGATTTTACGTGTGTTGTAAAATTCCACTCCGCAAAATTGTGTCATTTCCTGCTCAATAATGAAATTGATGACATTCTCGATTCGGCTGTAATATTCCATTTCATTGCCGTCATAAAAAGGATAGTATCCCGCACGAAGATACTGCTCAAAAAGCAGTTGAGGCCGGCATAGTTTGTTGATTTCCATACAGATGTTATCGGCATCGGAAAGAATCTCGTCAAGACTTTTCACGGGGAATTGAATGCCTTTGTAGAAATGGAGGAACTCGCGAAACGACAGTCCTGCCATGTCGTAACTCAGTACACGACGCGAGAGGTCGGCATCGGCATTGAGAATCTGCAAAAGGGATGATCCCGAAAAGGTGATTTTCATGTCGGGATAGAGGTCTATGATTTCCTTGATTTCCTGGCTCCATGTGGGATATTTGTGTACCTCGTCGAGGAAAAGGTGCTTGCCGCCCATCAAGTGAAAGGTTTCGGCCAACTGAAGCAGGCTGTGGTTGCTGAAATAGAGGCTGTCTAATACGCAATAAAGCGCATCGCCAGGTTTGATGCCATAGTTCTTCTTGATATACTGCCGCATCAGTGTAGTTTTTCCTACGCCTCGCGAACCTCGAATGCCCACCAATTGTTTTTCCCACGAAATGGTATTGATCGTCTCTCGGACGATATCCATACTTACCTGTGAAATCAGAATCTGGTGTTTTTTGAATAACGTTTCCATCTTTTCCGTTTGTCTTTAGGCTGCAAAGATACAAAAAAGGTTGATACAATAACCGTTTTTATTAAAAAATCGGTTAATTGACTAACCTATTTCTTGTGTTTTTCGGTTGGTCTGGTAAACGATATTTGTCGGAATCACGAAAATTTGGTTGGATTCCGCTGGTTTACGATGTGAAACTAATTCCATTAAAGCAAAATGTTCCAAGTAAGGCAATGCAACGCTCCTCCAATATCTGCAATGCTCCTCATTTGAATTTGCCGAATTTCACAGTTTGGAAGTGCCTCTTTTATGTAATTGAAAGCCTGTTTATCTTCGGGTATTCCAAATGAGGGCATGATGACTTTGTCTCCAACTTGAAGAAAATTGACATAAGCCCAATTCCAATCTGGAGACGGTTCTGCAACACTAAAAAGCATTTCTTTGACTACGAAACCGTGGCTTTCCAATCTTTGTTTGATTTCTTTTGCTTCTTTTGGATCGGTGTCACGATGGTTTGACATCAATACTTGGTTTCCAACACACCATTTGATGAAACCGTCCGCATGACCATACTCGTCGCCGACTGTCTTGTGCCAGGGGATGATGATGACTCTTCTGCCCAACTCGGTTTCTAATCTTGCTATAAAAGACTTGTCATATTTCTCAACTTGGTTTTCGGTAAAAACCTTGTCGGTCATTACTATAAAGTCACCGCATGGGACCATGTTTCCTCCATCAATGATTATATCTGTTTCACGATATCGGATTCCCAGAGCCTCGCAAGCTTGTTTACAATCGGTGATGGTTTCTTGGTCTTTTTTGTTCTCCAATAAATAGTCCGGCCAATACTTGTATTTCAAAAAATCATCCTTGCCAAGTTGAATGGGCATATAGTCTCTCGCCCAGATATCATTGGTGTAGTTCAATGTCTTCCAATGAATTCCCAACTCATTCAACAACTTAGTGAAACGTGAAAAGAATCCTGGATAAGCTATCTTTAGCCATTCGGATAGAAATACGATGTTGGTGTCTTGGTCTTGAATCATATTAGTAAACTTTCTTGCCTGGTGAAACTCCATTGTCGATTGTCAGGGACTTTATGACCATCAAC
>JAEEGG010001971.1_pt1 | contig 53959 bp, 48 predicted proteins | sample 9134161 | NCBI WGS metagenome assembly JAEEGG01 (sample SAMN16246543, study PRJNA631951) | gut metagenome | biome: gut microbiome; feature: rumen; material: CR-attached | host: Bos | place: Iran: Karaj | collected 2018-10 | reverse complement strand
GTCATATCTCTCGATGCTCGAGGATAAGGACGAAGGCAAATATAGAGCAGCTTATTAAACAAACATAAATGAAAAGACTTATTACAACACAAATGCTGTTGGCCATTGGCATGATGGCCACAGCCCAAGTAAAGACGCCTGTTACCGAATTCAATCTCGCAGGCCCTTATGCAGTTTCTACCCCTTTTGCTATCGATACGGTTGATGTGCAGGGTAAGAAGTTCGATCCCATCTCACAGTTAGGGTCCATTGCTTTAACCTCTCAGTCTACAGGCAAGTTCTCTGGTCAGGTACTCCCATCGTTGCCCGATAGTAAGAGTGTTGGCTTGCTGAGTTTCTATGTTAATAACTCCAATTTTATCAAGGGTAAGATTGAGGTTAAAGGTCCCAAGCACTCCAAGCTATATATCGATGGTGTTGAGGCTGGCGGTGAGTTGAAACTTGCGCCCGAGCATCACACCTTCACCATCCAGTATCTGGCTGAGCCTAAGGATACCGATTCTATTCAGGTGGTTTTCGATACACCCACAGCCATTACCTATCAGCTGACATCCAATCATCCCTATATGGTGCACGATCTGACTGATGGTAAGCGAGTTCGTGGTATCAATCTTTCGGCCGATGGTCAGTTTGCTTGTGTGTCTTATCAGACAACCGACCGTGGCGGTAACAGCCGTTGGAATTATGAGCTGCGTGATGTGAAGTCTGGTCGACTGATTTCGCAGCCTTCACGCAATCCAAGGTGGATGCCAAAGAGCATCGTTTGGTTGGAAGAGGAGAAAGAGGGTAGTCATCGCGTATTATATAAGGTTGATCCCAAGACAGGTGTCCGCACGCGTTTTGCTTATGATATTCCCGAAGGAAGCTACACGGTTGCTCCTACCGAGGATTATCTCATTTTTACACTTGAAGAGGAAGGTCCTAAGGAGGATAAGGAAGTATTCGAGGTTCTTGAGATGGACGATCGCCAGCCAGGTTGGCGCAAACGTAACTATCTGGCCAAGTATGATATTAAAACGGGTGTTACCCAGCGCATGACCTTTGGTAACAAGGGCGAGTATCTGTATGATATCTCACTGGATGGTAGCAAACTGTTGGTAATCAGCAATCGCTCTCGTCTGACTAAGCGTCCTACCACTGTTTCTGATGTGTTTGTGATGGATGCCAAGACGCTGAAGGCTGATACGCTGCTTTCGGGTGCTGAATTCCTGGGCGGAGGCTCTTTCTCGCCTGATGGCTCGCAGATATTGTTTGTGGGTAATCCAGAGGCTTTTAATCGCATCGGTTGTCAGTTACCTGCCGAGGTTACACCTAGTATGACGGAGAATGAACTTTTCCTGTTTGATATCGCATCAAAACAGGTAAAGCCATTAACTAAGGATTTCGATCCTTCAATTAATGATGTCGATTGGTCGTGGGCTGATAATCAGATTTACTTCTCAGCCGAAGATCGCGATTATGTCAATATGTTTGTGCTGAATCCGAAGACGGGGAATATTGCTAAACTGCCTGCTAAGGGCGATTATGCTTATCGCTTCAATATGGCTGCTCATGCTCCTGTGCTGGCATATCTGTCGTATAAAACGATGGAACCTGCATCGGCCTATGTAGCTACTGTTAAGAATGCAAAGTTCAATGCTCATAGTATAATGTTCAATGGTGCTGAGGCACTTGGCGATGCTGAGATTGGTACCTGTCAGGATTGGAACTTCACCAACAGTAAGGGCGATACCGTATATGGTCGTCTTTATCTGCCCAAGGATTTCGATGCAACCAAGAAGTATCCTATGATTGTTTACTACTATGGTGGCTGCTCGCCTGTGTCGCGTTATTTCGAATCTCCATACGCTCCACAGTATTGGAACTCTCTGGGTTATGTGGCCTATATCCTTGAGCCCAGTGGCGCTACAGGTTTTGGTCAGGAGTGGGCATCGCGCCATGTTAATACCGCTGGCCGTGGTCCTGCCGAGGATATCATCGAGGGCACTAAGAAAATCTGCGAGGCTCATCCTTTTATTAATAAGGATAAGATTGGTTGTATGGGTGCTTCGTATGGTGGTTTTATGACTCAGTATCTGCAAACACAGACAGATATCTTTGCTGCCGCTGTTTCGCATGCTGGTATTGCCAACCACACCAGTTATTGGGGTGAAGGCTATTGGGGTTATAACTACAGCGAGGTGTCGATGGCCAACAGCTATCCTTGGAGTCATCGTCAGTTGTATGTCGATCAGAGTCCGCTGTTCAATGCCGATAAGATCCACACCCCTCTGCTGTTACTCCATGGTAATGCCGATACCAACGTGCCACTCATCGAGAGTCTGCAGATGTTCACAGCGCTTAAGTTGCTAGGCCGCGAAGTATCGTTGGTAGAGGTTGAGGGTGAGAATCATCATATTCTCGACTATTCAAAGAAAGAAAAATGGTTAGCCACCCAGATGGCTTGGTTCCAGAAGTGGTTGAAGGACGATTCTACCTGGTGGGACGCTCTCTATCCCAAGAAACATCTTTAATAAACAATAAATCCCTCGCCAGTAAGCGAGGGATTTATTGTTATAGCGTCTTTACCCAACCAACAATATCTGCAAGTACCTCTTCAGCTATGGTCTCTTCAATATTGTAGTATTCATCAGGACGACCTGTGTCGCAGTGCTGAAACAGATGGTTCAGTCCTTCGCACTCTTTGATGACCGTCTTTTTGTTCTTTGGCAGCAGGCGACGTAGTACTGGGATGTTTTGTGCAGCGGGCACCTGACAATCCTTGGTGCCATTAAGTGCCAGCACTGGGCACTTGGTGTTGTTGATATTCTGTGTGGGATCATAATCCATAAACCACTCCACCCACTTGTTGCCCTTCATCATATTGCGCAGATACTCCATGGTGATACCTTTGGCCAGCGGACTACCGCTGTTTCTGGTCTGATACAGCAGGATGCTATCACCCTTGACGGCAGGACCTGCCAGCGACACGATGAAGTCTACCTTGCACTGTGCACCCAGCATAAAAGCTATCAGTCCACCCTCGCTATGCCCCAGCAATCCAACCTTTTTGAATCGTTTCTGAGCACGCAACCACTCGATACCTGCTGTGGCATCTTCTGCCAGGTCGGCTGATGTGGCATTCTTCATATCGCCACCTACTGATTGGCCTGTGGCGCGATCGTCATAGCGCAGTGTGGCTATGCCAGCGCGCGCCAGGCGGTCAGCAATCACTGCAAAGGGCTTGTGGGCATAGATTTCTTCATCGCGATTCTCTGGTCCGCTGCCTGTCACCATAATTATTACGCACTTAGCTCTGCCTTTGGGTACGGTTAGTGTGCCAGCCAGTGTGGCGCCAGCCTTGGCGTTGGTAAATGTCACCTCCTCTGTGGTATAGGGGAATGGCCCTTTTGGCATCTGTGGGCGACTGGGACCATCGGGTGAAATCTCTTTCATGTTGAGCGGTAACTTCATGCCATGCTGGGTGAAAGAGCCCAGCAATTTCCCATCTACAAAGCGAGCTACGTATGTAGCGCCAAGCGATTTGACACTGACCTTTATTGAGTCGTTAGTAAGCAGGTCGACAGTGGCAGGGATGCCTGTTGCACCTTGTGCAGGACTGTCGAGTGTACACTTGCCGTCAACCAGGTTTAGTACGATGGGTAGTTTCTGTCCCATCGCTTCCAAATTGCCACTCCAACTCCTGCGTATCTCCTGCGCATTAGCTGAAAGGCCTATGCAGGCTAAGACAAGGGTAAAGAATAGTTTTTTCATTTCGCTTTAACTTTAATCTTCTCTGGTTTCATTGTCTTTCTTCTTTTTGGGCAGACGCTTGGCTTTGCGCAGGGCCTCTGTGATGATCCACTGCAGCTGGCCATTGGTGCTGCGGAACTCGTCCGCAGCCCAGGCCTCTATCGCGTCCATCGTGTCGCTATCAACACGCAGGATAAAACTCTTAGTGGATTTCTTTTCAGCCATAAATGTTCAATGGTCAATGTTCAATGATTCAACGTACCAGTATTTACAACAGGCTGAGCGTTGTCATCGCCACAGAGTACTACCAATAGATTGCTAACCATAGCAGCCTTTTTATCGTCGTCGAGCTCTACAATATCCTCGCTCGAGAGTTTATCCAGAGCCATCTTTACCATCGATACAGCACCCTCTACAATCTTTTCGCGTGCAGTGATGATGGCACTGGCCTGTTGGCGGCGAAGCATTACGGCTGCAATCTCAGGAGCGTAGGCCAGATAGTTGATGCGAGCCTCTACCACCTCGATACCTGCCAGAGCCAGACGCTCATCCAACTTCTGTTCAAGCTGTTCATTTATCTCATCAGCGCTCGAGCGCAGGGTGGGCTCGCCAGTCTTAGTGTCCTCATCGTCGTAGGCATACTGTCCAGCCACCTGTCGTAGGGCAGCATCGCTCTGTACACGTACAAACTGCTCAAGTGCTTTCATCAGCCCCTTGGTATCAGCGCCAACGGTATTGGGCGCTGCGGCCATAGTCTGTGTATCAACCTCGAACAGAGCTTTGTAGGTGTCCTTCAGCTTCCAAACCAGCACCAGACCAATCATCACTGGATTACCAGTCTTATCGTTCACCTTGATAGGTTCAGCGTCCAGGTTGCGAGCACGCAGACTAACCTTCTTGGTGCCATAGAATGGGTTGATCCAGAAGAAACCTGTCTGTGCGAATGTGCCGCTGTACTTACCAAACCATGTGGTAACGCGGGCCTCGTTGGGTTCCAACTGCATGTGGCCGCACCACATTATTATATTTACGATGATCATCACGCCGCAAAGTCCAAGCAGCCATCCGCCCTGCGAACCACCAGTAGCGTCGAGCATAATGATGCTCTCAACGATACCAACAATCGTCAGAATTAGAACTGCGATATTTACAAACAGCATCAGGAATCCATTCATTACCGATCCTCTGAACTCAAACTCTTTAGTTTCCATAATCTTTATAGTTTTTATTGATTAATATTGTGATATCATTTTGATATCGCAAAGATATGAACTATTTTTAAGCTGGCAATGGAATTATGGATTATTTTAGTAAGAATTAACAATAGCCCAAAGGCAAAAATTCGTGTAATCCATGTAATCCGTGCCTAAAAATATGTACCTTTGCACCCATGAATATCAAGGAGTTAGAAAATAAGCGTATAGCTGTGCTGCTCTCAGGCGGAGTGGACAGCAGTGTGGTGGTGCACGAGTTTGCCCAGCTGGGACTTCACCCTGATTGTTTCTATATTAAGATTGGTCCGGAAGAGGAAGAGGAGTGGGACTGCTCATCAGAGGAGGACCTGGAGATGGCTACGGCTGTATCGCACAAGTACGGCTGCAAGTTGGAGGTTATCGACTGCCACAAGGAGTATTGGGATCAGGTTACTAAGTACACCATGGACAAAGTGCGCGCAGGACTGACACCCAACCCTGACGTGATGTGCAACCGATTGATTAAGTTTGGAGCCTTTGATGAGAAGCGTGGTCACGACTACGACCTGATAGCCACTGGTCACTATGCTATGACAGAAATCGATGCAGAGGGCAACAAGTGGCTCTGTACCAGTCCAGACCCAGTGAAGGATCAGACTGACTTTCTGGCACAGATAGCCGACTGGCAGTTGAAGAAGGCCCTGTTTCCAATAGGCCACTATGTGAAGGACGAGGTGCGTGTAATTGCTGAGCGAGAGCACTTGGTTAACGCTAAGCGCAAGGACTCGCAGGGCATCTGTTTTTTGGGCAAGATTAATTATAACGACTATATCCGCAGATACTTAGGTGAGCAGCCTGGTGATGTGATTGAACTGGAAACAGACAAGCGCATTGGCGAACACAAGGGCTTATGGTTCCACACCATTGGTCAGCGTAAGGGTATGGGCTTTGGTGGCGGTCCTTGGTTTGTAGTTAAGAAAGACGTAGCCAATAATATATTATATGTGTCGCATGGCTACGATCCAGAAACTGCTTATAAGGCCGACTTCTCTGTGCACGATTTCCATTTCCTGACCAAGGAGTTGCAACCTACTGAGGTTACCTTTAAGATTCGTCATACTCCAGAATACCATCCGGCTACTTTAGAGTGGACAAGTCCAAGCACATGCATGGTTCACTCAAAAGATAAAATCCATGGTGTGGCACCTGGTCAGTTCTGTGTGGTTTACGACAAGGATCATCACCGCTGCTTAGGCTCAGGCGAAATCACCATTTAACAATAAATCCCTCGCCGATAAGCGAGGGATTTATTGTTTTTATTTCTTTGTGAAACTACTGAAGTAATCCATACATACTTTTTGCCATTCCTTGGCATTTTCAAGTTGGTGCTGTAAGCGGGCATCTACTTCCTGCCAGCGCTGCTCGTCGATGTTGGGCTTGGCTTCGTTCCAGATGCGGATGAAGTCCTCTACCTCTTCTACACCACGTGCGTAGCGGTAGTCCATCTCCTCAAGTACGGTGCGACCACTCTTCAGTCGGTAGCTCCATGGCACACGGTGGAACCACAGCAGGTAGCGCTCAGGACAGGTGTTGATGTTATCGTACAGTGTGCAGTAAGGCTCGCGATACTGTGCGGTGGCATTCGAACCTGTATGTGTGCGGTCGAAACCAATGCTGTCGTTGTTGGCCTTGTGGTAGTAAACCGGGCACCACTCCAAGGGTACGTGTGCATTGTAACCGTCAGGCTCGGGACCATAGTGCTCGTCAAAAGCAAAGATGTGGTGCAATCCGATAGGCATCATGTAATCTACACAAGCTTCACGACTGCGCAGCATCATCGACTTTAATGCTTCGTTATTCGATGCATCAAAAGTCTGTCCCAGCCACTCCTGAGCGATAGTCTCTGAAGTCAGGGCGGGGTTCCATGCCAGACGGCCAAAGGCATACCAGTTGGCCTGTGAGAAGTGGTGACCGCACCAGTTCTTGTCGAGTCCAATATTGGCTACACCAGCAATACCTACCAGCTTTTCAGGTGCAACAAATCCGAAGAACTCACGCCACATAGGAGCCAAGTAGGTAAGATGGCGCGACTGTCCTAAGTACTCCTGAGTAATCTGCAGTTCAGCCATCTGTTTGGTCTTTTTGATATTGTCGAAGATAGGTGCGTAGGGTTCGCGTGGCTGGAAATCCAACGGACCATTCTTTGATTGCAGAATCACGTTATCGCGGAATTTGCCGTCCAAGTCCTTAAACTCGCTCACTGCCTGCTTTACACGGTCCTCGCCACTGTGGGCAGCGCCATATACAAAGCTTCGCCACATAATAATACCACCGTATGGTTTCACGGCATCAGCCAGCATGTTGGCACCATCAGCATGTGTGCGCTTGTAGTCGAATGGACCAGGCTGTCCCTCTGAGTTAGCCTTTACCAGGAATCCGCCAAAGTCAGGAATCTGTGCGTAAATCTCCTTGGCCTTGGCTTTCCACCAGGCTTTTACCTGGGCGTTCAGTGGGTCGGCAGTCTTTACAGGCTTGCCTCCGTTGAATCCCTTGGCAGGAATGCTCATGGGTGAGGCGAAGTTTACCGACAGATACACCTTGATGCCGTAAGGGCGCAGAATGTCGGCATACTGTTTCACCTTATTAATATATATAGCCGACAGCATCTTAGGCGATGCATTTACATTATTCAGTACTGTGCCATTGATACCGATTGAAGCGTTGGCACGTGCATATTCTTTTATCAGTTCTGCGTCGATGGGCTGGTCGGGATCCTCAACAAAAATGGTGCGACCATGGAATTTTCTTTCGCCGGCTTTGCCTTTCCAGAAAATGCTTAATCCTGCATAACCACGCTCGATGGTTCCATTCAAGTTGTCCCAATGGTTCAATATGCGCAGTTTGTAGAATGGCTCGCTACCGGTGGTCTCACCACGCAGCAAAGCGTAGGCGCCATACAATAATCCAATCTCGTTTTTGGCAGAGATTATACTATTCACTTTTCCCTGTTCACTATTCACTTTTATGCTGTACGCATCCTGTGCCATGCTCGCATCCAGCTTCAGGGTTACATCCTGTTTGCTGTACGCTCTCAGTTCCTGGGCTGCTATACACTCAGGTCCTGTAACTTTTGCTTTGTTAATAGGTTGGTACCTCAGCCACAACTGGTGACCGTCTTCTGCCTTTGCCATCCCAGCAAAGACCATTGCCATTAAGAGTAATGCTAGTTTCTTCATATTCGTTATTGAAAATTTTTCTGCAAAAATACAAAATAATTATCAAATATCAATTGCCAATTATCAATTATTTCGTACCTTTGCACCAAATAACGAAATAAAAGATACAAAATGAAAAAGATCCAACTACTGATTACTGCTTTATTGCTTATTTTTCCGATGCTGGTACATGCCGGTGATTTCACTGTGGGCAACCAGACATTCCTGTTAAATGGTCAGCCTTTTGTGGTTAAGGCAGCCGAAGTTCACTATCCGCGTATCCCCCGTCCTTATTGGGAGCATCGCATCAAAATGTGTAAGGCTTTAGGCATGAACACCCTCTGCATCTATGTGTTCTGGAATATCCATGAGCAGCGCGAGGGACAGTTCGATTTTACCGATAATAACGATGTGGCCGAGTTCTGTCGACTGGCTCAGAAAAATGGCATGTACGTGATTGTACGTCCTGGTCCATATGTATGTGCCGAGTGGGAGATGGGCGGTCTGCCTTGGTGGCTGCTCAAGAAGAAAGATATCCGTCTGCGCGAGCGCGATCCTTATTTCTTGGAGCGTGTAAAAATCTTCGAGCAGAAGGTTGGCGAGCAGCTGGCACCACTCACCATCCAGAATGGTGGCCCTATCATTATGGTACAGGTCGAGAACGAGTATGGCTCGTATGGCGAGGATAAGCCTTATATCTCTGAGATTCGCGACTGTCTGCGTGGTATCTACGGCGAAAAACTCACCCTGTTCCAGTGCGACTGGAGTTCAAACTTCGAAAAGAACGGTCTTGATGATCTCGTGTGGACCATGAACTTCGGTACTGGTGCCAATATCGATCACGAGTTCGCACGCCTCAAGCAACTGCGCCCCAATGCACCTCTGATGTGCTCGGAGTTCTGGAGCGGTTGGTTCGATAAGTGGGGTGCCAATCACGAAACACGTCCAGCCAAGGATATGGTGGATGGTATGGACGAGATGCTGTCGAAGAATATCTCGTTCTCACTCTATATGACTCACGGTGGCACTTCGTTTGGTCACTGGGCAGGTGCTAACTCACCTGGTTTCGCCCCCGATGTAACCAGTTACGATTACGATGCCCCTATCAATGAGTATGGTGGCACTACCGAAAAGTTCTTCCAGCTGCGTAAGATGATGCAGAAGTACAGTAAGTCACCACTGCCTGCAATCCCTGCGCGTCCTGCTAATATGATTAATATCCCTGCCTTCGAAATGAAGGAGCATGCCGATATCCTGTTGGGTGCCGATAGTCTGGTCATGAATAGTCCGCTGCGCACCATGGAGGAGCTTAATCAGGGCTGGGGCTCGATGGTGTATATCACCTCGCTGCCTGATATCGATACACCTAGTGTGCTCACCCTCAACGATGGTCACGACTTTGCACAGGTGTTCATCGATAGTACCTATATCGGTAAGATTGATCGCGTGCGCAACGAAAAGAGTCTCCTGCTGCCTGCTGTTAAGAAAGGTCAGGAACTCAAGATTCTCATCGAGGCTATGGGCCGTATCAACTTTGGTCGTGCCATCAAGGATTACAAGGGTATCACCGAAAGTGTCACCCTGTCAACCGATAAGGATGGTCACGAGCTTATCTGGAACCTCAAGCGCTGGGATATCTTTACCATTCCCGATAGCTATGCAGCTGCCAAGAAGGCACTTGATACCGCAAAGCGCGATTCGCTCACAAAAATGGTGTTCAAGGGCTCAGGCTATTATCGTGGCTATTTCAACCTCAAGAGGGTAGGCGATACCTTCCTCAATATGGAGAACTGGGGTAAGGGTCAGGTATATGTCAACGGTCATGCTATCGGTCGTTTCTGGTCTATTGGTCCTCAGCAAACCCTCTATGTGCCTGGTTGCTGGCTCAAGAAGGGTAAGAACGAAGTGGTTGTGCTCGATGTGGTGGGCCCTTCTGCCAAGGCGTTCTACTTTACCAAGGATCAGAAGCGCCTTTCGCCTTGGCTCTTTGCACAGAACAAGCCCGAACTCGATAAGCTGAATATTGAAAAATCTCGTACACATAACGATCCTGCTGATCAGCCTGATCTCAACTCTGCGACTCCTGCCCATGAAGGTCAGCTGGCAGCCGGTAATGGCTGGCAGATGGTACGTTTCGCTGCGCCAAAGACTGGCCGTTATCTTGCTATACAGATCCTTTCTACCCACGAAGGAAAGGATGTGGTATCTGTTGCCGAGCTCTATGCGATTAATGCTACTGGTGCTCGCCTCAGTCGTGAGTCTTGGACGGTAAAATATGCCGATAGCGAGGAAACAAAACGTGGTAATAATACTGCTGAAAAATCTTTCGATTTGCAGGAGTCCACTTACTGGCGTACCGAGAAGGGTGTGGCCCTGCCACATCTGATGGTTATCGACCTGGGTAGCGAACAGACTATCACTGGTTTCGATTATCTGCCGCGTGCCGAGGAAGGTGCCCCTGGCAGTATCAAGGATTACAAAATCTTTGTCTATTAATATAAATTAGGTAAAAAAGTTGTTTGTTTTAAAAATATTCAGTATCTTTGCAGCCGTTTAAAAATAGCTAGTATTTTTTGAAATGAAGAGATCTCTATTGGTATTATCACTGTTGCTCACCACCCTGTTGGTACAGGCTCAGATGAGCGACATTCAGGTCATGCAGTATGTCCAGCGCGAGATGAAAAATGGTTCATCTCAGTCGCAGATTGCTACTAAACTTATGCAAAAAGGTGTTACCATGCAGCAGTTGCAGCGTGTGCGCAGTCAGTACGAAAAGTTGAATGGCACTTCAGCAGTGCGTTCTTCAGGTTCTACTACCGACCAGCTCACAGCCGATAGTCGTATGCGCGAGAGCAATGGTGCTGTGCGTGTCGATGCTGAGGGTAACGAACTGTATGTGCAGAAGATTGGTAGTAGCACTTCTGATGACGACATGGAAATGTCAACCTTGGATAACTCTCGCCAGAAGGTGTATATCCCAGATTCAGTGAATACCATCAACGGCAAACGTGTGTTCGGCCGTGATATCTTCAATAACAAAGCCCTTTCGTTCGAGCCCAACATGAATATCGCCACTCCTACCTCGTATATCGTAGGTCCTGGCGATAAGGTGTTCGTTGATGTCTATGGTGGTTCTCAAAAGTCAGAACAGATGGAGGTAGGCCCCGATGGTTCTATCGTGGTTACTGGTTACGGTCCTATCCACATTGCAGGTCTGTCGGTTGCAGCTGCCAATGCCAAGATCAAGCAGACCCTTGGCAAGCGCTATAGCAGTTCAAAGATTCGCATGACGTTGGGCCAGACCCGTACTATCATGGTCAATGTGATGGGCGAGGTGATGGCACCTGGTACTTACACCCTTTCGGCCTTCGCCAGTGTGTTCCATGCATTGTATATGGCAGGTGGTGTCAATAGTTTGGGTACATTGCGTGATATCAAGGTGTTCCGTGGTGGTCGTCAGATTGCCTCGGTCGATATCTACGATTATATCCTCAATGGCAAACTCTCTGGCAACATCCGTTTGGCCGAGAACGATGTCATCATGGTCGGTCCTTACCAGAACATCGTCGATGTAGCTGGTAATGTAAAGCGCCCCATGGCTTACGAGATGAAGAAGAACGAGAGCATTGCCACCCTGCTTAAGTATGCTGGTGGTTTTACAGGCGATGCTTATAAAAAGGCAGTTCGTGTAAACCGTACTGCTGGCGAACAGTATTCGGTATATAATGTCAATGAGTTCGATATGAGCAGCTTCCGTTTGCAGGATGGCGACTCTGTAACCGTTAGTGGTAACCTCCGTCGTTACGAGAATATGGTCGAGATTGCTGGTGCAGTGTTCCGTCCCGGTCAGTATAGCCTCGGTGGCAATGTTACTACCGTTAAGAGTTTGATTGAGCAGGCCGATGGCCTTACCGAGGATGCTTTTGCTGGTCGCGGTGTGCTGCATCGCATGAAGGAGGATCGCACACGCCGTGTTATCTCGCTTGATATCCAGGGCATTCTCAACGGCACCGTAGCTGATGTGCCTTTGGAAAACGAGGATGTGCTCACCATTGCCTCTAAGCAGGAAAAGACCAACGAGCGCACCGTTACTATCTTTGGCGAGGTGATGTTCCCTGCCACATACGAGTATGCCGATGATGAGTCCATCGAGGATCTCATTATCCAGGCTGGTGGTCTCACCGATGCCGCTTCTACTGTGAAGGTCGATGTATCACGTCGTATGATTGATCCTAAGGCTACTGAGGATTCTCGCGAGGTGGCCCAGACTTTCTCTTTTACCTTGAAAGATGGTTTGGTAGTAGATGGTTCTAAGGATTTCGTGCTGCAGCCATACGATGAGGTGTATGTACGAAAGAGCCCGGGTTATATGCCTCAGCGCAATGTAACTGTCGAGGGTGAGGTGCTCTTTGCAGGTACCTATCCTTTGGCTCATAAAAATCAGCGCCTCAGCGAAGTAGTAAAAGCTGCCGGTGGTGTAACCAAAGAGGCTTATATCCGTGGTGCCCGTATCGAGCGTCCTATGAACGACGACGAGAAGTTCCGCCTCAACCGCATTCTCCAGTTGGCCAAGGTGCAGTCGGGTGCTGGTTTCGATGCCAATAAGGTCGATCAGGATAGTGTTTACTATGTAGCTATCGAGCTCGATAAGGCTCTGGCTAATCCGGGATCTGACTATGATGTGGTACTGCGCGAAGGTGATCGTATCATTGTGCCAGAGTTCAGTGGTACCGTTAAGATTGATGGTAATGTTATGTATCCCAATACCGCCAGCTACAGTGCTGGTAAGAACTATAAATGGTATGTTCGCAATCAGGCAGGAGGTTTTGGTTTAAATGCCAAAAAGTCGCGTGCTTTCATTCTCTACCAGAATGGTGCTGTGAAGAAGGCCAGTGGTGCTAAGATTGAGCCAGGCTGCGAAATCTTCGTACCTAGCAAAACCCGCTCTGCCAACGATAAGATTAGCATGATTGCCAACCTGGGTACCTCTCTCGCCACCATGGTTACCATGCTGGCCACAGTTACAAACCTGATAAAGACATTCTAACGTAATATGGAGCAGAATCAGATACAATCTAAGGGAAGAAAACTTCAGCCGATAGATTTTGGTGCTATAGGGCAGGCACTTAAGAAGAATCGTAAACTCTACTATGTGATTTTGCCCATAACTTTTGTGGTGGCTGTTGTGATTGCCAAGTCGATACCTCCCTATTATAAGTGTGAAGTTATATTGGCTCCAGAGGCAGGAGCAGGTGGCGGAAATGCTGGGCAATTAGCTTCTTTGGCCAGCTCTTTCGGTGTCAGTTTAGGTGGTGGCAATGCAAGTGGCGATGCCATTACGCCTTCGTTGTATCCCGACTTGATGAAGAGTACCGATTTTAAAACCTCTTTGTTCCCTATCAAGGTACATGGTAAGAAAGATAAAACTTCCATCACCTATTACGATTATCTTAAGAATGAATGGAAAGCACCCTGGTGGGAGGATTTCTTTGGGCTGATGGCGCCCGAGAACAAGCCTGATACCTTGGTGGATAACTTCGAACTCACAGGCGAGCAGGCACGTATTGCTGGTATGATTATGAAGAATGTGGTTTGTAAGATTGATAAGAAGACAAATCTGATTTCTATCAGCGTCACCACTCAGGAACCCTATATCGCAGCTTTGCTGGCTGATTCTGTAAAGACGCGTTTGCAGGATTTTCTGACCGAATACCGTACCCAGAAGTCGCGTCATGATTTAGAATATGCAGAGATGTTGCTGCGTCAGGCAAAAAAGGATTACGAGCATGCCCGCCAGAAGTATGTCGAGTTTGTAGATGCTAATCAGGATATTGTATTAGAGAGTATCCGTCAGAAGCAAACCGATTTGGAAAACGATTTGCAGTTGCAGTATAACAACTATAATACGTTGAGTGCGCAGGTGTTGGCATACAAGGCTAAGGTTCAGGAGGCAACCCCTGCTTTTACTACGCTTCAGCGTGCAACAGTACCTTTAGGTCCTGCAGGTCCTAAGAAAGGACAGATTGTATTTGTATGTCTGTTCTTGGCCGCGTTGTTCACTACCGTGTGGATATTGTATATAGAACATCAGTTAAAGCCGTTATTAGGCTTGTCATAACAGGCAAAACCAAATAAAAAGACGAAGGTGACGTATAATTATTAGATAAATCGTCATTTTCCGTCTTTTTATTTGGTGATATCACAAAATTCCCTTATCTTTGCATGCGGAAAAGGGAAATCGATTTCTATAAACTCCCAAGTACCGTGTAGTTAATAAAAGCAAAATATTTAGTAACGTACTGACCTATAGCACTTTGCGTCTGTCAGTCCGGAATTTTTTCTTTGCGCTTTTGTAAAAAATACACGCTCGTCGGCGCAAATATTTTAGATTATGGAAGTTATAAAAACATCAATCGACGGTGTGTTCATTATTGAACCCCGCATTTTTGAAGATAGCCGCGGCTATTTCTTCGAATCCTTCTCGCAGCGAGAGTTCGAAGAAAAAATAGGCCCCATCAATTTCGTTCAAGACAATGAATCCAAATCAAGCTATGGCGTGATGCGTGGCTTGCATTTCCAGCGCCCTCCCTTTACGCAGAGCAAATTGGTTCGTTGTGTCAAAGGCGCAGTGCTTGATGTAGCTGTAGATATTCGCAAAGGCAGCCCAACATATGGCCAGCACGTAGCCGTGGAACTCACTGAGGATAACCATCGTCAGTTCTTTATTCCTAAAGGCTTTGCTCACGGCTTTGCTGTTTTAAGTGAAACAGCCGTATTCCAGTATAAGTGCGATGAGTTCTATCATCCCGAAGCCGATGGTGGCATCAGTATCCTCGATGATTCACTGAATATTGATTGGTGCATCCCAACCGATAAAGCCATCCTCTCCGATAAAGATACAAAACATCCATTACTAAAAGAGTTTGTGAGCCCTTTTAATTTTTGAAATAACTGAAAAAAGAACAATATGGCAAAGACTGTTTATTTAGGCATGATTGGTGATATCATGCACCCAGGATTGATTAACATCATTAACGAAGGCGCCAAGTATGGTGACGTGATGATTGGTTTATTTACAGATAAAGCAATAGCCACGCATAAGCGTTTGCCTTATCTTACTTATGAGCAACGTAAAAACGTTATTGAGAATATTAAAGGCGTATCTTCAATTGTTCCTCAGGATGAATGGAGTTATGTCCCCAATCTGCTAAAGTATAAGCCTGATTATATCATTCATGGGGATGATTGGCAGCAAGGTCCAGATAAGTATATCCGTGATGAGGTGTTTAAGGCTATGGAGAAACTTGGTGGTGAGGTAATAGAAATTCCTTATACTAAAGGTATATCCGCTTCTGGCTTGAAAGAAACAATTGATTCTTTGGGTGTGACACCACAGCAACGTCTCTCTTCGTTAAGACGACTGATTTCTGCAAAGCCTGTGGTTCGTATATTGGAATCACACAATGGTTTAACAGGTCTTATTGCTGAACATACATCTGTCGATGTGAATGGACAGCATCGTGAGTTTGATGGTATGTGGGCTTCTTCGTTGACAGATTCTACTTCAAAGGGTAAGCCTGATATTGAGGCTGTTGACTTGACGACACGTTTGCATGACCTGAATGATACATTGGAGGTCACCACTAAGCCTGTTATCTATGATGGAGATACAGGTGGTAAGCTGGAGCATTTCGTCTTTACAGTTCGTACACTCGAGCGCCTTGGTATCTCTGCTGTTATCATCGAGGATAAGGTAGGTTTGAAGCAGAATTCACTCTTTGGCACAGATGCCATCCAGACACAGGATACTATCGAGGGTTTCTGCAATAAGATTAAGGCAGGTAAGGATGCTCAGATCACACGCGACTTCATGATTATCTCGCGTTGCGAGTCTCTGATTGCCGGCAAGCCTGTTGACGATGCTTTGGAGCGTTGCCATGCTTATGTGGCAGCAGGAGCCGATGGTGTGATGATTCACTCTAAGGACAAGAGTGGTGAAGATATCAAGGAGTTTTGCTTGCGTTTCCGTGAGAAAGATCCTCATACCCCTATTGTTGCAGTACCTACTACTTATAACCAGTTTACAGAAGAAGAACTGGCAGAGTGGGGCATTAATGTGGTTATCTATGCTAATCATATGTTGCGTAGTGCATATCCAGCTATGGTGAAGTGCGCTGAGCGTATTCTGGAAACATCTCGTAGTTTAGAGGCTTCTGATGAATACTGCATGCCTATTAAGCAGATTTTGAATTTGATTCCAGGAACAAAGAAGAATTAAGCTATGATATCTCCAAAGTTTTTCTATGATACACTTGCCAGCTATGGAATTGATTTTTATGCTGGTGTGCCCGATTCCTTATTGAAGAATCTGTGTGCCTATATTACAGACCATGCAGACGCAGCACATAATATCATTGCTGCCAATGAAGGTGGTGCTATGGGTTTGGCAGCTGGTCATTATCTGGCGACCAATCAGATTCCGGTCGTTTATATGCAGAATTCTGGTCAGGGCAATATTATTAACCCTCTGGCTTCTCTGACTGACCCTGATGTTTATAACATCCCTGTACTTTTGGTCATTGGATGGCGTGGAAAACCAGGCGTGCATGATGAACCCCAGCATGTCAAACAGGGTAAGGTTACAACTGGCTTGCTCAATGTAATGGGTATTGACTATACTGTTCTGTGCAAAGAAGAGGATAAGGCTGAGGCCCAGATAAAGAAGGCTGTTGCATTTATGCAGGCAACCAAGCAGTGTTATGCTATAGTTATTGAGAAGGATACTTTCGATGCTTATACGCTCCAGAATGTAGAGAAGAACGACCTCACTATGAGTCGTGAAGAGGCTATACAGACAGTTGCTGCTGCTCTTGGTGAAAAGGATGCCATTGTTTCTACCACAGGTATGATTTCACGTGAGCTCTTCGAATATCGCACAGCGATGAACGAAGGTCATGAGCGTGATTTCCTGACCGTTGGTTCTATGGGCCATGCCTCTCAGATTGCTTTGGGTATTGCTTTGGCAAAACAAGATAGAAAGGTGTGGTGCTTCGATGGTGATGGTGCCAGCATCATGCACATGGGTAGTATGGCTATTGTGGCCAATAAGGCTCCCAAGAACTATGTTCATGTAGTATTCAACAATGGGGCCCATGATTCTGTAGGTGGTCAGCCCACAGTTGGTTTAAAGATTGATCTCCCTGCCATTGCAAAGGCCGTTGGATATAAGCAAGTACTCTCTGTTGATAATAAGGAAGATTTGATGAAGCTGCTTTCTAATCTTGATGAGGGCCCCGTGTTCTTGGAAGTCAAAGTCAAGAAGGGAAATCGCAAGGATTTGGGCAGACCTACTACCACTCCTATTCAGAACAAGGAGGCTCTAATGTCTTTCTTGGAAAAGTGATTCGTATAATTAGTGATTGTAAAATAAAGTATGGAACCGATTAAAAGAAATGTGTTGCTGAACCCAGGTCCTGCAACAACTACAGATACCGTCAAATATGCTCAGGTAGTTCCTGACATTTGTCCTCGTGAGAAAGAATTTGCAGGTCTGATGAAGGGCTTGCGTAGTGATTTGTGTAAGGTGGCTCATGCACCAGAACCTGAATATACCTCAGTACTCTTCTGCGGTTCTGGTACCATCAATATTGATATTTGCATCAACTCACTCGTTCCAGAGGGCAAGAAGATACTGGTGGTAAACAATGGTGCATACAATACCCGTGCTGTTGAGGTATGCCAGATGTACCATATTCCGTACATTGATCTCAAATCAAGTGTTTTTGAGCAGCCTAATCTGGCTGATGTTGAAAATACTTTGAAGGAGAATCCTGATGTAGCTGTGGTTTATTGCTGCCATCATGAGACAGGTACAGGTGTCTTGAATCCTATTCGTGAAATTGGTGCTTTGGCTCATAAGTATGGTGCAATCATGATCTCTGATACGACTTCATCACTTGGTATGATTCCTTTTGATATAGTGAAGGATAATGTAGACTTCTGCATGGCATCTGCTCAGAAGGGCTTGATGGCCATGTCTGGCCTGAGTTTTATCATTGGTCGTAGAGACATCATTGAAGCATCTAAGAATTATCCTACACGTTCATACTATTGTAACCTCTATATGCAGTATGAGTGTTTTGAGAAGACTGGCGAGATGCACTTCACGCCTCCAGTACAGACTATCTATGCTACTATTCAAGCGTTGAAGGAATACTTTGAGGATGGTGAAGAAGCTAAATTTGCCCGTCATCGCAGAGTCTATGAGGCCATCAAGAAAGGTGTGGCAGCATTGGGATTGAAGGAAGTAATCAAAGATGAGATACAATCTGGACTTGTTGTTTCTGTGAAGTATCCAGACGATCCTAATTGGAGCTTCGAGAAAGTACATGATTATTGCTATGAGAGAGGCTTTACCATCTATCCAGGTAAAATCTCGACCACAAATACTTTCCGTCTTTGTGCTTTAGGAACCATTGACGTGAAGGATATTGAGGATTTCTTTGTAGTATTCAAAGAAGCCTTGGTAGCAAATAATATTCAAGTACCTGCGAAATACAATTAATTAATATGGTAACAACAGCAGTTATTATGGCAGCAGGCTTGGGTAGTCGTTTTGGCAAGATGACCGAAACGATGCCTAAAGGTTTTATTGAGGTGGGTGGTCAGTCGATGGTTATTCGCTCTATTGAGACTTTGATTGCTTGTGGTATCAAGCGTATCATTATTGGTACTGGCTATAAGAAAGAGGCATACGAAGCGCTTAAGGAAAAGTACCCTCAGATAGAATGTGTATTCAGCCCTCGTTATGCTGAAACAAATAGTATGTACACTCTTTGGAATTGTCGCGAGGCTATAGGTGATGATGATTTCATTCTTTTGGAATCTGATATTATCTATAGCAAGAATGCCATTACAGAGTTACAGGAGAATGAGCATCCTGACATCATGCTAATTACGCCAGTCACCAAGTTTCAGGATCAGTATTATGTGGAATATGATGAGTATGGCACGCTAACGAGTTGTTCTACCAATAAGGCAGAAATAAATGCCAAGGGCGAGTTGGTGGGAATCCATAAATTGTCTTCTTCGTTCTATCATCGGATATGTGCAGAGTATGAGAAGATAGTGGCTGATAAACCAAAGTTGGGCTATGAGTACCAACTCCTTTGGATGTCTCAGAATGTTAGCTCTGTATATGTTCATAACTCTTCTGATGTTAAGTGGTATGAAATTGATGATGAGGATGATTTAAAATACGCGGAACAATTTGTAGTGGGGTATTTGTAAATTAATGATATCTTAAGATGGGTGTTCTAAGTAATTTGAAATGTTTGGTACCTCCTGCTATAAAGCTTTTTGTACGTCGCTATTATCTTTTGTTTCAGGAATGGCTACAGATTCGGAATGTAAGGCTTGAACAGAAGGATACCTTGTTAAAGTTGAAGGATAAACAACAAATTCGCTGTGTCTTTTTTGCACTATTTGAAGAGATATGGAAGGTAGATAATGTTTATCGTTTGATGGATGGCAATTCTCGTTTTGAACCTATTATTTTAGTCTGTCCAATTGTTAATTATGGCTATGATAATATGGTAAAGAGAATGAATTGTTGTTTTGAATATTTTAAAAACAAAGGATATCGTACGCTTAAGTCATATAATGAATCAGATAATTCGTATGTAGATGTAAAAAAGGACATCAATCCTGATATTATTGTATATACAAACCCATATAAAGGGTTAATTGATGACAGGTATTATATTACGAATTTTTCAGATGTCTTAACTATTTATGCTCCTTATTATTTTGGTGAGTGGAATAAATACCCAATAATGTACGATTTGTTATTTCATAATTTATTATGGCGTTATTATCTTGAAACTCCATTATTGGGTGAACTGTCGAAAAAGTATTCAAGAAATAAAGGTAGGAATACTGTTGTTGTAGGATATCCTGGAATAGAAAAATTAATTGAGCGTGACTACGTGTCTCCCTCTAATATATGGAAGGAGAGTGAAGCTTATAAAAAAAGAATAATATGGGCGCCGCATCATACTATTGAGGAGAAGGAAGTGTGTAATTATTCATGCTTCCTAAAGTATTCAGATTTTATGATAAAAATGGCAAGAAAATATGAGGATAAGGTTCAATTTGTATTTAAACCCCATCCTCTATTGAAAAATAAGCTTGATTTATTATGGGGTAAAGAAAAAACAGACAAATATTATTCGTGCTGGGAAGAGATGCCTAATACTTGTTTGAAGGATGGTGATTATGTTGATTTGTTTAGAACGAGTGATGCGATGATTCATGATTCAGGATCGTTCATTGCTGAATACTTGTATGTAAACAAACCCGTTATGAGAACAATGAATGGAAGATCTCTTTCAGAGGAATTCAATCCTTTTGCTTTGTCTTGTTTGGAACAATATTACTTAGGATATTCCGAAGAAGAGATAGAAATGTTTATTCAAAATGTCATTGATGGCGTTGATCCGTTAAAGGAGCAGCGTACAAAATTTGTGAATGAAGTTTTAATGTCGGAAGGTTCTCCTTCTCAAAATATTATTGATGACATCCTTGAGAGTATAGATAATCAGATATTATATCGTAATTAATGGGTGATTCTGTTCGTTCACAACTTCTTCATGGAGTGGTATGGAACTTTGTCGAGAAAGTTTTGATACGAGGTGCGTCCTTTGTGATAGGCATTATTCTGGCACGTTTATTGTCACCATCAGATTTTGGACTGATAGGCATGTTGGCTATCTTTATATCAGTTTCTAATGTGTTTATCGAGGGTGGCTTAGCAAAAGCTCTAATCCAGCGATCCAATTGTAAAGATATAGATTTTTCGACAGCTTTTGTGTCAAATGTCGGAATGTCGCTGGTTATATATGTTGTTATGTTTCTTTTAGCTCCTTGGATTGCTGATTTTTATGATGAACCGATTTTAAAAGATTTAACACGTATCCTTTCGCTAAACTTTATCTTGGGCTCATTTAATATTGTTCAGCGGGCAAAGATGATGGCAAAAATGGATTTTAAGTCTTTAGCGCAAATAAATGTCATTTCTGTAATTATCAGTGGCTCGGTTAGTATTGCGATGGCGTATTATGGCTTTGGCGTATGGTCATTGGTAGGGCAGACTTTGTGTTCAACTTTAGTCGTTATTCTTTTATTCCCTCTTTATTCCAAGTGGAGCCCTTCATTCCGTTTTTCTTTAGCTAGTTTTAGAAGATTATTTGGTTTTGGTTCTAAATTGATGGCGACAGGTGTTTATGCTGTAGTTTTGGATAATATAAGCACAATTTGTATTGGTCGTTTTTATAAGAGTAACCAATTGGGGTATTATACGCGTGCTTCACAGTTCTCTGAAATGATATCTACTACACTGTTTGAGGTTCTTGGGAATGTTACTTTTCCTGTTCTTAGTCACCTTCAGGATGAACGCGAAAGGTTAGTTGCTGTTTATCGTAAGTCGCTTTTCTTTACTGCAATGATTGTGTTTCCTTTGATGATCCTCTGTGTGCTATTAGCTCGCCCTTTAGTGCTGATTTTACTGACTGAAAAATGGCTTCCTTGTGTTGTACTTATGCAATGGCTCTTTCTGGCCAGGATGTTTACACCTTTGTCGGCCATTAATATGAATATTCTGAATGCGATTGGTCGATCAGATTTGTTTATGAAACTTGATTTTTCGAAAGCTCCACTAATACTTGCAATACTCGCTATTACTATACCAATCGGGGTAGAGGCAATTACGATAGGTAGTTTTTGTACATCTTTTATTTGCTTTTTTATTAATGCATATCTTCCAGGTCGAATATTTGGCTATGGCGCAATTAAAATGCTTATTGATTGGCGATATATCTTTTTGTCAATATGCGTGATGGTATTATCAGTATCTGTTTTCCTTCATTTTGTTGCTAATATTTGGTTGCAACTATTTGGAGGAGGTATTATTGGATTGCTTGTGTATGTAATATGCTGTTTGTCTTTTAAAATTGTAGACGATGATATGCTGAAAATGCTAAAGATAAAAAAATGAAGATGGATAATCCTGTAATAATAGAACTTCCGAAATTTTTGGATTCGAGGGGGAACTTGTCTTTTATCGAACAAGAGACACATATTCCTTTTAAAATAAAAAGGACTTATTGGCTCTACGACGTTCCGGGTGGAGAGTGTCGTGGCGGGCATGCTTATAGGGAAAATCAAGAGTTTATAGTTGCGTTGTCGGGTAGTTTTGATGTGGTTTTGGATGACGGACAAAATAAACGTGTGTATACATTAAACAGGTCATATTACGGATTGTACGTTCCCAAAGGACTTTGGCGTGAAATGGAAAATTTCTCCACCAATTCTTTAGCATTAGTGTTATCTTCTACAGAGTATGATGCAAACGACTATATTCGTGACTATGATGAGTTTTTAAGCATGAAAAAGAATGGGGAAATTTAGTGTTTATGACTGTACTATGATAGAGCTTAATCAGCATCATAGTGACAGAAAGGGTAATATATCTGTTGTCCAAAATGGTAACACAGTTCCATTTGATGTTAAAAGGGTGTATTATTTATATGATGTACCTGGAGGTGAGAGTCGAGGTGCTCATGCGCATCGCGAATTGAGTCAGTTGATTGTCGCTGCAAGTGGTAGTTTCAGAGTTACACTAGATGATGGGAATGTTAAACGCAGTTTTATACTTAATCGTCCTTATCAGGGTCTTTTTGTAAAGCCCGGTATATGGCGTGATTTGGATGATTTTTCAAGTGGAGCTGTCTGTATGGTATTGGCTTCTGAGAAATACGATGTGAGTGATTATATCAGAGATTATGATGAATTTCTAGAATTTAGAAAAGAATGATACATAGATTAGCTGATTGTATGAACCCCAATGTGCCAGAATCTACTAAGATATGGCAATTCTGTGTGGTTTTCCCTCATTGCTGGATAGGGGAGAACTGTAATATATGCTCGCATTGTTTAATAGAGAATGATGTGGTAATTGGTAATAATGTTACTATCAAATGTGGAGTTCAGATTTGGGATGGAGTCACATTGGAGGATAATGTGATGGTTGGCTCTAATGTAACATTTACAAATGACATGTACCCTCGTTCGAAAAATAACGATTGGAAACTCTTGAAAACAAAAGTGTGTGAAGGGGCTACAATAGGTGCAGGGGCAACTATACTGCCAGGTATTACAATTGGAAAAAGAGCGTTTATTGCAGCAGGTTCTGTTGTTACTAAGGATGTGCCTGCTGGTGAACTCTGGAAGGGTAATCCTGCAAAGTTTTATAAAAAAGTAGATTTTTGAATATGAATATACCATTTTTAAGTCTTAAGGACGTTACTGCTCTTCATGGAGCAGAAATTAATGAGGCCGTTAGCCGCGTTGTAAATGGAGGTTGGTATCTCCAAGGAAAGGAAAACGAAAGGTTTGAGGAGAACTACTCTAAGTTTATTGGTTCGAAATATACGATTGGATGTGCGAATGGTTTGGATGCACTCATTTGGATTTTTCGTGCATATATTGAGATGGGCGTAATGCAACCCGGAGATGAAGTAATTGTACCCGCCAACACTTATATAGCTACAATCTTGGCGATTACGGAAAATGGTTTGAAACCTGTTCTCTGTGAGCCTAAACTCAATACATTAGAGATTGATGATGATTTGATTGAAGGTTTGATTACTCCGAAGACTAAGGCTATTGCCATCGTTCATCTTTATGGACGCTGCGCTTATACAGATAAGATTGGTGAGATATGCAAGAAGTATAATCTGAAGCTGATTGAAGACAATGCCCAGGCACATGGTTGTAAGTTTACTGATGGCAGGGTGACAGGTTCTATAGGTGATGCTGCTGGGCATAGTTTCTATCCTGGCAAGAATCTTGGAGCATTAGGTGATGCTGGAGCAGTGACGACTAACGATCCGGAACTGGCTGCTGCTGTGAGGGCATTGGCTAACTACGGCTCTCAGAAGAAATATGTTTTTAAGTATGCAGGGCGCAATAGTCGCTTGGATGAGATTCAGGCAGCTGTGCTTGATGTAAAATTGAAGTATCTGGTTGAGGATAATCAGCATCGTAAGGAGGTGGCTCATTATTACTATGAGCATATTAATAATCCTTTGATTGAACTTCCTGATTTGTTGGCTGATGAGCAGAATGCCTACCATTTGTTCCCAATCATGGTTAGCGATGGTAAACGTGATGCTCTCCATGATTATTTAGAGCAGAATGGCGTAGGTACAGTTTGTCACTACCCTATTGCACCACACAAACAGGAATGTTATAGAGAATGGAATCATATGAGTTTGCCAATTACTGAGCAGATTGCAGCACAGGAATTAAGCCTGCCTATTGGGCCGACTATTACAATGGAGGAGGTTGCTGAGGTGGTAAATATAATCAATCAGTTCCTTTAAGTATGAATAATCCCTTGGTTTCTGTTGTCGTAATTAGCTATAATTCTTCTAAAACCATAGAAGAAACATTGGATAGTATTAAGGCTCAGACGTATGATAATATAGAACTTATTATCTCTGATGATCATTCTATAGATAATACATGTGAAGTGGTTTCTCGATGGTTACAGATTAATTCCGGATGTTTTGCAAGAGCTATTTTGATATGCTCTGAAAAAAATAGTGGACCTACAGGGAATGCCAATAGGGGGATAAGTAATAGTAACGGGGCTTGGTTTAAATTGATTGCTGCCGATGACGCGTTGTTGCCTAATTGTATTTCTGACAATGTAGAATTCATTACGAATAATCCTGAAGCACAGATCGTCTTTTCTCGTGTTTCGGCATTAGGTGAGGGAAAATTACCTATCAATGATGATTATTATCTTCATTATTGGTCGTTATCAAAAAAACAGCAATATTTTATGTTGTTGATAAATAATTGTTTATATGCTGCTTCTGCTTTTATTAAAAGAAATACTTGGGAGGTTTTAGGTAAATTCGATGAAAGCATTCCTTTTATTGAGGACTGGCCATTTTGGATTAAGGCTATGAGAAATGGTGTTTCTTTGGATTTTTTGAATAAGCAGACTGTTCATTATAGGGTTCATGACTCATTGTCTATGACTGCAACCCCCTCTGCAAATTACCTAAAGAGTCTCGTTAGTGTGAAGTGGAGAGCATATCAATGTCAATTAGAGGTAAGTCCTTTGTTTAGACTGTATTGTATCGTAAATGAGCGGTGTTCTAATAGAATAATTCGGGGGATATTTCTTCTATTCAATCCTTATTATTGGTATATGAGGAATGCTTTAAACTGTAAGAAGTAATATGAATATACTACTTGTTGGAGGGGCTGGTTTCATTGGCTCAAATCTTATTTATAGTCTTGTGTCAAGAGGCGATTGCCAAATTTCTGTTTTAGAACCGGAGTTTGCGTCTCTGCAAAGACTAGAAGGGATGCCTGTGAATATTTATCGTGGTGAGTTAAGTAATCTTGATAAGTTAGAGACAATTATTGCTAAACAAAAAATATCTGTTGTAGTTCATTTGGTGTCAACGATTATTCCAGGGAGTGATTTTGATGATTATCAACGAGAATTTACCAACGTTATTTTCCCTTCTATTCGGTTAATGGAGTTATGTAGTGAACGTGGTATTAAATTTGTGTATTTTTCATCTGGTGGTACGATTTATGGAGACAGAAAAGGTGATGTGGTTCCATTTAAGGAAGAATGTCCGATGGCTCCTATCTCTTATTATGGTTGGTCTAAGCAGATGATGGAGAATAGTATTCTATATATGCATCGTACACAAGGGTTAAGATATCTTATTTTGCGTCCATCCAATCCCTTTGGAATTGGGCAGAATCTTTATGGGAAGCAGGGATTAATAGCTGTTGCTATAGGTAAAATTTTAGCAGGGGAAAAAATTACTATATGGGGCGATGGTAGTGCGGTTAGAGATTACATATATATAGATGATTTGAGTCAGGCTTTGGTTGATATTTTGGAGAACGATAATATAATTAACACCACTTTGAATATTGGTAGTGGTGTTGGTTATAGTATAAATCAGATAATCGATATTATACGAAAAGTTGTTGACGAAAATGTGTTAGTCGAATATGTTGAAGCACGTAAGGTTGACGTTTCTTCGGTTATTCTTGACATCACTAAGGTGCGTAATCTGATTTGTTTCAATCCCCAAAGTATTGAGGTTGGTATCTCTAAGTTTTATAGGAGTATAAAGAATGGGAAATAATTTACTATTGTCAATATGCATCCCGACAAATGGTGTTGTCGAATGGATAATACCTGCCATTAATAGTATCTATTCTCAGGGAGTTGATAACAATGAATTTGAAGTTGTCGTTACAGACAATGGTGAAAAAGATGATCTGGAGATTGCAGTATCTCAGTTTGAATACCCTAACTTCCATTATTATAGGACTAATTCAAGAGGCTTCGAAAATCAGATTGATGCATTTGAGAAGTGTTCTGGGGCGTTTTGTAAAATGTTGAACCATCGGAGCAGAATGTTACCTGGAAGTATTTCTCGTCTTTTAGAGGTTATTAAAAAGTATAAGGAAGAGAAACCTATTATATACTGTGCAGAAGGCCATGCAAAGGGTGGCGAATATGTGGAATGTGAAAATGTTGATAAATTTGTTCGTTCCCTGAATTACTTTATTAGTTGGAGTGCAGGTACGGGCGTATGGAAAGAAGATCTAAAGGATGTTCGGAAAAAAAAGATAGATAAGATGTTCCCTCATATCGTATTCTTACTTGGCTTGAGAAAAGAAAGTAAATTTGTGATATGGAATCAGGAATATGAGCAGATGGGAGATGATTCCGGAAAGGGAGGATATGATCTATTCGATACATTTGCAGTCCATTTCTTGGATATTATTAATGCTCTATTGCGTGAAGGACGTATTCAACAGAAAACCTTTTGTTATGTAAAAAAAGAATTGCTAAAATTTTTGGTTAAGCTTTATAAAGACGAGGTGGTTTTGCCAACAAAGCACACTTTTATTCTTCAGAATATTCGGAGGAACGTAAAAACTTATTATGGAAATCTTGGTTTTTATATGATGGTTGTATGTGCATATCTGTTGGTGGTAAAACAATTTCTATTTCATGGAATTGGTATCTTTAGGAAATAAATGATATATAAAATCGCTGTATGAAAGATTTTTGTTTGCGATTTCTGTTTGGGATTATTCGAGTAATATATAATTGGAGAGTATACCACTATATTCGTGAAAAGAAAGTGGTCCTCTATACTTATTGGATTTCGCCTGAGTTCTTATCCGTAGGACATGATTGCAGTATAGAAAAGATGCGGAGCTTGATCGGTGGAAAATGTATTTCTGTTGGAAATAATTGTTCAATTGGTTTTAACTCTCAGCTGACAGCCCATGAATCTTTTCGTGATGGTTCTTATTCCCCTCGGATAGAGATTGGAAATAATGTGAGTTTGGGTGATTACATTCATGTGACAGCCATTAATTCTATTACAATATGTGATGGAGTATTAACAGGCCGTTGGGTTACCATCTCTGACCATTCCCATGGACATGTAGAGCCAGAAGAAATGTCGATGGCTCCAAATTATCGTGAACTCTTTTCAAAGGGGGCTGTTTATATAGGGAAGAATGTTTGGATAGGCGATAAAGTCTCTATTATGCCAGGAGTTACAATTGGTGAAGGTTGTATAGTTGGGGCTAATACTGTCGTGACAAAAGATGTCCCGCCTTATTCTGTAGTTGTGGGATCGCCAGCCAAAATTGTAAAAAACTTGAAAGATAATAACGAATAATTTATGATATATAATACCGGTGAAACTTCAGAGGAACTAAAGGCCAAATACAATCCAGAAGGTAGCATTCTGCGTCAAGCACAGTATCGGATGCTTGATATGCTCCTTTATCTTGATACGACTTGTCGCAATCAGCATATAACGTATATGTTAAGTGATGGAAATGTCTTGGGTGCAATACGCCATCAGGGTTTTATTCCTTGGGATGATGATGTAGATGTTTATGTAGAACGTAAGGATTGGAAACGATTGGTGCGTTATCTTAAGTGTCATCCTCATCATCAATACGTAGTTCAAGATCATGAAACAGATTCGCATTATTATGGTTCATGGGCAATCTTGCGTGATCTCCATAGTGAGTACTTAATCGATTCAGAACTCCATAATGTGCGTCAATTTAAAGGACTTCAGATTGATATTTTCCCAATAGAGCGAGGATGTAACATGTTCCTTCATCGAGTAGCTCGTGCTTTTACTTGGTGGAACAATAAAAAAAATGGGATATCTCATCCTCGACTTGCAGGTTTCTTTTATTATCTTCAGTTTGATTTCTTGTATCCAATGTTCCGTATGTTATCATGCTTGTTTTCTTCTCGTAGGTATTACATGCATAGTTATGGAGCCTATTGGACGCATAAGATTCCTGCAAATCAGTGTTTTCCACCTAAGCTGGTTTCGTTTGAAGGATATATGTTACCATGTCCTGCAAAACCAGAGGATTATCTTCAAAATATATTTGGAGAATATATGGATCTTCCACCCATAAATGAACGATGTCAACATCAGGCAAAATATAAAATTTGGTAATATGGCGGTAACCAAGGATGTCTCTGTAGTTATAGTCAATTATAATACCTATCAGCTACTTGAAGCGTGTATCAAATCTGTTATCACTTATACAAAAGATGTTGATTATGAACTGATTGTTGTTGATAATCACTCTGATTCAGATTTGTCTATAAAGCTTGATCGTGCTTTCCCTAATAAGATTCATACCCTGCAGTTGACAGAGAATTTGGGTTTTGGAATGGCTAATAATGAAGGCATTAAATACGCTATAGGAAAATACGTGTTATGTCTTAACCCAGATACGCTATTACAGAATAATGCAATAGGTGTTCTATGTGATTTTATGAAACATCATCCAGAAGTTGGTATATGTGGAGGTAATCTGTACGATGCAGATATGAATCCTACGCATTCTTTTCGTATGACCTTACCCTCATTCTGGTGGGAGTTGGATTATCATTTAGGTTTCTTTTTTAGTAAGTTGATTTGGGGTGAAGACTTGGAGTTTAATTCCTCTGATATGCCCAAATCTGTGGGGTATATCACCGGGGCTGATATGATGATACGCAAGGATGTATTGGATAAGACTGGTGGCTTCTCGAAGCATTTCTTTATGTATTTTGAAGAATGCGAACTTACTTATCGAGTTAAGAAATTGGGATATAAAGTGTTTTCTGTACCGGTGGCAAAAATTCAACATTTGGAAGGAAAAAGTTTTGTGGCATCTGAATTGACGACTAAGATGAAATACCAAATTTATAGTCAGTGGATGTATCGCAGACTTTGCTTCCCAAGTATTTTCTATAGGTTACTTGCCTTACAAACAAAAATGAAAGTCTTACTATCTTCGGAGAAAAGTGCTATTCTTAACTATCATATGGATGTCTTAGCAAAAATTGAAAACGACGTGAAATGAATATCGCATTTGTTATTTCTGAGACATTATGTATTGCTCCATATAATGGAATTAAAATTCAGGCGCAAACATGGGGTGAGGAACTTAAACGCCAAGGACATAATGTTACATTTGTTTCTCCATGGGAACCTCAAGAATGGGGAGCTTTTGACGTTATTCACCTAATTGGGTATAGCGAGTTTATTGAAGATGTAGGCAAGTTATGTCCATTCAATCCCAAAATTGTGTTTTCGCCAATCATTGATTCTAAGCAGAACTTATTCTTATATAGATTGATGAGTTTTTGGGGATGCTCAAAACTCAGACTAAAGTCTATTAATTATAATATTAGGCGAGCCAAACCCTATATTCGCCATTGGTATGTTCGAAGTGAGTTCGAATACCAGTATGTAAACAAGGCATATGGTGTCTCCCCTCAACAAATTACTATTATTCCTTTATCATATAGAATCACTCCGCCAGTTCAATCTTGTACAAAAAAGAACTATTGCTTGCATGTAAGCAAGCTTACCGATAGTCGTAAGAATGTATTACGGTTGGTAAAAGCTGCACAAAAGTATAAATTCAAACTTGTCTTGGCTGGTTCAATTTCTTCAGAGGCAGATTTCCTGCCAATTAAACAAGTTATTGATTCATGTCCCAATATCTCTTATTTAGGAAGGGTGTCTGATGAAAAACTAATATCCCTGTATCAAGAGGCTAAAGTATTTGCTTTGCCAAGCATCAATGAGGGGGTTGGGCTTGTTGCTGTAGAGGCTGCCGCTTGTGGTTGTGATATTGTTGTGACAGAAATAGGTGGTCCAAAGGAATATTATCATGATATGGCATATGTCGTTAATCCGTTTAGTGTTGATGATATAGGTAAGAAAATCATGAGAGCATTGGAATCTGTGGAGTATCAGCCTAAACTTCGCGATATTATTATCAAGCAGTATTCGTTAGATACGTGCATTCAACAGTTAGTAGATTCATATAAGAGTGTGAGTTTTTCTTTGTAAAAAGTCTGTTAGATGATTCCGTATATCATATTTGCATTGTTGTTGCTTTATTTCAGTAATAGGAACTTATATGTTCATATGTTGCTGATAATATTGGTATTTGCTACTGTCAGATACGATGTTGGATGGGATTATATGACTTACTATGATATTGCCAAAACACCTGAAGATGATTTGGATTTTCAGCGTTTCTCTTTTTTCTGGCAACAGATTATATTGTTGGCAAATCGTATACAATATCCAGAGTTAGCCCTCATAATCCCATCGATTCTTATTTATTCTGTTGGGTTTTGTGGAATTTACATAATGAATGAAGGTGATGGGGAAAAAATATGTAATTCCTTATTAGTATATGTGTTTTGGCCATACTTTTATTTAAGCACGTTCAGTACTATTCGTCAAGGATTGGCCATATCTGTATGCCTCCTTATATATGCGTTAGTAAAGAGAAAGCAAATTATTTGGGCTTCTTTATTGTTCTTGTTCAATTTGTTTATTCATCCAAGTTCAGTAGTATCAATTATAATGTTTCCACTATTGTGGCGTGATTATCGTATTGGTTTTAAGTTCGTAGTTATTAGTATAGGTGTTGGTGTGTTTGTTTTAACAATAACATCTGTTTTGTTGTCCTATGTTGGTATGTACATGAATTATCTCACAGGTGGAGCTGATTTTGGAAAGGGATTGGCAGTTCTGCTGTTAGGGATAGGAACATTGCTGCTACTTTGTATGTATGTGGCTAAGACTCGAGGTATAGATATTGAGTTCTTAGGAATCGTAATTATTGCATTCTTTATCGAGGCCGCCATTTATTTGCTGGGATTACCTTCTGTTATTGCAAGAGTTCTGTCATATTTTTCTATTCTTTTTATTTTTGTGTTGTTTGAGACTGTCAATCTGATTGATTATAGGTTGTCGAGATCAGTTGTTATTGCGATGGTAATGTTATTCTTTTGGTATTTGAATCATACAACATTGGCTGATAGTAACTCTAGTGGATACGTACCATATAAGACTATTTTTTATCATGATTGAAACTAATTATAATATCCCTATTTTGTTCGTGATATTCAAAAGGCCTGAGGTTACGAAGGCTTCTTTTGAGCGTATCAGAGCGGTTAGACCTCAGAAACTGTATATTGTTAGCGACGGGGCGCGTCCTGATCATAAGGGTGAGTTGGAAATAGTAGAAGAAACCCGCAAAATAGTTCTTGACGCCATAGATTGGGATTGTGAGTTGCATACAGACTTCAGAACAGAGAATATGGGGTGTGGCAAAGGTATGTATCATGCGATATCATGGTTCTTCCAAAATGAAAGCATGGGTATCGTCCTCGAAGATGATTGCGTGGTTCAACCCTCCTTTTTCACTTTTATGCAAGAGATGCTTACCAAGTATCAAGATGATAATCGAATAGGGCTTATTGCAGGATTCAATGGTGTCGCTTCAAAGGTTGGTTTACCTTGGTCGTATTGTTTCTCTAGATATAAAGCAACATGGGGATGGGGCTCTTGGAGTCGTGCTTGGAAAAATATGGATTTTAATATGACTTGGCGTGGCGGCCAGCATGAGACTTCTGTAATTTGTAATATGGGGTATAGAAGTAAGGATATTGCTTATTGGCGACACCGTTTGAAACTTATCGATAAGAATGAAGTCAGTGCTTGGGATTGGCAGTGGTTTTTCTCTATGGCTGCTCAGAATCAACTTACCATTTTCCCCGCAAAAAGTTTGGTGTCCAATATCGGTTTTGGCGAAGGTGCTACCCATACAGGACTCGTATGGGGCAATGCTATCATGAGCGATGATAATATAGAGTTCCCCTTGATACATCCTACAGTTGTTTGCCCGTATATACCTTTTGAGAAGGCTTTTTATAGATATAATAACGACTTGTATACTACAATTAATCGGTTTGTTCCGCTATGGTTTAAACATGCGGTAAAGAGATTCTTATCAAAGTAATATGGCATATATCAAATACAAAAATCAGAAGATCAAATATAAATTTCATCCTCTTTATGAGGGTATAAAGGAACTCGATAAGGATATTTCTATGCGTAATCTTGTTACGTTAAAGGAAGTGTCCGATGAGTATGGTTTCCGTTTCTATCTAGCCTATGGCACCTTGCTTGGTGCTGTACGAGAACATGATTTTATTGCGCACGATGAAGATATAGACTTGGCAGCGGAATTAACTCAGTTAGACGTTTTGATGGCGATGTTGCCAAAGCTTATTGAGCGTGGTTTCAAAATTGCTCGCTGGGATGATCGTGGTTTTATATCTATCATACGAGATAATGAGTATATTGATATCTATTTGTTTCGCGAGATGTCTCCTAAAATGATGATTTGTTGTGGCGAACCAATACCCCGTAAATTCTTTGACGATACATCTACTTTATTATTTCTTGGCCACGAGTTTTATGTGCCAAATCAATTTGAGGAGTTGCTTGTTTTTCTCTATGGTAATGATTGGAAAGTGCCCGTTGTATGGAATGATTATACGCCATCGCGTATGAAAAAGATTAAGGCTTATATTATTACTTATATTAAGTATTATGTTCCTAAGTGCTTATTGAAACCATATTTCGCACGAAAAGAGAAGAAAATGTATAATAAGTACGTAGAAAAAGGAAGAATTCAGCAATATTTGTAGTGCTAGAGCTGAATTGTAAATAACCGAATAAATGAAGATTTCTATTCTTACTGCAACATATAATAGTGATAAAACGCTGCGTGATACTATTGAAAGTGTATTGCGGCAGAATTATCGAGACTTTGAATATATCATTATCGATGGTGGGTCGAAGGATAGTACCTTGGATATCATCAAAGAATACGAACCAAAGTTTGTAGGACGACTGAACTATATCAGTGAGCCGGATCATGGTATTTATGATGCGATGAATAAAGGCATAAAGATGGCCACAGGTGATGTGGTGGGTATTCTTAATTCGGATGATTTCTATACGTCTGATGATGCGTTGCAGAAGATTGCTGATGCTTTTGATAATAATGATATCGATGCAACCTATGGCGATATCCACTTTGTGAATGATGATGATTTGACGAAGATGGTGAGGTATTACTCGTCGGCAGTTTTCAAACGCTCGTTTATGCGCTTTGGATTGATGCCTGCTCATCCGTCGTTTTATTGCAAACGTGCGATATATGAAAAGTATGGCGCATTTGATACTTCGTATCGTATAGCTGCTGATTTTGAGAATCTGCTCCGATTGATTTTTATTCATCGCATCAAAATGCTTTATATCCCGAAGGATTTTGTGACCATGCGAACAGGTGGGGCCTCGACTGCAGGTTTCGCCAGTAGGCGGAAAATTATGCGTGAGCACCTGCAGGCAATGAAGAAGAATGGAGTGTACTCCAATTTCTTTTTGCTGAGCCTGCGCTATTTTTATAAGATTTATGAACTGATGCGTGGAGGAAGGCATCAGGTATTATAGCTTTTCAACTTTACAAGAGTGAGTTATCTGCTGCTTGTCGTAGTTAATGCCGACAAGCAGCAGATTTTTGTATAATTTAATTAAAGATCCAAACAAATTGTATTATAAATCTCTTCTGCTATGGCTTTCATACCAGAATCGTTTGGATGAGATGCTACATCGTCGTTCTCAATGTAGTGAATACTTCCGTCATTTCCATAAACTGAATTTCCAATCGCTTGAATGTTTTCTGGAGAGTAAAACTTATCAATGTTGATATAAGGTATATTTTCCGATTTAGCTATCTTCTTTATTATTTCTTCTTTAAAGTATGTAGGCAAAAATACTCCTGTAATGAATAATTTGGCAGAAGGATTTACAGACTTTATCCCTTCTATCAACTCTGTAAAAGCTTTCTCACATACTTCGGGCTCAATACCGTTTTTAATATTCTCCCCTAATCTGATAACAATTATTTTGAAATCTTTTGCATCTATTTTCTGAGAAAAACCAAAACCCACATAATTCAAGGAATTTAAATCTAAAACATTTAAATTAAGCTCAGTTTCCCAATTTGCAATATTTATACCATAGCAAATGTAATTTCTATCACGTTTTTTTAGCTTGCTTTCAAGTTGGTGAATAAAGTCATTTTCTCGCTTACTTGCAGCCATTCCCCATGTTCCCCACCAATAATCACAAGTGTCGTGAACCGTTATACTATTGCCGAGAATAAGACATTTGATGGGCTTTTTAGTGTCTTTACTTACTGGTAAATCTTGATTTCCACATGCTGTAAAAAGCAGTAATGATAAAATAAAGTAGCAAATTTGTTTCATAATCTTATAGTTTAGATAAAACGGATTATATCCGTTTGCAAAAGTAATAATAAATTTTCAAATAAACAAATAATAATTGCGTTTTTTTGATTAATTGCGGGAGCTTCATGGTTGGAGCTCCCGCTGTTGTGTTTTTACGGTTGGGTGACTAGGGCGAAGAGGGTTTCGCGGAAACCTTGGGGGAAGATGGGTGGCTCGTTGGGGAAGGCTTCTTGGAAGTCGTGCTCCAGGCTGTCGAGAACCTTGGCTATCAGTTGCCATTTCTGATAGGAACTGAGTCCGGGCTTCTGCAGGAAGTAACGGAGCACTACATAGCCCTGCCAAAGGGCAATTACACTGCTTTCGCTTTTAAAAAACGGTCCCGTGTCTTACGACCAACATGGACATACTCGAGGTTACGTACAGTGGCCTGCGCGTCGTTGTCAATCATGCCTTTAATCAAGGCACGAAATGACGGTGTTGTCATAAAATCTTTCATCTTATTGTTAAAATGTGTTAGTTTTGTGTGCCCCTAATGGAGCACAAAGTGGATGCAAAGTTACTGCTTTTTTCTTATATTTGCGCCATCAGACCATAAGTCAACTGAGTTTTTTACATCATTTAAACTTTAACATTATAACAATTATGCAGAACCTAAAACCTGTGGTGTTTAATCCGGATGCGGGGCATCTGATTCGTGGCGAGCTTTGGCTGGCAGGCATCTCCTGCCAGCAGGAGGACCGACTGAAACAGTTGGAACAGCGACGTATTACACCAACCACTAAGTTACGGCCGATGGAGTTCCTGTTTCGCTTGTCGGGCAAGCCCTGCTTTGCGCGTGGTGAGCTGACAGGACTATCGGGCAAGGCCAAGAGCGGTAAGACATTTGTTTCAAGTATTTTGATGGCACTATGCTTTCGCAACCAGTTGCTCTCCGTAGAAAGGATCGAGCCGAAACGGTTGCACGTGCTGTGGTATGATACTGAACAGAGCGAAGAGTCGACGCAAGACATCCTCAAGCATCGTATCATACCACTCACAGGCATAGCCGAAGAACGATTCCCGATGGAACAGATGGATGTGTTTAACGTGCGTGGCGAAACCATGACTGAACGCTTAGGCCTGTTAGAACTGTTGGTGATGCGCTATCAGCCCGACCTGGTGGTGCTGGATGGTATTCGCGACTTGGTGGCGGATATCAACGATGGTGTGGTGGCTCAAGACACCATCGAACGGTTGATGCGTCTGGCATCGGATAACCATTGTGCCATTGTGTGTGTGCTGCACCAGAACAAAAGTCATGAGGACAAGAACCTGCGTGGCTGGATTGGTACGGAGCTGAAGAACAAGGCCTTCGAGGTGTACGAGTGTGCCAAGAACTCGGAGCGCATCTTTACGTGGGGGCAGACGGATACACGCAAATACACCATCGCGACACCATTGCAGTTTGCTGTGAACGATGCGGGGCTGCCGTATCAGTGTACCCACGAAGAGTTGGTTGAGGCGCAGTTCCGCAGTCAGCAGAAGATGGCCGACAAATTGCAAGATCAGAAAAAACTGCCTGATTTGAATCCGAAGTATGCACACAAGGAGGGGCGCAGGCATGTGTTCGACGTTAAACAACTGTTTACCGACATCATGCAGCCAGGACAGGTATATACCGAGGAGCAGTTGATACCGCAGATTTTTGATCTTACCGGCGCCATCAAGCCGAAATTGCATGATGAGATGTTGAAAAAGGCGGTAGAAGAGAATGTAATCGTGTGTGTGACGAATCCGTTCGGTAAAAAAGAGTATGGCCTACGGTGAAGGGCTAACGTGCCCCACATACTACATTCTCTCTCGTAGAGAGAATTACGTATGGGGACTTAGCCATCACCTACGGAGTTATGAGCCCCCTACAGGGGCGAATGAATGGGGGGCCCATTCACGTAGGGGCAAGCCCCTACGCTATGTTAGAAAGACCCCTTCAGGGTCAAAAATTTGAACAATGAAATACAGTGAATTAGATCTTCAAAAAATACGTGAGGTGCCTATATTTGATGTTTGTTCGAAGTTGGGTATTACGCTGAAGGGTAAGGGTAAACTTACCAAGCGTACCCTTTGCTGGCACCATAACGATAAGCACCCTTCCATGCGTGTTAACAAAGAAAAGAACCTCTATAAGTGCTTTGTTTGTGGCGAGGGTGGGGATGTGATCAAGCTGGTGCAGGAGCAAGAGAATCTGGATTTCCTGGCGGCTTGCGATTGGTTGGTAAAGGAGTTTGATGTGATATTGACACCCCCAACCGTTCAGAAACCTGTAAAAAGCAAACCTTCTGCACCGCCACCACCACCTGTTGTGGTACCGCTGGATGCGGCGTTGGTTGCCAAATCAAAAGGTGTGGGTTCGGAGTTTTGCAAAGCTGTGGTAGCCACTGGTTATCTGAGCGAGGGGCAGCTGCGCCATGCGGCAGAACGCTACCAGCTGGGCTACTCGAAAGAAGGTGGCGTTATCTTCTGGGAGATAGACGAACAGCAGCAGGTGCATACCGGCAAGATTATGTATTACCAACCCGACTGTCATCGCGACAAGGGGCATAACCCCACCTGGGTGCATACCATCCTGAAGCAGCAACTGCCTGCTGACTACGAGTTGCAGCATTGTCTGTTTGGGTTGCACCTGCTCAATGAACGCTCTGAACGCGTAGCGATTGTAGAATCGGAGAAAACGGCGATAATCATGTCGGAGAAGTTTACGGATTTTGTGTGGTTATCGTGTGGTGGCATGCAAATGCTGAAACCAGAGCTGTTAGCACCCTTGGTGCAGTACCGCATCATTATCTTCCCTGATGCCGATCCTGAGGGTGAGGCATTCAAGCATTGGACCGATATTGTGAATGAGGCACAGCGCCTTTACCGCTTCCGTTATCCCATCCGTCTGTCGCCCCTGTTGGAACAGAAGGCTACTCAGGACCAGAAAAATCGAAAAATTGATATTGTAGATTTTTTATTCGAACAAGATGAAAGCCATGTATAAATCAGAACTCGCCAGATTGGCTGGCGTGTCGCCCAGAACCTTCCGGCGTTATTTGGCAAGTAAACGCGCAGTATTTGATGAGATGGGCGTTAGTTTGATGACACAGAAACTGCCCCCAAAAGCAGTAAAATACATCTGCGACGAGTTTTGTATAGACATTTAAAAATTTTTTTTGCCCATGGTGGCCAATGGCGGCCAAAGGCGGACAATGGATTTTCAAAATGTTGTATCTTTGTAACCGGTAAGCGAACCAAATGATACCGAGTCATCTACGGGTCATTGAGACTATCTTTACGAGTCATTCAGAACGTCGGAACACCTCATTGAGATAATCCCTTAGGGGGTATAAAGATTATCTGAACAACTCATTAAGACTATCCGGATAGCGTGTTAAGATAGTCTCGTCGCCAGCCATAAACTATAAACATTTAAACATTAAAAAAACATGAGTCAGAAATTTATCAAGTCGCAGAACAAGAACAGTTCAAGTACGGCATTCGGCAAGTATTTTGCCCAGGCCGTATACGACAACCACTTTGTGGGAACCGAGGAGCTGGCAGATTTCATCCAGCGTCAGGCCTCAGTGAAGAAGAGTGACATCAAGGCTGTGCTGCAGGAACTGGGCGAAGCTTTTAAGCATTTCTTCGAGATGGGCCAGAAGATCAAACTCGACGGCATTGGCATCTTCAAGGTGGGTTTCTCCAGCATCGGTGTAACGAAACTCGAGGATTGCGGTGCCCAGACCATTACAACGCGCCGAGTGCTGTTCCAGCCCGAGACTACCCGCGTGGTGGTTGGTCAGCAGAAGACCAATGATGGTAGCGTGAAGCAGAAGTACGTGAATGCCATCACCATGCTGAAGGACGTAACCTTCGAGGAAACCCACGACAACGCCATGAATATCGAGCCAGAAGGCTCGGGCTCTGGAAACAACGGAGGTTCTTCGCAGAATTCAGGTGGAACTGGTAACGGTCAGAACACCGGTGGTAACTCAGGCGGCGGTGGCAACCCAGGGGGCAACCCAGGCGGCAGCGGTGGTAGCGACATGAATTAACGAGCTAAGCATCTAAGGATCAAGGGCGTGTCCGGAGAAAAGCTATGACGCACCAGGTGGCCTAAGCGCCACAACAATATCCAATATCCGTTATGAAAGCATCTTGCGCGTCCCTTGCCTTAGTTCTTCCTTTTTATCATCCATAAACCTTAACCATTAAAAATTATTAGCAATGAAAATCAAGTGGTCGACAGTTAAGCAAATCATTAAACTCCTTGCAACCGTGATTACAACCGTGGCGGGTACCCTGGCCGTGCAGAGTTGCACCCCGCATTGGTTTTAGGGGCAACGCCCCTACCCAGGGGCTAGCCCCTGGGCTATGTTATATAGCCCTTTCAGGGCAATTACTCATAACTCAAACAGAAGATGAAACCATTGAAACCCCTTAAGAAAGTGGCGCTACTTGTGGTGCATTGTACGGCAACCAAATGTAACCGCCCATTCAGTGCTGAGAACCTGATAGCCTGTGGCGAGGCCAAGTATGGTCAGTGCTCGTATCACTACTATGTGCGCAGAGATGGACAGGTAATCCCGCTTTTGCCCGAAACGGTACAAGGTGTACATGCCAGGCATTACAACTACTGTTCGCTCGGTATTGTATATGAAGGCGGACTGAACGAGAAAGGCCAGGCTTACGATACCCGCACCGAAGCCCAGAAGCATGCGCTCTATGAGCTGCTGAAGGATCTGACCGAGGAATATCCTCAAGCCCGGATCGTTGGCCATTGCGAGCTGCCCCACGTAGCCAAGGATTGTCCCTGCTACCTGCCCAGTCGCGAGTACGCCAATCTCCAGCCCAAGTGCTGAAACCTAACGGTTAACACCACGCCCCTAAGAAGAACAACGCTCCTTAGGGGCGTTTTCATTATTTTTTGTCTTTTTGCAAGAAGAATGTTGCGTTATAATTTGTTTATTTAAAAATTTAGTATTACCTTTGCGGCGGATATTAGCAGTGGAATTTACTAAATGTTATATTACTCAATCATTATACCGCTATTGTTGGCAACCTCTCTGGCTCTTTATATCATCCCCCGTATTATTATGGTGAGTGTGAAGAAAGAACTGATGGGTGATGAGGCATTAGTGCGTGACGGAAGAGTTAGGCGAAATGTTCCGCGATTTGGGGGCGTTTCGCTTTTCCCTATACTTGTAATCAGTGTAGGCTTGCCTTTGGCTTGCACCTTTTTGCTGAATGACCAGTTCTCGACAAATGCCGAAAATATGGAATATTTCGTGCAGTTTATGTTGATGATGACTGGGCTGACAGCCATGTATTTGGTTGGCGTGATGGACGACCTAGTGGGTGTGTCGCTTAAATCGAAACTCTCGATTGAGGTGTTGGCAGCCACTTTGATACCGCTTTCGGGCGCACGTATTGATCATTTGGATGGCCTGTTAGGTTTGTACGAATTGGAGCCGTGGATTAGCTTTCCGCTGACCATTGCTGCAGTGGTGTATGTATCGAATACGATATCGATGCTGGATGATATTGATGGCTTGGCTTCGGGTATGGCTATCATCGCTTTTGCTGTGATGGCTGTTTTTTGTGGCATGGCTAATCAGTATCTGCTACTGATGGTCTGTGTGGCTATGGTGGGGTTGTTGGGCCCATTCCTGTTCCGCAATGTGCTGGGCTGGCGAGTGGGCTGGCGCAAATTGTTCTTTGGTGATACTGGCGGTTTGACCATCGGCTATATTCTGGCTTACATAGTGATCTCTGTAAGTAGGATGGGAGGCGATGAATTGCCTTTTGGTATTGGAATGGCATGCTTTGGTACGTTGCTGATACCTATGTTTGATGTGATGCGTGTAGGTATCACCCGTCTGGTAAACGGCAGAAATGTATTCAGAACAGGTGACCGTAATCACATTCATCATCGACTGATTCAGGCAGGTTTGCAGCCCCGTCAGGTGCTGATGGTTGTACTGCTGATTACCGCTGAATTTATCGGCCTGAATATTTGGGGCGTTCTGCAAGGATGGGACCTGTCGCTGCTGTTAGTGGTAGATGTGTCGGCATGGGGCTTGATACAGGTTGTGATTATGTATTATAAAAATCGTGGGAGGGATAAGGCTTGAATTATTTTTTCGATATATTGATTAAGGCTGGGGCTGATGTGGATGCCCTGAAAACGGCTTATTCAACGGCTGTTCCTTTCCTGCTGTCTGCCTTGTTGGGCTGGTTGTTCGTACCAAGAGTGCTGTTGATTAGCAGAAAAAAGAAACTGTATGATATTCCTGATGCCCGCAAAGTGCATAACCGCCCCATCCCTAGATTGGGTGGTATTACTTTCTTTCCAGTACTTATCATGAGCTTCTGTCTCACCATAGGAATTTGGATGCTGATGCATTTGTATGGCGGATTGCTTCAGGTAAACCTGTTAATTGCGCGTTTTATCCTGTTGTCGGTGGGTATGATGGTACTTTATCTGACGGGTGTGACTGACGATTTGATAGGTGTATCGTATAAAGCCAAATTCATGGTGCAGATAGTTTGTGCCATGTTGTTCCCATTGTCAGGTTTGTGGATTCACGATTTGTCGGGCTTGTTCTGGTTACATGAAATTCCGGCTTGGATAGGTATTCCGCTTACTGTATTCTTAGTGGTGTATATTACGAATGCCATTAATCTGATTGATGGCGTGGATGGATTGGCATCGGGCCTCTGTTCAATTTCGCTCTTTACCTTGGGTATGGCTGCTGCCATCAAGGCACAATATCTGTTTAGTATGATTTCGTTCGGCATGCTGGGCGTGTTGCTGCCATTCTGGTTTTATAACGTGTTTGGCAATGCTGAAAAAGGTAAGAAAATTTTTATGGGGGATACGGGTAGTTTGACATTAGGCTATCTGCTGAGTTTTCTGTTGGTATATATGGCTAGTCTGGATAAGATGGGATTCCCTAGAGGAATGTTGCTCATGGGCTTCTCGACGATGATTATCCCATTGATGGATATCCCACGTGTAATGTTGGCCCGAGTGCGTGAGGGCAGAAATCCGTTTACGCCTGATAAGAATCACATTCACCATAAGCTGATGCGAACAGGTATGAAGCCTTTCTGGACGATGATTACACTCTTGGTGGTTACTATGTTCCTGATAGTGTTTACTGTTGGTAGTGTGATGCTGGATATCAATAAAACACTGATTCTGTTGGTTGATATCTTCTTAGGTGTGATGCTGCATCTTACTATTGATTACTTTATTAAGAAGAAAGAGAGTAAAAAATAAATAAAGCCTCGCAACTGCGAGGCTTTATTGTTAGTTTTCGTAATCAATCTCGTGATCGAGTTTGGAGAGGAAATCTTCGTAAACGTCCTGCTCGACATCACCCATCTGGAATTCTTTTTCGGCATCTTTGCGGATCTCGGCAATCCAAGCGCGGCGGGCTCTCACGTAGTCCTCACGAATGCGCTCACAGGCAGCCTCGTCGAGTTCTTCGAGCTGGTAGTAGTCCAGAATCATCTGGTAGCTCCATGCCCAACGGTAATCGCTGTAGTTGTTGTTGATCTCAACAAAACGGTCGAGCACATCGTGGATATTGTCGATGTTTCCATTCTTGATATCCTCAACCAGGCGCTGCTCCTCGCTCTCGGGCAACAGCAGTCCGCTCATGTCAATCCAGCGGCCCTGGCCTGTGGTGCTGATAGGCTTGCCAATATAGCCCTCCTTCTGGGCACGCTTCAGTACGGCACCCATATAGATGCGCAGAGCGATATCGTAGTACTTTAAACCCTTACGCAACGAGGTGGCATTGATCACGTACTCGTGGAAGTTATAGGTGGTCACGTTATCACCCGAAGCGTGGCGCAGGTCCTTCAGAATCTGGATACCCTGCATAATCTCGCCTACGGTGAAAGGTGAGAGCCAGTCGAAGTTGATGATACTCTTGCGCGACTGCTTAGAACGCTTATCGCGCTTGGGCCATTTCTTAATATCACGATACAATCCCACGGTGGTGATGTTACGACCTGGCACCAGATAGCAATCGTCGCCATAAGCCAACAGGTAACTGAATGGCAGATTGCGGGTATCGGGGTGGTGCATCAGCTTACCGAAGCACACCGAGAAAGCACCGATAGTGGCAGGCATGAGCACATAAGCACCCGAGGCGGTCTTGGTACCGCGCTCCAGCGTACCATAGTGCATGGGGCCCATCTTATAAGCATGGTTCGAGAAGTTGGTGTTAGAACCTGCGTTATAGAACGAGAACTCGCCACCAATCAGCAGCGAACTCTTATGGTGAGAGGCTGAGAAAGGTCCGCAGAATGCTGCACAGGCCTCGCCATTGGCCATGAACGAGTTGGCAAAGAAGAGGCTAGCCTCGGCGGTAAAGCCATTGGTAATCTGACAGGCCTCGCCCACAAAGCAATCCTGCATCTTAACCGAATTGTTAATCGAGCATCCATCGCAGATAATAGAATTCTCACATATCACACCTGTTCCGATAAACACCGGGGCATCCATCGAACTCATCACTGTACACTCTGAAAGGCGTGCTGCACCGCTAATCTCGCAGTCGCCCTTGATGATGGTGTTGGTGATATCCTTGGCATTGATAATCTTTACGTTGTTACCGATATAGCCACGATCGGGGCGCGATACACGCAACTCGTCCTCGATCATCTGCTGGAGGGTTTGCTTCAGGTTCTTGTCGTTGTTATGTTTTACCATAAACGACGCCAGCTGTGAGTTCAACTCACGGAAAATGGTTACGTTGCCATCGCCCATCTCGTTGAGCACTGAGATGACTGAACCTTCACCATAAGTGGCATCATCGGTGGTCTCGAGCGTACATATATTAGATATGTAACAGTCGTTACCAATGGTGTAGTTATTGATGTAATTGCCTATCTTCTCGATGAGGCAGTCGTTACCAACCGTTACATTACGCAGGGTGGCATCGTTGATACCAGAGTGCTTGGTGAAGCCCTTGCTTACCTCGACCATCTTGTTGAATGCACCTAAGCAGATGTCGCCATAGAACATCACACGATGGAAGTTGTACGGTTTAAAGTTCTCGTCGACTAAAACACGTTGCCAGTCCTCTGCCCAGCAGCCGTTGTTCTCCAAAACGTCGATTTCGTTCTGGGTTAGTTGTCTGTAATTACTCATAATCTTGATATAAAAAGTCGTTATAGGGGTATTTCTGCACATGCAGTTCACGTACTCGTTTGTACAGAATGTCGCGCAGTGCATCAATATTATCCTTTTGTTTGGCCGAGATGAACAGACACTCCAGGTAGTGCTGGTTCTCGCCTGTGCGAGCCATCCAGGTTTTCTCAAGGTCGTCGAGTGTCATGTTCTCCTTGGTGGCAGGTGTCAGGTCGTCCTCCTCTTTCTCTACCCAGGTATAGGCATCAATCTTGTTGAATACCAGCATGGCAGGCTTATCGGCACAGCCTAACTCCTTCAAGGTCTCCTCAACCACGCGGATCTGATCCTCAAAGTCGGGGTGGGAGATATCTACCACGTGTACCAGCAGATCGGCCTCGCGCACCTCGTCGAGGGTGCTCTTGAACGATTCAACCAGGTCGCTGGGTAACTTGCGGATGAATCCAACGGTATCGGCCAACAGGAATGGCAGGTTATCGATGGTCATCTTACGTACAGTGGTATCGAGTGTGGCAAAGAGCTTGTTCTCGGCAAACACCTCGCTCTTGGCCAGCAGGTTCATCATGGTGCTCTTACCTACGTTGGTATAACCTACGAGGGCCACACGAATCAGGCGACCGCGATTCTTACGCTGGGTGGTTTTCTGTTTGTCGATCTCGGCCAGGCGCTGTTTCAACAGGGTGATGCGCTGCAGAATGATACGACGGTCCATCTCCAACTGGGTTTCACCTGGTCCACGCAGTCCTACCGAACCTTTTCCGCCACCCGAACCTGAGCCACCACCCTGGCGCTCCAAGTGGGTCCAGAGTCGCTGCAAGCGGGGCAGCATATAGCGATGCTGCGCCAGCTCAACCTGGGCCTTGGCCTCGGCAGTCTGGGCACGCATGGCAAAGATATCGAGAATGAGTGAGGTTCGATCCAGAATCTTTACCTGCAGTTCCTTTTCGATATTGCGCATCTGCTTGGCACTCAGTTCATCATCAAAGATAACCATACCTACAGGCTGGGGGGCATTCGACTCGTCGAGCAAACCCTCGGCAAACAACGAGGCATCCTGTTGATCGAGCCACTCATCGTAGGCATCCTGGCACTGCTTGATATATTCTTTGATTTCAAGCAGTTTACCGCTACCCACATAGGTGGTCTGACTTGGTCCACCCACTTTCTGGGTGAAACGCTTCACGGTTACAGCCCCGGCAGTATCTGCCAGGAACTCCAGTTCGTCGAGATATTCCTTGGTCTTGGCCTCGTTCTGCTCTTTGGTAATGAGTCCCACCAGTACGGCAGTCTCTGCTTTCGCTTCTGATATTACAAATTCTTTCATTTTGGGCACAAAGTTACGAATAAGTGCGTAAAAATCACTAAAAATCCATGTTAATCCGTGTTAATCCGTGCCTAAAAAGAATATTTCGTTGTATTTTTGCACGGAAATAGAAATAAACTTAAAAACAAATAGTGTATGAGAGTAATTATTCAGAGTGACTATCAGAAAATGTCACAGTGGGCTGCTAACCACGTTATTAAGCGTATCAACGAGTTCAATCCAACTCCCGATCACAAGTTTGTGCTGGGGTTGCCAACCGGTTCATCGCCAGTAGGAATGTATAATGCACTGGTTGAGGCTAACCGTGCTGGTAAGGTTTCGTTTAAGAATGTGATTACCTTTAACATGGACGAGTATGTTGGTTTGCCCGAGGCTCATCCTGAAAGCTATCATGCTTTTATGGCCCGCAACCTGTTTGATCATATCGACTGCCCTAAGGAGAATATCCATATTCTGAATGGTAACGCACCTGACCTGCAGGCTGAATGCAAGCACTACGAGGAGATGATTAAAGAGGCTGGTGGTATCGACCTGTTTATCGGTGGTATCGGTCCCGATGGTCATATTGCCTTTAACGAGCCAGGTTCATCACTGCGTAGCCGCACGCGTATGAAGACACTGACTACCGACACTCGTATTGCTAACAGCCGTTTCTTTGGTGGTAAGCCCGAGAATGTTCCTGCTCACGCCCTGACTGTAGGTGTTGGTACCGTGATGGATGCCCGCGAGGTGATGATTCTGGTGAATGGTCATGGAAAGGCTCGCGCTATGCAGGCTGCTATTGAGGGAGCTGTAAACCACATGTGGACTATCTCGGCTCTGCAGATGCATGAGCACGGTATCATCGTGAGCGATGAGGAGGCTGCTGATGAGTTGAAGGTTAGCACCTATAAGTACTTCAAGGATATCGAAAGCGAACAGCTTTTGTAAAATGTAAATATTGAAAAAAGTAAGAATGAGAAAATTATTCTTAGCAATATGCATAGCGTCATCAGTCCTTTGCTGGGCTGATGACGTTCGTGTTTCATCGCCTAACGGGAGTTTGGTGGTGACTGTGAGTGATGCTGATGGGCACCTGAGTTATACAGCGACTCTGGATGGTAAGCAAATGTTGGCCCCATCAGCCCTGGGTATGAAAACCAGTTTGGGCGACCTGACGAAAGAATTGTCAATTGTAAAGTCCCAATTGTCAACTGTCAATTCCAGCTACCAGATGCGTGGTACTAAGGCATCGAAGGTGGATTATCAGGCTAATGCCTTGACCATCGACCTGCAGAACAAGGATGGTTTGAAGTTCAGCATCTTGTTCCAGGTGTCGGACAATGATATCGCCTTCCGCTATCAGATGCCTCGACAGACTATCCGCCGTCGTGAGTACAAGCGTGTGCGTATCCTTTCTGAGGTGAGCGGTTTTAACTTCCCTGATGGTACAACTACCTTTATCTCGCCACAGATTGGACCTGAGACAGGTTGGGAGCAGACTAAGCCTTCGTATGAGGAGGGCTACTCTAACGATGCCCCCATGGACAAGGCTTCGCAGTATGGTCATGGTTACATCTTCCCTGCGCTGTTCCATCTGCCTGCTGGATGGGCACTGGTGAGTGAAACGGGTGTTACTGGAGGTTATTGCGGTAGTCATCTGAGCGACTATCAGGCAGGTAGCGGCTATACCGTGGCTTATCCCGATAAGGGGGAGAACAATGGTTTTGGTACTGATTTCGCAGCTATTCCTCTGCCAGGCGAAACACCTTGGCGCACCATTACTCTGGGTAGCACTTTGAAGCCCATCCTGGAGACTACCATCAGCTATGATGTGGTAGAACCCCGCTATCAGGCATCAACTGATTACAAGCCTGGACGTTACACCTGGAGCTGGCTGATTGGTCAGGACAACTCGATTAACTATAATGATCAGGTACGTTTTATTGATCTGGCTTCGGCCATGGGCTTTGAGTACTGCCTGGTAGACAACTGGTGGGACCAGAATATTGGTCGTGAGCGTATTGCAGAACTCTCGAAATATGCCCAGAGCAAAGGTGTACACCTGCTGATGTGGTATAATAGTAATGGTTTCTGGAACGATGCCCCACAAACCCCACGTAACTGCATGAATACCGCCATTGCCCGGGAAAAGGAGATGAGCTGGTTGGAGAGTATTGGTGTAAAGGGTATCAAGGTTGACTTCTTCGGTGGCGACAAGCAGCAGACCATGCAGCTGTATGAGGATATCCTGAGTGATGCCAATCGTCATGGTTTGCAGGTGGTATTCCATGGTTGCACCGTGCCTCGTGGCTGGGAGCGTATGTATCCTAACTTTGTGGCTTCGGAGGCTGTGCTGGCTTCGGAGAACCTGTTCTTTGGCGAGGGTGCTACTATCAGCGAGGGCTTCGACCTGACGTTGCATCCTTTCTGTCGTAATGCTACTGCCTCGATGGACTGGGGCGGTATTATCATGAACAAGTTCATGTCGACCGATAATAAGAGTCGTCACTCGCGAAAAACTACCGATATCTTCGAATTGGCATCGGGTATTACCATGCAGACCTCGGTACAGTGTGTGGCCATGCAGCCTAACAACCTGCAGGAGTTGCCCCAGTTTGAGATGGACTTTTTGCGTGAGTTGCCCACCACTTGGGAGGAGACACGCTTTATTGATGGCTATCCCGGCAAGTATGTGGTGATGGCACGTAAAGCCACCAATGGCAAGTGGTACATCGCAGGCTTGAATGCCCAGAAAGAACCACTTGCGCTGACCCTTGATTTGAAGGCGTTTGGTGACCTGACTAAGTTGCTTGTTGACGATAAGCAGATGCAGCCAGTACAGACTGCCTTGAAGAAAGATAAGAAGGGAAAGATAAAAGTCACAATTCAGCCGAATGGCGGAATGATTATTAAATAACATCAAGGAGCATTTTTTTATTAAGAAATGCTCCTTTTTATTTGCAAATGTCGCAAATAATACCTACCTTTGCGGCTGAAATAATTATTATTATCAATTTATTATTATTAATGAAAACTAAATTTTTACTGACTATCGCAGCCATGGCACTTGGAATGAGTGCTCAGGCTAAGGATTACAAGTACGTCACCGTTCCTGGCGACATGATGCAAACCCGTATGTACACATTGGATAACGGATTGAAGGTGTACCTGAGTGTGAACACTGAGAAACCACGTATTCAGACTTATATTGCCGTACGTACCGGTTCGAAGAACGACCCTGCCGAAACCACAGGATTGGCTCACTATCTGGAGCACTTGATGTTTAAGGGCACCAAGCAGTTTGGTACTAACAACCCAGAGGCTGAGGCCCCACTGCTGGCAGAGATTGAGCAGCGCTACGAGGCTTATCGTAAGCTCACCGATCCTGAGGCTCGTAAAAAGGCATACCACGAGATTGACTCTGTTTCTCAGGTGGCTGCCCAGTACTTTATTCCTAATGAGTACGACAAACTGATGGCTGCTATTGGTGCTGAGGGTACCAACGCCTATACATCTAATGATGTGACTTGCTATACCGAGAATATCCCATCGAACGAGATTGATAACTGGGCCAAGATTCAGGCCGACCGTTTCCAGAATATGGTGATTCGCGGTTTCCACACTGAGCTGGAGGCTGTGTATGAGGAGTACAACATCGGACTGACAAGTGACAGCCGTAAACTGTTTGCTGCGCTGTGCAAGATGCTGTGGCCTAACCATCCTTATGGAACACAGACCACCATCGGTACTCAGGAGCACCTGAAGAACCCCTCAATCACCAATATCAAGAACTACTTTAATAAGTGGTATCGCCCTAATAACGTAGCCATCTGTATGGCTGGTGATTTTGATCCTGATAAGACTATCGCTATCATCGACAAGTACTTCAGCAGTTGGCAGCCAGGTGCTGATGTAAAGCAACCAACCTTTGCGCCACTGCCACCGCTTACACAGCCTAAGGATACCACTGTTATCGGTCAGGAGGCTGAGCAGGTATGGGTAGCTTGGCGTGCTGAGCAGGCCAACAGTCTGCAGGCTGATACCTTGAATTTGCTGTCGAGTGTACTGAGCAATGGTCGTGCAGGACTGTTCGACCTGGATCTGAACCAGACCATGAAGGTACAGCGTTCGGGTGCTGGTGCAGAGCTGATGCGTGATCATGGTGGTTTCCTGCTGCTGGGTTATCCCAAACAGGGACAGAGCCTGGAGGAGGTGCGCAGCTTAATGCTGGCTGAAATCGAAAAACTGAAGAAGGGCGATTTCCCTGAGAGTCTGTTGCCAAGCATCATCAACAACTACAAGCGCAATCGCTATCAGGAGCTGGAGAGCAACGAGGGACGTGCTGATATGTTTGTAAACGCCTTTATTAACGAGGTAGACTGGAAACAGGAGGTTGAGAGCATCGACCGCGTGTCGAAGATTACTAAGCAGGAACTGGTGGCTTTCGCCAACAAGTTCTTTACAGATGCATATGTAACCGTATTCAAGAAGCAGGGTGTTGACAGCCTGCAGAAGAAAATTGACAAGCCTGCTATTACGCCCATCCCCACCAACCGCGACATGATGAGTGAGTTTGTGAAGGATGTGCAGAATACAAAGGTGGAGCCTATCCAGCCAAGATTTGTTGACTTTAAGAAGGACCTGACCATCGCCAAGACTAAGAAGGGACTGCCACTAAAGTATGTGAAGAATACAGAGAACGGCCTGTTCCAGATGAACCTGCGCTATGAGTTTGGTCGCAAAGCCGACAATCGCTACGATGTAGCAACAGACTATATCGATTATCTGGGTACTGACAAGTACACTGCTGCTGAGCTGAAGCAGAAGTTCTATGAGCTTGGTTGCGACGTATTTATTGCCGAGGGTAGCGATGCCATCAACGTGCACCTGATGGGTCTGAGCGAGAATATGCAGGCTGCTATGGCACTGGGCGAGGAACTGCTGCAGAACGCCAAGGTGGATAAGGCTGCTTACGACGAGATGGTGAGCCAGATTCTGAAGCGTCGTAATGATGGCAAGAAGAACCAGCGTGGCTACTTTAACTGGCTGTATAACTATGGTGTATTTGGCCAGCGCAACTACAGCAGAGACATCATGACTGAGGAGCAGCTGAAGAATACCGACCCACAGGTGTTTGTTGACCTGTTGAAGAACCTGAGCAGCTATGAGCACAGCGTGGAGTATTATGGACCTATGAGCCTGAAGGAGGTTTCTGACATCGTGACAAAAATTCATAAGATGCCAAAGAAACTGATGCCTGTGCCACAGAACAAAGAGTACGAGCGCCAGCAGACACCTACCAACGAGGTATGGATTGCACCATTCGACGCTAAGAATATCTATATGCGTATGTATCACGATGAGCATCGCGACTGGAATATTGATGAAGCTGCTGTAGTTAGTGTTTTCAACGAGTACTTTGGTGGTGGCATGAATGGTATCGTGTTCCAGGAGATGCGTGAGGCACGTGGTCTGGCTTATAATGCCGCCGCCTACTATGCACGTCCTGACAAGAAGAGTGGCAAGGAAAGCTATTTTACCCACATCATCACTCAGAACGATAAGATGATGGATTGTATCAATCACTTCCATAAGATTCTGAACGAGATGCCAGCCAGTGAGACAGCATTCAAGATTGCTAAGGATGCACTGACCAAGCAGTTGGCCAGCCTGCGTACCACCAAGATGAGCATCATCAATAAGTGGAACGCTATGAAGGAGCTGGGTCTGGACTACGATCTGAACCAGAAGATTTATCAGGATCTGGACAAGGTGACGTTGCAGGATATGGTGAACTTCGAGAAGAAGCAGATGGCTAACAAGACCTATCGCTACATCATATTGGGCGATGAGAAGGAACTCGACATGGAATCACTTGGTAAGATTGGTCCCATCCGTCGCTTGACTACAGAAGAAATTTTTGGATATTAATAACTAACAAATACAGACAACTAATATGGCAAATCCAGTAGCATTCAAGTATGCCCCGATGTTTCAGGTGGGCGAGGACAAGACGGAGTACCGCTTGTTGAGTAAGGAAGGCGTGACAACGTCAGAGTTTGAAGGTAAGCAGATCGTAAAGGTCTCTAAGGAGGCCCTGACGCTCTTGGCCCAGCAGGCCTTCCACGATGTGGAGTTCATGCTGCGTCGCGAACATAACCTCCAGGTGGCAAAGATCCTGAATGATCCCGAGGCCTCAGAGAACGACAAGTATGTGGCCCTGCAGTTCTTGCGCAATGCCGAGGTAGCAGCCCGTGGCATTCTGCCTTTCTGTCAGGATACGGGTACGGCTATTATCCACGGTGAGAAAGGTCAGCAGATTTGGACCGGTTTCGAGGACGAAGAGGCACTGAGCCTGGGTGTGTTCAACACCTTCACGCAGGACAACCTGCGCTACTCGCAGAACGCTCCGCTGAATATGTACGACGAAGTGAACACCCGTTGCAACCTGCCTGCACAGATTGACATTGAGGCAACAGAGGGTGCTGAGTATAAGTTCGTCATGGTTGCGAAGGGTGGTGGTTCTGCCAACAAGACCTACTTCTACCCAATGACAAAGGCTACTATCCAGAACGAGGGAACCCTGATTCCTTTCCTCGTTGAGAAGATGAAGTCGTTGGGTACAGCTGCATGTCCGCCTTACCACATCGCATTCGTCATTGGTGGTACTTCTGCTGAGAAGAACCTGCTGACCGTGAAGTTGGCTTCGATTAAGTTCTACGATGGTCTGCCTACAACGGGTGATGAGACGGGTCGTGCTTTCCGTGATGTCGACCTCGAGGAGAAACTCCTCAAAGAGGCTCATAAGATTGGCCTCGGTGCTCAGTTTGGTGGTAAGTATCTGGCACATGATATTCGCGTCATCCGTCTGCCACGTCATGGTGCAAGTTGTCCGATTGGTATGGGTGTCTCTTGCTCTGCAGATAGAAACATCAAGGCGAAGATCAATGCGGACGGTATCTGGTTGGAGAAGATGGACTCGAACCCCTCAGAACTCATTCCTGCTGAGTATGCTAAGGCTGGCGAAGGCACCAACACTATCACCATCGACCTGAATGAGGGTATCGATGCTGTTCGTAAGGAACTCAGCAAGTATCCTGTCTCTACCCGTGTCAACCTGAAAGGTACTATCATCGTGGCACGTGACATCGCTCACGCCAAGCTGAAGGCTCGTCTCGATGCTGGCGAGGGATTGCCCGATTATTTCAAGAAGTACCCTGTACTCTATGCCGGTCCTGCCAAGACACCAGAGGGATATCCCTGTGGTTCGATGGGCCCAACGACGGCCAATCGTATGGATCCATACGTTGATGAGTTCCAGACCAATGGTGCATCGCTCGTGATGATAGCCAAAGGTAACCGGTCAGACGTTGTCACCGAGGCTTGTAAGAAGCATGGTGGCTTCTATCTGGGTTCTATTGGCGGCGTGGCTGCCGTACTTTCTCAGAGTAGCATCAAGAGCATTGAGTGCGTAGAATACCCAGAACTGGGCATGGAGGCAGTGTGGAAGATTGATGTTGAGAACTTCCCCGCATTCATTCTGGTTGATGATAAGGGTAACGACTTCTTCAAGACCCTGAAGCCCTGGACACCATGCGCAAAGTAATCATCATACTGTTGACAGCCTTGTTCCCCCTGTGCATGAACGCACAGGAGGAATTGAAGGTTGTTCGAGGCGGTTGCTTGCCTGACGGTTCTGACGCAATGGCTGTGGACCATCGGGCAGGGCAGAGGAGACTTCCTGCTTTTCAGAATAAATGGGACCCAGAACGAACCTATCGGCAACTGGTGATTTTGGTTGAGTTCGCAGACACCGAATTCAGTTATACGGACGATGCACATTCTTTCTATGAGAGGATGTTCAACGAGCCGGGTTTCAATGGTGATAAGGGGCCTGGCTGCGTGGCTGACTACTATCGTGACCAGTCGCAGGGAATGTGTAATCTGCAGTTCGATATCTATGGCCCGTACAAAACCAGTGGTAAGGCACAGCCCTACGACAGCCCTACCAGCGACACTAAAAACTATGGTAAGGGGACACTTGTAGAAGCTACGAACATGATGTTGGAAGCGAATCCGGATATCGACCTCTCCGTGTATGATTGGGATGGCAATAAATCCATTGAGCAGGTTATCTATGTCTATGCCGGTGTAACAGGTAATATCAGTAGTAGTCAGAGTTATGGACATATCTGGCCCAATACGAGTTCATTCTCTACCATAACGACTGCTGCTGGCTATAAGATATCGAACTATACCTGTAGTGGTGAGCTCTGGCCTACCGGCACACTCCGTTCTTGTGGCATCGGTACCATCTGCCATGAGTTTACGCACAGTCTTGGTCTGCCCGACATCTACCCGACGTCTAGCAATGCCGGCTATTCCGCCTGCGATGAGTGGGACCTCATGGATGGTGGTAACTTCACGAACTACGGCTGGTGCCCACCAAACTATACTCCGTTGGAGAAGATGCTGCTGGGCTGGCTGACACCCATCGACCTCACAGAACCTACAACCATTACCGATTTGAAACCCTCCTCAGAGAGCGGTGAG